>Ga0335085_10015053_pt1 | contig 11245 bp, 8 predicted proteins | sample Lox_Sample_45_FD_206712 | JGI IMG/M metagenome (GOLD analysis project Ga0335085, IMG submission 206712) | Soil microbial communities from Loxahatchee National Wildlife Refuge, Florida, United States - Lox_Sample_4.5 | ecosystem: Environmental > Terrestrial > Soil > Wetlands | place: USA: Florida... | reverse complement strand
CCAGTGTCGCCAGCGTCACCGGAATCCCTGTCTGTGCGTGACGAGACCAACTGATGTGTATATCTTTCCGTACGGCGGCATCGAGCACGATAATGTTGGCGATGCTTCCAAAGACAAGCAAATTACCGGACAACGTACTAACAAGCGCAAGCAGCGGACCGGCATCGGGATGCTGAGCTACCGGCAGCAACAGCATGACTGCGGGGACATTGGAGACAACATTGGAAAGAACAAAAGCCGCCGCAAACAACCCCCCGGGCTGATCCAAGTGCACGCCCGAAGCAGCAAGATCAGCAATTACACTCGGTAACAGCCTGGTTTGCTCTAGCGCATGAATCACCACAAACAAACCTATGAACAGGATCAGGAGTTGCCAGTCAACTAAGCCAAGCATCTTCCTGGAATGAAGCTTGCGGCTCATAAGCAATATTCCTGCACCTGCGAGCGCTACGTGTTCTCTGGGCCATGGCGTAAATAGAAATGCAATCAGCAGTGCGCCAGCCACAAAAAGCCCCTTGGTCGTTTGCCACCGATCCAGCGGTACTTGCTCCACGCGTTGCTCGCTTGCGACAGGCGCGAGAACCGCCCTGTCACTCAAGACCCAGCGTCCGTGCGTCTGCCACGCAATAAACGCCCAGGATACTGCAAGACCAAGCAGCACCGGCGGGATGGCCTGGGCGGAATAACCGGCAAAAGATAGTCCTAGAGTTTGGCCAATCAGGATATTCTGCGGATTGCCGATCAACGTTGCTGCCGAGCCAATGTTTGCTGAGCAAGCGAGCCCCAACAGGAAGGGTACAGGATCAAGTTGGCGTTTGCGGCAGGCGTCAATCAACACCGGGCTGATCGCAAGGCAGGTGATATCGTTGCTGAACACCGCTGACAATCCGGCAATTACAAACATCACTGCGCCAAGCAGCCATGCTGGCTTAAGCGGCAATGCTGCCAGCCGAAGCGTCACCCAGTCGTAGAAGCCGCCGAGACGCATCTGCGCCGAAATGACCATGAAAGCAAATAGCAGGATTAAAGTCGGCAGATGAATCGCTCCGGCCGCCTCGTCCAAATTAAGCGCATTGAAACTAACCAGGGCAATAGCGCCGAGTAAGGCGACGCCTGCCCGGTCGAGTTGCAGAAACGGCAATCCGCCGAGAATCATGCCCAAGTACACAACGGTGAAAACAATTACGATGGTAGCTGTCATGATCGTCGCGCCGGAGAAAGACCGCAGTTCTTTGATTTTCTGAAAATCGTCTGCGCGATATCTTACAACCAATACGCAGGCGATGGCAGTTGAGCGCAGCGACGTGTTGACCGATTTATTGCAGCCATGACACGGTTGCTTTGCCTAACGCGAGTAACCCAAAAGCCAGAATCATTGCGCCGGATATCCGGTTTATCCACGCCATCCAGGTGCGGCTTAAACGCGTACGGAGCAAACCGACCGAACTACTCAAAATGATCCACCATAAGGCCGAGCCCAAAAACACTCCGAGTACCATTGCGCTCGCTGCCGAGTAGCTTGCGTATGCGCCCAGGCCGAATGCTGCGAAAATTGCGATAAACGACAATATTGTTGTGGGATTTGAGAGTGTAAGCAGGAAAGTCGACGCATAGGCCGCGAGGCGCGACGCGCCCGATATGGATGCTGGGTCGTTTGCAGGTAAGCGGCGGAAAGTCGCTATTCCCAGGTAGCAGAGGAACACTCCACCTATCATTGAAAGCCAGAGCTTTTTGTCGAGCAGAAAGATAGATACCGCCGTAACACCAAAAGCAGCGATGAAACCATACGCGGCATCGGCAGTTGCGGCTCCAAGCCCGGTTAATAGCCCCATAAAAGGTCCGTTCGTGAGCGATCGGCGAACGCAAAGCACACCGATTGGACCAAGCGGTGCGGCAATTGAAAAACCGACAATGATTCCTTTCAAAAGTGGATCCACGCGGGTGTCCTCCGCAACACCAGAGTCTTACTGAACCGCCGACTTGCTATATAGCACGGCCGCACCGTATCAAAAAGAGTAACGTTGCCACAAATACGTCACTAAAGGTCGTTATATCTAAACACAGTGCGTAATCGAACCGCCAGAGTGATGCCCCAACGAAAGTTTGCATTAGGCCCCGTTGGAATTCCTTACTTGGTGTCCTTATGCAGTCAACCAATCGCACTTCCGCATCGTTTTGCAAAAAGTGGGAACAAGGGGCGTATAGTCACAATGACGATCGCGCTCTCCGTGGATAGGGCCGACTAACGGACTTTCAGAACGGGCTATGCGCGATCCGCTCTAAAGCATGAGGATGAGAACAGCGGTTAAACTGAGGATTTATTGCCTCTCGATTGCGCTTTTCTGGACATCGATGGCGCCCGCGCAAACTTCCCCGCCGGAGGGCGGCGCTGCGCCTCCAATGCCGGAAGCAGTCCAGCCCGTGTTCTCGCAACAGGATCTTGATCAAATGCTGGCACCGATCGCGCTTTATCCGGATGCGCTGCTCTCGCAGATTTTGATGGCGGCGACGTATCCGCTGGAAATCGTAGAGGCCGCGCGCTGGTCTAGGGCAAATCCCAATCTTAAGGGCGAGCAGGCTGTGAATGCAGTAGCACAGAATGATTGGGATCCGAGTGTCAAATCACTTGTCGCGTTTCCGCAGATCATCCAGATGATGGACGAGAAACTCAATTGGATGGAAAGGCTGGGCGATGCTTTCCTGTCCCAAGAGGCGCAGGTGATGGACACGATACAGAAATTGCGGCGGCGCGCATATGACGCAGGCAATCTGGAATCCTCGGATGAAATCGACGTGGAGCCTGAGGGGCAGGACATCGCGATTGAGCCCGCGAATCCTTACGCTGTTTATGTGCCATATTACGATCCAACTTTAATATACGGGCCGTGGTGGTGGCCTGCATATCCGCCGGTCTATTGGGGGCCGTGGCCAGGATATTATGTCGGCCCGGTAATTACCGTCGGTTTCTTCTATGGCTTACCGGTTCGGGTCCCGCCGCATTTCTTTTTCGGCGCCTGCAACTGGCACGCCCGCAGTATCAATGTCACGCGAGTGAACAACTCCTACTTTAATTACAACACCTATGTTAGCAGGCAAATGAGCATCTATCGCGTTGTCAATTCTACGAACGCGGGTGTCGCGTGGAAACACGATCCGATCCACCGCCGCGGCGTTCCTTACAGGAGTATCGCGTTGCGCCAAGAATTCGGCCACACGAGCCAGGCACCTGATACGCGCCGAGAATTCCGCGGCTATGCGTCGCCCTCACAGGGGTCCCCAGGGCATATTGTGCAGCAAAACCCGCGCGGAGGCGGTGCAATATCGCCCAACCAGTCACTGGAACAACATGGCAATACCAGATCCATTGTCGGCAGCACTGCTCCCAGGCAGGCAACCACGGTGCCCGGACGCTCGAACGCGCCGCTGCCCTCTACCAGCCGCATGGAAACGCATCGCATTCCTGCGCATCGCGGTGCGCCAATCACGCAGCGGCCCAACGCATTTCAGGACATTGGCGATGGGGCGCGGGTGCGCAATTACAGCGCCCGCGGTCGTGAGAGCTTTCAGCCCGCGGCCCCGAGGCCCAGTATTCCGGGGGCACCTTCGCCAGGTCATGTTCCGGCGGGGCATCCGCAAGGCAACGTAGTTGCGCCGCATCCGGCCGGCAGCCCGGGCGGTGGCGGAACAATCCGTCGCTAGAAAAATCCGACTATTCGAGACCTTTCATATAAACCGCGTTGAGGCGATTATGAGAATCTGGAATAAAAAAAATTGGTGGGCGCTCGGTCTTTGGTTGTGGTGTGGATTGATTTGTGGTTTGACGCTTCTCAAGCTGGCACCCGTTGCAATAGCCGCTGGAGTACCGCAGAAAAACTTTGCCTCTCCCGAAGAAGCGGTGTCCGCCTTGGTCAGCGCAGTCGAAGCAAACGATCAGCGCTCACTACGCGAAGTGTTGGGTCCCCATAGCGGCAAACTCATTAGTTCAGGCGATCCTGTCCAGGACCAGCAAAATCGAGAAAAGTTTGTCACCGCCTATGAGACCGCCAACAGAATCGAGCTTCACGGCGAGGCTAACGCGGTGCTCGTAGTGGGCAAAGACGAGTGGCCGATGCCTATCCCGCTGGTGAAATCCAATGGCGCCTGGCACTTCGACGCCAAACAGGGCGAACGGGAAATTCTGAACCGCCGCATTGGGCGCAATGAACTGGCGGCAGTACAGGTCTGCCTTGCGATCGTTGATGCCGAACGCGATTACTCGGCGCAAGACCCGGAAGGCGCGGGCGTTCCGAAGTATGCGGGTAGGCTGGTAAGCACGCCGGGCAAGCGCGACGGGCTTTATTGGGAAACAGCGGGCGACGAACAGAAAAGCCCGCTCGGGCCGCTGCTTGCGGCGGCCGCGAATGAGGGCTACGGACGCACCTCGTTCGCGGCCCATGCACCCTACCACGGCTACTATTACAAGATACTCACCAGACAGGGACAGGACGCGCCGGGTGGAGCACGTGATTATCTCGTCGACGGCGAAATGCTGGCTGGTTTTGGCCTGCTGGCTTACCCGGCGCGTTATCGCGCGTCCGGCATTATGAGTTTCATCGTCAATCAGGACGGTGTGGTTTACGAGAAAGACCTGGGCAAGAACACTGCGTCAATTGCCGGCAAAATGACCGCGTTCAATCCCGACTCGAGCTGGAAAAAGCAGAATTAAAACTTGAGACCGAGAAGAAACGCTCGGAGTGACTAAATGTCAAAGCTTCGATACATCTCTTCAAGCCATTGAATTTTGAAGATCGGGCTCGAACTGTAATGCTGTGTTACAAATAATTTTGTCCGCATCCATCATATGGGTGTAGATTAATTGCCTGCGCTTTTTAAAACGATATGGCCAGATTACTAAATTTAGGTTTTGTGTTGCTAGCGGCGCTTGTCGCGGCGCCAGCATCGTCCCAGATCTACAAGTGGGTCGATGAAAACGGTGTCGTCAACTATACCAACCAGGCTCCCGCCAACGGCAAAGCAAAGGAATTAGATCTGAATTCCACACGATTGTCGGTCATTGAGACCGGCACGCCGCAGGAGCTCGAGATGTTAAAGGTAAAATCCGAAGTCGGCTATCTGCGACAAAAGGTGGACCAACTGGAAAGCCAAGTTGAATCCGAGCGCTACGTCGGCGAGTATGCAGCGGAGCCCGCGGCAACTCCGGTCGAGAGTGAGTACCTTTATCCAGGCTATTATTACGCGCCGGGGTATTTCATTCGGCATTATCCGCGACGGCCGCGCGTCCGGCCCACGCGATTTATAAATACGCCGAGGGTGCCAGGGCATTCATTCCACACGACGCAACCAGCGTGGCTTCAGAACCAAGTCGTCCCCATGATGAATCGCTGATTGCTGCAGCTTGTGACGAGTTTAATTTGACAGGTCTATGGCCTTGAAGGCCAACAAACTGGTCGTTCCGGTTTTGCTGCCCTCAAAGAGATTTGTTCCAGGTAAAGGTGATTGAGTTCCCAGGTTTGCCAAATCTGATGAAACCGGTATCATGCGAAAAGTCCAGATACACCTCCGAATTCCAGAAAAATCCACTATCCAACCCGACGGTCGCCGCTTGACCACGGTCGGCCGCAAAGACAACCTGACCGGTGTTCGAGACCTCAGCCTGATGTGCCCAAATGAACGAGCCGCGCAAATGCAGATACATGAAAAACGTAAGCTCACGCCGGTATTCCACTGCTGTTAAGGCATAGTCCGACACATATATGTCGTTGAACATGGTGCCGGGGTAGTCAGGGCGGTACAGGTCGTCGGATTCAGAGGGAAGCGGTCCGCCGCCGATCGTAAAGGCATTAAATCGGTCGGTGCTATGCTTATCCATCCCGCCGCCGTGAAAGCTGGCGAGAACCCGGTTTTTCTCAGAAAGTCCCGGAATGCCGGTAACACCCACGATATACGCGGAACCCATGGCATACCGCTGGGCTTGATCCTGGGTCCTCTCTCCAACACCGGGAATTCCAGAATCGGACCAATGATTGCGGTCTGTATAATCTATGTCCAATCCGCCTGCGAATCCGGTATGCGGTAGTTCCAAAAGATTGCGGCGCATCCCGTCATAGCGCACCCGAAATTTTGCGCCGAAGAGCATCGTGTCGGGTGGCAGTTTATAGTCTGGCGACGTGTCCCCCGTCCTGCGGTCGTAAAAATAACCTACACGCCCCAAGAGCTGAAGCCTCAGGTTATTGTCGACTTGAAAAGGAGCCACATTGTACCGAAGCCCTGGGCCGATCGAAGCGAGGATCGTTCCATATTTCAGCGACGTCGCATTTATTTCCTGATTGTTCAAGGTTAACTTTTGGGCTACCGGGATCGTATTATTCTCAAAGAGGGTCACCAGTTCGAGGTTATGGGCTGGGTCCAAATTCCTGTCGTATTCCAGGCTATTAACAAAGACGCTTATAACGTCGCGAGTGCGCCAATCCTCCTCGTCCCGCAGGATGTACCCCGCGCCGATGGGCTGAAAGGCCGTGCTCCCCTGTCTCGGAGTATAGTAACTGCCACCGACAGTCAAGGAGGTGACATCACCTCGGTTCCTGGCGGGAATATTGACCGGTTCCCCCATGAAGATGGTGTGATAAGGTTCTCCGGCAAGTGGCGTGTGATAGGCCAGGCTGTCTCCAAAGATATCGTCGCCTGCTTGGGAAGAACCGGTTGCGGCAACAGATAAGGATGGCTGCTGGCCGTCGGCTGCAGCTTTTCCAACTAATCCGAGAAAAATCAAGGGGTACATTACTGAAACGAGCACTATGGAACTATTTATTTTTGGCATTCTGAACTCCCAGTTTACCGAAGATAGAACGAGCTGTAGTCCACAAATCATAATACAACGAAGTTAAATTTTGCAGTCCATTTTTAACTGCATGCGCCGTACCGCGTTCGCAGCGGATAGCAACGATTAAACGGTTTATTTCGGCGCTAATTGTCTGCGCGTGAGCGCTATGTCGAGCGCCCGGACAAGGTGTAACGCTTCGCGACCGAGGCCATCTTGAATTTGATAGCGGCAGCTTATGCCGTCCGCTATCAGCAGGGTATTGGAGTCACTGCTGCGAATGCGGGGAAAAAGCGACAATTCCGCCATTTGCAGCGAGGCTTCGATGTGTTCTGCTTCGTAGCCGAAGCTGCCAGCCATGCCGCAGCAGCTCGATTCGATCAGTTCAGTGTCCAACTGCGGAATCCAGCCCAAGACTTGTTGTATCGGATTTATTGCGTCGAATGCTTTTTGGTGGCAATGGCCATGTAGTAACGCGCGTTTTTGTGGCAGTGGTTTAAAAACCGGCGCGATTCGTCCCGCTGCATGTTCCAGCACCATGAACTCTTCGAAAAGATAAGCTTTCTCGGAGAGTCGAATTGCATCTTCTCCATAACCGAACTGAAGAAACTCGTCACGCACGGTCAACAAACAAGATGGTTCGAGACCTACGATGGCAATCCCTCGTTTAACATACGGCAATAGTGCGTCGAGTAATCGTTTTGCCTCGACTTTGGCTTCGTCCACCAGGCCGCAAGCGAGAAAAGTCCGCCCGCAGCACAACGGCCGGCTGCCAAATTTTTTTGCACACGATAAATGTATGCGGTAACCGAGCGCTTCCAGGACGCGCTTGGCAGCGAATGCGTTTTCGGGCTCAAAATAATTGTTGAAAGTATCGACAAATAGCAGCACTTCCTTGCCTTCGACTAAGGGTCCGCTGGACGACTTCCTAGCGGCGCTAAACGGCAATTCCCAACGCGGCAGCTTCCGCGTAGCGGAAATGCCGTACAGTTTTTCTTGCATGGCAGCGAGCATATGCACGCGATTGCGTAGGTTGAGCAACCAGCGAAACCGGGACGCAACCGGAGCATAACGCGGCAAATACGCGATCAGCCTGTCGCGTGCTGTAACGCCATGCTCTCGCGCATAGGCGGCCCGAAATTCTATTTTCATTTTCGCGATATCGACCCCGGTCGGGCATTCGCGTTTGCAACCTTTGCACGAAACACAAAGGTCAAGCGATTCCTTGACGGCCTCACTTGCTAAATTGCGTTCGTCCAATTGCCCGGAGAGCGCAAGGCGCAGCGTATTGGCGCGTCCACGCGTCAGATGCTGCTCGTCCTTGGTAATCCGGTAACTCGGGCACATAGTGCCGGCATCAAACCTGCGGCAATGACCATTGTTGTTGCACATCTCAACCGCCTTAGCGAATCCGCCGGCTGGGTCTTCGCCGCTGCCTGGCGCGGTTTCTTTTTCACTGATCGGATCACGTTGCACGTTCCACGCAGACCAATTGAGCTTAGGTGTGAAGCGCTGCACCCGATAACTCGGCGGCGAACGCAATAACGACAGGTCATCCATTCGCGGCGTGCGCACGATCTTGCCCGGATTAAATAGATTCTCCGGATCGAATAGTTGCTTGATCTCTTCGAAAGCTTGGCTCAGACGAGGGCCGAACTGCCAGGCAATCCATTCGCCGCGGCACAAGCCGTCTCCATGTTCTCCCGAGTAAGCGCCCTTGTACTCGCGCACCAATGCCGCCGCTTCCTCGGCAATGGCGCGCATCTTCTGCGCCCCGTCGCGGCGCATATCGAGAATCGGCCGGACGTGAAGCGTGCCAACGCTGGCGTGGGCATACCAGGTCCCTTTGGTTTTGTGCTTGAGGAATATCTGCGTCAACCGGTCCACGTATTCAGCAAGATGCTCGAGCGGAACAGCGCAGTCTTCAATAAAGGATACCGGCTTGCCATCGCCTCTCATGCTCATCATGATGTTGAGCCCCGCCTTGCGCACTTCCCAAAGCTCTTTTTGAGCACCGGCGTCGCTCAGTTCAACTACGCTTCCAGGCAATCGAAGATCGCTCATCAACGTAGTAAGCTCTTTGAGCTTTCGCACCAAGGCTTCCTTGTCCGGGCCGGCAAACTCGACCAAAAGGATCGCTTCCGGTTCGCCGATCAGGGCACGCTCGATAACTGCGCGGAATGCAGGATTGCGCTTCGACAAGTCGATCATGGTGCGGTCCACCAATTCCACCGCGCAGGGACTCAACTTGACGATTTGCTGCGTGAGTTTCATGGCTTGGTACAGACTCGGGAAATTGACTACACCCAATGTCCTGTGCTTTGGAACTGCAGCAAGCTTAAGCCTGATGCAGCTCGAGTAGGCTAGCGTTCCTTCCGAACCAACCAGCAGGTGAGCGAGGTTCACCGAATTATCAGACGTGTAAGGACGCTCGCTTTGCGGGTGGAAAATGTCGATGTTATAGCCGCCGACGCGGCGCAGCACCTTGGGCACGTTGCGCTCGATTTCGCTTCTCTGGCGCGTCGCGATGGCTGCCAACCCTTCCGCAAGACGACGCAGACGTTCCGATCTACTGAACTCTTGCAGCAGACCGAAATGAGCTTGCGTGCCATCGGCGAGAATTGCGTCTATGCCGATGACGTTATGCGCCATGTTTCCGTATTCTATGGAACGCGTGCCGCAGGAATTGTTGCCCGCCATTCCGCCGATGGTTGCCTGCGCAGAGGTCGATACGTCAACCGGAAACCACAGTCCATGGGGCTTGAGCCAGGTATTCAAGTGATCCAGCACGACACCCGGCTCCACAGTGACCGTGCCGGCTTCCTTGTCGAAGTCAATGATCCCGTTTAACCACTTGCTGTGATCGATCACCAGGGCTTCGCCCACAGTCTGTCCGCACTGGCTGGTGCCGGCGCCGCGCGGCAAAATCGGAATTTTGAATTCGCGCGCGATTTGAAGCGCAATTCGCACGTCGAATTCATCACGCGGCACGACTACGCCGACGGGCATAATCTGGTAAATCGAGGCGTCGGTCGAATAGCGGCCGCGGGATGCGTCGTCAAACAAAACGTCGCCGCGAATTTCCTTTTGCAGCCGGGCGGCAAGGTCGGAGATCGCGCCGGACTTACGCGGGAAGCCGGCAAAATAGACGGATTGAGGAAACGGGGTATTCACCTTGTGCTTTGGGTAATAGCGTTTAATGCGAGCTGTTTCTCAATGATTGCTTCGGCTCAAACCCCAGGAGCACGGTATCACGCATTCTCGGGCGCGCCGCAGTGACACCTGATGTTGCACGTATAAATCGATTTCTTGGCCATTGCAGATATTCTTTGACAACTACAGTTAACGAAGGCAGACGTCAAATCACTGCTGGATGTTCTTGTTCTGTTCATAACTGCAAGGGTGCGTCATTGCGTGACGGCTCCAATACCAATGCATCCCTCAATCCGCCCCTTCGCCATTTACGCGTTCACATACTCCGCGACCTCTACCAAATTACCATCCGGGTCCCGAAAATAGACTGAGCGAACAGCCCCCAGCGCGCCCCTGCGCGATACCGGGCCGGCTTCAATAGGAATTTGCTCCCTCTCAAGATGTGCAATAACCTGCTCAAGCGGTATTGCGGCAATTAAACAAAAATCACCGGAGCCGAATGTCGGAACCCGCGCTTTTGTTGGCGTCTCAGTAGCCCGATCCTGGAGATTGATTTTTTGATTGCCGAACCGTAATGCATGCCGCGGTTGTCCTTCGGGGCCGTGAAAGAAATCTCTTTGCAAGCCTAGCGCCCGTTCGTAAAAATGTGCCATCACTTCAATATCGCGCACCGTGAGCACGATATGATCAACACGCTCAACTAATTCCATTTCGGCTATTTGTTTCCGTGTAAGTTATAAATGCGGCGCGGTTTCAGTGCAGCAAACCTCCCAGGGCAAATTTTAGCCTGTTAGCTGGAATTATGAGCCCAGCGCCAATGGCCAAGAGGCAGTTATATTTAGGGCGTCCCCGTCTTAGCTGGCATTGCAAGCAATTCCAAATGCAGAGGAACTTGGAGTTGGTAGGTCGTGGCGGATTCGAACCTCCGACCAACGGCCCAAAAGGCGAAACCAGAAAATTAGGATACACGTTTATCAACAACTTACCAATGCTTGCCAACCTTATTGTCCGGGTAAAGCGTGCGTAATTAGTCGTTTTGCAGTGGAATAAGTGCACATTTTCGGCATAGTAAGTTTGCTTCCGGTTTTGATTTGAACCGCCTAGCAGGTTCCAAGTTCGAGCCCTGGTCGAGGAGCCGGCATTCAACGTCGGCCGCCGACCTATTCTACTGAAAAAGTCCCAACGCCCAATTTACGGTTGATTCCAGGGGTCCTCTACCCATTACCCGAGTGACGATCGTCGATTGTGACGCGATCTGAGAGGTCGATTTTTAGC
>Ga0335085_10015051_pt1 | contig 11246 bp, 9 predicted proteins | sample Lox_Sample_45_FD_206712 | JGI IMG/M metagenome (GOLD analysis project Ga0335085, IMG submission 206712) | Soil microbial communities from Loxahatchee National Wildlife Refuge, Florida, United States - Lox_Sample_4.5 | ecosystem: Environmental > Terrestrial > Soil > Wetlands | place: USA: Florida... | reverse complement strand
GCAGTGCCCCAGCGGCAGGTAGGACGGAATTTCATAATACCGGTCGCGCAGCGGCCGCAGCACGCGCTCGCGATAGGCCTGGTAGTCGAAGCCCTGTCCCAGCACCAGGTAGAACCTGGCCCCGTGCAACTCGAACCGGCGCAGCTCCACCTTCCTGAAATAGGGGGCGTAGTCCGCCGGGTCGGGCGGATTCTTGCGCAGCACCAGGATGTTCTTTCCGGCCAGGGTCCTGAAATCGGTCAGGATATCGTCCTGGCGTCCATGCGACGATGCGGTGCCGAACACGAAGAAGTACCGGCCCGAAGCGTAGGATGCCGTGACCGCGGGAGAGAAGCCGTCCGCGGAGAACTCGTACTTGCCCTCGTAGGGCCGCAGCCTCTGCAGCAGCTCGGCGGTCTTGACATGGAACACGATGCCGTCGTAGAGCCGGGTGCCTTTCCAAATTTCCATCGGCAGCAGGCTGGTGGTGACGATGGCCACCGCGTGGATCGCCGAGAACGCCGCAAGATAGACGACCGACCTGCGCAATTGCGCGGCGCTCAGCAGCAGCGCCGCCGCGATAACGAAAAACGGCACGAACGACAGCAGCCAGTGCAGGCCGATCTGCTTCTCCAGGGACAGCAGCGCAAACACGGTGAGCGGCACGGTCCAGGCAATCGTGAATAAGCGCGCGCGCGGCTCCGCGAGCGCTTGTCGCAGCGCCGCCCGGCCGCGCCAAAATTGCAGCAGCGCGACCGGGGACAGCATGTACAGCACGCTCAGCACGAACAGCAGCGGATTTTGCGGCAGCCAGCCGGCGTCGTCGTTGCGGTTGTAAATGTTGAACAGCAGGTTGACCCAGCAGTGGTCATAGTTCCACCAGGCGTTGAACGCGCCGAACGGCAGTGCGCCGGCGACGACGAGGCCGAGGCCGCGCCAATCGCGCCGCCCCGCCGGTTGCGCCAGGACGTATCCGAGATAGGCCAGTCCCAGCAGGACGGCGAAGTATTTCGACAGGAACGCCAGGCCGAGGAAGGCGCCCGCCGCCGCATAGAGCAAAGGCGATTCGCGACGCAGCGCCGCGGCAAAGCACAGCACCGACAGAAACGAGAACAGGACCAGCGGCGTGTCGGTCGTGATGAGCACATTCCAGACGTTCACCGGCAACAGCAGGAACGCGAGCGCTGCGAGATAAGCTTTGTCCTCGTCTACCGGCCGCAGGAATCGCAGCATCGCGCAGGCCACCAGCGCAGGCAACACGATTGCCGGCAGGCGCAGCACCCATTCGGCCCGGGAGAGCTGCAGCAGCAGCGCGAGGATCCAGCCGACCATGGGAGGATGGTCATAAAAGCCGAAATCCGGATACACGCCCCAGTAGACGAAGTAGGCCTCGTCGCCGGTCATGGGCAGCGTCGCGGCGAACCAGAACTTGAACGCCAGCGTCAGCACCAGCGCGAGATAGAACGCGGTGCGCAGCGGCACGGCCGTCTGGCGGGGGGAATTTTGCATGGCCGCGATTATACGGACGACCTCCTCACCATGCGCGCAGCACCAGCGCCGCGCCGTTGGCGATGATCAGCATGAACACGAACCCCATGATGCGCCGTGCCGACAGGCGGTGATGCAGTCGATTGCCCAGGATCAATCCGAGCAGCGCGAACGGCGCAAGCAGCAGTGCCGCGAGGAGCAGGTGGTCCTGCCCGAGCAATCCGGTGGCCGCGAACAGGGCGACGCGCGCCACGCCCAGCGCGAGAATCAGCCTCGCCATGGTCGCCCGGAACACGGATTTGTCGGCGATGCGCCGCGACATGTAGAGGGTATAGATCGGTCCGCCGGTTCCGTAAAGCGCACTGAATACGCCGCCCACCACGCCTGCCGGCATTGCCCACGCCGGGTGCAGGCGCGCGGCGCCCGGCCGGCGCGCGAGGCTGCTGATCCCGGCATAGAGCACGAAGCAGCCGAGCAGCAGCAGCAGGCTGCGCTCGGGCAGTCGCATCAGCAGCACCAGGCCCAGCACCAGGCCGAGTCCGGTGGAAGGCAGAATTCGCCTGAGTTCGCCGCCGTCGGCCTGGCCGCGAATCCGGGTGCCCAGCGTGATGGAGGCGAGCAGGTCAAGCAGCAGCGTCAGCGGCACGACGAAACGCAGCGGCAGCAATTGCGCCAGCAATGGCGCATTGGTGATCGTGGCGCCGAAGCCGACCATGCCGAAAATGACGTAGCCGAGCAGGACCACGAAAGGCGCCAGCAGGCACACCTTCCATCCCAGCGCCTGAACCAGATTGTAGAGTTGGTCGATGTCGTCCCTTACCCGCCCCAGGGGAGGCAGCAGGCACCGCCGGGTTGCCTGCGCACCGCGCGATCAATCTGATCATGCAGCCCGGCGGCGTGTGCCGGTTCCGGATTCACCGAACCCGGCCCGGACTGCGCACTGCGCGAATTGCCGCAGCCACCACGCAAGTCTTCGTCACCCCGATTTGACGCGCTCGTGCCGATACGCGGCTACTCGTCCGCCTCGTGCACGTGGCGGCGCTTGCGCACCGCCTCGGCCAGCCGCTCCAGCATCTTGACGCTGTCGTCCCAACCGATGCAGGCGTCGGTGATCGAAATGCCGTAGGCGAGCGGCTTGCCGGGTTCCAGATCCTGCCTGCCGGGATGCAGATGCGATTCGGCCATGACGCCGATGATGCGATCGTCGCCCGCCGCGATCTGGCCCGCCACGTCGGCGCATACCTCGAGCTGGCGCAGATAGTTCTTGGAACTGTTGGCGTGGGAAAAATCGATCATCAGACGTTGTTCCAGCCCGGCCGCGGCCAACTGCGCCGCTGCAGCGGCGACGCTCTCCGCGTCGTAGTTCGGTGCCGGTCCGCCGCGCAGGATAACATGGCAGTCCTCGTTACCGTTGGTGGAAACGATGGCCGAGTGTCCGCCCTTGGTCACCGAAAGAAAATGGTGCGGCTGGCGCGAAGTCTTGATCGCGTCCACCGCAACCCGGATGTTGCCATCGGTGCCGTTCTTGAACCCGACCGGACAGGACAACCCCGACGCGAGTTCGCGGTGCACCTGCGACTCGGTGGTGCGCGCGCCGATTGCGCCCCAGCTCACCAGGTCGGCGATGTACTGCGGGGTAATCATGTCCAGGTACTCCACGCCCGCGGGCACGCCGAGTTCGTTGATATCGAGCAGCACGCGGCGCGCCAGGCGCAGGCCCTCGTTGATGCGGAAGGTGCCGTCCAGGTAGGGGTCGTTGATCAGGCCCTTCCAGCCAACGGTGGTACGCGGCTTCTCGAAATACACCCGCATCACGATGAGCAGGTCGGCTGCGTGCCTGGCCTTTTCCTGCGCGAGGCGGCGCGCGTACTCCAGCGCCGACTTGGGATCGTGAATCGAGCACGGGCCGATGATCACCAGCAGGCGGTCGTCCGCCGCGTGCAAGATCCCGTGGATGCCATTGCGCGTCTCGTAGGTGATGCGCTCGGCCGCTTCGGATACGGGAAACTCGCGGATTGCGTGCGAGGGCGGCGCAAGTTCCTTGATTTCGCGGATGCGAACGTCGTCAACCTTGAGGGTCATGGTTTCTCCTGGATACTCGTAGGCCCGCGGCCGGCGGCTCGCTTCTGCCGGCAGCGGTGGAATTGTACGATGTGCGGTAGCGGGCATGGTCATGGCGTGGTCTCGTGAAAAAAAAACCGCCAGGCTGTGAGCACTGGCGGTTTTTTCGGGGTACTTGGGCGCGAACCTAGTTCAATCCCTCCGCCAGCGGCTGGGGAAAGCCGTAGAAATAAAACCAAAAAGCGTAGGTGCGGCTCATCTCGATCGTCTCCAGGCCGAATTCAAGCACGAATCCGGTCCGATTGGCAAGCATCGCCGGCCGCGTTCACACCGGGCCGGGGGATTTTCACTTCCAGGCCGCGCAGCCAATCCGCATGCGTGCGGGCGCCGAGGCCGGACGCGCCGATAATCGCCCGCGCCAGAGGCGCAGCGCAGCGGGGACAGCATGCTCAAAGGCTGGCGATCTTGCCCTGCTCGTTGTCGACCATGACCGGCGTATCGACGTAGACGATTTCGGGGTCGTTGCCATACTTGCTCCTGACGAAGGCCTTCCACTCCGGCGTGTAGACGCGCTCTGCCGCCTGCCGCGATTCCCAGACATAGACGCCGCCTGCGCGCATGCCGTCCTCGGTGAGGAAGTAGTTCTTGCGCAGCAGCCCGGGCATGCCCAGGTACTTGGGCGCGGTGGACTGGAACGTCGCCGCCGCCTGATCCAGCGTCTGCCGCTGCGGCAATTTGAAACTGACTATCGCCATGACTTTGCTCATCCTGCCCCCTGATCCGGACGTCCGGAAATTCTAGCTCGACAGCTTCTGTCGCACCCATGCCTGCACCGAGTCGAGTGCCGCCGGCAGCCCGGCGGCATCGGTGCCGCCCGCCTGCGCCATGTCCGCGCGCCCGCCGCCCTTGCCGCCGACCCGTTGTGCCACGAAATTCACCAGCTCGCCCGCCTTCACCCTGGCGGTCAAGTCGGCGGTGACGCCCGCGATCAGGCTCACTTTGCCGCCCCCGGTCGAGGCCAGCACCACGACCGCAGACTTCAGCCTGTCCTTCAGTTTGTCCAGGGTCTCGCGCAGGGCCTTGGCATCGGCGCCTTCGAGCGAAACCGCGAGCACCTTCACGCCGCCGACGTCGGCCGCCTGCAGGGCCAGATCGTCCCCCTGCGCCGACGCGAGCTTCGATTTCAGGCGCGCCAGCTCCTTCTCCAGCGCCCTGGCGCCTTCCATGATCTGCGCGATCTTCTGGCCCAGTTCCTGCGGCTGCGCCTTGAGCACCGCCGCAGCCTGCGCCAGGCGCGCCTCCTGCTCCTGCACCCACGCCAGCGCGCCGTCCGCGGTGACCGCTTCGACCCGGCGGATGCCCGCCGCGACGCCCGACTCGGACACGATCTTGAAGAATCCGATATCGCCAGTGCGGCGCACATGGGTGCCGCCGCACAACTCCGTGGAAAACTCGCCCATGCCGATGACGCGCACTTCGTCGCCGTACTTTTCGCCGAACAGCGCCATCGCGCCGGCCTTGATGGCGTCATCGTACTTCATCACGCGCACCGAGATTTCGGTGTTGTGGCGGATCTCGTGGTTGACCAGATCTTCCACCTGGCGCAGTTGCGCGTCGCTCATCGGTTCGTTGTGCGAGAAGTCGAAGCGCGTGCGCTGGGCGTCGACGAGCGAGCCCTTTTGCTGCACATGGGCGCCCAGCACCTTGCGCAACGCTGCGTGCATCAGATGGGTGGCGGAATGGTTCCATGCGGCGCGCGCGCGCGCAGCGCTGTCCACCGCGGCCATCACGCGGTCGCCGACGCGCAGCCGCCCGGCCTTGACTTCGCCCTTGTGGCCGAACACCTCGGCCTGGATCTTCTGCGTGTCCTCGACGGCGAAACTGCCGTTCACGCCGGCGAGTTCGCCGCGATCGCCGACCTGGCCGCCGGACTCGGCGTAGAACGGCGTGCGATCGAGCACCACCACCCCGGCCGCGCCGGCGGCGATCTCCTCTACCGCCGCCCCTTCGCGGTACAGCGCAGCCACCGTGCCTTCGAGCGTGAGCGTGTCGTAGCCGTGAAACTCGGTCGGCCGGCCGGAATACTCCACGCCCGCCGACACGGTGAACTTGGATGCCGCGCGGGCGCGTTCGCGCTGGCGCTGCATCGCCGCCTCGAAGCCGGCGTAATCGACGCGCACGTCGCGCTCACGCGCGATGTCCGCGGTGAGGTCGACCGGGAAACCGAAAGTGTCATAAAGCTGGAACACGGTCTCGCCATCGAGCATCCGGTCCTCACGCGTGAGCGCGCCTTCGAGCACCTTCATCCCGTGCTCGAGCGTCTCGGCGAAGCGCTCCTCTTCGGTCTTCAGCACCCGGGTTACGCGCTCCTTCGCCTTCGCCAGCTCGGGATAGGCCTCGCCCATGATGCGGGCCAGATCCTCGACCAGGCGGTGGAAGAACGGGTCGGTCTGGCCGAGCTTGTAGCCGTGACGGATGGCGCGGCGAATGATGCGCCGGAGCACGTAGCCGCGCCCCTCATTGCCCGGGATGACGCCGTCGACGACGAGAAAGGAGGTCGCGCGGATGTGGTCGGCGATGACTTTCAGCGAATTGCTCGCCAGGTCCTTGACGTGGGTTTCGCGCGCGGCCGCCTTGATCAGGTCCTGGAACAGATCGATGTCGTAATTGGAGTGCACACCCTGCAGCACGGCGGCGATGCGCTCCAGGCCCATGCCGGTGTCCACGGAAGGCTTGGGCAACGGATGCAGCGTGCCGGCGTCGTCACGGTTGTACTGCATGAACACCAGATTCCAGATCTCGATGTAGCGATCGCCGTCCGCCTCGGGCGTGCCGGGCGGACCGCCGGCTATTCCCGGGCCGTGATCGTAGAAGATCTCGCTGCAGGGCCCGCAGGGACCGGTCTCGCCCATCTGCCAGAAATTGTCCGAGCCGCCGCCGGGCTTATCGCCTATGCGCGCGATGCGCTCCTTCGGAACCTTGATCTCGTCGGCCCAGATCGCATAGGCCTCATCATCGGTCTGGTAGACCGTGATCCACAACTTCTCCTTCGGCAGGCGGTACACCTCGGTGAGCAGGTCCCAAGCAAAGTGGATCGCCTCGCGCTTGAAATAGTCGCCAAAGGAAAAATTGCCCAGCATCTCAAAAAACGTGTGGTGGCGCGCGGTATAGCCGACATTCTCCAGATCATTGTGCTTGCCTCCGGCGCGCACGCTGCGCTGCGAGGTGGTGGCACGTCGGTAGGGCCGCTGTTCCTTGCCGAGGAACACGTCCTTGAACTGAACCATGCCCGAATTCGTAAACAGCAGAGTCGGGTCGTTGCCCGGCACCAGCGGACTGGATGACACCACGGCATGCTCGCGTTGGGCAAAGAATTCCAGGAATTTGCTGCGGATTTCTGCGGATTTCATGATTTCGTTCCGGGCCGGGCGCGCGAGACGCCCGCGATTCCAGCTGTCCTTAGGGTTCACTGCAAAACGAGGCGATTCGGACCGAAGGTTTCGATCCACCCTTGAAGAGAAAACCCCATGGGTGAGCGCCCCGCACACTCCCCCATATTTGCTGTCGCAAATTTCATTTTGCAACGGCTTACAGGGTAAAAGATTGAATTTTCGCCTGAATCCCGCGCGCATGCAAATCCGCGCCCGGACGGCGCCGGCGCTTGCGCTGGAGGCGCGTCGTGCCGCGCGGATGGCGGCAGGTGCGGTCAGCTCAAACTGACGCCGAGCAGTTTTCCTATGGCAAAGGTCAATCCGCCGGCAGCGGCGCCGATCGCGAGCATGCGCAGTCCGTCCCGCAGCGCACTTCGCCCGGTGAACAGGCTGATGCTGGCGCCAACCCCGAACAGCGCCAGCGCGGCAATGCCGATGGAAACGAGCAGCGCACGATTTCCGGCAAGGACGAAAAATGGCAGCAGCGGCGCGAGCGCACCCGCGGCGAAGGAAAGAAAAGAAAACATCGCGGCGCCCCAAGGCGAGCCGAGTTCGTCCGGATTCAGACCCAGTTCCTCGCGCGCCAGCGTGTCGAGCGCCTGCGCCGGATCGGCAATGATGGCCCTGGCCAGTTTCAACGCGTCCTCCCGGGCGAGGCCGCGCGCGGCGTAGATGAGAGCGAGTTCCTCCGCCTCCTCGTCCGGGTATTGCGCGAGTTCGTCGCGCTCCAGGCCGATCTGGTGTTCGAACATCTCGCGCTGCGAGCGCACCGATACGTACTCGCCCGCCGCCATCGAAAATGCGCCTGCAAGGAGCCCGGCGACGCCCGAGAGCAATATGATCGAATTATTCGCCGACGCGCCGGCCACGCCCAGAATCAGGCTGGCGTTCGATACCATGCCGTCGTTCACGCCGAACACTGCGGCGCGCAGATTGCCGCCGCCGCTCACCCCTCGATGACGCTTGCCCACATCGTCCAGCGCGGTCGGCAGCGGGTGGCCGGGAGCGGAGTGCGAATACACCGACAAGCCGCGCACTTTCATCGCCACCAGAACGGCGCGCAGCGGGCGCGGGCCGTGACGGCGCACCAGCGCGGCAACCATGCGCGCGCGCAGGTCGGGAACGAACGGGGGCGCCGCTTCGCCGGACCGGCGCGCCCAAATGCCTGCCTGGTTCTCGGCTTCGGCTGCAAGTCCCGTGAACAGTTCGGCACGGGGCGTTCCCGCCTCCGCCTCGGCCATGACCCGGTAGAGGTAGGCCGAGCGCATTTCCTCGTGCCAGCCATCCAGAGAATTTTCGCTTTCGGACATCAGTCCGGGTCTCCGCCCTTGAGCACTTGGCGCACCGTTTCTGCGGAAAATCCGCGCCCGGCCAGAAAGCGCATTTGCCGCCCGCGCTCGGCCGCATCCTGCGGCAAGGCGCCGAACCTCTTTTCCCAGGCGGCGCGGCAGTTGGCGAGCTCGCGCGCGCGCGTCTGCTCCAGCGCGCGTTCGATCACATCATCAGATACGCCGCGGCTCTTGAGGTCGTAGGCGATTTTGCCGCTGCCGAATTTGCGCGCGAGGGCATTGGCGCGGGATTCGGCGAACCGCGTCTCGGACAGCCAGCCGCGCGCGACCAGCATGTCCAGAAGCTGTTCGACCTGTTCAGGCGATTCGGAATGCGGGGAAAGCTTGCGCGTCATTTCGGCGCGAGTATGCTCCCGCCGCGCGAGCATGGCCAGCGCCCGCTGGCGCAGCGGGATTTCCCTTGTCGCCACGGGCAGCAGGCGCCCCCGCTGTTACCCCGCCACGACCGTGAGGGCAGCGCCCGGCCTGGCCCCGGGATTGTTCACGCCGACCGCCTCGCGCACGCGCCCTTCGATTTCGGCGGCGAGCTCGGGGTGCTCCTTCAGGTACTCGCGCGCATTGTCCTTGCCCTGCCCGATCTTGTCCTTGTTATACGCGTACCATGCGCCGGACTTCTCCAGGATGCCGTGCTTCACGCCCAGCTCGATGATTTCACCCTCGCGTGAGATACCCTCGCCGTAGAGTATGTCGAACAGCGCCTCGCGAAACGGCGGCGCCATTTTGTTTTTCACGACCTTCACGCGCGTTTCATTGCCGATGACTTCCTCGTTCTTCTTGATCGCGCCGATGCGGCGGATGTCCAGGCGCACCGAAGCGTAGAACTTGAGCGCGTTGCCGCCGGTCGTGGTCTCCGGATTGCCGAACATGACGCCGATCTTCATGCGGATCTGGTTGATGAAAATCACCAGCGTGTTGGTGCGCTTGATGTTCGACGTGAGCTTCCTGAGCGCCTGGCTCATGAGGCGCGCCTGCAGCCCCATTTGCGGCTCGCCCATTTCCCCCTCGATCTCAGCCTTGGGCGTAAGCGCTGCCACCGAGTCGATGACGACTACGTCGACCGAACCGGAGCGCACCAGCATGTCGGCGATTTCGAGCGCCTGTTCGCCCGTGTCCGGCTGGGAGATGAGCAGGTCCTCGACTTTCACGCCCAGCTTCTGCGCGTACTGCGGGTCGAGCGCGTTCTCCGCATCGATGAAGGCGGCGGTCCCGCCCAGCTTCTGCATCTCGGCAATGACTTGCAGCGTCAGGGTGGTTTTGCCGGAGGATTCCGGCCCGTAGATCTCGACCACGCGTCCGCGCGGCAACCCGCCTACCCCCAAAGCGATGTCCAGGCCGAGCGAGCCGGTGGAGACTACCTGCACGTCGTCCTGGATCGCGTCCGAATCCATGCGCATGATGGAGCCCTTGCCGAACTGCTTTTCGATCTGCGCGAGCGCGGCAGCCAGCGCCTTGGTCTTGTTCTCTTCCATGTGGATCTCCTTCGGTTTCGGTGGCAATGAGTGCATCAACGGACGCCTTGCCTGCGGCGTTGACCTGTATTTTTATACAGTTTTGATTTTTTTGCAACACCCCCGAGAAAACAGAGGCTTGCGCTGGCATGCGCGTGGAAAAGGAAGATCGGCGGATCGCTACAGCGCGCGCCCGGCACGGATCACCCCTACGCCCAGGCCCTCGATGACGAATTCCTCGTGCCTGGGGTCGACGACGATGGGCTCGAAATCCGGGTTCTCCGGGAGCAGTTCGATGATCGCGCCGCGCCGGCGCAACCGCTTCACGGTCACCTCGTCGTTCAGGCGAGCGACGACGACCTGCCCGGCGCGGGCTTCGCCGGTCTTGTGCACGGCAAGCAGGTCGCCGTCGTGTATCCCGGCGTCGCGCATGCTCATCCCGTGCACCTTGAGCAGATAGTCGGCGCGCGGCTTGAACAGTGCCGGGTCGACCTGGTAATGCGCCTGAATGTTCTCCTCGGCCAGAATGGGCGCGCCGGCGGCGACGCGCCCGACGAGCGGGATGCCGCCGCCGTCCTTGAGGCGGATGCCCCGCGCCGAGCCCTTGACGATCTCGATGGCGCCTTTGCGCTCGAGCATGCGCAAGTGCTCTTCGGCGGCGTTGTGCGAACTATAGTCCATCGCCTCGGCGATCTCGGCGCGGGTGGGCGGGAGGCCGGTGGTTTCAATGGCCTGGCGTATGAGCTTGAGGATTTCCTGCTGCTTGGAGGTCAGCTCTTCCATGGGTGAGCCCCGGGTTGCCGCGAAGCCTGTATCTTTATACAGTTTGCGGCGGCAGTCAAGCTCTCCCCGGGCAGGAACCTGTTTGCGCGAGAATCCGCGCCGAACTGGCCTGCGCGCCGAGGCGGCGCCTCGACTTGAACGCGTGTCGACCGCGCCTAGGCGGCCGCGAGCCGGACCGGGATACGCTGCGGCCCGAACTGCCGCTTGATGTCGAACGCCTGATAGCGGCCGGCGATGCCGCCGCCGCACTCCATGCAGCGGCCATCGTCGCGCAGCCGATAGTCGAGGATGTTGTACCAGTCGCGCACGATCAGCGCCTTGCCGCAACGCGGGCAGAAGGTCGTGCCGCCCTCGGTGTCATGCACGTTGCCGGTGTAGACATAATGCAGCCCGCGCCGAAGAGCGATCTTGCGCGCGCGCGCCAGCGTGGCCGGGGGCGTGGCGGGGATGTCGGTCATCTTCCAGTCCGGATGGAACGCGGAGAAATGCAGCGGCACATCCGGCCCGAGTTCCTGTGCGATCCAGGCGCACATTGCCTCGATCTCCGCATCGCCGTCGTTCTTGCCGGGAATCAGCAGCGTCGTGATCTCGAACCATACGGCCGTCTCGTGCTTCAGGAACTTCAGCGTGTCCAGCACGGGCGCTAGGTGGGCGCCGCAGAGCTTGACGTAGAAATCGTCGGTGAAGGCTTTGAGATCGACGTTCGC
>Ga0335085_10015050_pt1 | contig 11246 bp, 12 predicted proteins | sample Lox_Sample_45_FD_206712 | JGI IMG/M metagenome (GOLD analysis project Ga0335085, IMG submission 206712) | Soil microbial communities from Loxahatchee National Wildlife Refuge, Florida, United States - Lox_Sample_4.5 | ecosystem: Environmental > Terrestrial > Soil > Wetlands | place: USA... | reverse complement strand
AGGCGATGGTGGCGGCGTCGGTGGCGATTTTCATTCTGAATCTGTTCATCGGCGTGATTTTCGTCAGGCGGACAGGTTGATGGCCGAAGGCAGTGTTTTGCGCTTCGAGAATGTCAGCGTGGTTTTCGGGGATGGCACGCGCGCGCTCGGTGACATGTCGTTCGACGTGCGCAGGGGCGAAACCCGGATTCTTCTGGGCGCGGCAGGCAGCGGCAAAACCGTCCTGCTGAAGGTTGCAATGGGGCTCGTGCGCGCGAATTCGGGCAGGGTGTTTTTGTTCGATGAAGATGTCACGCGCCTGCCGGAGTCGAAGATGTTCGACGTGCGCAGCAAAATCGGCATGCTGTTCCAGGAAAGCGCGTTGTTCGATTCGATGACCATCGCGCAGAACGTGGCCTACCCGCTGCTGAACCAGAAATCCATCAAAATGCCGCGCGACAGGATGGAGCCGGCGGTGCGGGAATCGCTGCGTTTCGTGGAACTGGAGCAGACCCTGGAACGGTTCCCGAGCGAACTCTCGGGAGGCATGAGACGAAGGGCGGCAATTGCCCGCGCCGTGGTGAACAAACCGCAGCTTCTGCTCTACGATTCGCCCACCGCGGGTCTGGACCCGATCACGGCGCACACCATCATGGCGCTGATCGTTAAAGAGCGTGACGTGGACAACACCACCGGGCTGCTGGTGACGCACCGGTATCAGGATGGGAACCTGGTGGCCAACTTTCGCTACAATCCGGACAGTGGCCGGCTCGATCCGGTTCAGAAAGGTATGGGAACGCACACCATATTTATGGTTCTGCGGGAGGGGCGGCTGGTATTTGAAGGGAGTCAGCCCGAACTGGAAGCTTCGGGCGATCCCTACATAACCAAGTTCGTGAAGCGCCCGGAGAAGGACGCCGCTTAGTTTATGGCTTCGCGCGAAAGAGTGCAGTGGGCACAGCTGAAGGTGGGGGTCGTGGTGTCGGTCGCCATGGTTGTAACCGGCGTGCTTATTTTTCTGCTCACCGGGCAGGCCAACTTCTTCAGCAACGATTTCCATCTGACCACCTACATGGAGGATTCCGCCGGAATGGTGGCGAACGATCCGGTGCGCGTCAACGGCATTCTGGTGGGTTATATCGGCCACATCGGACTTTCCGGACTGCGCGATCCGAAAAAGACCGTCGTGGTCGACATGGTGGTGCGCGAGAGATTCCTGGACCAGATTCCGGAGGATTCGAAAGCGTCGGTCAGTTCGGCGAACCTGCTGGGATCGAAGTTCATCAACGTGATGAAAGGGGTGAGCCCGCGGCACGTGTCGCCGGGCGGCGAAATTCAGGCAGTGCCGACGCAGGACGTGCCGCAGATTCTGGCGCAGAGTTCAGTGCTGCTGGATCAGTTTCAGGGAATTATCGGACGTGTCGACGGGCTGCTCGCGATCGTGGAGAATGGCCAGGGGAACATCGGCAAGCTGATTAAGGACGACACTCTGTACAACCGCGCCAACGAGATTGCGGGGCAGCTCGATCAGCTTGTCAAAGACGTCAAGAACAGTAACGGCACGATAAGTCATCTGCTCTACGACGATCAGCTGTACAACGATCTGCGGCAGCCGATTCAGCGCGTCAACGACATGCTGGCCCAGGTGCAGGCGGGCAAAGGGACGATCGGCAAGGCGATTTACGATCCGCAGGTTTATGACGAGCTGCGCGGCGCGAGCACCGAGCTGAAGACGCTGATGGCGAATCTCAATGCGGGCAAAGGGACGGCGGGAAAGGTTCTCACCGACGATGAAGTTTATAAGCAGCTGGTGGCGGTGAGTCAGAAGCTGAACACCACGATGGACAAGATCAACTCCGGCCAGGGGACGATCGGGCAGTTGATGGTGAATCCGCAGCTGTACGATGCGCTCACCGGGACCACGCGGGATCTAAGTGAACTGGTGAAGGCCGTGAAGGCCAATCCGAAGAAATATCTGTCAATCAAGCTGGCGATTTTCTGAAAAGAACGATCAGCCGCGAATGAACACGAATCAATACGAATAAAGCAAAGTGATCAGGCTGATCGTCAACGCCGACGACTTCGGCTATACCCGCGGAGTGAACGAGGGCATCGTTGAGGCGCACCGCAACGGGATACTCACTGCCACAACGCTGATGGCCAACGGGGCGGCGTTTGAGCACGCTGTTGAACTGGCGCACGCGAATCCGTCGCTCGATGTGGGATGCCATCTGGTGCTGGTGGAAGGGCCGATGGTTTCCGATCCGGCGCGCGCACTGCCTTCGGGGCTGGCAGAGGTCGTCAGGGCCGTTGTGCGCGGGAAGCTGGCGGTGTATGAGGAGCTGCGGGCGCAGGTCGAAAAGATTGTGCGGTCGGGCATCCGGCCGACGCATCTGGATGCGCACAAACACACGCATCTGCTGCCGCCGGTGCTGGAAGCGGTGGCGCGGCTGGCGCGTGAGTTCGGCATTCCGTGGGTGCGGCGGCCGTTCGATTTCGGAATCGAGCGCAGCGCGCGCATCGAAAAAAAAGTCATCGGACTGGGTCTGCGGATGTTTCGTCCGCGATTTATGCGCGTGCTGCACGATCTGAAAATGACGGACTACTTCGCGGGATTTTCCATAACAGGCACGCTGCGTGAGTCGGTTCTGATCGAGACTCTGGAGCGCCTGCCGGACGGGCTGACCGAATTTATGTGCCATCCCGGCCGGCTCGATCCGGAGCTGCAGGCGGCGTCGACAAGGCTGAAGGACAGCCGCGAAACGGAGCTGCGGGCGCTGGTTTCGCCGGAAGTGAGGCGCGCGATCGGGCGGCGCGGAATCGAATTAGTGAATTACCGGCAGGTCAATTGAGATCAGTTCTGATTGAGAGTGAACTTCACTTCGATTTCGGTGACCACTTCGACAGGCTCGCCGTTGAGAAGCGTGGGTTTGTAGCGCCACTGCTGCACCGCTTCCAGAGCCGCGTTCACGAGAAGCGGCGGTCCGCTCAGGACCTTGAGATGGCCGATCGTGCCGTCGCGTTCGATAATGGCCTGAATCCGGACTGTGCCCTGGGTGCGTGTGGCAACCGCAATGCGCGGATACGCCGGCCTGGGCGCGACGATCAGTTTTCCTTCCTGTACGGCGCCGCCGACGTGAATCTGCGCGGGTGTCTGGGAATGCCCTGGCGCGCTTTCATGAACAGCCGGTGGCGCCGCCGGCAATCCCGCTAAACCCGACAGGGCGGAAGAGCCCGCTGCGGTACCGGCCGGAGTGGCGATCGCGATCTGGGGCGGATCGGGCGTCGTGTCGACGAATCGTGGCACAGTAGTCGGTACATGTATTACGGGAAGCTGAAAGACCGTGTGCGCAGACAAAACGGAACGGGCTGCGCTTTGCCGCACCGGTTCGGGCTTCGCTGTGATATCGACCTTCTCTACCGGGAACGCGATCTGAATCTTCGCCGGTAAGGTGAGCTTCGGGACGCGCAGCAGCGGCACGATGAGGATGGCCGCGACCAGCGCGGTCTGAAGCATCACTGACGCCGCGACGGTCCAGGGACGGTGCGTCCGCGCCTGCTCATTCACAAAAGTCTGATCGAACATTTTGCTTCTCCCGGTTTGCCGGAGTAGACTCCGCGAAGTGGAGAGAAGTTCCGGCTACCCGCCGATCGAATACATCGGCCGGGGCGGAGGGACGAATTTCTGCGAGTTGATCTGGTGGCCGATCCACTTCTCCGAAACGTTGCGCTTCATGGCCGCGATGAGAGCTTCATCGGGCGCATTGGATCGGAGCAGATGCTTCACATCGGTTTCTTCGATGGCGAAGAGGCAGTAGCGCATCTTGCCGTCCGCCGTAAGCCGCAGGCGATTGCAGTTCAGGCAGAACGGTTTGCTTACGGAAGCCACAAATCCGACTTTGCCGCCGCCATCGGCGTAGGCAAATTCTGTCGCGGGCGCGCGCGGATCGGCGTCGGGAACGGCGATGAGCGGCGAGATCTCTCGCGAAAGCTGCGCGATGATGTCGTCGGCCAGAAGCACCTTTTCGCGGTCCCAGATGGACTGCGCGTCGAGCGGCATGAATTCGATGTATCGCGGCTCGAACCCGCGCTCGCGGCAGTACAGCGCCATCGGGATCACGTCGGGCTCGATCAGTCCTTTGACCGCGACGATGTTGAGTTTGATTTTGCGGAAGCCGGCGGCAACGGCAGCGTCGATTCCGGCGAGCACGCGCGGGAGATCGTCGCGGCGCGTGATGCGTTTGAACCGCTCGCGATCGAGCGTGTCGAGATGGATGTTGAGGCGGCGCAGTCCGGCGTCCCACAGCGCCTGCGCGTGCCTTTCGAGCACAACGGCGTTGGTGGTCAGAGCGAGATCCTGAATGCCCGGAATGGCGGCGAGACGCTCGATCAGTTGCGGCAGATCGCGGCGCAGCAGCGGTTCGCCGCCGGTCAGGCGCAGCTTGTTGATGCCCTGCCCTGCCGCGACGCGCACGAAACGCTCGATTTCCTCGAATGTGAGAATGTCCTCGCGCGGCGAATACTGCGGGGTATCTTCCGGCATGCAGTAAAAGCAACGGATGTTGCAGCGATCCGTGACGCTGATGCGGAGACTGTCGTGCACGCGGCCGAAATTGTCGACGAGACTCACCGGTTCCCTTACTTTACTGCCAGCATACGCTCGATCGGAACCAGCGCGCGCTGCATGAGGCCGGGATCGAGTTCAACGCGCGGTTCGAGATTGAGCAGCGCGTCGCGCAGCTTTTCCAGCGTGTTCAGCCGCATGTATGGGCATTCGCTGCAGTTGCAGTTCTCGTTTTTGACGTAGTGGAATTTCCTGCCCCTGGCCACTCGTTCGAGCGAATAATTCACGCCGCTTTCCGTCATGACGATGAATTCACGCGCCGGGCTGGCGGCGCAGAATTCAATGATGGCGGAAGTCGAGCCGACGAAATCCGCATGGCGCAGCACCTGCTCGGTGCATTCCGGATGGGCCACCACCACAGCCTCCGGGAACTGCGCTTTGGCATCGAGAAGACGGCGCGCCGGAAATGTCTCATGCACGATGCAGGCGCCCTGCCAGATTTTCATGTTCGCGCGGCCGGTCTGTTGTTTGACGTAGTTGCCGAGATTGCGATCGGGAAGGAAGAGAATCGGCTTTTCGGCGGGAATGGAATTGACGATTTTGACTGCGTTGCGCGAAGTACAAAGCATGTCGGATTCGGCCTTCACTTCGACGGACGTGTTGATGTAGCTGACGATGACGTGGTCGGGATTCTGCCTTCGGAATTCGCGAATGGGACCGGGCGGGCAGCCTTCGACCAGGCTGCAGCTGGCGGCTTTGTCGGGCACGATCACTACGCGGGAAGGATTCAGGACCTTGGCGGTTTCCGCCATAAACCAGACGCCGCAGAAAGCGATCACGTCGCCATCCGCTTCGCGCGCCTTGCGGGCGAGCTCGAGGCTGTCGCCTACAACATCGGCCAGTTCCTGAATCTCGGCATCCTGGTAGTGATGCGCAAGCAGAATAGCGCGCCGGTCCCGTTTGAGCTCCAGGATTTCCTCAGCGACACTTAGCGACTGCGCAATCATAATGGGAGTTGTCAGTGATCAGTTGTCAGTCATCAGCTAAAGACCGGGGGCTGGACCGATCCCATGTTATCAACCGCTTTGCAATAAATCAGACCGCTGGTTAAACCGTTTAAAACATTACCAATGCGAGTTGTTTTAATCTCCACTTACGATCTCGGCCATCAGCCGTTCGGGCTGGCATCGCCCGCGGCCTGGCTGCGTGGCGATGGCCACCTGGTTACGACGGCCGACCTGTCGCGGGAGGGCTTTCCGGAAGACGCCGTTCGGGCGGCGGACTGGATTGCCTTTCACCTGCCGATGCATACCGCGACTCGGATGGCAGTCCCTCGCATCAGGTCGGCGCGCCAGCTCAACCAGGCAGCACAAATTTGCTGCTACGGTCTGTACGCTCCTGTTAATAGGGAGATGCTTCAGCGGCTCGGCGTGACTCACGTTATCGGGGGCGAGTTTGAGCAGGCGCTGGCGGATCTGATTTCGGGCCGGGCGGTCGCCGGCGGCGTGGTGCTGGATCGGCTCCGGTTCCATGTGCCGGATCGCACTTCCCTGCCGGTGCTCTCGGAATACGCAGGCCTGGTGGACGGTGCGGCTCCGAAAATCGCCGGCTACACCGAAGCCAGCCGCGGCTGCAAACACCTTTGCCGGCATTGTCCGATTGTGCCGGTTTATGAGGGACGATTTCGTGTAGTGCAGCGCGACGTGGTAATGGCCGACGCGCGGCAGCAGATTCAGGCAGGCGCGCAGCACATCACATTCGGCGACCCGGATTTTCTCAACGGGCCGGGCCATGCGATGGCGCTGGCCGAGGCGTTCCACCAGGAGTTCCCGCACATCACCTACGACGTCACGATCAAGATTGAACATCTGCTGCGGCATCGGGACCTGCTGCCGGTTCTGAAACGCACCGGATGCCTTTTCATAACCAGCGCAGTCGAATCGATCGACGACCGCGTGCTGGGGCTGCTCGCGAAAGGCCACACGCGGGCAGATTTTTTCGAAGCGCTGGAACTCATGTGCGCGCAGGGACTCACGCTCGCGCCGACGTTCGTGCCCTTCACCCCATGGACAACACGGGAAGATTATCTGGACCTTCTGCGCACCATCCGCGATTTCGGTCTGATCGGGCACGTCGCGCCGATTCAGCTGGCGATCCGGCTGCTGATTCCGGCGGGTTCAAAATTGCTGGAGCTGGAGGAGATGAACGCAGGTCCTTTCGATGCGGCGGCGCTTTCATATCGATGGAAACATCCGGATCCGGAGATGGACCGGCTTTGCGCGGACCTGCAGAAGCTCATCGGGCGCGGCGGTTCGCGGCGGGAACTTTTCGCCAGCATCTGGGAGCGGGCGTTCGGCGAGCGTGCGGAACTGCCCGCGGAAGGCTCGCCGATTCCCCATATGACGGAAGCCTGGTACTGCTGCGCGGAGCCGCTGATTTGAATAACCTCGTGTTCTCGTCAGCGGTGCTAGGGGGATCGATTGTGGCCGGCTTTGTGGGCTCGCTGACGGGGCTCGGCGGTGGCGTCGTAATCGTCCCGCTGCTGACGATCGCGTTCGGAGTCAATATCCGCTATGCGATCGGCGCATCGCTCGTTTCCGTGATCGCGACATCTTCGGGGGCGGCATCCGCATATGTGCGGGACGGCTTCTCGAATGTACGGATCGGCATGATGCTGGAAATCGCGACCGCTGCCGGGGCTCTGGGCGGCGCCGCGCTGGCCGCGCATGTTCCGACTTCCAAACTGGCGATGCTGCTGGGAGTGGTGCTGATCGGTTCCGTCTTCGCGCCTTCCCACAAAGAGCAGGCCGCGGGCGCGCAGGCATCCGGTTCGAAATCCCTCGCTGCGCGGCTCGGGCTCGAGGGCGTCTATCCGTCTCCGCAGGGCGAAATCGCTTACGCGCCGCGGCGAATTCCTTTCGGTTTCGGCATGATGGGCGTCGCGGGCGTGCTTTCGGGGCTGCTGGGAATCGGGTCGGGCGCGGTGAAGGTACTGGCCATGGATCTGGCGATGGCGCTTCCGTTCAAAGTGTCCACCACGACGAGCAACTTCATGATCGGCGTCACTGCCGCGGCGAGCGCGGGAATTTATCTGCATCGCGGGTACATCGATCCCGCGCTGGCGATGCCGGTGACGCTCGGAGTGATCGCCGGCTCCTTTACCGGCGCGATGCTGCTGAAGAACGCCGACGTGCACCGGCTGCGCACGTTCTTCCGGGCGGTGGTTTTCGTGCTCGGAATCGAGATGATCTGGAACGGCTGGAAGGGCGCCCTGTGAATTACACCGACCACCGGATGGAGACCCAGATGGGCGGACTGCTGCGCGCCGGAGTGATTCTGGCGTGCGGCATCATGTTCGCCGGAGGCGTGCTCTATCTGCTTCGGCATGGCGGCGAACATCAGTCCTGGCAGAGCTTTCACAGCGAACCCGCGGCTCTGCGAAGCATCGCGGGCATCTGGCACGCCATGCTGGCCGGCCAGGCCCGCGCCATTATCCAGTTCAGCGCTCTGGTTCTGATCGCGACGCCGGTCATGCGCGTCGCGTTCGCGGTCTACGGATTCGCGCGGCAGAAACGATGGCTGTTCGTCGCCGTTAGCCTTATTGTGCTGGCGCTGCTCGGCGCCGGATTATCGGAGCGTGGTTGAAGAGCCGGTAGTCGAGCTGCTGCCCGACGAGGTGGATCCGGTTGTCGATGTCGCGCCGGAAGAACCAGTGCCGGACGAACCACTGCCTGAAGTGCTCGTGCCGGAAGTAGTTGTGCCGGAAGTGGTGGCGCCCGAAGTACTCGTACCGGTCGACGAGCCGGACCCGCCGATGGTGATCCTCGCCGACGACGCGCTGAATATATCCACGGTGCGCAGATCCTGCTGGAGAGAGGCCAGGTTAAAACCGTTCGGCGCAGTACCGAGCCGCTGCGAAATCCAGTCGTTGCTCAGCACAGCGAAAGCCTCATCCATGTAGGTCTGATAAAACTCCCAGCTCATCATCTTCAGGGTGCCCCACGTCACGACGTAGAGATTGCGGTCGTCATAACCGACCGCGGGAATGCAGTGGCCGTTCTCCGGATTGGGCGCTGCGTCGCCGACCGGCCCCTGCGGCGGAACCACCCACGGCGTTGTGATCACATTCGTGTTCGCGGCTACGGCGAAATCGGGAAGCGAGACCCCGATGTAGCAATTTCCGAAAAGCGTGATCGAGTCTTTCGCCTGGACAATGCTGCGCGGCTGAAGCTGGGTGAAGCCGAGAATTTTGTCGCCGCCGATGCCGGTTTTGCGCCAGTACTTCAAAACGTCGAGCATGCTGGCCCCGGCATCGGCGTCGTTTCCCGCGAAGTGGCGGTAAGCCGAGAGAACTGTGGCATCGGTCAGGGTTTTTTCGGCGCCTGTGTTGGCGGTCCACTCTTCGATCATGTGGCCGGCCGCGGCGCAGGTGCAGTCGCCGTATTTGTCATTACCCATCATGGGCCACGACGAAACCGCCTTCGAGTAATCGACAGACGAGGGCGGCGCGGGCAGATTCTTTGTCACGTAGGCCCCGAATAGCAGCGTTCGGGAATCAAACTTCGGACGGGACTTGCCGAGCTTGACGGATGTGGTTCTTGGCACTACGGCCGTTTGCGACATACGTGCCCTGAATATACATCGCTCCGGCAATAAAATTTCAGAATTTAATAAAAACGCAGATTAATTCCGGGACATTTAATGAATGCGGAAAATTCCCGGCGCCGGATTTCGGGCGGACTAGTATTCCCAGCCGAATCCGGTACCGAGCGGCGCGGCCTTCATGAACGCTTCGACGGCATGAATCTGCCCGCCGTAAATTTTGAACATCTCCCACACCATCAGAGTTCCTTCGCGTCCGATGAGCGAGCCGGGTCCGAAACTCATGCGCAGCCAGACGATGCCCTGCTGTTCGTCGACGGCGGCGACTTTCGCGACAATGCCCGCCAGAGTCGGCAGCCGCTGCTCTTTGATGTTGGTGCAGCCCGCCATAAAAGTGCAGCCCGGCCCGGCCATCAGCTGGCCGTTCTCAAGACGATAGGCATCGGGCGCGAACTGCGCATCAACCTTCACAAAACTGCCCGCCTTCAGACCGGCGGGATAGAGCAGCGCGAGCCGGATCATATCTTCGCGGCTGTTGAGCTGAGAAGGAACCGGGGTGAGATTCATGGCCCCACTCGCGCTCTTGAGAGTTTCCGGGCGGAAGATCATGCCCTCCTCGCGCGTTCGGACCACCGTGGTGTCGATTTCCGCGATCCTGCCGGCGGCATCGAGCCTGAGGCGCGCCTGATAGAGGATCGGCTTGCCGTTCTCTTCGACGACTATATGGGTGCCCGCCACCTCCTGGCGGACGTCGAGGATGTCCTGCCGGAACCCTCCCAGCCCGGACGCTGTCTTCCACAGCCCTTCGCCGAGCGGCTTCTCAACTGTGTCTTCCGTGAAGCGCACATTCGGCGCGAGTGGCAGCGTTTTCGGATCATGCGCCATAAGCGCGCTGAGATAGCGCGTGACGATGCTGTGCAGGCATTCACGATCGCAGATTTGCGCTTCGCCTGACGCCTGCAGCACAAACGCCAGAGCAGCGGCAACCAGCCAGCGTTTCATCTACTTCTTCTCCGCCTGGCCGACATAATGCCTGGCGTCCCGCTCCTCGCACACAAACTCCATGAGCGAGTTGTCCGGCATGATCTGGTGATTCACGCGAATGGTGAATGGCTTCGTGTAAGCTTTCGGATCTTCGATCGTAATATCGATCTGCATCAGTCCGAATTTGGGCCTGCGCCACCGCTCGGTCATTTTGCCGGTGCCGGTCAGCGGGCTGCCCTCGACATCCAGCCACACATCGTCGCGGAAGCCGGTGGTTTCGATCACCATCGTGTCGTTGCCCTCCCAGTGGCCGACTGAGTAGCCGTACCACCAGGGCGTAGGATCTTTCGGCAGCGAACGTCCATCGGTGTAGATCATCCGGGTGTTGCCGTTGGCCTCATACAGAATCACGATCTGGCGCGGCGTCTGTACGATCTGGCGCGGCTGCGGATGCATGTGAAGCTGCGTGAGTCCGAGCGGCTCGCAGAGTGCGTCGGGATTGTCCTTGTTGTTATCGCCTTTCCGCTCGGCGCGCAGCTTCGCGGCCCACGGAGTCATAGGCGGCATGCCGCCCGGAAGACCCGCGCCGATGTTGAAGAATTGCCCGACCGGCGGATCGCCCGGCGCAGTCGGAATCGGGAACGGGAGCGGACCTGTGCCATTCATCGAAGGCGCACCGGCGCGGCCGCGGCCGGGTCCGCGCGCCGGTTCCCAAAGTCCGGAGAAATCGATCTTTCCATCGGGTGTGCGCGGCGGCGGCGCGGCGAAATCGATTTTGCCGTCCTTGGTGCGCGGGCCGGACGTGGGATATTCAGGCCACTGCGCGAAAAGTGCGGGCGCGCCGACAGCCAGCGCCAGCACCACTATGGCTGGGGTGCGTAAACTCATCAACTGCATTCTTCAGAATTTTATACCTGTGCGGTCATCCCTGCCCGACCGCCGCGCCGCGGGCTCCGATTTCCCGCAGACAATGATCGATCCACAGCCGCGTCACTTTTTCCTGCGCCCCGTTCTGCGAAAGACGCGTGCGCAGGCTGCTGAAATCGACGTGATCGAGCGGCTGGTCCTGATTGAAGCAGGAGAAGACCACGGTTTCTTCGCCGGTCGCGGGATTGCG
>Ga0335085_10015048_pt1 | contig 11247 bp, 9 predicted proteins | sample Lox_Sample_45_FD_206712 | JGI IMG/M metagenome (GOLD analysis project Ga0335085, IMG submission 206712) | Soil microbial communities from Loxahatchee National Wildlife Refuge, Florida, United States - Lox_Sample_4.5 | ecosystem: Environmental > Terrestrial > Soil > Wetlands | place: USA: Florida... | reverse complement strand
CCAGGTTTCGCCGGGGTGCCCGAGAATGAAGAAAGCTGCAGCCGACAGTCCTGCGGCTTGTGCTGTTGCAATGGCATCAACCGCCATCCGGGGAGTGATTCCCTTCATGACGCGCTTCAGAATTTCCTCGTCGCCTGACTCCACGCCAAAGCTGATCTCGGTGCATCCCGAGGCTTTCATACGGCGATAACGCTCCAAGTCCGCCAGATTGGCGCGAGAATTGCTACCCCATGTCAGAGCGTATCCTCTGCGCTGATTCCGCAGAGACAACTTTTCGACGAATTCATCCGCCCAGCGTCGGTTCACGCCGAAGGTTTCGTCCGAGAACCAGATGCTGCGCTGTCCGACTCGCTCCTCAAGTGCGTCGATCTCCGCCAGCACATTGTCAACGCTGCGCAGGCGCATCCTTCGGCCAAGGACGCGTTGGCAAAATACGCACCCGAAGGGACAGCCGCGTCCTGCCATGACAGGCCAAAAAGCCTTGGGGAAGAGCTCCCATGCGGGGAACGGCAGGCGGTCAAGATCTTCAATCCAGGGTCGCGGGGCGTTGCGAACCGGGCGACCGTCGCGGCGAAAAGCGATGCCGGGAATGCTTTCCAAGTCGGAGAGTCGTGCGCCTTGCGCTCGCGCCTCGGCCAGTTCGGCCATGGTGACTTCGCCTTCTCCGGCAACAGTGATGTCGACCCCATCGAACTCATCCAACGTGCGCTCGGGCAGCGCCGAAGTATGCGGGCCCCCGATAATCGTCCACGTCTGGGCATTGACGCTCTTTGCGATGGAGCAGGCGCGCGCGGCAGAATGCACCTCGTGCGTCATCGCGGTAGTACCAAAGATGTCGGGACAAAACTCAGACACGTGCCTGCGCAATAGTTCGTCGGGCAGGAATGAGTTTTTTGCGTCGAGGACTCGAACGGTATGCTTGGCCTGCACAAGGACAGCTGCCAGGTAACCCAACCCGAGATGCCCGGCCCGGTCGCGGTGGGTTTGAAGATAACTCTCCGCTGCGGGATGCAGGAGTGTAATCCTCATTTTCTCTCTGTCCGTTTTGAATGGTACGACTGTACACACTCTAGTGAGAGTCAGGCAGATTGAAAGCGAGAAAACACGAAATCCTTGAACTTGTCCCAAAACGGGACAGGGGCGGGTCAGCGCTGAACTGGTGTTACCAGACTCTCGCGGTACCAATTCAAGGTCCGGCGCAAACCTTCTTCGATTGAGAAGCGCGGCGCGTGACCAAGTTCACGCACGGCCGCCGTTGTGTCGGCTTGGGAATCCCGCACGTCGCCGGCGCGCAGCGGTCCGTACTTTGCAGGAATCGACACGCCTTCGATCTTCTGCAGCAGCGCCCAGATTTGGTTGAGCGAATAGCGGTTGCCGTTGCCGGCATTGAAGACCTTGCCTGCCACCCCCGGAGCTTTTGATGTTTTAATGACCAGCTCGACCACGTCCTCGATAAAAGTGAAATCACGGGTCTGCTCTCCGTCGCCGTAGATGGTCGGTGACGTGTGCTGCAGCAGACAGGTCATAAAGACCGATATGACACCCGAATAGGCGCTACCGGGATCCTGCCGCGGGCCGTATACGTTGAAAAAGCGGAGCGAAGTCGCATCCAGTCCGTAGCAGGATGAGAACGTGCTGCAATAGTATTCGCCCATCAGCTTTTGGGCGGCGTAGGGAGACTTGGGGTCGGGCTGCATGGTTTCGACTTTGGGCAGCACCCGCGTATCTCCATAGGCCGATGAAGAACCAGCGTAGATGACCTTTCGCACTTTTCCCTCAACGCAAGCGCGGAGCACGTTGAAGGTGCCATCGATGTTGGATTCGTGCGATGGTACCGGATCGACAATCGATTTCGGCACGGACGGAATCGCGGCAATATGAAATACAGTATCTGCCCCTTCGATCACGGCACGAAGTGCGTCAGAATTCCGAATATCCGCCTGGCGAAATGTAATCTGCGACTCGATCTCCGTAAGATTATGTTCGTGACCGGTCGAAAGGTTGTCGATAACCTCGACTGTGCCGTCTCCGAGTGCGAGAAGCCCCCGTACCAGCGCCGATCCAACGAATCCCGCCCCGCCCGTAACGATGTACTTTTTTGCCATTCCCTATAAGTTCCTGAGCAACGAGTTTGTCGTCCCTGTCGTCATTGTACTGATAGAGCGGGCGATGCCCGGTCGAGCAGCACTCTGAGTCGGAAGCAATTCCGCTTTTGCTGAGTACAAAAATGGAACTCCAGGGAGCTCTGGCGAGCTTCTGGCCCAGACGTGCCGGTACACCCAGGCAAACACACATGGTATCCTTTATCCTGCCATTTTTGTGGTGTATTCAACGTTTTATAGCGACGCTGGCGACGTGTCGATGATACTTTGGAGCGGAACCTTCGACACGTCCATCGGCAGTCGGACGAGTTGCCCGGCGCGAGGGAAGCGCGTCGGCAACTTGATGTCTATGAGGTCATATCTTTGTGCCACCCGCCGCCGCAAAGGGCCGGGAGCAGACGGGTTTCTCCGCAGCGGTACAGGTGAGCATTTCCTTATGTACGTCTATTTTGTAGGACCCGAGCTGAAGACCATCGGAGATCGGGCGATCGGAGCAGCAACCTAGTGGCACTGGCATCTACAAACTCAACAGAATCGACCGCATTGCCCCCGGCAAGTCCTTCGATTGCCAACGCGGCCGCCCGTCCACCGGGCTTGGCGGAACTCCTGCGAAAGTTCGGCTGGCAGGGAGCTTTGCTGGTTGCCGTCTTGGCGACCCTCTACGCACCTGTGCTGGCCCGGTTGGTGAAGCAATGGTGGACTGATTCGGACTACTCGCACGGCTTCCTGGTGCCGCTGCTTTCGGCCTATCTTATCTGGGCCCGCCGCGACAAACTCGCCGAAGTTGCTCGCAAGCCCTCGAATTGGGGACTTCTGGTGGTTGTCGGCTCACTCGGCTTGCTGTTTCTGGGGAGCCTGGGCGCGGAACTGTTCCTCACCCGCGTCTCGATCCTGGGCACCATTTGCGGTTTGATCGCGTATTTCTCCGGATGGAAACTGCTGCGCGCCATGGCATTTCCCTTGGCGTTTCTGCTATTCGCGATCCCGATTCCGGTCATCATCTACAACGAAATCGTGTTTCCTTTGCAGTTCATCGCCTCGCAATTTGCGACCAGATGTCTGGAGATTCTGAATCTCTTCCCCATCATGCGCGAAGGCAACGTGCTGATCATGCCGGGAATGCGGCTGGAAGTTGTCGAAGCCTGCAGCGGAATTCGCTCACTGATGTCATTGCTCGCGCTGGCCGCCGGCTACGGCTATCTGGCGGAGAAGAGCACGGCGGTACGATGGTTCCTCTTCCTCGCCATGGTGCCGCTGGCCATCGTGAGCAACGGTACGCGGGTCATGATCACCGCGCTGATGACCAATTACATCGGCCCGAAGGCAGCCGAAGGCTTTATGCATGAATTTTCCGGCTGGGTAATCTTCGTGGTCGCAACCGTACTCTTCCTGGCACTCCATAACCTGACCATATTTGTGCGGAAGAAAATGGGTTGGATGCCAACCGATTCGAACACTGCGGAGAAGGCGCAGGTGCAGGCATGAGCAACGCAGTACGCTATTGGGCGATGATCGCGGTCCTTCTGGCCGCGACCGCAGGCATGGGTTTTCTTTCCCATGGAGAGTCGACGCCGCCCGCCAAGCCGATGAGCGAGTTCCCCAAGGATATTGGCACCTACAAGTCGATGGCCGATTTGCCCTTCGATCAGGACACCCTCAAAGTTCTGGGTGTGACCGATTACGTCAACCGGGTGTATTTCTCCCCGTCCCAGGGCGACCTCGGATTAATGATTGAGTATTTCCGCACGCAGCGCACTGGAGCGACGATCCACTCGCCCAAGCATTGCCTGCCCGGTGCGGGATGGGCGCCAACCCAGTCGGGAATCTATCAGCTCCAGTTGGACGACGGACGCAAGGTTCCGGTGAATCTATATACGATTCAAAAGGACCTCGACCAGCAGATCGTTCTTTACTGGTACCAGTCGCACGGGCGTGTGGTGGCCAGCGAATACTGGGGTAGGTTCTATATGGTGTACGACGCGCTCCGGCTGAACCGGACGGATGCCGCTATGGTGCGCATTATTGCCCCGGTCCGGAACGGCGACACCGACGCGGCGCGGCAGCAGGCGATCGCGTTTGCCAAGCAGGTAGCAGTGGAAGTCGAGCAAGTTATTCCCCGGTGACCCAGGAGAATTCATGCGGAATCGTTATTTAATGACAATAGCCATGGCCTTGGTAGCAGTACTCCTGGTCGTGACGACCGGATGCAAAGGCAATCCGGAAAAGGCCAAAAAGAAATACCTGGAAAGCGGCATCAGCTATGCCGACAAGAAGCAGTACGACGCGGCAGTCATCCAGTTCAAAAAAGCCCTCCAGGTCGACCCCAAGTACGCGGAAGCTCACTATCAGCTGGGAGTCACTTATCTTCACCAGCAGCGCGTGAAAGAGGGCTACTCCGAACTCATGCAGGCGGCGAACCTCGACCCCAAGAATGTCAAGGCACGCCTGGAGATGGGCAACCTTCTCTGGTCGCTCAAGTATTTCAAGCGGGCCGAAGATGAGGCCCGCAAGGTGCTGGAAGAGGATCCGAACAATGCTGAAGGCTATGCCTTGCTCGGGACCGCTATGTTCGCCCAGAAGGAACCGAATGAGGCGCTCGAAGCCTACAACAAGGTCATCGAGCTCAAGCCCAACGGGGCCGGCGGATACCTGAATCGCGGTGTCCTTTACGCCAGCATGAAGAGGGACGCCGAGGCCGAGGCCGACTTCAAAAAAGCCATCAGCCTCGATCCCAAGAACATCGAAGCCTACGCCAACCTTTCGCGCTTCTACCAGTACAAGCAAGACCTGCCCAAAGCCGAGCAAGTCTTGCAGGAAGGCATCAAGGCTGATCCCGAGGCGCCGGGCAATTACCTCCGCCTCGCCGGATTGCTGCTGTCGCAAAATCGCGTCCAGGACGCCGAAACCGTCATACAGAACCTGCGCAATCAGCTTCCGAAGAACACCGATGTTGCCGGTGCGATCGCCGAATTCTACCTGGCGGCGCGCAATCCGGATGCTGCGATCAAGGAATATCAGCGCGGACTCTCGATCGATCCCAAGAACGACCGCCTACAGGTTGCACTTGCTGAGACCTACCTGCTGTCAGGCCATATCGACGAGGCCACCAAGCTCGATGACCAGATTCTGAAAGACCGGCCCAACGATGTCGCCGGGCGCATTATTCAGGGGCGCCTCCAGGCAAACAAGGGTGACTTCGCCGCCGCCGTGACCACCTTCCGTGGAGTGGTGAAGGACAGCCCGGAAAATCCGCAGACCCACTTCCTGCTCGGTCAGGCGATGATGAAAACCGGGGATTTGGCGGGCGCCAAGAATGAGTTTCAGGAAGCCATCAAGCGCAATCCTGACAATCCCCTTTACCTTCAGGCGCAGGCCGAGGCTTATCGCGATGCCAGGGACTTCACGACGGCAAAGGAATTCGCCGATCGGCTGCTGAAGCTGAACCCCAAAAATCCCCAGGCGCACTACCTGCTGGCAACTATCGATCTGGGGGCGAAGGACTATCAGGCCGCTCTTAATGAGCTGACCGTCGTGCAGCAGACTGCTCCCAATGATCCCAGCGTCCACCTGAACATGGCTTTCGCCTATGCCGGACTAAAGAAAACTGCCGAGGCGGAACGTGAGTTCCAGACGGCCATGAAGTTGAACCCTCAATACGACGCGGCCGTTGGCGAATACGTCGCCATGCTGTATGGCCTCAATCAGGGACCGAAGGCGCTGCAGATCGCAAACCAGTATGCGACGGCCAATCCGAACCGGGCCCAGGCGCACTTCATCTATGCTTCGGCGCTGGCGAACGCCAAGCGGTTCGATGAGGCCGTGGCCGAATTTCAGAAGACGATTCAGCTGGAACCGAAATCGCTGGTCTCCTACATGCAGCTCGCCCGTGTCTACGAGATACAGGGCAAACTGGATGACGCTATGTCCACCTACCAGAAGGCCCTTGCCGTGGCTCCCAACAACCCTGCAATTTTGGGCGCGATGGGAAACGTGTATCTGGCGAAGAACGATGTCAAGTCGGCGCAGCAATACTTCGAAAAGGCTGTGAACCTGGCGCCGCATGATGCCCTGCTGCAGAACAATCTGGCGTGGATCTATGCCATGCAGGGACAAAACCTCGACCAGGCGCTTTCGCTGGCAACACAGGCGAAGCAGGCTGCGCCCGATCTGATTGCCATCAACGACACTCTGGGCTGGATCCAGTACAAGAAGGGCAACTATCCCATTGCCGTCGGCTTGCTCAGTGAGGTGGTGCAGAAGATGCCGCAGAGTGCTGAATACCGCTACCACCTGGGCATGGCCTTAAGCGGCGCCGGACAGAAAGATAAGGCGAAAGAGGAGTTGAGCAAGGCTCTGCAGTTAGCGCCTCCGCTCCGTCAGGACGACGCCAAGCAGGCGCAGGATGCGCTGGCCAGGCTGTAGTCGCCGCCTCGCGCAGTAGGTTTTCCTCGGCCTGACGGACTCCTGTCAGGCCGATTTTCTTGTGTCCTCAGCAACCCTCGGTGCCCCGAACGGCCCTTTCCTTATTCGGGAAAGAACCCTTTCATATCACTGCATTGCGCAGTCAACCGCCGTATCCTGACACAAAATGGATTGCTAGCAGGAGGCCCGAACCATGAAGGCTTATGTGGTAATTACTGCCAGAGCGGGAACAGCCCGCGAAATCGCGGACGCGATGGAGGTCCTTCCCGGCGTGCAAATGGCGGACGCATGCTGGGGAGGCGGTGATGTTTATGCCGTCGTCGACTTCCCAGCGTGGCCAGAACTCAATTCTCTCGTACTGGATAAGGTGCATTCGATGTCGGGCGTGATTCGCACCGAAACTCACGTTGCCGTGGAACGGTAACCGCAGCTACAGGTGAATCAGCGGTGGTCCCGGCGCCGTGACGAAGAACGCGCTCGACCTCGCCGCATCGAACCGGCTGGTCAGATAGGCTTCCCGCCAGTTCCGGACAAACTCGTCTGCACGGTCGCGTGCCACAAGCGCCCAAACGCTGCCACCAAAGCCTGCTCCAAATGCCGATGCGGCGTGTGCACCCAGCGCCTGCGCCTCCCGCACCAGCCACATGGTCTCCGGAACCTGATTCCCCAGCAGCGTCTCCGCCCCGGCCTGCGACTCGGCGACCAGCTCCCCGAAAGATTGCAGGTCCTGCGCGGCCAACGCACGACCGGCCTGCGGAATGATCCCTTCCGATTCGTGCCAGAAGTGCTCGAACCGAGCCAGGAGCCATTGCGAATCCGCTGCGCTTGCCCGTTTGCGAAGTGCCGCGCGAATCCGCTCTGGCGCGTCGGGCGATCGGGTCGCCGCCTCGGCGAGCGTCGCTGCGTTGGAGCCGGACACCGAACGCCACATCTCCAGGATCGACCGCGCTCCCTGCGAAGCACGGTTGTAGCGCGCTTTGGCCGACCCGGTTTTGTCGGCCACGACGCCACTGACACCAATCGCGAACGTGCAATCGTGCGGGAGTTCCAAAGTCTGCTCCAGTCGCACCGGGCAAAACGAATACTGTTTCAGCCGGCCCGCCACGCTGCACAGGATCGCCGTATGGTCCTCGCTGCCGCCGAAGGTGCCGACTCCCGCATCCCCCGCGAGTGACCTGAACGTCTGTCCGTTCTCGATGCAGCCCAGATAGCCAGCCAAGTCCTCCGCGTTGGCGATGTTGGCGCGATACTCCTCGCGCTCCTCGATTCGGTTGACTGCGCTCAACACCGCATAGATCGCGACCACCAGGGCACTGGAGCTGCTCATTCCTGCGGCCGAAGGCAAATCACTGGCAATTGCCATGTCGACGCCGCGCACTGCGCCCGCAAAATTGCGCGCAAGCCGGCGCGCTACCACCGCGGTGTATAAGCGCCACGAACCTGACGGCGTCACCAGGTCGGGCGAAACCGTGAACTCAAAGTCCTGATTGCGCACTGCATCGTGAATGCGAATGAGTGAATCGTCACGAGCAACTGCCGCGACGCAGAAACCCCGCTCGGCTGTGCATAACAGACTGCGGCCTCCGGCATAATCGGTGTGTTTGCCCAGCACTTCGATCCGTCCCGGCACGAACCAGCGCAGGATCTCTGCGCCGCCCGCGGCTGCGAGCCTTGGCTCCAGCTTCGCGAACAGCGCTGCCTTTCTCTGCGCTTCCGCTTCACTCATGCCTGCGCCAATCACGCGTTCCGCAATACGCGAAGTCACAGGTGCACCTCGACGTTATGCAGTCGTGTAGCAACTTCCGCAATGTCGGAACGCCGCGAAAGATCCAGCACGCCCGTTCCGCAGATCGCCACCTTGAACTTCACCCCACGCCGCATCGCCAGCCTTACCGCCTGTGGCAGTTCGTATTCGCCGCGCGACGACCGCGGAACTTCGCGGCACGCATCGAAGATGACAGGTCCAAAACGCCAGCAGTTCATACTGACAAGTTTCTCGGCCTCCAAGTGGGCAGTCTTAACGGAGTCAGGCTTTTCCACAATGTTCGCCAGGAATCCATCCCGATCGACCACGCAATACGCGAACGCACGAATGCGCTCCTCCGGAATGTTGCTCTTGCTCACCAACGCTTCGGCTGGAAACAGCACCGTTCCCGGCTGTCTCAAGCTCTGAATCGAAGACAGGGCCTCTGGCGGATAGTAGTTGTCACTGTTGATCACCAGAAACTGGTCAGTGGCGCCGAATTCTTCCGCCGCCAGCACAGCATTGGCGGTGCCCAAGGGCCCCTGCTGAATCGCGAAGTCTAACTGTATCCGTCGCGGACGAACGGTCGTTGCGTAATACTCCCGCACAGCTTCATGCTCCGGCCCGATCACCAGACAGACTTGCTGAAAACCCGCGTCCGCAAGCCCGCTCAGCACATAATCCAGAAACGGCCGGCCAACCGGGATCATCGCCTTCAATCCCGTGTCCGCCGCGGCGGACTGCGACGCATCCAGGGCAACGCCTGCCTCCTGGCGCCGCATGCGCGTACCCAACCCGCGTGCGAGGATCACACACTTCGTGATGTAGGCCGCATCTTTCATGGTCAGTCAGACAGTCTAAAGCAGTAGACTATCGCCGCCCGCAGCAAGCCATGAATTACAATCACCGCGACCATGAATGGCTGGTACTACTTCTGGATGGCGAACTTCGTGCTCGCGGGCTCAGCGTTCGCCGTGATCGCGGTCATCGTCCTGGTGCGCGGCCTGCGTGACCTGCGCGAGATGTTTGCCGGACTGCGGGCCGAGGCGCAGCGGCCACGATGATCGGCACCCATTTCTCTTCCCTCGACTGGGCGATAGTCATTACCTACCTCGGGGCCACGCTGGCCACCGGTCTCTACGGCCGCAAGTTTGTCGGCGGTATCGCTGACTTTCTCGTCGCCGGGCGCGAGTTGGGCACGTTCATCGCGGTGGCCACGCTCGCCGCCACCGAAATCGGCACCATCACCTTCATGTATTACGCCGAACTCGGCTACAAGACCGGTTACGCCTCGTTCATCAACGGACTGATCGCCGGGCTGGTGATGATCTTCATTGGCCGCACCGGCTTCATCGTGAAGCGCCTGCGCGCCATGCAGTTGATGACGGTGCCGGAGTTCTTTCAGGTAAAGTTCAGCCGCAACCTGCGCGTCTTCACCGGAATCCTCGTGGCCACCGGCGGCATCCTGAACATGGGAGTGTTCCTCAAAGTCGAGGGCACGTTTCTCGCTATCATCTCCGGCATTTCGCTGAACCACATCAAGGCCGTGATGACCGGCATTCTTCTGCTGGAGCTGATTTACACCGTGCTGGGCGGCATGGTGTCGATCGTCATTACCGACTTCATCCAGTTTGTCGCGCTCAGCGTGGGCACGATCTTGGTGACGCTGTGGTCGGTGCACGCTGCCGGGGTCACGCGCATGTATGACGCCGTGCGCCAGACAATGGGAGACGGCGGCTTCAACCCGTTCACCAACCCCAACTACGGCTGGGCTTACATTGCGTTTCAGTTCCTGATCTGGCTGGCGGTGCATACCTGCTGGCAGACCACGGCGATGCGCACCTTCTCCACCCGCAGCCCGGAAGTCAGCAAGCGCGTGTTCTCGTGGGCAGGCTTTATCTTCCTCGGTCGCGGCATGATGCCCATGATGTGGGGCATTGCGGCGCTGGCTATGCTGGGGCCTGCGCAGAACTCGCTTGAAGCCATGCCGAAAATGCTGGCAACCATTCTTCCCTCCGGCGTCCTCGGCCTGGTGGTTGCCGGAATGCTCGCCGCCACCATGTCGGTAAACAGCTCGTATCTGCTGGGCTGGAGTGCCATCATTGCGCAGGACATCATTTTGCCACTGCGCAAGCGTCCGCTCAGCTCGCTGCAACAGGTCATGCTCAATCGTGGCGCCAATCTCTTCGTCAGCCTGTTCGTGATGATCTACGGGCTCTGGTACACCCTGCCCGGTCCGACGTATTTTTACCTCAACATTACGGCAACCATTTATCTCTCGGGCACGCTGGTCGCGGTCATCGCCGGATTGTTCTGGAACCGCGCCTCAACTCTTGGTGGATACCTGGCAATGGCCGGCGGCGCGATCGCGACCATCGGCTTCTTCTTCTTCAAGACTCCAGCGAGCTACGCCGGTGCCGGAGCCTTCGCGCTGGCGGCAATTGGTATGGTGGTGGGATCACTGATGACAGGACCAAAAGTCGCTCCAGCGAATTCATAAGGCCGATCTATGCAAGCTTCGTTTCGAGTACTCGTACTTACCGCAATCGCGTTGCTCCTGCCCGCACGGGTCCTTGCCCAGGACACCCCTGTTTACTTCGCTCCCGACCCGGGCATTGCGAGAATCGAGATTACTAATCACGGCTTTGCACTTTGGAATACGGCGTTGTCGATCGGCGTCGCCGTTTCGAACGGCCGTATTGATGCCACGCAATTCCAAAACTTCATCCCGAACCCAACTGCGCAGCAGAAAATGCAGCCGTTTGCTCTGCTGCTGACGGATGGCACAGTGCTTCCTGCTTCGTCGTTGACGATCGTTGTGCCACCAAAATTCGTTGACCTGCCGCCGCATTCTGAAGCCTCCCGTATCTCCGGCCGCATCGCAGGTCACGCGATCGTAACGGAGCTCGAGGATTCCGCTCGGCGGCTGCATATCGCTTGGACACTTGTTCTTCACGACGGTTCCAATTACGTGCGGCA
>Ga0335085_10015047_pt1 | contig 11247 bp, 10 predicted proteins | sample Lox_Sample_45_FD_206712 | JGI IMG/M metagenome (GOLD analysis project Ga0335085, IMG submission 206712) | Soil microbial communities from Loxahatchee National Wildlife Refuge, Florida, United States - Lox_Sample_4.5 | ecosystem: Environmental > Terrestrial > Soil > Wetlands | place: USA... | reverse complement strand
CGGTCAGCTCGACGTAGAGTGCGGTCAGGAGAGTGTCCAGGTCGGCGATCACGATGACCTCCCAAGGTCAGACGTGTGTGAACACGCCGATCTTGGACACTCTTCACTTCTCAGTCACGGACCAGCGGTGGCGTGTCGCGACACCCCACGACCAGCGCCGAATCACCGGTCAACGATCTAGCCGTCGGCCAGGACGAGGTCGCGGGTCACGTTGTTCAGCCGTTCGGCGCCGTCCCCGGTGCACACCACGATGTCCTCGATGCGGGCGCCGTGCGGCCCCGGGTAGATGCCCGGCTCGATCGAGAACGCCATGCCCGGGCTGAGCGGCTCGGCGTTGCCCGCCACGATGTAGGGATCCTCGTGCGATTCCAGGCCGATGCCGTGCCCGGTGCGGTGAATGAACGCCGGGCCGTACCCGGCCCTGGTGATCGGCTCACGCGCCGCGGCGTCGACCGCCTCGGCGCGCACGCCGGGCCGGACAGCCGCGCACGCCGCCTCCTGGGCGTCCTTCAGCACCTGGTAGTAGGCGAGAAAGTCCGCGGGCGGCTCGCCGATCGCGTAGGTCCGCGTGCAGTCGGAACGGTACCCGGACGGCATCATGCCGCCGATGTCCACGACGACGGCGTCGCCGGGGCGCAGCACCCGGTCGGAGACCTCATGGTGCGGGCTGGCCGCGTTCGGCCCGGAGCCGACGATCACGAAGTCCACCTGAGTGTGCCCCTCGGCCAGGATGGCCTCGGCGATCAGCGTTCCGACCTCGCGTTCGGTCCGCCCGGCCTTGAGCCAGCCGCGGACCCGGGCGTGCACCCGGTCGATCGCCGCCCCGGCCTCCCGCAGCGCCGCGACCTCGGCGGGGCTCTTGCGCATCCGCAGCTCCCGCAGCGCCGAGCTGGCCAGGACCTGGCGGGCACCCGGCAGCGCGTCCCGCAGCCGCAGCACCATCAGGGCCCACATCTGGTCCGCGAGCCCGACCACGGCGGCCCGGCCCAGCCGCCCGCCGATCAGCGCGTACGGGTCCTCGGTCTCCTCCCAGGCGATCATCTCCAGCCCCAGGCCCGAGGCGGGTGACGCCTGCGCCGCCGCCAGCTCCAGCCGCGGGACGACGAGCACCGGCTCGCCGCGGGCCGGGATCACGAGGCAGGTCAGCCGCTCGAGCTGCTTGGCGTCGTACCCGGTGATGTAGCGCAGGTCGGCGCCGGGCGTCAGCAGCAGCGCGTCGAGTCCCCCGGCGCGCACCCGCGCGGCCGCGTCCTTGAGCCGGCTGGCCGGGAACAAGGCTGATCCGGACATCTGCCGCCTTTCTTTACTGGGCCCTACCGGGTCGTTGCTGGCCCCTGCCGAGGTCATCAGGGGCCCCTGCCGAGGTCTTTACCGGGCCGTGACGGCCGAGACGAACCGGGACAGCGACGAACCAAGCCCCCACCGCCCGCCCAGCTCCTTCAGCCCGGCGGGGTCGGCCAGGGTGAGCGGCAGGTCCCCGGCGATGGGCGGGAGCGGCACGTCGGTAGCGGTACGCACCACGGCCGGGGCGACATCGAGGTAGTCCCGGGCGGCGGTGAGCTTGGCCCGGCTGCCGGCCGGGAAGCCGCCGTGCCCCTTGTCGACCGCCGCGATGATGTCGCCGATGCCGCCGAACGAGCGGACCAGCGCCGCGGCGGTCTTCTCCCCCACCCCGGGCACCCCCGGCAGCCCATCACTCGGGTCGCCGCGCAGCACCGCGAAGTCCGCATACGCCCGGCCCGGGATCCCGTACCGGGCGGTCACCGCGCCCTCGTCGACGATTTCCAGCTTGTTCAGCCCGCGCACGGTGTACACGATGCACACGCCCCGTTCGTCGTCGACGAGCTGGAACAGGTCCCGGTCCCCGGTGACGATGTCGACCGGCTGGCCGGCCGCGACCGCGAGCGTGGCGATCACGTCGTCGGCCTCATAGCCGCTCGCGCCGGCCACCGGGATCCCGGCGGCGTCCAGGACCGCCCGGATGAGCGGGACCTGCGGGACCAGCGCGGGCGGCGTCTGCTCCTCGTTGCCCTGCGCGACCCGGTGCGCCTTGTAGGACGGCACCGCGGCCACCCGGAACGCGGGCCGCCAGTCCTCGTCCCAGCACGCGATCAGGCGGGCCGGACCGCGCCCGCGGACCAGCCGGGCGATCATGTCCAGCAGCCCGCGCACGGCGTTGACCGGCGTCCCGTCCGGCGCCGTGACGGTGTCCGGCACCCCGTAGAAGGCGCGGTAGTAGAGCGAGGCGGTATCCAGCAGCATGAGCGAGCCCACCCCGCCATCCTGCCAGCTCCCCCCGCCCCGCGCCGCCACCGCCACCGCACCCGCCCCCGCCGCCCGCTCGTCACCGCTGCCCCGCACGCGGCCTGTCCTCCGGAAGCCGCTCGCCCCTGCACGGTCGCCCGGTACCCCTGACGCCAGCCGGGTCACCCGCAATGGGACCTTTACGGGTGGCGGGGGACACGCGATGGCGCCTTTCGGGGTAAAGCTCGCTCCGCTATTCGAGGGCATCGCTGGCGCCGCACCCGCGATGGCACCCCAGCGTGTGCCGGGATATCGCCGCGCCTCGTAGCACGGCGCGGTCAGGATTCCTCGGTTCTGCCCGCCCAGCCGCCGGCCAGCTCGCGGACGCGCCTGGCCGCGCTGGTCAGCGGCATGCCACGGCCGACAGCCACCCCGACCAGGTACGCGGTGACCGGGGCGGCGGGGCGGTCGACGTTGTGCGCCACGTCGCGGGCCAGGTCGAGGATCGCCCGCGTGTCGGCCGAGCCCGGGTCCAGGCCCAGGTCGCTGCTGACGGTCATGATCCACCGGTCCAATGCGCTCATTGCGCCACCCGTTTCCTGCTCGGTTTCCGGTAGCCACGTCTATCAAACCGGGCGTTATCCTGCCGCCGTGGGGTCCGCCGGGGACCAGGAGTCCGCGCCACCGAGCAACGCTTCGCCCCGAAGCGCCCGCATGCTCTCGGCTGGCCCGGCGAGATATCACCGACCGGCGGCTGGGGCGGCGGCGTCTTCACCGGCGGGGCCCGGCTGGACGTTGACGGCCGCCCGGTGGACGTGCACTACCGCGACCTGGACGGCTGCTCGCCGCAGTCGCCCGCGCCCGCGCGATGCTGGCGCCGCGCGCCGGGCCGGACGGGGCGCCGCCCCTATCATTGATCGCATGAGCAGTGGCTTTTGACATGCCGACGGAAAGGCGGCGTGCCCGCGGCCCGCACGGCGCTCAGGCTGACCGGCACGGAAACCACGGGCACGGAAACCACCGGCACGGGCCTGCCGCGGATGCCGACCCGCGCTGGCTGGGCGGCGCGCTCACACTGATCATCGCGTTCATGGTGGCCGAGGTCGTGGCCGGCGTGGTCGCCCACTCCCTGGCGCTGATCTCCGACGCGGCGCACATGCTCACCGACGCGGCCTCCATCGGGCTGGTGCTGATCACGATGAAGCTGGCCGCCCGGCCGCCGGGAGGTCACTTCACCTACGGCCTGAGGCGCACGGAGATCCTGTCCGCGCAGGCCAACGGGATCACGCTGGTGGTGCTGGCGGCGTGGCTGTGTTACGAGGCGGTACGGCGGCTGATCACCCCGCCCGCCGTCACCGGCGGGGTGGTCATCGGCGTCGCGCTGGCGGGGGTGGCGGTGAACGTGGCGGCGACGATGCTGCTGAACCGGGCCAGCCGGGGCCCGCGCCGGAGTCTCAACCTGGAGGGCGCGTCCCGGCACATCCTGACGGACGTTTTCGCGTTCGCCGCCACCGCCGTCGCCGGCCTGATCATCGTGCTCACCGGGTTCGCGCGCGCGGACGCCCTCGCCTCGCTGCTGGTCGTCGCGCTGATGCTGTGGGCGGGCGTGGGGCTGATCAGGGACTCCGGCCGGATCTTCCTGGAGGCGGCCCCGGCCGGGATGACCCCGGCACTGATCGGCGCCGCCATGGCGGCCCGCCCGCACGTCACCGAGGTGCACGATCTGCACGTCTGGGAGATCAGCTCGGACCTTCCGGCCGCTTCGGCGCACGTGCTCGTCGCCCTGGGCGAAGACTGCCACGCGGTCCGCGCCGACCTGGAGGAACTGCTGAGCCGGGAGTACGGGATCAGCCACACGACCCTGCAGGTCGATCACGCGGCGCTGCCGCTGCTGACCGTCGGCCCCCCGCCGTCCGGCGGCTCCGGGCCGCAGTGCGGTGAACGGGCCGGACGGGAGGTTCCGGAGCACGGTCCAGCCGATGAGCACCACGGTCACGGCCGGCCATAGTCACCCCGCTCTGCCGCCCGCGGCGCCGCGCTGGCAGCACCGTTCCGTAGTGCCGCGCGGCATGGGATCAATCACTTGGGCGCGGCTCTGGCGGCAAATCCGAAGGATAAACCGAACACGACAAGAAAGCGACAGGCGGGGAACCTTCGGTTACTGAGGCCTTAAAAGGGCGCAAGGCCGCGAGCAGATCTCCGCCCCGGCAGAACTCCGGAGTGGCACGGCAAACTGTGACCGGGCATCATGGCAGCCAATGGACAGGCGCGGCGGATCCGCGAAGGGTGAGGAATGTATCCGGTGACTGAAAAACTGACTGGAAGCCCCGTTTGATCCGGTCTGCCGATGCTGAGCGGGAACCCATTCCCCTGATCGCCGAATAGGGGTTTGTCTCCTATGTTACGGCTGCGGCCCGGCAGCCAGCCACGTGACAGCGGACGCGGTGTTCTTCGCGGTCGGCTGGCCCCGCCAACCCCAGCCACCTGGCCCTCGGCGGCGGGCGGGCCATTCCGTAGTGCTCCGCTGCGTGGGACAATCGCGCATATGACGCATCGACCTGATTCGGTCCCCCCGGTTGAACCGGTGCCGCAGACGGCGGAGGAACGCAGGCTGCAAGAAGCGCGGGCTGGCATCGGCTGGCGAACCTGGGGGCCTTACCTCAGCGAGCGCCAATGGGGTACCGTGCGCGAGGATTAGAGCGACAATGGGGACGCCTGGTCCTATTTCAGTCACGATCAGGCGCGGTCCCGGGCGTACCGGTGGGGTGAGGATGGCCTTGCCGGCATCAGCGATGATAAGCAGCGGCTTTGCCTGGCCGTGGCGCTGTGGAACGAGCGGGACCCGATTTTGAAGGAGCGTCTCTTCGGCCTGACGAACTCAGAGGGTAATCACGGCGAGGACGTCAAGGAATACTACTTCTACGTCGACAACCTACCGACGCACAGCTATGAGCGCTGGCTGTATAAGTACCCGCAGGCCGAGTTCCCTTACAACGACCTCGTGGCGGTGAACCAGGCCCGGTCGCGGCACGATTTCGAGTACGAGCTCGTGGATACGGGCATCTTCGACGAGGGGCGCTACTTCGACGTCGAGGTGGAGCACGCGAAGGCAGCGCCCGAGGACATCCTCTGCCGCATCACCGTGCACAACCGCTCGGCGCAGGACGCCGCGCTGCACGTGCTGCCCACGCTGTGGTTCCGCAACACCTGGTCGTGGGGGTCTGGTGAGCCGAAGCCCAGGCTCTCCCGCGACCGGTCCGCCCATCCGGTCATCCGGGCCGAGGACCACCATCTCGGCGTGTACTACCTCCACGCCGAGCCGGAAGCGGACCTGCTGTTCTGCGAGAACGAGACGAATGCGGCGCGCCTGTGGGGGTCGGACGGCACTACCCGCTTTCCCAAGGATGGCATCGGCGACTACCTTCTGCACGGTTCCGGCACCGTGAACCCTGATGGCGAGGGAACCAAGGCGGCCGCGCACGTCCGTCTCAAGGTGCCCGCGGGCGGGCAGGCAGCGGTGCTGGTGCGCCTCACTCGTGAGGGCCCGGAGCTCACGGCGCCATTCACGGGCGCCGGCGAGCTGATCGCGGAGCGGCGGGCCGAAGCAGATGAGTTCTACGACGCCATCACGCCGCCGTCCGTGAGCGACGATGCCAAGGCGGTCATGCGGTAGGCGCTGGCGGGCATGCTGTGGTCCAAGCAGTGCTACTACTTCGACGTTGACCTGTGGCTACGTGAGCGCCACTCGCACCCGCTGCGCGCGCCGACGCGGCGGGGAAGCCGTAACGAGTCATGGTTCCACATGATCAACCATGACGTGGTGTCCATGCCGGACAAGTGGGAGTACCCGTGGTACGCCGCCTGGGACCTGGCGTTCCATTGCGTTCCGCTGGCCATGGTCGACCCCGACTTCGCGAAGAGCCAGATCGACCTGATGCTCTCCCAGGGGTACCTTCACCCGACCGGCCAGATGCCCGCCTACGAATGGAACTTCGGGGACGTGAACCCCCCGGTGCACGCGTTCGCACTTCTGTTCCTGCAGAAGCTGGAGGCCGACCTCGGCCAGGCGGACTTCCCGTTCCTCCAGGAGTGCTTCGCCCGGCTGCTGCTGAACTTCACCTGGTGGGTGAACCGCAAGGATCCCGCCGGCCGCAATGTGTTCGAGGGCGGCTTCCTTGGCCTGGACAACATCGGCGTGTTCGACCGCAGCGCCGCGCTGCCCACCGGCGGCCAACTGGAGCAGGCGGACGGCACCGCCTGGATGGCGATGTTCAGCCAGAACATGCTCGAGCTGGCGCTGGCTCTGCTGGACCGGGATAAGACCTATGAGGAATTCGTGATCAAGTTCGTCGAGCGCTTCTTCTGGATCGCGGCCGCCGTGGACCCGATCGGGGAGAACCCCGACGAGATGTGGGACGAGGAGGACGGTTTCTTCTATGACGTGCTGCGCCTGCCCGACGGCACCGGCACCCGGCTCAAGGTGCGGTCCCTGGTGGGCCTGCTGCCCATATGCGCCACGACGGTGATCGAGGCCGACGTCATCGAGCGCTACCCGCAGATCGCCGGGCGTGTCGCCGCGTTCCTCGAGCGGAATCGGGACCTGCTGGCCAACATCGCCGACCCGCTGGTACCCGGCGTCCACGGCCGGCGGCTGCTGTCACTGGTGAACGAGGAAAAGCTGCGGCGCATCCTGGCCCGGATGCTGGATGAGGAGCGTTTCCTGGGCCCGCACGGTATCCGCTCGATCTCGCGCTGGCACCTCGACCATCCTTATACCTTCGACGTCGCCGGGGCGCAGTACCAGGTGCAGTACGAGCCGGCGGAGTCGACCAGCGGCATGTTCGGCGGCAACTCCAATTGGCGCGGGCCGGTCTGGTTCCCGGTCAACCTGCTACTGATCAGGGCCCTGATCTAGCATTACCGGTATTACGGCGACACCCTGAAGGTCGAATGCCCGACCGGCTCCGGGACCATGATGACGCTGCTGGAGGTGGCGCAGGAGCTGTCACGCCGCCTCGCCGGGACATTCCTGCGGGACGGTGACGGGCAGCGCCCCGTCTACGGCGAGACCAAGATCTTCCAGGAGGATCCGCACTGGCGAGACCTCATCCTGTTCTACGAGTACTTCCACGGCGACAACGGGGCCGGGCTCGGCGCCTCGCACCAGACCGGGTGGACCGGCCTGGTGGCCAGGCTGATCCAGAGCCTTGGCCAGTTCGACGCCGCTACCATACTTGACGACCACCAATGGCCGATGGCCCGCCTGTACCACGCCGCCGCACCCGTGGCCGACGCCGCCACGGCTCGCGAAGCCCGGGGCGTGACTCAGCAACACTACCCGGCTGACCCGGTCCGGAGGTCGCCGCCGGATGTCACGGCAGTGCCGGACGTCACGGCACCGCGTCAAAAGCGATCACGCTCTTGATGCCCCCCGGCCTGCCCAGGATCAGGTCGGGTGCCTGCTCAGGCGGGTAGCGGCCGGCGATGAGCGTTCCTGCCACGGCCGGCCAGCGCCGCCGGAAGAGGTCCAGGTCCCGCAGCGCGGAACCGAAGGCGTCAGGCCCGGCGTTTACCGTGCCCAAAATCATCTGGTTCCTCAGCACCATGTCCCGCATGAGGCGAGCCGGATCAGCCTCGACAAAGGCCTGCAGGCCGGGGACGCCCGTCAGCACGAAGATGCCGTTGGTGCCCGACCGGCCCTATGCCGAGCACGAGCGCCGACAGCCCCTTGCCTCGCTCCTGGCTGGGTGCTTCCGGGTCGAGCCATGGCGGGCGCTGCTGCATGGGATGCACCTTCTTCGACCCACATAAACGCCCGGCCAGTCCGGCGATGACGGCGAGGGTGACCGCCATCGCCGCCACGCCCGCCCACGCGGCGGCGCCGTAGCCGCCCTCGGCCGGGAACGCCTGCCCGTGCGGGGTGTAGGCGGACAGGATGAAGCCGGACAGGGCGCTGCCGACCGAGAACCCCACGCTGCGCACGACCTGGTTGAAGCTCATCGCGCTGGATGTCTCGCCCGGCGGGGTCACGGCCAGGATCACGCCGGGCATGGCCGCGGAGAACATCCCGACACCGAGCCCCAGCGCGCCCATCACCAGGAACGATTCCCACGCCCGGGCCCGGGCCAGCGCGAAGACGACCAGGGCGGCCAAGACGACGGCCGCGCCGGCGGCGAGGATGGCGGTCAGCGGCACGCGGGAGCGGAGCGCGGGCGCGACGCGGCCGCCCACGAACCCCAGCGCGGAGAACGGCACCAGGACCAGCCCGGCCACAAAGACCGAAAAGCCGAAGCCGTACCCGGTCCCGGACGGCGTCTGGACATACCGCGTCACCAGCGTCAGCAGCAGGTACATGCCGATGCCGCCGGCGAACATGGCCAGGTTGGCCCCGGCCACGGCCGGGTGCCGGAGCAGGCCCAGGTCGGTGAGCGGCGCGGCGGCGCGGTTCTCCCACCAGGCCCAGGCGGCCAGCAGGGCGGCGGCCACGGCCAGCAGCAGCCCCGCGATCAGCGGGGCCGACGTCCAGAGCCGGCTCTGGCTGACCGGGATGAGCAGGGCCAGCAGCCCGCCGCCGAGCAGCACCGCGCCGGGAACGTCCAGGTCACCGGGGCGCCCGGGCGGCGACGGCGGGATCGCCCGCCAGGCCGCCAGCAGGGCCAGGACGGTGATGAACAGGCCCAGCCCGTAGGCGGCGCGCACGCCCCCGGCGTCGGTCAGCAGGCCCGCGAGCGGGTAGCCGAGCCCGATGCCCACGGTAGAGGCCACCGACAGCATCGCGATCACCCGGCCCGACCTGGCCTCCGCCACCTGATCGCGGGCCACGCCCATCATCAGCGCGGTCAGGCCCAGCGCGGTGCCCTGCGCGGCGCGGCCGGCGAGCAGCCAGCCGAACGGCAGCGGCAGCACGGTGGCCACGCTGCCGGCCACGATGATGACGAGGGCCCACAGGATGACCGTTCGGCGCCGGCGGCCGGACCCGAGGCGGCCGAGCACGGGCGTGGCGATGGCCCCGGCCAGCAGGGTGATGGTCAGCGTCCACTGCGCGCTGCTGAGCGGTACCCGGTACAGCGCCGAGACGCTGGTGATCAGGGGCGCGCCGAGGCTGCCGACCACGGCGACGACGAGGGCGATGAACATCAGCGAGGTGACAAGGACCCGCCCGGTCCCCCGGGTTCCGGTCAGCGTGCTCGCGCCCACGTCCTTACCCTGGCACAGGGCAACGGCCCCGGCCCTGGCCGCGCCAGCCCGGCAGGCCGGCGGCCTGAGAGGATGGTCACACGCAGGCGGTGACCGGAAGGAGCGGCGCAGGGTGAGCGGCCGGGTGCTGGTGCCATGGAAAGAGATCATCGATGAGCTCGACGGCCGGGAACTGGCCGCAGCCGGCCTGCGGGCCGAGGTGTTCAGCGGCGACGAGCCAGGACCCGACGATCTCGGTGACGTGGTCTTCTTCACCGTGCCCTACGACCGGCCGTACGGGACCGAGCCGCTGCCGCGGATGCCCGGCGCCCGCGTGATCCAGGCGCTCACCGCGGGCTATGAGAACCTGCTGGGCAGGATCCCGGCCGGGGCGACGCTGTGCAACGCCCGCGGCCTGCACGACGCCAGCACCGCCGAGCTCGCGCTCGGGCTGATCCTCGCCGCGCAGCGGGAACTGCCCCGGTGGGTACGGGCCCAGGACGCGCGCCGCTGGGAGCACGCGCACACCCGGTCGCTGGCCGGCTGCCGGGTGCTGATCGTCGGGTACGGCTCGATCGGCGCGGCGCTGGACGCGCGGCTGCGGGCCTGCGAGGCCGAGCCCGTCCGGGTGGCGCGGGCCCCGCGGCCCGCCGAGAACGTGCACGCGGTCACCGAACTGGACGGGCTGCTGCCGTCCGCCGATGTCGTGGTCCTGGTCACCCCGCTGACCGAGGACACCCGCGGGCTGCTCGACGCGCGGCGGCTGGCGCTGCTGCCCGACGGGGGCCTGGTCGTCAACGTCGGCCGCGGCCCGGTCCTGGACACCGGCGCGATGACGGCCGAGGCACAGACCGGCCGGCTCCGTGCCGCCCTGGACGTGACCGACCCGGAGCCGCTGCCGGCCGATCATCCGCTGTGGGGCTGCCCCGGCGTGCTCATCACCCCGCACGTGGCCGGCGGCGCCGCGGCGTTCTACCCGCTCGCGGCGCGGTTCGTCGGCCAGCAGGTGCGGCGGTTCGTGACCGGCGAGCCGCTGCGCAACGTCGTGGTCCCCGGCGCCGTCCCCTGACCGGCCGCGCACCCTGACCGGCCGGGCAGGTCTGGACCCGGACCAGGGCGGCGGCAGCTTGAATTTCTCGTCCTACGATCAGCCGGTGCAGGTGACCGCCCTGCCGCCAGTGGGACGATCGACGGCTCGAAGGCAGGCATGTTACGCGCCTGGTCTGCGGCCGGCCGGCCCGCCGCCGTCTGACCCGCCGTCGGCCGGCCCGCTGCCGTGGGCGTGCCAGTCCCGCGCGCGGCGCAGGTCGGCTTCGGTGTCACAGTCCAGCCACGGCGGCGGCTCCCCCGGCCCGGCCGGGACCCGGACGCTGACCGGCCGCAGCGGGCCCAGCAGCCCGTGCAGGGACGCACCTGCGTAGCGGTCGGCGGCGCGCCGTAGCGTGGCGGCCCGCCAGCATCCGGCCAGCCACTGCGGGCGTCCCTCGTCGTCGGTGAGCACCGCTCCGTCGTGCCCGGCCGCGGCGGCCAGCAGCGCCCGCAGGTGCGCGGCCCGCAGGAACGGAAGGTCAGCGGCCAGCACCGCCACCGAGGCACCGCCTCCGGCGTCACCGTGCAGGGCCGCCAGCTCGGCCAGCCCGCGGCGCAACGCGGGCACCGGGCCCGCGCCGGGTGGCTCCTCCCGGACGACGCGCAGCGTGCCGGGCGCACCGGCGGCTGGCCCGCCGCCATCTGGTCCGCCCGGGCGGTCCGGCCCGACCACGATGACCGGCCGCGCACCCGCGTCGGCCCCGGCCGCGAGCACCGCCGCGAGCAGCGTCCGGCCCC
>Ga0335085_10015046_pt1 | contig 11247 bp, 11 predicted proteins | sample Lox_Sample_45_FD_206712 | JGI IMG/M metagenome (GOLD analysis project Ga0335085, IMG submission 206712) | Soil microbial communities from Loxahatchee National Wildlife Refuge, Florida, United States - Lox_Sample_4.5 | ecosystem: Environmental > Terrestrial > Soil > Wetlands | place: USA... | reverse complement strand
TCGCCCCTGGCAAACGCGCGTCCGGCAGCGATGGTTTCGGTAAAGCTCATGAGTGCGATGCCCAAGGCGCCGGGCCACAGACGCTCGGCAAGCGAGAAATCCGGCATGGTGAAGGGGGGCAATCCCTGTGGAATCCGACCAACCAACTCCACGCCGTGGGACCTCAGGCCGAGCAGTGCGGCACCTGTAATTCCAGCAGCGACCGCGATCAGCGGGGCCGGCGCGCGCGGCACAAATCGCTCCATTCCCACCAGCAGTGCGATCATGACGATTCCAACGGCGACGGTAGGCAGAGAAGCGTGGGGAACAGCCTGGACGGTGGCCAGCAGGTTATGGAGGAACGTGCCCCTGGCGAGGTGCACGCCCAAAATCTTCGGAAGCTGATCAAGTACGATGACCAGCCCTATCCCCGCCTTGAAGCCGACCAAAACCGGCTCGGAGATGAAGTTGGCGACGAATCCCAACCGCAGCACTGAAGCTACGACGAGCATCGCCCCAACTAATAGCGTGAGGGTAATCGTGGCCCTTAATAAGGAGGCGGCATCACCTCCAGGTACGACATCCCCAAGTTCGGCAGCAGTCAGAATCGCAAGAGTGGTTGTAGTACTTACGCTTAGCGGTCTGGAGGAGCCCAGGACCGCGTAGATCACCATGGGAATGAATACGGTGTAAAGTCCCACTTGCACCGGAAGTCCCGCGATCGTGGCGTAGGCCATCGCTTTTGGGATGACCACCGCGGCTGTGGTCAGGCCGGCGATCACATCTGGCCGAAGCCAATTCTTCTGGTAGCCAAACAGCCAATCCGCTATTAAGATGTGGCCGCCACGCTTGGTTGCCAACCCGTTCTCCGCCTTGCTCCTCAATGGCATGCGTCTCACCTATGAGAGACCCTGACCTTACTTCAGCGACAAAATCACAACACACACCGGCGCCGGGACCTGCACGGAATGCGAGGTAGCCGTCAGCCGTCCGCTGGTTGCATCCACCGCAAACAGGTTGATGGTATTCGAGTCCTGATTTGCGGCAAACATCCACTTGCCCGTTGGGTCCAGCGTGAACTGCCGGGGCGTCTTGCCCCGGGTGGGTGTGCGCTCAACCAACGTCAGCTTGCCGTCATGCGGATCAATGGCAAAGACAGCAATGCTGTCATCGCCCCGGTTCGACACGTACAGGAATTTGCCTCCGGCATCGACTTCGATCTCCGCCGTGGTGTTCTTGCCGGTGAATTCACGGGGAAGCGTTGGCACTGTCTGCTGCTGGTGCAGTTGTCCCGATGACGAATCGAAAGCAAGTACCGTCACCGCAGACGAAAGCTCGTTCACCAAGTAAACGAACTTTCCCGATGGCGCGATGGCCAAGTGGCGCGGTCCCGAGCCGGGTGGGACTTTCACGAACGCCGGATGGGCCGGCGTAAGTCCGCCTGTCGCAGCGTTAAAGCGGTAAACCATCAGCCTGTCGGTTCCGAGGTCGGGCACCAATACAAATCGATTGTCGCTGCTGCTGACGATTTCGTGCGGGTGTGGCGCTGACTGACGGTCCTTATTAACGCTGGAACCAGCATACTGAACAAACGCTGTGCGGGTCCCCAGCCGCCCGTCTTTCCCGATCGGAAACACAGCGATATTTCCGCCGTCATAGTTCGCCACGAGTACAAATTGTCCCGTATTGTCCAGTGAGATATGCGCCGGCCCGGCCCCGGCCGATGAGACCTGCTGCACTAACTTCAGTTTGTAGGTGTCGCGATCCACGGCGAACACGCTTACCGCGCCCGTCATGCTTCCGCCGAACACGCCTAGTTCGTTGACCGCATACAAAAATGGTGGGTTGCGATCGACCGCAAGGAACGACGGATTTGGGGTCTCCGCGGCCAGTTCAACCGGCCCAAGCTCGCCGCTCGCCGGGTCGAAGCGAAAGCTGTAAATGCCTTTGCTGCCCTTGTCGGTATAGGTTCCGACATAAACCACATCCTTGTAGTCCGCTGCACAGGCAAGGGTCGCGGCAAGAAACAACATCGCCGCCAGAAACCGGGTCAGCCTGGACTGGATTGTTGGCCAAGTCATCGCAGTACTCTACAGAGTCGTTAAGGTCGCGCGAACATTGTGCTTAAGACAAAACTGAGTGCTAGGACTGGAAGTAAAAAGAATCTGGTTAGCTTCATGATTCTCTCTTCCAGGGGCGAACATCGCCCCCTGTTGGAACGCCTTACGTTTACCCTGACGCCGAACCGGAAAGGACAGCAGGCGTTGTGAGCTCAGCGCCCGTCATCTCCTCTCGCAGGATGGCAAAAATTACCGTCAGGGCCGAAGCGACAACTGGACCAAGGAACAGGCCCAAGAATCCAAAAGCTTCCACTCCACCCAAGATAAAGAACAAGAGCACCAGCGGGTGCAACTCCACCGTCCCGCCTACCACCCAAGGGCGAATGAAATTGTCGACGCTGCTGATGACCAGTGCGCCCCACACCAGCAGGAAGACTCCCTTCCAAAGCGAGCCCGTGAATATGAGGTACAAGCCAGCCGGAGCCCAAACCAGGGCCGCCCCGACTACCGGCACGATCGACGCAAAAAAAGCACCCAAGCCGAATAGTAACGGGGAGGGTAATCCCACGATTGCGACCGCAATGCCCGTAAGCAGGGCTTGAGCAAAGCCAACCGAAACGATGCCGTAAACATTGGCAATTATGGTGTCGGTGACGTTCCGAAACAGCCGCTCGGTTTGTGCGGGCGATAACGGCATTAGCGTTCCAAGGCGGCGCGCCCAATCTGGGCCGTCGCGGAACAGGAAGAAGACGACCACCAACATCACGAGGAAGCTGCCGACGAATCTCGCAAAGCCGCCGAGCAACATTGCGCCGGAATTAAGCAGCACCCCACTGACCTTTTGCAGATTGTTTGTCACCACAGCGGGAAGATCGAACTTCGACAGATCAACGAAGCGCGCCAGGAAGTGCATCGGTTTTTCCAGCAAGACGGTAAGAAATAGGGTGAAGCCTCCCTGTTCAGCGCTCCTTTGGCCGAGGTAATGAGCAGCCGCAATACCTTCCATAGAGGCTTTCAGCAGGATGAGGGCAACCGGAATACCGAAGAGGAAGATGATGCTCAACGTAGTCAGCAGAGAAGCAAAACCGCTTCTGTTTTTTACCCAGCGCAGCACTCGTTCGTACAAGGGGAAAAAGATAACAGCCACGATGACGGCAAAGGCCACGGGCTGGAGAAAGGACCACGTGATGAGCAACGCGAGCAAAAGGACCAGAAGGACGAGGACGGCCAGAAACCATATCGTGGTGGTTTTGGAACTCATGTTTAGCCTCCCGATCCTATGACCACGCCGACTTCGAACAACTAACGGTCTGCCAGTCGCCAATTACTCCCTGGTTGCGCCGAGTCTCCGCTATGGAACACAGCCGAATCGCTGATGACCTCACGGTCAACCCACCCAGGAAGAGTCGCCGATGGGTGTTTTCCTCGGCGCCCTGCGACGCAGTTCGCCGCTTCGTCCGAATCGACGGCTTTGCACCAGACAAGGCTCCACACTCATTTCTTTGTTGGTGCCTCGACCGCGACAAAGAAGAGGCACATTTCAGACTCGAAGACCAGTGGGTGGCCGTACGGCATCAGCACAGCGATGTTCCTGCGGTCAGCCGCATCTCTTCCCGCGATAACCCTAGCCTTGAGCGGATGTCGGCACAACTAGGCAAATGCCTAGCAGCGTCCGGAGCGGTGCTGGGCGCCTAGCTTTACGGTGCACTCCGGAGACACACTCCAGATCCTCTCTGTGGTGTGCGTTCCCCGCGCGTCTGATCTAGATCTGCAACCGACAGCCAAGATGAGGCGCAGAGCTAGCGGGCAGCTAGATGACAGGAGCGCTTGCACACACAAATAGATACACGGAACCGTTGTGCACTGTTCCCGCTGATTCCCGAATTGCAGATCTCTTGGCCCCCCGGGAGTCCCCAGCTCGCCTTGCTAGGCATTTGCCTAGTTGTTCCGTCGACACGTCGTAACTATGCTCAAATCGGGTTCTCCTTATTGCATACGACGTTGTCTCGTGGATTTGGAGGGCCTGAAGGCTTGGCGGTTGCGCGCAAGGAACTTGCGAAACGGGGCATGCGCCTGATCTTGGATTTCATACCCGATGATGTGGCGCCTGATCGCCCTTGGGTAAAGGCATCATTCAAACAAAGTTGTCATAGATAGAGAATTCGAATTGAGGAGCGAGTAATGCCAACCGCTACAGCAACTGCATCCAGCAGGGCAAAAGGCGACAAACCACTACCAAAGAGGGAGCCTGTAACCCCAAGTTGGGTGGGACGTGTCCCCCAACTCAAGCCCGGCAAATATGCCGACGGCATGCCCATTCATTCGCCCGAATACATCTGTTGCAAGCTCATCCTGCGGCCCAATAAGTTCCACTCGCGCGAGAGCTTTTTCGATTTCGGCAAGGTTTTTAAGGAGCCCGCCAAAGAGCACGGCGTCAAGTACACGACGGAAGGCTTCATAGAACAGCCGGTCAAGATCCGCGAAGTACTGTTCATTGACACTGACGAGTTCCGCCTCTACAACAACGCCTTCATTCTGCGCCGCCGCATCCCCTACAAGGACGGCTTTCCCATCGGCGAGCCTGAAATCGTCTTCAAGTTCCGCCATCCCGACCTGCAGACATGCGCGGAGACCGATGTTCGGCCCAACATCCTCGGGGATCACCGGGTGAAGTTCAAGGTCCAGGCCTTGCCCCTGAAGGAGAGCCTGGGCGGCATCCGCCTGCTCTTCTCCCACAACGTCCAGTTCACGCGCTCTGCCATTGGTCTTGGCAGGGAAAACGTCACTGATATGGACCAACTGATCGACCTCCTCCCGGCACTTGCAAAGGTCAGGAAGAGTCCGAAAGAAGAGATCCATTTGGTCAGCAACACGATCGTCGAAGAGGTCCTGCAGGACATCGGCCTTCTCGACTTCGGCGACGGTCTATCTTGCAAGGCCAACGTGGCCATCTGGCGTACCCGCGGCGAGCACCGTCCGCTCATCGGCGAGTTCGCTTACCAGTTCAGATTCAAGGACCGTTCCCAACTTAGCCCGGATGCCTTGCGCCGTACTGAAGCATTCTTTATCTCGCTACAGTACGCCGCCGAAGAGTACATCAACCTGGGTGCCACTAAGACGGCCACGGTGTACCGGTTGCTTGGCAACCCGCCGAAAGCCCACGAATGAACGTGTTACCGTCCCTGTCCGCTAAAGCCGAGACGCTCGCAGAACGGCTCGGGGATAGGTACGACCGTCTGAACTCCAAACGCTTCCTTGAACCGCTTGACAGGATTTCGGAGGTCTTGTTCGGCCTCATCATAGTCCTAACCTTCACTTGCTCATTTGGTTTTAGGCGAGTTGAGCAGGGCGAAGTCCACACGATGTTGATTGAGGTGATCGGCTGCAGTCTGGCGTGGGGGCTCATTGACGCCGTCTTCTATATCCTTGGCTGTTTTGCCGAAAGTGGACACAACCTGTTGCTCCTGCGGCAGGTGCGAAGGACCTCCGATCCAGGCGAAGCCAGGCAAATTATCGCCAGCGTAATGCCACCATTGATCGCATCTCGCTTGCCCTCCGAGCAATATGAATCATTGCATCAGGAATTGAGGCAGTTACCCGAGCCGCCCGCACGGCCTCGACTTGCAAAACGCGATTGGCTAGGTGCACTCGCAGTATTCCTGGCGGCGTTCGGGTCCATCTTCCCGGTGGCAATTCCGTTCACTTTCATGAGCGATGCCCGGCTGGCATTACGTGTTTCGAACAGTATTGCCATCGTCTTGCTATTTCTTGCCGGCTATTGTCTTGGGCGTTACTCCAGCGAACATCCCTGGCGGGTAGGCCTTGCCATGGTCGTGCTTGGGTTCGCCATGGTCGGGGTTGCGATCGCATTGGGAGGATGAAGCTGACACGAAGATTGACGGCCTTGTGGGCGACATTGCTTTTGGCCACTGCGGCTTTGGCACAGACCGCGGCAGCCCCTCCGGCCTCCACTGCCCAACCATGGGCCTTCAATCTCACAATCGATGGTTATGTCCTGCCTGATCAGGATGGATACGCTTCCCCGACCTTCGCGGCGGACCGGGACTGGCTGCATCTCGAAGCACGCTACAACTATGAGAATCTACGAACTGGGTCGCTGTGGTTCGGCTACAACTTCAGCGCCGGCAAGAAAGTGGTCTTAAGTGTGACGCCAATGATTGGGGGTGTCTTTGGCCGAACGACCGGAGTCGCGCCCGGCTGCGAGGCCTCGCTGAGCTATAAAAAAATCGAGTTGTCGATCTCGAATGAATTTGTAATTGACACAGGGGATAAAGCAGGAAACTTCTATTACAGCTGGCCGCAACTAACCTATTCGCCACTTGAGTGGCTCCGATTAGGTTTGGTGGCCCAAAGAACAAAGGCGTACCACGACAGCCTCGACACTCAGCGCGGCTTCTTCGTTGGCATCTCACACAAGAGGATTGAGTTCACAACCTACATTTTCAACGTGGGATGGACAGATCCGACCGCGGTCCTGGAAGTTGGCTTCAGTTTCTAAGCTTATTGATCCTCGAACAGTTTGCGTCGATTGCTTAAACTGGCGCAATCTCGGTGGGCGGGTGTTTCAACAGCCGAACCATATTACTATCCTGTCGGTACTTCCGCGTTACTTGTCGGCCAATTGCTTGTTTGGGCTCCTGACGAGCCAGAACTGCGACATCAGCCAACTGACTAACATACCGACCAGGCTGCCAAAGAGCACCTCGGCCACCCTGTGCAACCCGCGAAAGATACCAACCTTGCTTGAGGCGCCTGCAATGCCAGCGGCGATGACGATGGCTGCGGTGATCGGGGCCTGTCGCCACATGGTCTTGACGCGCACCAGATACGTCGAGATCAGGACTGTAATGGCAATGGACACCGGCACCATCCTCGGCCTGCCGCTGCCGAAGAGAAGGAAGAGGAACCCGACGCCGCATCCGACCAGCACGTTGATGATCCGGCTGCGAAAAAGCCTCCGGGCCGTCTCTGGTTCTGGGTCGGAAGCCGCAACAACTGCGGCAATTGCCCACATCGGACTGGGGTCGCCGGTTTCGCGCAAGGTATACCAGACAATGCTGGTCGCAATCAAAACGTTGACGCCAAAGCGGAATCCGAGAAGATGATCGTAAGAAATGCCGAGCCGCTCAGCGAGCGCTTCGGCCTTTCGTGACCATGATGTCGGCACTAGCACTGGGCTCATCCTTCTAAAGCGATTGCGATGCTAACCAACGCGGTCCGTAGCACGATCATGGCAAGACCTAGGCAATCCCGAACTGCTTCGAAAAGAATTGAGTCACCATTGCCGAATTCCTCATCCGCGGTAAGCCGCAAATCAACCCACGGGAACATAGCCTTTGACGTGGGTCCCCCGCGTGCGAATGGACGGCTCTGGAACAGACAAGGTTCCCGATCGCGAGCGTAGGCCCAGGCAAAAGCTCCCCGCCTTTGGAGTTCGCTGCCTGGGTCCACGTCCGAAATCGATGTTCGGATGACGGACTCGGCTCGAGCGCAGAGATGGCCGCCTATGGGTGACGAACTCGATCCGGTGGGCGAATGATCAGCTGGATCAGAACTGACTACCTACTTCTTCGCTTCGATATCCTCCGATTCCCACACTGCGCTGTCGTTACAGTCCGCTGTGCCTTGGAGGTCTTCAAATTTCGCAGCCGCAGTATCGTCCTTGTAGGCATCCCACATCCTGCCCCACTCCGTGAACGAAGGCGAGATTAGTATGACGTGGAAATCTATCTCACCCAGGTTGTTGACGGCCACTGGCCAGAGAATTTTCATCTTGAGGTCCTTACCGCCATCCAACTGCCTGAGTGCATTCAGGTACAGCTGAGCAGCCTCGACCACCTGCGCTTCGGTCTTGCCCTCGTTAACATTGCACTTGTAGATGTGTAAAACCTCGTTCGGATTGGCCTGAGCGGCCTTCGTCTGAGCGGCCAAGCAGGCCGGAAGTGCGACGACGATCAACATCCCGAGGACGAGCAGACAACGCGTTACGTTCTTCATAATAGCGACCTCTGATTCATTTCTTGGTTGGTGTCTCGACCGCGACAAAGACGAGGCACATTGCAGACTGAATACCCGCCGGCAGCTATACGGCATCAGCACAGTGATGTTATCGGGGCCACGACGCACCCCCGGACACTCCACCAACGACGATGACCTTCATCATTCGAATCGATCAGTGCACGCTACGGCGGTAGTTGCTGGTGCGACTAAGTCGGTCATGTCGCGCATCTATTTTTCGTAGCTGCCAGATTTTGCAGCGGCATCTCTTCCCGCAATAACCCTAGCCTTGAGCCGATGTCGGCACAACTAGGCAAATGCCTAATCGGCTTCAAATTGGGCTGCTGGACAGATTTTCCTCGGCGGATCGAGGACGTCCGCGGCTTCGAATGACGCCCGCATTACCGGGTCAGCTCCCAGAAGAAGTCGGGCACTTCGACGAGCTCGCCGAGCGCCTTCGCCCTGTCGTAAACCCACTTACCAACGGCAAGGTCGAGCACGCCCAGGCCGAACGGCGAGACGACGACCGGGCGATCCGTTCCCAGCGGTTGTGCTCCCGCCAGTAGGTGCGGGATCGTCGCGTGGATGAAGCCCCGATGCCCGACCCGTTGCTCGGTCAGATGCGGAGAGGTGTTGGCGTTCAGGACGTGCCCGATGTCGTCCACCACGTTGTACGAGCTCAAAATAACTTCCGTGCTCAGGTCGCGTAGTGAGATGTTCAGCACGATCGGGTTGTGAGCAAAGAGGCTGGCGTCATGAACGTATGGCGCGGCGGCAGTGGTCGCGAAAATGATAAGGTCGGACTCTCGGAGCAACGGCTCAATGGACTTGTCATGGACGACCACATGGCGCGCGTCGAGCGACAGGCGTTTCGAGAAGCGTCGCGACTCACCGGGCGCGTTGTCGTATAGCCGGATGTGCGGGAAGGTCCACCCCGTGCGGATGAAGAACTCGTAGGCGTACCGCGCTATCAGCCCGTTCCCGACGATTCCCAGAGTTCGGGGCAGTGGCCGACCTCCCGCGCAAGCTCGCGCCGCGATGACTGCCGAGGCGGCGGTGCGTGCTGCCGAGACGATCGAAGCCTCGAGGCAGGCGAATGGGTAGCCATTCGCATAGTTATTCAGGACGAGGACGGCCGAAGCGCGGGGGACCCCCTTAGCCACGTTTTCGGGGAAGCTCGATATCCACTTCATTCCGGCTACGTCGAACGCATCGCCGAGATACGCGGGTAGCGCGATGATTCGTGCTGTCGGGCGGTTCGGGAAACGAAGGAAGTAGCTGTTTGGGTTGACCGAGTGCCCAGCCCCGTGTGCCAAGTACGCCGCGCGCACGACACCCATGCAGCCCTCGATGTCGCCGAAAACGACGGAGTGAATGACCTTACCGCTGACGATCACGAAGGTGGGGGCAGTCGGGGCGCTCATGGCTGCTCCACCAGCATCGAGTCCGAAAGCTCCCGGCTGCACCCCGACGACGAGGCGGCCGACTTTTCCTGTTCGTGCCGCCAAGCGACCCATCCCGGGTTGTAGATAGTGTCCATGTATGCCGTCCCTCGATCGGGGCACAAGAACAGCACGGTCGGACTCGGTTCCGAGAACCGATAGCTCTTGATGGCAGCGTACGAGCTCCCGCTTGAGCCCCCAGCGAGAATCTGGTGCTCGCGCAACAGCTCGTGGCACGCGTCGATGGTGTCGAGCTCACGCACGTAAACCGTGTCGTCGATGATGGCGTGCCGCAAGAGGTCCGGCACGATGCTTGACCCGATTCCCGGAATGTATCGGCGACGTGGCTTCTGGCCGAAGATGACCGACCCTTCTGCATCGACGGCCACGACCTTCACGTTGGGGAAATGGGCCTTGAGCCGCTGCGACACTCCTGCGATCGTGCCGGCGGTGCCGACCCCGACGAATACGTAGTCGAGCGACGAGAAAGACGCGATGATTCCGCCCGCCGTCATCTCGTAGTGAGCCGCCATGGCGGATGGGTTGCGGTACTGATCCGTCCAGAACACGTCCGGGATGGTCTCGAGCAACTCCTTCACCTTCGCGAGGCGGGTCTTGAGGTACCCCCCGGTTTCGTCGCGCTCGTTGACACTCACAACCTGAGCGCCCGCGCTCTGAAGAAGCTCCCGATAGTGATTCTGGATGTTGGGATCCACGATGGGGATGAAGGTCAGTCCGAGGATGCGGCAGAACACGGTAAGCGCAGCCGCGGTGTTGCCCGAGGACGACTCGATGACCGTCGTGGTCCGACGGACGACGCCGCGTCGGATAGCGTCGCGGAGCATGTAATAGGCGGGTCGATCTTTGAGGCTGCCGACGACGCTGTGGTATTCGAGCTTGGCGAAGAGGTTTAAACGCGGGTGCGCCAGGCGCACGACCGTAGTGGGCCTCAACGCAGCGCCGAGAGCCTCCACACGAGCCAGCAGGTCCTCGTCGGTGCGCTCGCGCTCGTTCGGCATGTACTCGTTCCTGCTTTTCACAAGTTGTTCCTTACTGCAAGAAATCAGGTGATTCGACTGCTCAACTACAAAGCCGTGCCAGCAACCGGAACTTCCTCCATACGGAAGAGGCACTTAAGGCATCGAATTGCTCCGAAGGCGCATCGGCTGCCATTTCAGGTACGTCACAGAGCGCCACAACCATTCCATCGGGCCGAAGAGAAAACGCTTGCACCACCACTGGCACGTGATGACCTGGACCGCGAAGAAGGCCACCGCCCACCCGGTCACGGCGACCGGACTTAGCCGGAAGGCCTGTCCGAAGCCGTATCCGTAAAACAACGTGGTGAACATCAGGGTTTGAATCAGGTACACGCTAAGGGACAGACGGCCAACTCTGGCCAGAGGAGCGAGGGCGGCCCTTCCGCGCGAAGTCTGGGTAGCGAGGATCAGGGTCGCCGCATAGCCCAGGGCGAGAAACAGAGTCCCGAAAGCGTAGAGCAGATCGCCGGCGAGTTGTGCACCCGGCCCGGCATGCTGAATTCGGAATACCTCGTACCCGGTCGTGGCGGACAGTATCCGCTCTACCACCATCGCCCCCAGGCCGAGACTCAGGCCCCACGCCCGCACGCGCGCGAGAGCTGCCGCGTTTCCAGGGATGTTGCGAAGGAACCCGGATCGGCCGACGGAGAAGCCGATAAGGAACATAGCGAAAACCGCCAGACCGGACTCCGGCGTGGCGATGTCCTC
>Ga0335085_10015045_pt1 | contig 11247 bp, 9 predicted proteins | sample Lox_Sample_45_FD_206712 | JGI IMG/M metagenome (GOLD analysis project Ga0335085, IMG submission 206712) | Soil microbial communities from Loxahatchee National Wildlife Refuge, Florida, United States - Lox_Sample_4.5 | ecosystem: Environmental > Terrestrial > Soil > Wetlands | place: USA: Florida... | reverse complement strand
ACGGTGTTCTCGGTGGTGGCCTGGGGCGAAGACCGGGGATGTCTGGAATCGGCCGTGGCTGCGGCGCTGGATGAGGCCCGCCGGCTGGATGAGATGCTCTCTAACTACCGGCAGGCCAGCGAGTTAAGCCGGGTCAACCGGTTGGCGGCAAAGGAGCCCGTGCGGGTGCCGGACGAGCTGTTCGGCCTGCTTCAGGCGTGCTCCGAATACAGCCGGGCCAGCGAGGGAACGTTCGACATTACCGTCGGGCCGCTCATGAAGGTATGGGGGTTCTACCGGGGAACCGGGCATCTCCCAAAGCGGGCGGAGATCGAGGCGGCGCTGGGCCATGTCGGGTACCAGAAGGTGATGCTCGACAGCAACACCCGAACAGTGCGGTTCACCGGGGACGGGGTTGAACTGGACCCGGGCGGAATCGGCAAAGGATACGCAGTCGACAGCATGATCGCGGTTTTGAAGGAAAGCGGAGTTCAATCGGCGCTGGTTTCGGCGGGATCGAGCAGCATTTATGCGCTCGGCGCGCCGCCGGACGAGGCGGGCTGGAAGGTGGCCATCCGCGATCCGCGCGACGAAACCAAAACTGCCGCGACGGTGACTTTGAAAGACGAATCGCTCTCGACGTCGGGAAACTACGAGAAGTTCTTCGTGGCCGACGGCAAGGTGTGGAGCCACATCATGGACCCGCGCACCGGGTACCCGGCGATGGGCACGCTGTCGGTTTCGATCATCTCGCCGCGCACCATCGATTCGGAAGCCTGGGCCAAGCCCTATTACATCCTGGGCCGCCAGTGGACGGCCCGTCATAAACAAAAGGACTTTCGCGTGTTTTTCTGCGAGGACAAGGCGGATTCGCCATGCGCATGGCTTCAATGAGCAGCCGTTTTCTCGACGCCTGCCGGCGCCGGCCGACGGATGTACGGCCGGTCTGGTTCATGAGGCAGGCTGGCCGGTATCTGAAACCGTACCGCGAAATTCGCGCCAAGCACTCAATCCTCGATATCTGCAAGCGGCCGGACCTGGCCGCAACGGTGACGCTGCAGCCGGTGGAGATCCTGGACGTGGACGCGGCGATCATCTTCGCCGATCTGCTGCTGCCGATCGAGCCCATGGGCCTGAAGCTGCGGTTCGTGGAGGGCGAAGGGCCGCAGATCGACAATCCGGTGCGCAACTCCTCGGATATCGATTCGCTGTCGATCTCGAATACCGACGACCTAGGCTACGTCGGCCAGTCGATCCAGATGGTGGTGCGGGAGCTGGCGGGTCGCGTTCCGGTGATCGGATTCGTGGGCGCGCCGTTCACGCTGGCCAGCTACATGATCGAGGGCGGGGCCTCGCGCACCTTCACGCGCACCAAGCAGCTCATGTATCGCGATGAGACGCTGTGGCGGCGGCTGATGGGCAAGATTGTGGACGTTCTGGGGCCGTTCGCGCTGATGCAGATCGCCAACGGGGCGCGCGCGATTCAGGTGTTCGATTCGTGGGTGGGCGCGCTGAGCCCGGACGACTACGTGCGATACGTGGCTCCGTACTCACGGGCCCTGATTGAGCGCATTCGTTCGGGCGGAGTTCCGGTGATTCACTTCGGCACCGGGGCGGCTGGCTTCTTCCGCGAACTGCACGCGGCTGGCGGCGATGTGATGGGCGTGGACTGGCGCGTCAACATCGACATGGCGTGGATGGACATCAGCTACCGGTCGGCGGTGCAGGGCAACATGGATCCCGCCGTGCTTTTCGCGCCGCTGCCCGAGCTGCGCATGCGCGTCTTCGAGCTGCTGAAGCGCACGGGCACGCGGCCAGGCCACATCTTCAACCTCGGTCACGGCATTCTGCCGGAAACGCCGGTGGACAACGTGAAGGCCGTGGTACAGATTGTCCGTGAGTTCCGCCCCTAGCGCGATTGTTGTTGGCGGCGGGATCTCCGGCCTCTCCGCCGCATACTACCTGACGCGCGCGGGCATCCCTGTCGTATTGATCGAGCGCGAGGCGCGCCTTGGCGGCGTGATGCAGACCGACTCCATCGAGGGCTGCACGCTGGAGCTCGGTCCCGATTCCTTTCTCGCAGCGAAGCCGTGGGCGCTCGATCTGATTCGCGAGCTCGGGCTGGCCGGCGAGGTCATCGCGTCGAACGATCATCTGCGTAAAAGCTACATCCTGCGGCACGGGCGGCTGGTACCGCTGCCCGACGGCCTCATGATGGTGGTGCCGACGAAGGTGATGCCGCTGCTGGCGAGCTCGCTGCTTGGCTGGGGCACGAAGATTCGAATGGGGCTGGAGTGGTTGCGGCGGCCGCCGGGCGCGGCGCTGCCGGATCGGTCTGTAGCGGAGTTTCTGCGCGATCACTACGGTCAGGAGTCCGTCGATTACCTCGGCGAGCCGCTGCTTTCCGGCGTTTACGGTGGCGATCCGGCACAGTTGAGCGTGCAGAGCGTGCTGCCACGGTTTGCGGAGATGGAGGCGAAGCACGGCAGCCTGACGCGCGCGGTACTGGCGGCTCGCGGGAAGATGCGCGGGGCGGGCGGGCCGTTGTTCCAGTCGCTGAAGGGCGGGCTCGCGGTGATGGCCGATGCGATTGCGCGGGCGGCGGGCGAGCGGCTGACGGTGGTGCGCGGGGCGGTGGAAGCCTTGGAACGCGCGGATGGGGGCTGGCGCGTGCGCGTGGGCGGCGAGTGGATGGGGGCCAGTCACGTCGTGCTGGCGTGCCGCGCGTATCAGTCAGCCGAATTGGCGCGCGGGCTGTCGGGAGAGATGGCGGATCTGCTCGCAGCGGTCCCCTACACATCGTCGATGACGCTGGCGCTCGGCTACCGCCGCACGGACGTGAAGCACCCGCTGAACGGTTTCGGTTTCCTGGTGCCGAAGGCCGAGCGCGGCCTGCTGCTGGGCTGCACGTGGCTGGGGACGAAATTCCCGCATCGCGTGCCCGACGACAAAGCGGTGCTGCGGTGTTTTATGGCCGGCGACAGCCTGAAACGCAGCGATGATGACGTGATCTTCACCGCGCGTGCCGAAATCCGCCAGATCATGGGCGTGGACGCTGAGCCCACCTTCGCCCGCATCGCCCGCTGGCCGCAATCGATGGCGCAGTACACCGTGGGCCATGCCGTGCGGGTTGCGCGCATCGAATCCCTGGCGGCGGGGTTGCCGGGCCTGCATCTAGCCGGCAGCGCCTATCACGGGATCGGGGTGCCGGACTGCATCAAAAGCGGGAAGACGGCGGGGGAAGCGGTGGCTAAAGCAGGCTGACAAACTCGTCAACGGTCAGGCCAGCTTCGCGGATCAGCGCGCGCAGTGTGCCTTTTGCGATTTCCCTGTGCAGAGGAATCGAGTGACGGCGATGGGAGCTGAAACGTGACGCAGCACCACGTGACTTCCTCGCTGCCTGTCTTTCTCGTAACCGGTTTTGCCGAACGCCTCGATCGCCTGTTCTCCCGAGACGACCGGCAGTTTCATCCGGCGGGAACCTCAACGATCTCTTCTTCGATGCCCGGAGGAATCGATTCACCGTGTTCGCGCAGGCTCTCCAGATAGAGCTCAATCGCTTCGCGAATATTGCGATGGGCTTCAGAGGGTGTCGTACCCTGCGAGATGCAGCCCGGAAGAGCGGGACATGTCGCGACGAAAACTCCGTCTTCGTCCTGTTCCAGAAGCACGCGGTACTTCATTGCTGCAAGTCAGCGTAACATGCAGGCGTCCTGGCGCTCCCCTGGCATCCCGGTTACACTCGGATAGATAGAGACATTTCGGCATGTTTACGTTTGCGGACCTTTTTGCGGGGATCGGCGGCATGCGGCTGGGATTCGAGGCCGCTGGAGGTCGATGTGTCTTCACCTGCGAATGGGACCGGTATTCGCAGCGCACGTATCGCGCGAACTTCGGCGAGGACCATCCGATTGCCGGCGACATCCGCGCTGTGAGGGAGTCTGAGATACCGCGGCACGATGTGCTGGTGGCCGGTTTCCCCTGCCAGCCGTTCTCGATTGCCGGGGTCTCCAAGAAGAACGCGCTGGGCCGTCCGCACGGGTTTCTCTGCCGCACCCAGGGCACGCTGTTCTTCGAAGTGGCCCGCATTCTGGCGCACTGCCGGCCCAAAGGGTTCCTGCTGGAGAACGTCCGAAACCTGCGGAGCCACGACAAAGGCCACACCTTCGAGGTGATTCTCGAAACGCTGACACGGGAACTCGGCTATCATGTCCAGCACCGAGTGATCGATGCGCAGGGGCTGGTGCCGCAGCATCGCGAGCGCATTTTCATCGTGGGCTTCGCGGAGCCAACGCTGTTCGATCTGGCGGCGGTGGACATTCCAGACCCGACCGCGGGTCCGCGGCTGAGCACGATATTGCATCCGGAAGACGGAAGCGAGCTCGAAGAGCCGCACTACACGAATGGCGTCATCGCGGCCGTCGATCCGCGTTACGTGCTCACTGCACACCTTTGGAGATACCTGCAGGACTATGCCACGAAGCACCGCGGCAAGGGCAATGGTTTCGGCTTCGGACTCGTTGGGCCCGAGGACTGCGCGCGCACGCTCTCAGCGCGCTATTACAAAGACGGCTCGGAAATTCTGATTCGACACCGCCCACGCCCACGCCGCCTCACGCCTCGCGAATGCGCCCGTCTGATGGGCTTCGACCGGCCGGGCCGGCCGCCGTTCCGCATCCCAGTTTCCGACACGCAGGCATACCGCCAGTTTGGCAACGCCGTGGTTGTGCCGGTGGTGGAGCGCATCGCATGGGAGATGGCCCCGCACCTCACTTCTTCCGCGTGGCCGCTCGCTTCGGCGGAGCTGGCGAGGATGGCTTCCGCACCTGTGATGTGATCTGCACGGTCAGCATGCCGGGGCGCGCGTCGATCCGTTCCACGTTATCCATCAGCGGGAACCACTCGTTGACGCGAATGTCGGGGAACGTGGGCTTCACGAAGTTGCCGATCAGAAAATCGAGCACACTGCCGCTGACGCCGATTCCACCCACCTCCACGCGCTTCAGATAGACCGCCGCTTTGCTGTGCGCGGACTGAATGGTGGCTACCACCTTCACCGGCCGCTCGCCTTCGATCAGTTTCGCCACCAGCCAGTTCGTCGTCTGGCCCGTGCCCTTGCGAAGCTGGAGGAAATCGATGAGCGCGCTTCCGGTGACCGTGCCGCTGGCCAGTTCGACGCGGGCGTTACGCAACCCGCGCGGGACATAAAGGGGCGCCTGCTGGGCCGCGTAGGCGTTGATCTCGCGCGTGCTGAAGTAAACGGTAGAACCGGGCGCCGCCTGGCCGGCGTGGATCGAGTTCAGCTTGGCGGCGGCGCTGGCAGCCTCTGGAGATGCGGCCGTCGCGCTCGCAGCGACAAATAGAAGAAACACCGCAGGCTGAGACACCATCCCATCATACGAACGCGGACCGGGCCGCGTATGCGTTTGCTAGAATCCGTTGAGGAGAAGACATGAAACTCAGGCACATTGCCTTCGCATTACTGTTCTCGGGCGTACTGTTTGCGGCCAACGACGCCGTCCGGCGCCTGCACGATTCCGCCGAGATCATCACCGAAGTGATGGGGACCTCGGACAAGGCCATCCCGCAGGATCTTTTCGATAAAGCCGAGTGCCTCGCGATTGTGCCCGGCGTGAAGAAAGCCGCATTCATCGTGGGCGGCAAGTATGGGCGTGGCTTCATTGTGTGCCGTCACCACGACGCAACCGGCTGGTCGGCTCCGGCGGCGGTAAAGGTTGAGGGCGGCAGTTTCGGTTTCCAGATCGGCGCGTCGGAGACGGACGTCATCATGGCCGTGATGAGCCGGCGCGGCGCCGAGAAGCTGATGGAGAGCAAGTTCACGGTGGGCGCAGATGCTTCGGTGGCCGCGGGTCCGGTGGGGCGTAACGCATCAGCCGACACCGACGCGCAGATGCATGCCGAGATTCTGACCTGGTCGCGCTCGCGCGGCGTGTTCGCGGGCATTGCACTGAACGGAGCGACACTCCGTCCGGACGATGAGAGCAACAAGGATCTCTACGGCACGCTCAGCTCCAACCGCGAGATTATCGATCACGGCAAGGCGCCGGAAGCAGCCGGAGAACTGCTCACGATTCTGAACAAGTACTCCAGCCACAAGGGAAGCTGAGCGCGAGCTAAGCAGAGGCCGGAGGCTAACGCGAAAAGTAGCTCTCCACGGGGACGGGCGGTTCGGTCTTGCGGATCGCCCGCCACAGTACTGCATTCAAGGCGTCGTCGTCATTCTCATCCGCTTCGCGGAACTCCATCGCTTCATCGCCTGACGGTTTGGCACCCGGCGGGGGCATGGGATTGCGTTCCTTGAGCGATGTGCGCGGTTGCTCGGCCTGCCATGGTCTGAGCACGGGGTCCTTCGCGAACGCGGCATACATCGGCGTCGCGCCGCCGTCGTAGTGGGTCATCGGATTCAAGCCGAGGATCAGCTCCATGGTGCGTAGTACTGAAGTGGTGTTGTAGAGTGTGCTGTCCACGGCGCCGGTGCGCGTATACGGCGAGATCACAAACGCAGGCGAGCGGTGTGAATCCACGTGGTCCGGGCCGTTCTGCGAATCGTCTTCGACAATGAAGATTGCGGTGCTCGCCCAGAACGGGCTTTTCGAAATGGCCTCCACAATCATGCCCACCGCGTAATCGTTATCGGCGACAAGCGCGAACGGACTCAGCTCGCCGTATCGGACGCCGAAGGTATGGTCGTTGCCGAGGCGCATGAGAATGAGCTGCGGCATCTCGCTGGATCTTTCGAAGCCGGCCAGATCGTCCAGAAAGACTTTCGCGCGGTCGACGTCCGGGTAGTCGAGATCGAAGCTCCGGAATTTCATGTTGGTGACGTGGGCGAGCACGGGATCGTAGACCTTCTCGACCTGGGTGCCGTCAGGGGCCGCCTTATCGAGGTTCTCGACCCAGTGGCCGTAGTTGCGCATGGTGACGCCGTGCTGCGCGGCATTGGTCCAGAGGTAGGCGGCGGGAGGCAGCGCGGCAGGCTCGCCACCCTCGAAGTCGTAGACCTGACGGCGGCCTGCGTAATTGCTGGGCCACATCTTTACGACGTAATCGTTGGCGATGGCGGCGGTGCTCCAGTTGTGGCCGTCGGCACTGACGTCTGCGTTGACGTAGAAATTATCGAGCAGCACGAAATCACGGGCCAGCTTGTGCTGGTTGGGCGTGGCCTTCTCACCGAAGAGCACCAGCGAGGGATCGCAGTTGCCCTTGCCCATGTCGCCCAGCACCTGATCCCAGGAGCGATTCTCCTTGACGATGTAGATGACGTGCTTGATGGGAGAGGCATCGCCGGGCGTCGCCGGGATTGGATTGCCGGGGGGCGCAGGCAACGGGTCGAGCTTCGCATCGTCGTACGGCGAGTTCGCGAGCGCCGTTTTCGTGTACTGGCGGAGCGATTCGTCATTGAGGTGCGCGATGAACGACGCGGTGCCGGTCTGGATGTGCGCCACGTACTGGTCACGGCCGTACTGGAAAAGCGAGGGATTCGGCCCCTGCGGATTCGGGTAGCTGCGCGCGCCTTTGCCGTTGATGACCACCAGCGTGCCATCGGCGAGCACGCGGGCCGCCGTCGGATACCAGCCCACGGGCACGAAGCCCTCGACACGCGTTTGACGCTCGCCGATGTCGGCGACGGCCACGGCATTTGCGTCGGAACAGACCACGTATAGCGTCTTCTGATCCGGGCTCGTGGCGAGCGCCGATGGCGTCATACCCAGAGGCTGGCGCGGAGTCATGGCAATGTTGATGGTTTCGATCTTAGTGATATCGCTCTCGCCGACGCCGAGCACGTAGACATTGTTGGTATTGGCGGCCGAAACGAACAGGCGCGCGGTCCACGGCGGGGCGGCCGATTCGGTCTCGTCATCGCCCTCCGGCGCCTTTGGCTTGCGATCGCTCCAGACGATATCGGTGGGATGCGGGCCCAGGCGCACGGTATTCATGAGGGAACCGTTCGAGGTCTGGAAGCGCTGCAGCGTGCCGTCGGCCCAGCTCGTCACGAAGAACGAAGCGCCGGTCGGCTGGAACACGATGCGGTACGGCCGACGGCCGGTTTTGAAGCGATCGATCACGCGGCCCGATTGCGGATTCACCACCAGCACCGAATCGTGAAAGATGTCGGCGGCGTAGAGCAGACGGCCGTCGGGCGAAATTGCCAGGTCGCCCAGGAAGTCCTGTCTGGCCGGATGCTCAACCAGCGTGAAGGTCCGGCCCGGCTTGAGCGAGCCGTCACTGCCGAAGGCAAACTCGTAGATGGCCGCGCGCGAACCGCCGGAAACCCAGAGCGTGCGGCCGTCGGGCGAAAAGGTCATCCCGAGCCACGCGTCGGACACAGGCGTGCGGCCGACCTCGCGCTGCGCGGCGGTGTCGATCACGCTGAGCGAAGGCGGATTGAACCCGCCGTTCATGACCACGAGAAATTTGCCGTCCTTCGACAGGACGCAGGACATCGGGAAAGTATCCAGTGGCAGTTGATTTCCGGCAGGCCGAAGATGCCAGCCGCTGTTCAGCAGGAAGCTGCCATCCGGCTGCGGACCGACCTGCTCACGCGGCACCGTCTGCGAGGAAAGTGTCAGAACGATGACAAGGAAAGCGAGAACGTATGTAATGCGCACGGTGAACTCGCCTCTCAGGATAGCGAAAGAGCGTTAGTGCAGAACGACGCGCCGGCCGGTCTTTGCCGATTCGCGCGCGGCCGACAGGATCTCAGTCACGACGATGTTGTTTTCGAGCGACGACAGGCCGGTGGGCGGAATCCGCCCGCGAACCACCGCGGTGAGGTACTCCATATAATCGCGATGATCCGGAGGCAGCGGCGACGGACTGCTGATCTCCACCTGACCTCCCCGGACCTGTGTGCGCAGATTGTCGCGACCGGTGGCGATGGCGTAACCGCGTTCCGCGTAGACCTCGAAATCCTTCCGGCCGATGGGCCAGTTCCACGAGGCCTGAATGATGCCCTGCGCTTTGGGATACTCGACCAGCACGGTTGCCTCGTCGTCAACGCGCGCGTAGATTTGCGGCTTGAAGGTCTGCAGAACCGCGGTCACCGCCACCGGGCGCTGGTCATCCATGAGCCACGTCATGAGGTTCGCTCCGTAGCATCCGAAATCGAAGAGCGCGCCAGCGCCGTTCTTCACCGGATCGGTGAGCCAGCCAAGAAACGCCGGTCCGACGCCGATCTCCTTCGGCCCCTCATGGCCGTCCATCGCCACCATCTTGCGGATGTCGCCGCCGGCGTGCCGCACCTTCATGAAGTCCCAGATGGCGGCGTGCGTGGGATACCACGTGGTTTCGTAATTGACAATTACGTGAATGTGCCCGCGCGTGGCAGCATCGCGAATCCGGCGCGCGCCAGACATGTCCACGGCGAGCGGTTTCTCCATCATGGCGTCGATGTGGTGCGCGGCGCATACCTCGACAATCACGGGATGGTCGTACGTGCTGCTGAAGATGGATACCGCCTCGGGCTTCACCTTCTCGATCATCGCGGCGAGATCGGTGTAGAAGAGATCCTGGGCGAGGCCGAACTGCTTCGCGTATTCGCGGGCCAGTGCGGTGTCGGCTTCGTAGACACCGACCACTTTCACGTCGGGGTGGGACTTCAGCGAGTTCAAAAAGCCGTCCACGTGGCCGTGCTCGAGACCAGCGATTGCGACACGCAGGGGCTGCGCACACATTGTCAGCGCGCTCAGCAGAGCACACGCCCAAAGTTTCTTCATGCGATGAACCTCACTTTTCCGCGAATCGCTGGGCAATTGGAAACCGGCGGCCAATGCCAAAGGCCTTGGTAGTCACTTTCAGCCCCGGGGCGGCCTGCTGACGCTTGTATTCGTTGCGATCCACCTTGTTGATGATGTCACGCACCAGTTCCACCGGCGCGCCTGTCAGAGAGGCGATGTCCTGCGGCGAGCGGTACTCCTCGACATAAGCTTTCAGGATGGGATCGAGCACCGCGTATTCGGGCAGGGAATCGGAGTCTTTCTGATCGGGCCGGAGCTCGGCCGATGGAGGCTTGGTGAAAACGCTTTCCGGGATCGCGCCGTTGTGCCTTGCGTTCGCGACGCGAGAGAGATCGTACACCAGCGTCTTGGGGACGTCGCTGATGACGGCGAGCCCGCCGCACATGTCGCCGTAGAGGGTGCAATAGCCGACCGCGAGCTCGCTCTTGTTGCCGGTGGTGAGCACCAGAGCGCCCCACTTGTTGGAGAGCGCCATCAGCGTGAGGCCGCGCAAGCGCGACTGGATGTTCTCCTCGGCGGCGTCGGCGGCGCAGCCGGCGAATAGCGGGTCGAGCGTATCCAGCATCGCCTCATAGCCCGCATTGATGGAGACGATTTCGAAGCGAATCCCCAGATTCGCCGCCAGAGAGCGCGCGTCGGTGATGCTGTGGTCGGAAGAATACGGGCCGGGCATGGCCACGCCAGTCACGTTCTCGCGGCCCACTGCGTCCACTGCGATGGCAGCCGTCAGCGTCGAATCGATGCCGCCGCTCAGACCGATGAGGACGCGGGCAAACCCGCATTTCTGAATGTAGTCGCGCGTGCCGAGAACCAGCGCCTCGTATACGGCTTCGCGTTCATCCGCCAGGTTCTCATGCTGGTCGCCGGCGCCTGTGGCCGTGTCGAATAGAACCAGGTCTTCGCTAAACGATGCAGCCGACGCTGCCACCGTGCCATCGGGCAGCATGGCGAAGCTACTGCCATCGAACACGAGCTGGTCGTTCCCGCCCACCTGATTGACATAGACCACCTGGGTCTGGAAGTGACGCGCCGTGGCTGCAAACACGTCACGCCGGATCTGCCGTTTCCCCATGTGCCACGGCGATGCGTTGATGCTGATGAGCAGCTTCGCACCCGCGTGAAAGAGCTCTTCAACGGGATCGCGGCTGTAGCGGCGGCGCTCCCAGTACTGCTTGTCGTTCCACGCGTCCTCGCAGATGGTCAGCGCCACCGTGACGCCGTCGAGCGGCAGAGTCGATTGCGCGCGGGCGCCCTCGAAGTACCGGGCCTCATCGAAGACGTCGTAGGTGGGCAGCAGCATCTTGTTCTGCCGGAAGACGACTATTCCCCCGCGCAGCACAGCCGCATCGTTGTAGAGCAGGTTGCCGGTGGCAGCATCCGAGCAGGTGACGGTGCCGCAAATCACGGTGAGACTCAGCGCGCCAGTGGCGGCGGCGAGACACCCCAGCTCAGCCTCGGTTCGATCGAGAAAGCTGCGCTTCTCAAGCAAATCGCGGGGCGGATAGCCGGT
>Ga0335085_10015044_pt1 | contig 11248 bp, 12 predicted proteins | sample Lox_Sample_45_FD_206712 | JGI IMG/M metagenome (GOLD analysis project Ga0335085, IMG submission 206712) | Soil microbial communities from Loxahatchee National Wildlife Refuge, Florida, United States - Lox_Sample_4.5 | ecosystem: Environmental > Terrestrial > Soil > Wetlands | place: USA... | reverse complement strand
GTGCGACTGTACCGGCGAGCCGCCCGGCGAATTGATGGCGAGCGCCACCGCCGGGGCGCGGCCGATGGCGAAGGCGCGGTCGAGCATGCGGGCGACGGCGGCGAGCGAAAGCGCGGGCCGCAGGGGCGTGCCGAACCCGATGACACCGCCGAGCCGGACCACCGGCACCACCGGATAATCGCGGCGGAAACGCTTGGGGACGAGCGGCCGCAACACGCCAAGGACGCGGCTGCCGATGCCTTGAATGCGAGATTCGGTCATTGGGTCCACATCGGATCTGGGTCCACATAGGATTTGCCGCTTAACCGGGCAAGTAACGCTTTGTTAATTGATTGGAACGCTTCTTGCTTCGCAGAGGGGCAGCCGGATCGACAAGGGACGATGGACTAAAAATGAAAATCACCATGCTGTTGATGCTGATCGCCGCCATTGTTGGCCTTTCGCATCTCCCGATCCGCATCCGGAGCAAGCAGGCGGCGTCAGTGCCGACCGATTCGGTGCCGGCTTGATGCCCAACGGCTGAGCAGCGCCGGCGTTTCAAGTTACATCAAGGGCAATGCCGCGGCATTGCGCAGCACGGCTTCGGCCTGCGCCGACGGCCTGCCGTCGGCGTCGGCAAGCGTGAGCCCGGGCAGCAGACTGAGCGGCGCACGGCTGCCTTTGACCGCACGCACCAGCACGCGGATCGCCGGCGCGCCGGGCTTGGGATGAACCGGCAGCACGGCGACGGCGCCGAATTTTCCGGCAAGCGCCGTGAGCACATCGCCGAGGCCGTCGGCGCGCCAAATCAGCGTGACCGCCCCGTCGGGACGCAGCAGCCGCGCGGCGGCGCCGAGCCAAATGGGCAACGTGTCGGGCGATGCCGCGTGCGCCGCGCGGCGCTCGCGGTCGGGCGACGGCTGCTGCGCGACATTGAACGGCGGGTTCATCAGCACGCACGCCGCCGATCCCGGCGTCAGCCCGGCCGCGGCAAAGGCGTCGGCGGGCGAAGCGACATCGAGACACACCGCGCGCACCCGATCGGACAGATTATTGAGCGCGGCATTGCGGCTGGCGAGCGCGGTCAATTCCGGATCGACGTCGACCAGCGTGACGGTGATGCCCGCGACGCGGCGCGCCAGCGCCAATCCGGCGCCGCCGACGCCTGAACCGAGATCGACGGCGTGATCGCTCGCGCGCGCCGCAGTCGCCGCGGCGAGCAGGATCGCATCGTGGCCGACGCGATGGCCGCGCATCGGCTGCCGTATCGTGAGGCGGCCGCCGAGGACGGCGTCTTCGCTCTCGCCGGCATCAACCGACATCGGGACGAAGCTCGCTGGCGAAGCCGGCGTCGGCGAGCAGCTGTCGCGCCGCGGCGAATTGGTCTTCGCCGACCAGGATGCGGCGCTGAAACGCGCCGATCGAGCCCTCCAGCACGCTGATGTTCTGATCGGCCACCACGTGATCGATGGCGGCGCCCTTGAGCAGCGCCTCGATGGCCGAGATCAACACCGCGTCGTTGGTGCGAACGAGCTCGCGCATGTTCAGCTCCGCCGCCGTTCTTCGCCCGGCGCGCGCAGCGCCAGATAGGCGATCAGCTTGGCCTCGCGCCGGCCGCGCGTCACGGTGTCGAGAATGAGCCCGCAAGCGATGGAAAGAAACGCCAGCAGCATCAGCCCGGTCGACAGCACCGCGGTCGGCAGCCGCGGCACCAGCCCCTCCTGCACGTAGGTGATGAAGATCGGGATGGCGAGGCCGATCGACACGATGGCGAGCGCGATGCCGAGCGAGCCGAACAGCGCGAGCGGCCGCTCGGCGCGGTAGAGTTTCAGCACGGTCCACAGAATGCGGAAGCCGTCGTGCCAAGTCGAGAGCTTCGAGGCGGAGCCCGCCGGCCGCGAATAATACGGCGTCGGCACTTCGCCGACCGGCAATTCCAGCTCCAGCGCGTGCACCGTCAATTCGGTCTCGATCTCGAAGCCGCCGGACAGGATTGGGAACGATTTTACGAAGCGCCGCGAGAACACCCGATAGCCGGACAGGATGTCGGTGAAGGCGCGGCCGAAAATGTGAGTGATGAAGCCGGTCAGCATCTGGTTGCCGGCGCGATGACCGGGCCGGTAAGCCGCCGCCTCGCGATCGATACGCGAGCCGACCACCATGTCGAGGCGGTCGTCGAGCAACTTTTCGATCATCTTCGGTGCGCTCGGCGCGTCGTAGGTGGCATCGCCGTCGACCAGCACGTAGATATCGGCCTCGATGTCGTTGAACATGCGCCGCACCACATGACCTTTGCCCTGATGGCTCTCGCGGCGGACCACGGCGCCGGAGCGCTGCGCCGCCGCGACCGTGCCGTCGGTCGAGTTGTTGTCATAGACGTAGATGGTGGCGCCGGGCAGCGCGGCGCGGAAATCGGCGACCACCTGGGCGATGGCGCGCTCCTCGTTGTAGCACGGCACCAGCACCGCGACCTCGTACCGGCTCTCGGCCATATCTTCTCCGCACGGCGGCGCCTTGACTTTGCCGCTGGCTGCAGCCACGTCGAGTGTGACGTGGTACCCTTGCCGCATCACCATAGCGTTTCTATGCTCGCCCGTCTTAGCGGAGAACATTGCGTGGCCGTCGTTATCCCCTTTGAAAGCCCGGGCGAGCCGTCGATCGAGCGCCTGGTCGGGCTGGTTGCAGCCGACATGCAGCGGGTCAACGGCACCATTCTGTCGCGCACCGGCTCAGAAGTGACGATGATTCCCGAGGTCGCCAACCACCTGATCAATTCGGGCGGCAAGCGGCTGCGCCCCATTCTGACCTTGGCGCTGGCGCAGCTCACCGGCTATGGCGGCGACGGCCATATCAAGCTCGCCGCCGCGGTCGAGTTCATGCACACCGCGACGCTGCTGCACGACGACGTGGTCGACGAGAGCGAGATGCGCCGCGGCCGGCTCGCCGCGCGCATGCTGTGGGGCAACGAGGCGAGCGTCCTGGTCGGCGACTTTCTGCTCGGCCAGGCGTTCAAGATGATGGTCGAGGTCGGCAACCTCAAGGCGCTGGAGATCCTGTCGTCCGCTGCCGCGGTGATCGCCGAGGGCGAGGTGATGCAGCTCGCCGCCGCCAAGAACACCGCCACCACCGAGGACGAATATATCGCGGTGATCCGCGCCAAGACCGCCGAATTGTTCGCCGCCGCCTGCGAAGTCGGCCCGGTGCTGTCGACGCGGCCGCGCGCCGAGCAGGCGGCCTGCCGCTCGTTCGGCATGAACCTCGGCATCACGTTTCAACTGGTCGACGACGCGCTCGACTACGGCGGCACCGCGCAAAAGCTCGGCAAGAACGTCGGCGACGATTTCCGCGAGGGCAAGATCACGCTGCCGGTGGTGCTCGCCTTCCGCCGCGGCTCCGACGCCGAGCGCGAGTTCTGGCGCCGCACCTTGGAGCGCGGCGAAGCGAGCGACGCCGATCTCGAACACGCCATCGGCCTGATGGCCAAGCACCGGGCGCTGGAAGACACGCTCGGCCGCGCCCACCACTACGGCGCCATCGCCCGCGACGCGCTGGCGTTGTTTCCCGAGTCGGCGATGAAGACCGCGCTGGCCGAGACGGTGGATTTCTGCATCGCGCGGACGCATTAGCCGAGAAAACGTCCAATCAGAGAAAGCCGTCGCGCTCAAGTCCTGATGCGGTGCTCGACTCGCCCCGTTGAGTTTACCCCGCACTCCCCAACGCCGTCGCCCTCACCCACCATTGCGGATGCGCGGCGTGGATTGCTTCCGCGGCCGTGATCGCTTCGGCGGCCGAAGCGAAAACCGCGAAGCAGGTCGAGCCCGAGCCCGACATGCGGGCAAGCTCGCAACCTTGCTGATTGCGCAGCGCAGTGAGCACGTCGGCGATGGCCGGCGCCAGCGCCAGCGCCGGCAATTCGAGATCGTTCGCCTGGTTCTTGAGAAACCCCAAAAGCTGGTCGCGCTTGGTCATGGCGCCGAGCGCTGTCGAGTCCGTTGGCATGACCGCCGCGAGGTTGGGCTTCCAGCCGGCGAACACCGCCTTGGTCGCGAGCGCGATTCCGGGATTGACCAGCACGCCTTGCAGCGCCGGCAGCTTGAGCGGGCCTGAGAGAATTTCGCCGATACCGCGCATCAGCCGCGTGCGCGGCTCGACGCAGACCGGCACGTCGGCGCCGGTGGCCCGCGCAGCGGCATAGATGAGCGGATCGTCGGGTTTGAGGCCATAGGCGCGCGCCAACAGCCGCAGTGCCGCCGCCGCATCGGCCGAGCCGCCGCCGAGCCCGGCCGCGACCGGGAGCCTTTTGTCGAGCGCGAAGGCGCCGAAGCCGACGGTCGGCACTCGCTCGGCCAATGCCCGGGCCGCCTTGAGCACCAGATTGTCGGTGGTGTCGCCGGCGTGCGCGGCGTTCGGCCCGCGCACGGCGAGCGTCAATTCGCCGGCCGGCGCAAAGCGCAAGATATCGCCGATACCGGCAAACGCCACCAGACTTTCGATCTCATGATAGCCGTCGCTGCGGCGGCCGAGCACCCGCAGCGTCAGATTGACCTTGGCGGGCGCCTCTTCAACAAGCGAAGCCGGCAAAGACGATCTCACCCGCCGTTGCCGGGCTTCTTCTTCTCGGCGTCGGCCGCCGACGACTTGTCGTCGGGCAGGCCGTCTTTGATCTTGGCCTCGATCTTGGGCAGGTCTTCCTTGTCGGGATTGAGGTCCTTGGCCTGCGACCACTGATAATGCGCTTCAAGCGTGCGCCCGACCCGCCAATAGGCGTCGCCCAAATGATCGTTGATGGTGGGGTCGTCGGGCTTGAGCTCCACGGCGCGCTCGAGATTCTTCACCGCCTCGTCGTAATTGCCGGTGCGGAAATAGGCCCAGCCCAGCGAGTCGACGATATAGCCGTCGTCCGGCCGCTGCTCGACCGCCTTGCGGATCATGTCCATGCCGTCGTCGAGATGGACGCCCTGATCGACCCAGGAATAGCCGAGATAGTTGAGCACCAGCGGCTGATCCGGGAACAGCTCCAGCGCCTTCTTCATGTCGGCTTCCGCCTGGGGCCACTGGTGCGAGCGCTCGTAGCAAATGCCGCGGAAGTAGAACACGACCCAGTTCGACTTCTCCGGATGGGGAATCGTGTCGATGGCCTTGCCGTAGGTCTCGGCGCAATCGGCGAAGTCCTTGCGGACGCGCTGGATGTTGCCGAGCGCCAAGATCGCCTCGGTGTCCTTCGGATGGTCGGCAATGACGCGCTCGAGCTTCTTCTTGGCGTCGTCGGAGCGGTCGAGCAGGTCGAGATCGCCGGCGAGCTGGATTTGCGCGTTGCGCGACAGCGGCGAATTCGGCGGCACGCGCTCGTAGATCTTGATCGCGAGGTCGGGCTTTTTCAGCGACTCGTAGAGGTCGGCGAGCGACAACAGCGCCATGGCATGGTTCGGCTCCAGATAGAGCGCGAGCTGCAGATAGATCAGCGCCAAATCCTCCCCGCCGCGGCGGCCGATCGAGGCGCCGAGGCCGTAGAGCGCTTCGGCGGCGCCAGCCTGCGGCGAATCGACCAGCGGCGGAATTTTGTCGCCGTCGGCGGCCGCCTTCATCTCCTGCACGATCAGCGGATGATCGGGTAGCGCCTTGCTGAAGTCGGCATAGATTTTCAGCGCCTGGTCCTTGTTGCCGGTGCGCGTCAGGAAGCGGCCATAGGCCTCGACCGTGCGCACCGCCGTGGGGTCGACCTTGTAGGCGCGGTCGAAGCGCTTGCCAGCCTCTTTCTTGTTATTGGCGAGATCGAGGATGAGGCCGGCATGCAGATCCTTGAAGATCGAGTACCAATCGGGACCGGACAATTTGTCCATGGTGTCGACGGCGCCACGGCTGTCGCCGGCGCCGGCCATCGCCCAGGCCTGCAGCAGCGTCGCGGTGAGATCGGTCACCGGGCCGCGCACCGATTGGGCGAAGTTCTGCCGGGCGACGCCGTAGTCCTTCTGCCTGAGCGCGCGCACGCCGACGACCAGCCGCGCGATGCGGTCGGTACGGTCGAGCTGCAACAGCCGGTCGGCGAGCTTGCCCGCCTGATCGATGTCGCCGCCGGTCAGCACCGAGAGAAAGGCGCGGCTCAAAACGTCCGGGTTACGCGGATCGGATTTCAGCACATTGAGGTAATAGGCCGCCGCCGCCGCGGCATCGCGCTCGGCGCCGGCATGGCGCGCGGCGAGATAATTGCCCGCCGGATTGTCGTGAATGAGCTCCTGGTCGGTCGGCGCGGCGAGCGCCGACGGCAGGCCGGCGATGACGGCGGCGCCAACAATGGCGGCACGCCAGGGCAGCAGCGAATGAGTCACGAGAGCTCCATCGGCAAACGGAATCGGCGGACCGGGAATCAAGCGCCGGATGCCAGCCTGGACGCGAGAATGACCTTTTTGCCCCGCCCCCGCAAGGAGACGGCCGGCCCGCATCCGATCCGCCGGCGCCGGCGGGGACTTAGGCCAGAACGGCGGCGAAATCGCGGCAGAGGGCGGTGCGACTGAGTCGACCGCTTAGGCAATGCTCTGCGGCGAATATAGAGGGCTCCTGATGCTGACGCTGCGGCTACCCGCTAACATTGAAAAGCGGCTGGATTTGCTTGCGAAAACGACCGGGCGCAGCAAAAGCTTTTACGCGCGCGAAGCCATTCTGCGTCACCTCGAAGAGCTTGAGGACCATCACCTCGCGCGCCGGCGGCTCGCCCGTAAGGCCAGGCGTGTGACGCTCGAAGAATTGGAGAACGCTCCTTCACAGATTTCGCTGAGCCTCGGTATGCGCCGCATCGACCTAATTATTTGGATAATTTGGCCTGCTGCCGCAAAGACGTGAGCGGCCCGAGGGGCGCCATCGACCAAAAATTGCTATGCGTCGTCGCCGCAACCCGCTATAATTTTTTGAAGAGCGTGTCTCGTACTCTCCTAGCCGCTATTTGCTCGCGCTTTATATGAGGCGTTACATGCCGTACGACAAGACATCGTCCGTCCTCGCGTTCGCTTTGGGACTTGTGATTTTCGTCCCGGCGGCGAGTGCACAGGTCAAGATTGGCTTGTCCGTTCCCGTGACTGGCCCCTGATCGCCATTCGGACAAACGGCATTTCGCGGCGCGAACTCGGCCGTTCAAGATATTAATGCGGCGGGTGGAGTGGATGGAAAGCGACTGGAGCTGATAACAAAAGATGATGGCTGTGAACCGAACGCGGCCGTTCAAGCCGCGAGAAACCTAATCGAGGTGGAGCACGCCAGTGTTCTTATCGGATTTCCTTGCGCTGGCGCCACGGTCGGGGCCAGCCGAATCGCTGGCGAATTTGACACTTTGCTTCTGACGTTATCAGCATCGGCGCCGGTCAGCGGAGATCGCCGAACCGTGCTGCGCTTGATCGGATCCGACATCGGTCTCGCGCAAACGACAGCAGATTACGTTGCCGCACATTTTCCAAATAAACGCATTGGCGTCTGGCTGCCCAGTCCTTCACCTCAGTTCAACGCCTCACTCAGCAATTCACTGCAGGATCACAAACTCAAACCGACGCAAACGCAAGATGGACCGGCTTCCGAGCCGCCCAACTGGATCAGCGACGTTGATGTATTAGTCGTTTCGCCTGCAGTCCCATCCAACGTACTTGCCGATTTGACGAGAAACTTTCCACAAACTACGATCGTCGCCTCCGTTGCCACCGTCGGCCCTGCATTAGCCGAAAGTCTGCAGCAGACGAATCTCGTGGTCATCAGCAACCCGGCCCCCAGTTATTTTGCGGGTGCGGCCGCGGTCACACGGCGCGCGGGTTTCGAGAATCCGCTGACCAGCGGCTACGCTATCTATGCCTATGCTGCAGTACAGGTTTTCGCCCAGCTAGCCCGGGAAACCAGATCGAATTTCTCCGGCGCCGCACTGGTGGCCGCCGCCCGACGGCAACCCGTTGCCACGGCGATTGGGCAATTGCCGTTCGATGAGCGCGGCGAGATCAAGAATTGGCACTTTGCCGCATACGCAAGATCGGCCGATCCGGACGTTTGCAAATCGCCGAAATGCAAGGACTACAAGCAGTGCGAGCCATGTTCCAAGTGAGCAAATGGCCTGTTTGGGGGTGCGCCTGGTGGGAGGATCGAGGCCGGGCCTTGTGGACATGGCTCGGCACCGACCACGATCAAGTCAAAATCCTGTTCGCAGTCATAGCCGCTTTGTACATTCTTTGGGAGTATCACGACAAACAGGTAGAATACCGCGTGAGCAAAACATACGACTTCCAGGTGCGGTTGGCTTCCAACGAACTACAGAAGGCGAGACTGGATCTGAATCTGCTGCTCATCAGCAATAAACCGGCCATTGATGCGGCTGGCTCAGGCGGAAGCGATCTTATTGCTAGCTTGGTCCACTCAAACCAAATGGAACGCAACGTTCTCTTGCTTGCAGATTTCTATAGTCAAGTAGCCGATTGCAGCAAACTCAATCTGTGTGAACTCGACGTCGCATGCCAAGCTTTTCGTGAGCCTGTCATCGCATTTCGAAATAATTTTTATCCCCTATTCGACAAATGGAAGAAGGATTGGGGTAACGACTTCATCGCCGAACCGTTTGAGTACTTCAGGACAAGTTGCAGTGAGTCGCGATCCTGGAAAGAATGGCTCACTGGCTGGCTGAACATCTGTCACATATTCGGGTAATTCGGCCCGCCGCCGCCCTCGGGCGGCACCCAGGTGATGTTCTGGTTGGGGTCCTTGATGTCGCAGGTTTTGCAGTGGACGCAGTTCTGGGCGTTGATGACAAAGCGCGACTGGTCGGCCTCCTCGACCCATTCGTAGACGCCGGCCGGGCAATAGCGCGCCGACGGCCCGGCGAAAACGTCGTGCTCGGAGGCTTTCTGCAAGCTTGAGTCGCGCACCAGGAGGTGCACCGGCTGGTCCTCTTCGTGATTGGTGTTCGACAGATAGACCGACGACAGCCGGTCGAAGGTGAGCTTGCCGTCGGGTTTCGGATAGGCGATCGGCCGGCATTCTTGCGCCGGCTTGAGCGTGGCAAAGTCAGGCTTGCCGTGCCGAAGCGTTCCGAACAGCGAAAAGCCGAGCGTGTTGGTCCACATGTCGAAGGCGCCGAGCGCGATGCCGGCCGCGGTGCCGAGCTTCGACCACAACGGCTTGGCATTGCGCACCTTCCACAGATCGCGGCCGATCGCGGAACTGCGCCAGGCCGCTTCGTAGCCGGCAAGCTCGTCGTTGGCGCGCGCTTCTCCGAGGGCTGCGGCGACGTGCTCGGCCGCCAGCATGCCCGACAGCATGGCGTTGTGGCTGCCCTTGATGCGCGGCACGTTGAGGAAGCCGGCGGCACAGCCGATGAGCGCGCCGCCCGGGAACGCCACTTTCGGCACCGACTGCCAGCCGCCTTCGCTGATGGCGCGGGCGCCGTAGCAGATGCGCTTGCCGCCGGCGAAAGTGTCGCGAATGAGCGGATGGGTCTTGAAGCGCTGGAATTCCTCGAACGGCGACAGATAGGGATTTCGGTAGTTGAGGTGGACGACGAAACCGACCGCGACCAGATTATCGTCGAAGTGATAGAGGAAAGAGCCGCCGCCGGTGCCGTTGTCGAGCGGCCAGCCCATGGTGTGCTGCACGAGGCCTAAGCGGAATTTCTCCGGCGCCACCTGCCACAGCTCTTTCAGCCCGATGCCGAATTTCTGCGGCTCGCGGTCCGCGGCCAGGCCGTAACGCGCGATCAAAGTCTTGGTCAGGCTGCCGCGCGCGCCTTCGGCGAACAGCGTGTATTTGCCGCGCAGCTCCATGCCGCGGGTGAAGCTTGATTTCGGCTGGCCGTCCTTGCCGATGCCCATGTCGCCGGTGGCGATGCCGGCGACGGCGTCGCGTTCGTACAGCACCTCGGCGGCGGCAAAGCCCGGATAGATTTCAACGCCGAGCGCCTCGGCTTTTTTTGCCAGATAGCGGCAGACGTCGCCGAGCGAGACGATGAAGGCGCCGTGATTGCTCATCAGCGGCGGCATGAAAATATTCGGCAGCCGCAGCGCGCCGGACGGCCCGAGCACGTAGAAACGGTCTTCGCTGACGGCGGTCTTGATCGGCGTGTCCTCGCCGCGCCATTCCGGGATCAGGCGGTCGAGGCCGATCGGGTCGATGACGGCGCCGGAGAGGATATGGGCGCCGACTTCGGAGCCCTTCTCCACCACGACGACGGACGTGTCGGGCGCAAGCTGCTTGAGCCGGATGGCGGCGGCGAGGCCGGCCGGCCCGGCGCCGACGATCACCACGTCGAATTCCATCGCCTCCCGGGCCGGAAGCTCCGGTGTGTTCATGGCGCGCTCCGTATTCCGGACGGCAAAGCGCTGATCTTTCACGAAATCGGCGCGCTGACAATCGTGGCGGCGCGCAGGCGGCGCCTGTTCACACGGGCGTCACCGCGCATGGACTTGGGCTGCCGCGGCGATTATGCCTGCGCCATGATGCCCGGGCTGAAGGACGCGCGCGAACTCCTGGCCTTTTACCTCGACGCCGGGGCCGACGCCGTCATCGGCGAGGCGCCGGTCGACCGTATGGCGGATGAAATCCCGCCGGCCCCGCCCACGGTAGCGCCGCCGCGCCAACCCGCCGCCCCTTCGCCGGCCGCGCCTCCAGCCGCGAAGGCGGCGCCGGCGGCGCCCGCCGCCCCCGAGGCCGCCGTCATGGCGGCGCGCGAGGCGGCGCGCACCGCGGCAACGCTCGACGAGCTGCGCGCGCTGCTCGAAACCTTCACCGGCTGCCCGTTGCGCAACACGGCGACGCAGTTGGTGTTTGCCGACGGCAATCCGCAAGGCCGCGTCATGTTCGTCGGCGAGGCGCCGGGCCACGACGAGGACGTCATCGGCAAACCCTTCGTCGGCCGCTCCGGCAAATTGCTCGACCTGATGGTGGCGGCGATCGGCCTCGACCGCTCACAGGTCTACATCGCCAATGTCGTGCCATGGCGGCCGCCCGGCAACCGCACGCCGACGCCGCAGGAGACCGCGATCTGCCTGCCGTTCATCCGCCGCCAGATCGAGTTGGCCGACCCCGACATTCTGGTCTGTCTCGGCGGCCCGGCGATGCAGACCCTGCTCGGCACCAAAGACGGCATCACCCGCATGCGCGGCCGCTGGCTGCCCTACGATACCGGCACGCGCGAGATCAAAGCCATGGCGACGTTCCACCCGGCGTTCCTGCTGCGCAGCCCGCTGCAGAAGCGCTTCGCCTGGCGCGACTTTCTGGCGATCAAGAAGGCGCTGGCGCTCAATCCTTGAGT
>Ga0335085_10015043_pt1 | contig 11248 bp, 6 predicted proteins | sample Lox_Sample_45_FD_206712 | JGI IMG/M metagenome (GOLD analysis project Ga0335085, IMG submission 206712) | Soil microbial communities from Loxahatchee National Wildlife Refuge, Florida, United States - Lox_Sample_4.5 | ecosystem: Environmental > Terrestrial > Soil > Wetlands | place: USA: Florida... | reverse complement strand
TGAGCTCGTCCAGAAGCTCCCTCCGGCGGTCATGGAGGGCAACCCGGAGGAGAGCTGGTTGCTCGCCGCCGCGAGGACCGGCCTGCCCATCGTCGTCCCGGGCTACGAGGACTCCACGTTCGGGAACATCTTCGCCTCCCACGTGAAGCTCGGCGAGTGCTCGGCGTCGATCGCGAAGTCCGGCATCGAGTACATGGCCGCGTTCTACGATCAGTACAAGACGCTCTCGGAAGGGAAGGGCGTGGGGTTCTTCCAGATCGGCGGCGGCATCGCCGGTGACTTCCCGATATGCGTCGTGCCGTCCATCAAGTACGACCTGCAGGAGCAGGTGAAGCCTTGGGCGTACTTCTGCCAGATCTCCGACTCCACCACGTCCTACGGCTCGTATTCCGGCGCGACACCCAACGAGAAGATCACCTGGGACAAGCTCACCCGGGAGACGCCCATGTTCGTCATCGAGTCGGACGCAACGGTGGTGGTCCCGCTCCTGCTCTCCGCGCTCCTCGAGGCCAAGGCGCACCCCGCCGAGGCGGACGCCCTCATCGCGAAAGCGGGGCTGTAGCCGCTCAGGGACCGGGGAGGCGCTTGCCGGCGTCCTCGACCGCGTTCACCGCTCCTGGCGCCAGCTGCTCCAGCAGGTTGTGCTCGCGCGCGAGCGACGCGAACTGGCTGCGCTGGCCCTGACGGCCCAACCAGGGCAGGGCCTCGCCGGCCACCGCCACCGCCGAGAGCAGCACCCACGCGACCAGGCCCGCCTTCGCGCCCGAGAGCAGCGCACCCACCCCCCTGTCCGCCGGGCCGCGCACCGCCTTCCCGAGGCCGCTCGCCCGCATGAGGGCGCCGAGGAGCATGCCCGAGAGCGCGAACGCGCCCGCGAACACGAGTGCCGGCGCGGCGGCCCGGGCGATGGGTCCGGAGAGCGCGGTGGCGAGGCCGCGCGCGACGGGAGCGGACAGCGCCCGCGCCGACCACGCGGCCAAGAGCGCAGCGACGAGGCCCCGCACTTGCCCGAGCGCGCCCGACGCCGCGCCGGCCAGGGCGGCGAGCGCGAGGGCGGCGAGGACTGCGAGGTCGATGGCCAGGAGGGAAGGCCTCCGGGCGGCGGCGGGACCGCCGGCCGCCCTCAGCGGATCTTGAACTGGTCGCCCTTCGATCGCCCCTTCTCGAGTTCCTTCTCCACCTGGGCGAGCATCTCCCTGAACTTCGCGTTTTGCGGCTCGTACATGAGCGCACTGCGCAGCGCCCGCGCGGCGGGCTCCCAGCGCGAGGCCTGCATCTCGGTCATCGCCGCCGCGTAGAACCTGCGGCCGTTGGGCGTCTGGCCGAACTGCTCCTCGATCTTCTTCTTCGCCTCCTCCTTCACCGCCGCCTCCTCGGCCTCGGTGAAGCGGAGCTTCTTCGCGCGATCGGGGCCGGTCACGTCGGCGAGGTACCGCGCCCGCTTCCGGTCGTCGCGCAGCACGGTGTACGCCTCGTTCACTCGCCGGTAGATCCTGCCCACCATCTCCCGCAGTTCCGCGCCGGGGTGGGCCGCGAAGCGGTCCGGGTGGAAGGAGCGCGACTCGCGGTAGTAGGCCTTCTTGATGTCTCCCGGCGAGGCCGAGTAGGGCACCTTGAGGACGTTGAAGTAGTCGATCTGGTCGAGCACCGTCGCCAGCGTCTCGGCCTCGATGAGGAACTGCGCGTCCATGGCTGGGCGGCGGCGACGCCGGGCGGGTCAGGCCGCCCGGACGTCGCGCGCGAGCTCGATCTCCGAGTTGGCGTCGATGGCGGTCTGGAGGTCGGCCTCGGAGAGGCCGGACGAGAGGTTGATGGTCGTGGAGGTCTTCTGCCCCGTCTCGAGGTCGGTGGCCGCCACGTTCACGATGCCGTTCGAGTCGATCTCGAAGGTGACCTGGATCTGGACCTCGCCCCTGTAGCCGATGCGGAACCCGGTGAACTCGAACTCGCCGAGCAGCTCGCACTCCTCCGCCTTGCTCGCCTCACCCTGGTAGACGCGGATGCGGACCTTGTCCTGGCCATCGCGACTGGTGGTGAAGGTCTTCGACTTCTCGATGGGGATGGGCGTGTTCTTGTCGATGATGCGCTCGGTGAATCCGCCCACGGTGCCGATGCGAAGGGTGAGCGGCGTGACGTCGAGCAGGTAGCTCGCCTGGCCGTACACCGCCGCCTGGCTGTTGAGGAGCGCGGCGGCCTGGATCGAGGCGCCCAGGGCGACCACCTCGTCGGGGTCGATCCCGGTCATCGGCTCCTTCTGGAAGTAGTGGCGCACGCCGGTCCGGATGATCGGAAGGCGGGTTGGGCCTCCCACCAGGATCACGGCGTCGACGTCCGCGGCGGTGAGGCGAGCCGACTGAAGCGCCTCGTCGCAGACCTTGAAGGTCCGCTGCACGAGGTCCATCACCATCCGGTTGAAGGCTTCGGTCTCGAGATGCTGCTTGAGGTCGAGCACCTCGCCCTCCGGCGACTGGCACACCCCCTGGACGAAGATGTCCGCCACGCCGTCGCGGCCCACCTCGATCTTGGCACGCTCGCCGGCCTCCTTGAGCATCTGCAGGCAGTACTTGTTCTGGCGGAGGTCGAGGCCGTGCTTCGAGAGGAAGTCGTCGGCCAGCCAGGTCATGATCCGGTCGTCGAAGTCGTCGCCCCCCAGATAGGTATCACCCGCGGTGGAGAGCACCTCGAAGACGTCCTTGCCGATCTCGAGGATGGAGACGTCGAAGGTTCCGCCTCCCAGGTCGTAGACGCAGATCTTCTGGGAGATGTCGCGCCCGAACCCGTAGGCGAGCGCCGCGGCGGTCGGCTCGTTGATGATACGGAGCACCTCGAGCCCGGCGATGCGCCCGGCGTCCTTGGTGGCCTGGCGCTGGTTGTCGTTGAAGTAGGCCGGGCAGGTGACCACGGCCTGCTTCACCTCGTGCCCGAGCGACGTCTCGGCGATCGCCTTCATCTCCTTCAGCACGAGCGCTGAGATCTCGGGGACCGCGAAGGCCTTCCCCTTCACCTGGACGCGAACGGAGTTGTTGGGGCCCTCGACGATCTCGTACGGCATCACCGCCTGGGCCTTCTTCACCTCGTCGGAGAAGAAGAAGCGGCCGATGAGCCGCTTCGCCGAGTACACGGTGTTCTCGGCGTTGGTGATGATGTTCTTCTTGGCGTTGTTCCCGACGAGCACCGTCCCGTCGTCCAGGAACGACACGCAGGAGGCGTGCGTGCGCTCACCCCACTCGTTGGGGAGGACCTGCGGAGGCGCGCCGGGGTCCGTGACGGCCGCGACGCAACTGTAGCTGGTGCCGAGGTCGATGCCGATCGCGATGGGGTCGCTCATGTCGGAGGAGGATCAAGCGTTACGCCGGGTTGCCGATCCTAGCGGCGGGCTCGGATCGGTGTCAAACCTGCGCCCGCACACCCCTGTGCGCGATGTGCGGCCGGTCCATTGGGAATGTCCCTGTCACCCCGATCCGTTAATACTGTAGCGATACCGGAGCCGGGAATGGGCGCGCTCGTCGCTGTTCTGCAGACCGATACCAGCCTGATGCGGTGCCAGGTGGCCCGCCTCGAGGCCCACGTCACGCTGCGCGACGGCGACTCACCTCCCGACGCGTACGGCTTCGGCTACTACCAGGAAGGCTCGGTGCTGCTCGGCCACCGTCCGCCCAGCTCGGCCGGCGCGCTCGGCCTGGGTGCCCTCCTCGGGCGCATCGACTCCGAGGCCCTGCTCGCCCACGCGCGGCGCGCCACCGTCGGCTCGCTCCGCGAGGAGAACACCCATCCGTTCCGGTTCCGCCGCTGGCTCTTTGCCCACGACGGCACGATCTCCGGCTGGGATAAGGTGAAGCCCCGGCTGCTCGCGTCCCTCCCGGACTTCCTTCGCCGCAACATCACCGGCGACACCGACTCCGAGCACGCCTTCATGGTCTACATGGACCAGCTCCGCCAGGAGGGGCACCTCGACGACCTCGACCTCGATCCCCGGGCCGCCGGGCGCGCGCTCGCCCGCACGGTCCGCCAGATCGAGGCCTGGGCGCGCGAGGCCGGCGAGGGCCGGCCCAGCCGCCTCGTGTTCGTGGCCACCGACGGCCGCGTGCTCGTGGCCACACGGCGGGGCGGGCCGCTCTTCTACGCGCTGTTCGAGGGCATCGTGCCGTGCGGGCTCGACGGCATCGGCGCCGATTCCCCCGAGAGCGACCCTCGCGTCCGTCCGCACCGGCAGGTGAAGGCGGTCTGCTTCGCGAACCGCCTCACCTCGCCGAACGGGTTCATCGAGGTGCCGGAGGGCAGCGTCATCGCGGTGGGGCGGAGCCTCTCGGTCTCGGTCTCGCCCATCTAGACCACCGCCCACGGACGGGGAACGAACAGCTCCTCCCAGGTGGCGAGGGCGAATCGGTCGGTCATGCCCGAGAGCCAGTCGGTCACGGCCCGGCCGAAGGTATCCCCCTCCCGCACCGTGACGCCAAAGCGTGCCCCGAGGCGTGCCGGATCCTCCAGGCACCAGGCGTGGAGATCCCGCAGGATGCGCTGCGCCTTCACGAACTCCTCGTGCACGATGGGGTTCTCGTACACCCGGGCGTAGAGGAAGTCGCGCAGCGCCAGCAGCGCCTCGTGCACGGCCGGTGACATGGCGATGTGGCCGCCGCCCTCCACGTCCGAGCTGCGGATGACGTCCTGGACCAGCGTCGAGAACCTCTGCGAGCGCGACGAGCCGAGGGTTGCCCGGATGTCGGCCGGCAGCGCCGACTCGGCGAAGAGGCCGGCCCGGATCGCGTCGTCGAGGTCGTGGTTCACGTAGGCGACGATGTCGGCGAGCCGGACGATCTCGGCCTCGAGGGTGAGGGCCTTCTGGCCGCCGTGGAGCAGGACGTTCCCCTTCCCCTTCGAGTGGCGCAGGATGCCGTCGCGCACCTCGGCGGTGAGGTTCAGCCCCCTGCCGTCCTTCTCCAGCACCTCCACCACCCGGAGCGACTGGATGACGTGGTGGAACCCGCCCTCCACCACTTCGGCGAGGACCCGCTCCCCGGCGTGGCCGAACGGCGTGTGGCCGAGGTCGTGGCCCATCACCATCGCCTCGACCAGCATCTCGTTGAGGCGAAGGGCCCTTGCGATCGAGCGCGCCACCTGGGCCACCTCGAGCGTGTGCGTGAGCCGGGTGCGGTAGTGGTCGCCCCGCGGCGCGAGGAAGACCTGCGTCTTCCCGGCCAGCCGGCGAAACGCCTTGCAGTGGACGATCCGGTCGCGGTCCCGCTGGAAGGACGGGCGCTCGTCGTCCTCGGGCTGGGGCCGCTCGCGCCCGCGCGTCTGGCGCGACCTCGCCGCCCGCGGGTGCAGCGTGCGTTCCTCGATCTCCTCGAGCATCTCCCGGATGGTGGCCGCCATGAGCACCTTGATAGCGACCCGGGACGGCGATGTCACCGGGTCGCGCCCGGCGCCACCCATCGCGCACGACCCCGGCTACGACGCGCCGTAGAAGCTCGCCTCGAGCGTGGCGAGGAACAGGTTCGACGCGGCGTGGAGGATCACGGGCGCGGCCACCGAGCCGGTGCGCTCGCGCAGCCACCCGAGGACGAGCCCGGGAAAGAACGTCCCCAGGCGCCAGGGCCTCCACACGACGAGGTGGCCGAGGGCGAACAGGGCCTGGGTGGCGACGAAGCCGGCGCCCAGCCGGGCGCCGAGCACGGTGACCCCGCTTCCGGGCCGCGCGCGCGCCCAGGAGGTCTGCATCCACCCGCGGTAGAAGAGCTCCTCCGGGAGCGCCACCACGAGGAGCTGGATGGGAACCTGCCAGGCGAGGTCGGGCGGCGCGCGCAGGCGGAGCATCCCCGGCGGGCCGTACGGCGCCAGGGCATGGGCGAGCGCGGGCGGCAGCGACGGCAGGGCGCGCGAGAACGCCCAGAAGAGCGCGGCGAACGCCGGGAAGATGACCGCGCCGGCCAGCGCCGCCGCGAGCGCGCCGCGACCCCAGGCGCGCCAGGTGTCGGCGCTCGCCAGGCCGTGCCAGGGGAGCCCGTACGAGTCCCAGCCCTCCCCCCGGGCCCGGAGATGCCCGTCCGGGATCGCCACGAAGAGGACCGCCGCGACCCCCGCCAGGTTTGCCGCGAGGAGGCCGGTCGGCTCGACGAGCGAGGCGAGCTTCGCCGCCGCGAGCCCGGCCACTGCGACCGCCCAGCGCCGGACGAGCGCGGCCGGCCCGTCGGGCGGCAGCGGTCCGTCGGCGCCGGCCGGCGCGAGGCCGTCGGGCCTGGAGGAGGCGGGAGGTTCGGGACGCCCGGTCACGGCCCCGGATCGCACGGGGAGGCGCGGCCCGTCAACGCCGGCGCCGGGTCTGCGCGTCGCCACGGCGCGGCACACACGGTGTGCGTCGAGGTGCGCCCGCGGCGCCGGCCCGCGTTCTCGGAAGGCCCCGGAGCGCGTGCTAACCTGACGCGGTCCCAGGGAGAACACCATGGCCACCCCCCGCCCCGCCCAGACCCGCCGCCTGCTCGTGGGGCTCGCGCCGCTCGCCGTCGCGATCGCGTCGCTGCCGCTGCTCGCGCCGACGTGCGGGAGCAGCGACTCCGAGGGCGACAAGACGTTCGCGCGCAACTCCCTCATCATCCCGATGGACCGCTGCTACCAGTACCAGACCGACGTGCGCACCGGCACGGGGCAGCCGGCGAACTGCCCGCAGACGGCGGACCCCGGCGACGTCATCAAGGCGTACGGCCTCGTCTACCAGCTCATTCGCAACGACGTCGCCGTCTACTGGGTGATCAACCAGACGAAGACCGCGTTCGACGCGGAGGACTTCCACATCCAGTACAACGCCGGCGCGCCGGCCTTCCGCTACGACTGGAACACCGGCGGCACCGCCGCCCCGCCGACGAACCAGGCCACCATCACCTACAAGGGCGGCCCGTTCGTGGTGGACGGCTCGGACTACGCGAAGGCGTCGGCGGTGCTCCAGCAGTTCAAGAGCACGTTCTCGGCCGTCCGGGTCCACGTGGCGAACGTGGCCTTCACCGCACACGTGAAGAAGACGATGGCCGGCGGCTGGAACGCCGGCGGCGCAGTGCCGCCGAAGCTCGCGCTGCTCGACATCGGCTCCGGCAACCTCACCCAGGTCTCCCCGCCTGTCATCAGCGACCCCAAGAACGCGCAGCCGGTCATCCAGGGCTACCTGGCCCGCGCCGGGATCGGGTCGGGCACCGCCGGCGGGACCGCCACCGGGACGCACGGCGAGATCTACGACCTGCTCGGCATCGACGACTTCCAGCCGGACGCCTCGGGAGTCTGGTCCACCTCCAACCTCGGCAAGAACGGCTACCAGATCCTCTGGGTCCCGCACTGGCTCGCGGCCGGCTCCTGCTCCAACTACTCGAGCGCGAGCAACTGCGCGAACTCGCTCTACCCGGCGGCGAAGCGCCAGCACGTGCTCGCCACGGTGCAGTCCTTCGTGAACGTGGCCGGCGGCGACCTCTTCGCGGAGTGCGCCGGCCTCGGCAGCTTCGAGGGCGGCCTCACGAGCGGCAACAACAACGCCACGAGCGCGGCGAGCTTCCGCACCGATTATCCGAGCCCGGCCTTCCCGAACCCGGCGGGCGCGTACCCGGCGGTCTCTGGCACGAACTTCCTCAGCCTCACCGGCATGCGCATCAACGAGGTCAACATCGGCGCCGCCCTGGCGGTTGTCCCCCCGGGCCAGTTCACCTCCCCGCTCATGCAGCTGGGAGACTACCCGTTCGTGCCCGTGGACGGCGCCATCAAGGACTACCGCCCGGCGGACGTCTCCGGCACTCCCCCTGGCGGCTACCAGCCCGACACCGTCCGGCTCTTCGGCGCGAACGGCTCGAACACCATCTGGGACTACTTCACGTTCCGTCCCAGGGTCGGGACGCGCGGCTCCATCGTCTACCTCTCCGGCCACACCTACTCCGGCGTGCAGGGCGAGTTCCAGATCGGCGGCTCGCGGCTCGTGCTCAACACCCTCTTCAACCTGGGCGCGGGCTGCACCGAGAGCGGCGTGGCCTGCGACACCGGCCTTCTCGGGGTGTGCTCCCTCGGGCGCCTCACCTGCGTCGGCTCGCCTGCGCAGCCCACCTGCGTGCCGGTCAACACGCCCGGCCCCGAGATCTGCGACGGCCTCGACAACGACTGCAACGGCCTCGTGGACGAGGGGCTCGAGGCGAGCTGCTACGACGGCCCTTCGGGCACCGAGGGCGTGGGCCTCTGCCACGCCGGCGTGAGCGACTGCCGGCAGGACCCGCTCACCGGCGCGTACGGCATGTCGGCCTGCCAGGGCCAGGTGCTGCCCAGCCCCGAGGTCTGCAACGCCCTCGACGACAACTGCAACGGCCAGGTGGACGAGAACCTCGCCCAGTCCTGCTACCAGGGCCCCCCCTACACGCTCGGCGCGAACGGCGTGCCGATGGGCATCTGCAAGGCGGGCACCCAGACCTGCACCGAGGGTAACTGGGGAGCCTGCGTGGGCCAGGTCCTCCCCGCCCCCGCGGAGCTCTGCAACGAGGGCAGCGGGCAGCTTCAGGACGACAACTGCGACGGCCAGCTCAACGAGGGCTGCACCTGCGTCGTCGACACCACCCACAGCTGCTACACCGGCCCGGCCGGCACGGCGGGCGTCGGCCTCTGCCATGCGGGCACCGCCACCTGCATCTCCACGGGCGGCACGGCGACGGCGTGGGGTCCCTGCGTCGCCGAGGTCGTCCCCGCGACGGAGATCTGCAACAACGGCATCGACGAGAACTGCAACGGCATGGCCGACGACGGCCCGCCGATCTGCACGACCTGCAACCCGGACGACACCCAGCCCTGCTACACCGGCCCGGCCGGCACCGAGAACAAGGGGGTCTGCCACGGCGGCACGCAGTCCTGCGTGAACGGCGAGTTCTCGAGCGTGTGCGTCGGCGAGCAGCCCCCCGCGCCCAGCGACCCCTGCGACGGCATCGACAACGACTGCAACGGCATCGTGGACGACGGCGCGGCCTGTGCCACCGGCTTCGCGTGCGAGCAGGGCGTGTGCGTGCCCTCGACCTGCGGGACCGAGCAGCCCTGCCCGGAGGGCTACGACTGCACGGTCGGCGGCTGCAAGCTCGCGGTGGCCACCGCCTGCACCGGCAGCCTCTGCGTGGGCGGATGCCGCGACGGCCAGAGCTGCTCGGGCGTCTCGGACTGCACCTGCCAGCCCGGCAAGAAGTGCCAGTTCGGCGCCTGCGTCGACCCGTGCGACCCCACGCCAGGCGTTCCGGGAACCAAGATCCAGTGCGGCGAGGGTGCGGTCTGCGCAAGCGGCGCCTGCGTGGGCGGCAGCTGCTACTTCACCGGGTGTCCGGCCGGCCAGCTCTGCCTCCAGAGCCAGTGCCAGGCCGATCCCTGCGCGGGTCTCAACTGCCCGAGCGGCACGTTCTGCCGCCAGGGCGACTGCGTCCAGGCCTGCACCTTCGTCGCCTGCCAGGTCGGCCAGAAGTGCGGCATCGACGGCTTCTGCGTTTCCGACTCCTGCGCCGGGGTGAGCTGCGGCCCGGGCAAGCACTGCGTGGACGGCCCGCCCTGCGTGGACGACCCGTGCGCGGGCACGGGCTGCGGCACCGGCCAGGTCTGCCAGCCCGGCATCTGCCAGGACTGCTCGACGGGCACCTGCGTGGACACGCCCTGCGCCGTGTGCGTGGACGACCCGTGCACCGGCGTCACCTGCCCCGCCGGCGCCTGCGTGGCGGGCCAGTGCTACCCGCTCGGGAACCCCGGCGGCGTGGGCACCGTCGGGCACGGGACCCCGAGCACCGGCGGCTGCGGCTGCGGCGCCGGAGGCGGCGTCGGCTCGTTCGGTGCCCTGCTCGCCCTCCTCGCGATTCCGCTCGCGCGCCGCCGCCCGCCCGGGCGCCGGGGCCGGGGCGGCGGGGCGGCCGCCCTCCTCATCCTCGCCGCCGCCGCGACGCTCGCCACGGGCTGCAAGAAATCCACGTCGTTCGACCCCGAGAAGTGCGAGGTGACCTGCGAGGGTGAGAACCGGTGCATCGACCTGCAGACCGATCCCTCCCACTGCGGCGCGTGCGGCCAGGGCTGTGGCGCGGGGAATCAGTGCGTGGACGGCGAGTGCGGGCCGAGCAGCCTCGTGGCGCCCCAGATCCTGTCGCTCAGCCCGGGCAGCGCCAGCATCGGCGGCGTGGTGCCCGTCACGCTCACGGTGGGCGGGGCGCGCTTCCAGGCGGGCGCGAGCGTGCGGGCCACGAGCGTCGCCGGGACGCTCACCCTCGACACGTACGACCTCACCCCGACGCAGCTGAAGGTGGACATCGACCTCGAGGACGCCAACCCGGGCACCTGGCAGGTGCGGGTGGTCAACCCGGACCGGGTCATCTCCAACTCCCAGCAGCTGAACGTCGTGGTGCCGAACCCCACGCTCGTCTCGGTGACCGCCCAGGACGGCAACCCCGCGCAGGCGGTGGCCGGCTCCACCACGATCCTGCGCGTTTCGGGGAACGGGCTCGGCACTTCCAGCCAGTGCCACGTGAAGTCGGCGACCACCGTGGACATGGGGCTTCCAACCGTCCCGGTCGTGCCGTCCACCACGCCGCCGAGCCTGGACTGCACGCTCGACGCCTCCCTGCTCGACACCGGTACGTACCAGATCTGGGTGGTCAACTACGGTACGGTCCCGTCGAACATGCTCAGCTTTCCGGTGGTGAGCACGACGCCCGTGATCACCACGGTGAGCCCGTCGGTCGCCCAGGCCGGCGCGATCGCCTCCTTCACCATCACCGGCTCGGGGTTCGACCAGACGAGCGTCGCCTATCTCGACTACCCGCCCGGCTCGTCGTTCACGACCTCGTTCGTGAACGGCACGCAGCTCTACCTGCCCCAGGCGACGATCCCGAGCTGCGGCTCGCCTCCCTGCAGTCACACCCTCACCGTCGTCAACGGCTCGGTGTCCGCGTCGAACGCCTTCACGATCCAGGCGACCGCCGCGCCACCGCAGGTGACCGGCGTGTCCCCCGGCACGGCATACCAGGGCGAGGTCGCGGTGGTGACGTTCCAGGGCAGCGGATTCACGGTGGGCACGAAGGTCCAGGCCGCGCCCCCACTCGGCACGTTCCAGGACCTCCCCTCCACGATGCCGGGGTGTCCGGGCACGTGCACCCAGGTCCAGGGCACCCTCGACCTCAACGGCCAGCCCGACGGCTCCTGGCAGCTGCGCCTCTCCTACCCGGGCGGGTTCTTCTCGTCCGCGTTCTCGTTCCGGGTGCTCTCCAACCAGGCC
>Ga0335085_10015042_pt1 | contig 11249 bp, 9 predicted proteins | sample Lox_Sample_45_FD_206712 | JGI IMG/M metagenome (GOLD analysis project Ga0335085, IMG submission 206712) | Soil microbial communities from Loxahatchee National Wildlife Refuge, Florida, United States - Lox_Sample_4.5 | ecosystem: Environmental > Terrestrial > Soil > Wetlands | place: USA: Florida... | reverse complement strand
GTCGCTGTGGGCACACCGGTGGTGGTGGCCGTGAACGTCCCGGTCGTCCTTGTCGCGGCAACGGTGGCGGTGGCGGGCACGGTGACGGATGGGTCCCCGCTGCTCAGGGACACAGTGATTCCCCCCGTCGGTGCCGCCTGGCTGAGGGTTACGGTTCCGGTGGAGCTAGTGCCGCCTGTGACGGCCGCAGGGCTGAAGGTCACCGACATGACCGACAATGCGGGCAATACGGTTACAGATCCGTTGACCGTTGTCGTCCCCGTCGTCGCCATTACCGTCACCGGCGTGGAGCTGGCTACTGATCCGCCCGTAACCATGAACGTCTGACTGTTCATGTTCATCGGCACGACCACGTTTGCGGGTACCGGAAACGCCGTCGTGTTGCTGCTGGAGAGCCCCACAGTGAGCCCGCCGGCGGGCGCTATTCCCGTCAGCGTAACCGTGCCCGTGGTCGTCTGGCTGGAGATGACATTTACCGGATTGAACGTAAGGCTCGCAACAACCGCGGGAATGACGGTCAGCGGGGCCGTCAGGGAAGCGCCGCTGGGTAAGGTGGCGGTGATGCCGACCATCGTGCTTGCCGCGACTGCCAGTGACGTAGCATTAAACGTCCCGCTGCTCGCCCTCCCTGCGATGTTAAAGCTGGCCGGTACCGTCGCCGCGCCCGTGTTATTGCTCATCAAGGTGACGGTCAAACCGGATGGCGGCGCCGGACCAGTTAACACCAGCGTCCCGACGGAGACCGCGCCACCCGTTACGGTGCCCGGACTGAAACTGAATGACATGATGGCGGCTGGATTCACCGTGAGGGTGCCACTCATGTTGCTCGCGCCCAGTGTTCCGGTCACCATCACGTTTTTCACGGTTGCTACTCCGACGGTCGTCGCGGAAAAGCTCTGCGACGCGGTCCCCGAAGAAATAACGATGCTTGCCGGAACGGTGACCGATGGATCGGAACTGCTCATGGCGATGGTGACGCCTCCCGCCGGTGCCGCCTGGCTCAGGGTCACCGTCACGGTGGAACTGGTACCGCCCTGCACCGTGGTGGGATTCAACGTTACCCCGGTCACGGTGACTGAAGGCGCCACAGTGACAGTTCCCGGCACGCTGATTGAGCCCGTCGAAGCTGTGACCGTTACCGGCGTGGAACTTCCCACCGGACCCGCGGTTACCATGAACGTTTGACTGGTTGTGTTTGCCGGCACCAGCACACTTGCGGGCGCCGGAAACGCAGTCGAGTTGCTGCTGGAAAGCCCCACGGTAAGTCCCCCGGCCGGGGCATTTCCCGTCAGCGTGACGGTTCCCGTGGTCGTTTGTCCGGAAACGATGCTCGCCGGGCTGAAAACCAGTTTCGAGACCACCGCCGGACTCACGGTCAGCGAGGCGGTGGCATTCTGACCGCTGGCCTGGGAAGCAGTGATGTCTACGCTGGTGGTCGCGGCCACGGATAGCGAAGTGACGTTGAATGTAGCGCTCGAACTCCCAGCCGTAACGGCAACGCTCGCTGGCACGGTCGCTACAGCCGTATCGGCGCTCATCAGATTGATCGTTACACCACCCGTAGGCGCTGCGCCGGTCAGGTTTACCGTGCCCATTGAGCCGGTCCCGCCGGTCACCGCCGCAGGGTTCAAGACCAGAGATGTAAGCGTAGGAGGGAGAACGGTAAGCGTGCCGGAGATGTCAAAGCTTGACCCGGTACTCGCAGACACCATCGCGGAGGTCGCTGTGGCCACCGTCGTGGTCATGGCCGTAAAGGTCTGCATGGTGCTCCCCGCCGGGATGGTGACTCCCGCGGGCACCGTAACCGTCGGATCGGAGCTCATAAGTGACACAAACACCCCGCCCGCGGGTGCGACCACACTGATGGTGACTGTCCCCGTCGAAGTGTTTCCGCCGGTCACGTTCGCTGGGATGAAGCTGACGCGAACCACAGGGGGTGGAAGCACGGTCAGAGTTTGCGTCACCATGGTTGTGCCGGAGGTCGCCGTGACCGTCACCAGAGTGGAGCTGCCCACTGAATTCGCCACGACCATAAAGGTCTGGGCGATGGTGCCCGCAGCAACGGTGATACTCATAGGAACCGCCACCGCCGCCGGATTGCTGCTCATCAGGTTTACCGTGATTCCGCCCGCCGGCGCTTTCCCGGTTAGCGTGACAGTTCCCGTCGCACTTTGTCCGCTTGCAAGGTTGTTTGGGCTGAATGTCAATTGGGACACCGCGGCGGGAAGGATCGTCAGCGTGCTCGTCTTGACGCTTCCATTGAGTGAAGCCGAAAGCGTGGCAAAGACTGTAGCGGTCACCGGCACCGTCGGAACCCCGAACACCACGCTCGACGCTCCCGCCGGAATCGTCGCGGTCGTGGGGACCAGCGCATTGGGGTTATTGCTGGAGAGTTGCACGGTGATCCCGCCGGTAGGCGCTGGACCACCGATGGTTACAGTGATATTGGCCGTCTGGCCTCCCGTGACTGTGGCTGGCGCCAGACTCACCAGGTTAACCACCGGTGGCGTCAGCGTAAGAGACGCATTCGCAGAGCCATTCAACGTGGCGGTGGTGGTCACCATGGTCTGCGTGTTCACCGAACCCGTGGTTACAGTGAACGCGCCCGATGTTTTGCCCGCAGCGATGGGAACACTTGGAGAGATAAAGTTTGCCAAGGTCGAATTGCTGCTGGAGAGCTGCACCACGGTCGGAGTCAAGGGCGCCTGTGTCAGCGTAACCATTCCATTCAGCGAAGCCCCGCCTTGAATGATCGTTGGCGGGCCCAGAACGATGGATTGCACCTGGGCTGCCGTCACCGGGTCCACAGTGATCGTGGACATCGCCGTCCCATTGAGCGTGGCCGTGATTTGCGCGGCGGTTTGCGAGGGCACAGTGAGCGTGGTGATTGTAAAGGTGCCGGAGACCGCTCCCGGTGGAATAGTCAGAGTGGGCGTGGAAACCGTTGCCACTTGCGTATTCGAACTGGAGAGAGCCACCGTCACTCCGCCGGTCGGAACAATGGAGGACAGCATGACTGTCCCGACGGACGTCCCGCTGACTCCCCCTTGGACCTCTGCAGGGGAGAGGGAAACCGCGGTGACGCTCGGCGGTGGAGGCGGGAGTTGGCCGGAGGATGATCCCGGTATGCCCGAGCAGGCCATCGCCAGTGAACTCAGGGCAGCCACGAGCAAGCCTGGAAAAACTCGGCCGCCCGGCCGCATCTTCTTCGCTTCGGACAGAAGAGAGGAACTTTGCGCTTGCTGGTCTCGATTTGGCATCGACCTGTCGGGAATCCGCGGCCCGGGGCTCAAGCGGCGTACCCCCAAAATACAGCCCCCGAAGAACTTACGTCGGGAAAGGCGGCGAGGGCCTTGCATTCAAAATGCCAAAGTCCCATCAATCAGTCACCCCGCGGCAAACCCCTCGATTCCGGAGAAATAATCACTTGGATGGGAGCGCTTCGCAAGAAATCTTAGTGAGCGGTGACCCGTAAAGTCAACCTGTCAACACTGTCCCGATGACCGGTGGCCGCAACCGTAGTGGAACCGCCCGATCGGCCATCTCTGATCGGGAGCTCTCCCCCACCCGATCGCGCCGGCGACTCGGAATGGGCCACAGGGTCCCCGGCATTAACGGGTCGCCACCCCCGGCACCTGCCAGGCAACGCCGCAATGCATCCGTCCGGAACCGCCGGTTGAGTTCAGGTGGCGCGCTTGGTTCGCGAATCGAAGTACCCCTTCGCAAACAGCAGTTCCGCATTCAAAATAGCTGCTCCGGCCGCCCCGCGGATCGTGTTGTGGCTCAGCGCCACGAATCGGTAGTCGAGAACACGGTCAGGCAGGATGCGCCCAATCGTGACGCTCATTCCATTTCCGGCCTGGCGATCCAGCCGCGGCTGCGGCCGATCGGGCTCGTCGCGGACAATGATCGGGCGCTCCGGGGCGGTGGGCAGACGCAACTCCTGGGGCAGGCTCGTAAACGACGCCATCGCCGCCCGCATCTCCTCGAGGCGTCCCGGTCGCGCCAGCTTCACACGAATCGCTGCCATGTGGCCGTCGGAGACGTTTACGCGATGGCACTGCGCACTCAGGGGAAAACATGCGGGCGCAACCCGCGTGCCGTCCAGGCGCCCCAGAAGCTTTTGGGTCTCGCTCTCGATTTTCTCCTCTTCATTCTCGATATAGGGCAGCACGTTGTCGGTTGCATCCAGTGAGGCCACACCCGGATAGCCGGCTCCCGAAAGAGCCTGCATCGTCGTCACCATGGCGGCAGCAATACCGAAGCGGGCGTGGAGCGGCGCCAGTGCCAGCGCCACCATGACTGCGCAGCAGTTCGGATTGGTGACTAGCATGCCCCCAGCTGGGAATCCGCGTTTTACGCGCTGCGTCTCCAGCACGCGCAAATGCGCGTGATTCACCTCCGGAATCAACAGCGGCACGTCGTCTTCCATTCGCCATGCTGAGGAATTGCTGATCACCGGATATCCTGCGCGCGCGAAAGACTCCTCCGCCTCCCGCGCCGTTTCTGCCGGCAGGCTCGAAAACACCAGGTCGCAATCGAGCGGCGGTCGCGGCGCACGAATCACGAGCGGTTTCACGGAATCCGGCATTTCGTCCGCAAGCCGCCAGGTACAGGCTTGCGCGTAGGGCATATCCTCGGAGCGGCCGGATGCGGCCACTGCCGACAACCGGAAAAGTGGATGGTGCTCCAGCATCTGCACGAAGCGCTGGCCGACCGTGCCGGTGGCGCCGAGGATTCCGACTTTGAGCTGGTCCGGCATGAACTGTCTTGCCTCGCGTGTCGCCTGAGTCCGCACGGCTGCGGACCGCGTGCGCTTCCCGCTGAGGCCGAGGCGAGAAACTATAACATGCGATGAAAATGTCTCCCGAGCGGGCCAGTCCTCTCAGGGATTCACCGGACAAGTTCCGAACAGCCGGGATCCAATCGCGCAGTGCTCCGCTGTCAATCGCGAAACTGATTTGCGTTTTGCAACTTCCTTCGCGGGCTAGAATGATACTGTGCATGCCACGGCGAAACCAGGCCAGCTGCGCGCGTCCCCGGCGAGCTATACCCTCGTGGGGTTCGTGCTGCTGCTGGCTTTGGCTTTAGCCACTCCCGCCCAGCGCGCGCGCGGAGAGTTGCGTGTCGAAGTGCGTGACCTCCAGGGCGCGCCGGTTCCCTGCGCCGCGGAGCTGATGAGCGAGGCAAATCAGTTTCGCCTGAAGTTCCAGGTGGGCCCGGATGGCCGCTCTGCAGTTCTAGAGCTTCCTTTTGGTGTCTATCGGCTCAATCTCCACAAAGAGGGTTTTGCGCCGTGGTCGGGTCTGGTGGAAGTCCGCTCGGAAGTTCCCGTGGGGGTGTCGGTAACTATGGGGCTCTCGACGGTCACCACACAGATTCAAGTCAGCGACGCGGGCACTCTGGTTGACCCGTCGACCGCCACAACTGTCTATTCCATCGGCCGGCAGGGAATTGAAGAAACCTCTCGCATCCAGCCGGGCCGGGGCCTTACCGACCTGGTGAACGACCTCCCGGGTTGGCTGTATGAGGCCAATGGCGTGCTGCATCCGCGGGGCTCGGAGTACGACGTGCAATACGTCATCGACGGGCAGCCCATCACGCAGAATCGCTCCCCTGCCTTTGCGCCGTCGCTGGACGCGGACGACGTGGATTCGATGACCGTCCTCACCGCCGGCTTCCCCGCTGAATACGGCCGAAAACTCGGCGGAGTGATTGAGGTAACCACTGAAAAGAATGTGCCTGCAGGGCTGCACGGGCAATTGGACGCCGGCGGCGGCAGTTTTGAAACCGTCGGCGGATTCCTGGGGATTTCTTACTCGCGCGGAAAGGACCTCTATACCCTCCGTGGCGACGGCTTTTTTACGGAGCGCTATCTGGATCCGCCGGTGCTCCAGAACTACACGAACCGCGCCACGGGGGCGGGTGAATCCGCTTCCTATGAGCATGATTTCTCGGATCGCGACCGGCTTCGCCTCACCTTTTCACACAAAGACGTGCGCTTCCTGATTCCCAATGAGCTGGTGCAACAGGAAGCCGGACAGCGGCAGGACGCCGCGAACGCCGAAACCAGTGGCGGAGTCTATTATCAGCATATCGTCTCACCGGATCTGTTGATGAGTGTCAGTGGCAGTGTACGAGACGCCTCTGCAGCGCTTTCTTCCAATGGCCTCGCCACCCCGGTGATTGTTTTCCAGAACCGTGGATACCGGGAAGGCTACGCCCGGGGAGACGTGGCCGGACATCACGGGCGTCACGACTGGAAGGTGGGTGCGGACCTGATCTTCACGCCGGTTCGCGAAAATCTGCGCTACACGATTACGGATCCCTCCCAATTCGATCCCGGCACGCAACCGCAATTCCGCTTTTCGGATTCCCGCTGGGATTATGAGCAGTCCGGCTATGCGCAGGATCAAATGCATTTGGGGCATTGGAATCTCAGCACCGGCCTGCGGTTCGATCATTACAGCTTGGTGGTTCACCAGGCGGCATGGAGTCCGAGGGTCGCGGCCTCACGATACTTTGCTTCGGCGAACCTGTTGATCCATGCCTCTTACGACCGAGCATTTCAAACGCCCGCGGTTGAAAATTTGTTGCTGGCCAGCTCTCCTGCGGTCGAATCCTTGGATCCCATCGTGGTGCGGCTTCCTGTGGAACCCTCCCACGCCAACTATTATGAGGTCGGCCTCACGCAATCCTTTCTTGGACGAATCAGGTTGAATGCCAATGTCTTTGGCCGCGATTTCCGGAATTACGCGGATGACGACGTGCTGCTCGACACCGGCGTGAGCTTCCCCATCGCCTTTGCGAAGGCCCATATCTTCGGAGAAGAAGTGCGCATCGAAGTTCCGCGCTGGGGGCGATTCTCAGGCTATGTGAGCTACGCGAATCAGGTGGGTACCGGCCAGGGGCCGATCACCGGTGGGCTGTTCCTTGGAAGTGAAGCGCTGGGCGGACTCACGGATACCAGCAAGTTTCCCGTTTCTCAGGATCAGAGGAATACATTGCGGGCGCAGTTGCGTCTCCAGGCGACTCGCCGCGTGTGGTTGTCTCTGGGCGGGGAATATGGAAGCGGTCTGCCGGCGGACACCGGCGATGCCGATCCTGCTTTTCTGCTGGCTCAATATGGACCTGCCATCTTGAATCAGGTGAATCTGGCCAAAGGCAGGGTGAAGCCGAATTATTCTCTCGACGTAGGTGCCGGAGTTGAAATCTACCGCAAGGAGCAGCGGAGTGCGACGTTGCTGGTTCAGGCCATCAATCTGACCGACCACGTCAATGTGATCAATTTTGCCAGCCTGTTCTCGGGCACGGCGGTGGCGCCTCCGCGCTCTGCATCCGGGCATTTGAGGCTCACTTTTTAACCGGGCCTCTCCCTGCCACGTGACCATGCCAGGACCCTCCTGGACAGGCGAACGCAGTAACCGGCGCCACGCTCCCGCTGCGTATCGTCGTGCGAAAACAGCACTTAGAACGCCGCGTTACAGTAGATTTTCGGCAGAATCCGTGCTAGGCTTTTGGTGGTTAGCGTCTCTGGACCAACAAGGGAGCACTGCCCATGGAATGGACCACCCCGCAGCATGAAGAAATCTGCCTGAGTTGCGAAATCAGTTCGTACGCGAACGCCGAGCTTTAATCCCTAGTCTTCGAATGCGCCTCCTGGTCCTCGGTTCGGCAGCCGGGGGCGGTTTCCCGCAGTGGAATTGCGCCTGCCTGAATTGTTCCCGCCTGCGAAGTGGATATTCGTCCGTTCGCTCCCGCACCCAGGCGCAGGCGCTGGTTTGTCCATCCGCGAGCCCCTGGTTTCTGATCAACGCCTCCCCGGACCTGCGCAGCCAGATGCTCGCGGCGCAATCGCTCGCTCCCGCAAAGTCTCCGCGCGACACGCCCATTGCCGGCGTCATCCTAACCAGCGCCGATGTGGATTCCGTCGCCGGCCTGCTTCACCTGCGCGAGTTCCAGTCGCTCCACATCCATTCCACGGCGTCGGTCCGCCGCATCTTGCGGGAAGAGAATCGCATTTTCGGGGTGCTCGATCGCGCCCGTCCGCCCGCTGTCTGGCACGACATTCCGCGTGATGCCTGGTTCTCCTTCGCCTCCATCGAATCGGGAAGAAATACACCATCCATCCGCATCCGGGCCGTGCCGCTCGGCGGGGCGTATCCGGATTTCGTGAGCGACCGCCTGCGGCAAACACTGCCGGCGGAGGAAGCGGTCATTGCTCTCGTGCTGTCTGAAGGAGAGAGGCAGATCTTCTATGCGCCTTCTTTACCGCCCGGTTCCGATTCCTGGAAAGCGTGGGCGCAATCGAGCCATCTCTGCCTGCTGGACGGAACGTTTTGGGATGACCGCGAATTGATCGCTGCAGGCATAGGCACAAAAACGGCGCGGGAATTGGGCCACCTGCCCCTTTCCGGCTCAGGCGGCTTACTGGATGAGTTTGGCCCGGATCAGAAGGCACGCCGCGTACTCATCCACATCAACAACACGAACCCTGTGCTGGATGAGAAAAGCCCCGAGCACCACCAGGTTTGCGAAGCCGGCTGGGAAATTGCGTATGATGGGATGGAGTTCGAGTTGTAAGAGTTCCATGGCCGACACCCTGCTTTCGAGTGCGGATTTCGTCGCCAATCTCCGCCAGATTGGAGCGGAGCGGTATCACCACAAGCATCCCTTCCACCTCCGGATGCATGAGGGCCAACTCACCCGCGGGCAGCTTCAGGCCTGGGCGCTCAATCGCTATTTCTACCAGAGCCGGATTCCCATCAAAGACGCGACCATTATTGCCCGCGCCGATGATCCGGAATTCCGGCGCGCCTGGCGCAAGCGCATCCTGGATCACGATGGCGACGCTGCCCGGCCGGGCGGCATCGAAAAGTGGCTGCGCCTGGTCGAAGCGACCGGTCTCTCGCGGGCCGAAGCCCTCTCTGGCGACGGCATCTTGCCGGCCACGCGCTATGCCGTTCAGGCTTACGTCGAGTTTGTTTCCACGCGCTCGCTGCTGGAGGCGGTCGCCTCGTCGCTCACCGAAATGTTTTCGGGGTCCCTGATCGCCCTTCGCATGGAGGCGCTCCGCCAGCACTATCCCTGGCTTTCCAGCGGGCTGGATTATTTCACCGGCCGCCTCACCCAGGCGCCCGAAGACGCCGACTTCGCCCTGGCCTGGGTCGTGGAGCACGCCCGCACCCGCGCCGAGCAGGAAAAAGCGCAGGCGGCGCTTCGGGCCAAGTGCGACATTCTCTGGGCGCAGCTCGATGCTCTCTATTTTGCCTACGTCCAGCCGGGCTGGCCGCCGCCGGGCGCCTTCCGCCCCGCCGATTTCAACCCGAAGGGCGCTCATGGCGAGACCTGAACCCAACAGCCGCCCCTGCCTGGCCCCGGGCTGCCGCTTGAATGAATCCACCCAGCAGCCGCGCGTCTTGCACCTGCCCGAACGCGCCCTGCGCCTGAATGGCCCGAGCTTCGAAATCCTCTCGCGCTGCGACGGCGCGCGCACCGTTCAGGAAATCGTCTCCGAGTTGCAAACCTTGTATTCGAAGGCCGATCCGCACCGGCTGGAAGAGGACGTTCTCGCTTATCTGGTCCAGCTTCAGGATCAGCAGGCCCTCGATTTCTTGCCGGGCGACGCCGGCCGGGGCAAAGAGGCCGAATGACCGCCGCCCCTCCGTCCCCGCTCGCTCTGATTGCCGAGCTGACCCATCGGTGTCCGTTGCGGTGTGTCTACTGCTCCAATCCCCTGGAACTGGAACACCGCGCGGATGAACTTTCCACAGACGTCTGGTCGCGCGTTTTGCGCGAAGCCGCCGAGGCTGGAGTTCTTCAGGTTGATTTCACCGGTGGCGAGCCTCTGGCCCGTCCCGATCTGGTGGATCTCGTTCGCCAGGCCCGTGTTGCCGGGCTCTATGTCAGCCTGATTACTTCCGGGATCCCGCTGGATCAGGGGCGGCTCGACCGTCTCCTCGAAGCGGGCCTCGACCACATTCAGCTCAGTTTCCAGGGTGCCGGCCGGGATACCGCGGATAAAATCGCCGGCACCCGGGCGCACGCGCAGAAACTTCAGGTGCTTGGCTGGATCAAAGAGCGCCGCGTGGCCCTGACCCTGAATTTCGTAATTCACCGCCGCAACATGGATGATCTGGAACAGATGCTGGCGCTCGGTGAATCGAGCGGAGCCCGCCGAATGGAATTCGCGAATGTGCAGTACTACGGATGGGCTTTTGCCAACCGCGAAAATCTGCTCCCCACGCGCGAGCAGTTCAGGCGATCCGTGGATCTGCTGCACCGTGCCAAAGAGCGCCTGAGCGGCAAAATCCAGCTCGAGTTCGTCGTGCCCGATTACTATGCCCGGTACCCGAAAGCATGCATGGGCGGGTGGGGTAGCAAGCTGATGCTGATCACCCCGCAAGGCCAGGTGCTCCCCTGCCATGCCGCCCAGGTCATTCCCGGCTTGCGTTTCGAAAACGTCGCCACCCGGGGTTTGCGCGAGATCTGGGAAACGTCCGAAGCCTTTCAGAAATTCCGCGGCGAAGAATGGATGCCCGAACCCTGCAAGAGCTGCGACCGCCGCTGGCAGGATTTTGGTGGCTGCCGCTGCCAGGCGTTTCTTCTAACCGGCGACGCCGCGGCGACGGACCCCATCTGTGAGCTTTCCCCGGAGCGTTCCAAGATCGACGCAATCCTCGCCGCCGCGAATGGGGTTCCGGCCGGCTCTCTCGTGAAACCAGGCTGGCTCTACCGCCGCAATCCTTCCTGAGGTCTTTTCCATGCCAGTGGCTGTGTCAGCCGCGGGACGGCACGGGAAGCCCGCAACAGGCAAGGACATACCCCGAAAGCATTTCAGATGGGATTCATCGTTTGACCCCAGGACGGAGCAGGGCGCCATTGATTCCCATGCCCGCGCGGCCTAGCATGTTTCGCTTCCACAAACCGCCGGCTTCCGGCAGGAGGGCCTTCATGCATCGAGCGATGTGGTTCCGGCGCAGAGCCATTCTTTCGGGTTCGGCGGCGATTGCCTGGTTTCTCGCGGCCGTTCCGGCGTCCGCGCAGGTTCTCGAGAGCGGCGATCTTTCGCACTTTCGATCAGTGGGCGCGGTCGAGCTCTCTCCGGATGGGCAGCGCGTCGCCTATACCGTCACCATGCGCGACGTGCCCGGCAGAGCCTACCCGCAGGTGTGGATTTTGGACCTCAGCACCGGCAAATCCACGCGCCTGGGCGGCGACGAGAAACGCACCGCGGCCCCCAAATGGTC
>Ga0335085_10015041_pt1 | contig 11250 bp, 6 predicted proteins | sample Lox_Sample_45_FD_206712 | JGI IMG/M metagenome (GOLD analysis project Ga0335085, IMG submission 206712) | Soil microbial communities from Loxahatchee National Wildlife Refuge, Florida, United States - Lox_Sample_4.5 | ecosystem: Environmental > Terrestrial > Soil > Wetlands | place: USA: Florida... | reverse complement strand
CGGGCAAATAGATATACGCCAGCCTTCCGTGGCTGAGCTGATCCACTTTGCGGCGGTTGCTCTCCACCCAGGCGCGATTGCGCAGCGCGGTTTCACTAGCGATGGGAACCACGGTCACCTCGCGCGAGCCGGCGCCGCTGGGGTCTGACCCGACACGCAGAACAACAGATTTATTTGCGGTCATTTCGAAGAAGCTATAAACATTGCTGCTGCCGCTCATTTCGCGGCTGTTGACGGCGAGCAGGTATTCTCCCTCGGCAACGTTCACCCCGGGCTGCGTCAACGGCGCGCGCAATTGCGGGTTCCAATTCTCGCCGTCATAGATGTGCGAAAAGCGATATCGGCCATTCTCGATTCGGTAGTCCGCGCCCAGCAGCCCCACGGGGACGGGTTCGACTTCCGCACTCTCGCCGCCCCTGACAAACAAATGGCCGACGGTGAGGTTTCCCATCGCTTCCCGGAAAATGTAATTGAGGTCGGCACGCGACCCCACACCCGCGAGGTAGGGTTGATACTTTCTTTCCGTGGCCATCAAATCCAAGCCATGAAAGTCCCCATCATAAAAGAAGTCGCGCTCCAGCCGGAACGCCTCGTGATAAATCTGCTGCCACTCCACCGGCGGGTCAACGCGCACTTCCATGGCCGCAAGATTTAAAGGCTTTGCCGACGACGGCGGGCCGGCAGTCCTCGCCGAGGAACCGCCGGTAGCGGGAACAGGCCCAATGAACCACGACTGCGCGGCAACATCGGCGCCGTTCCCGGGCCCACCGGCTATCCGGTAAAGCATCTTCTCGCCATTGGCCGATACGTAGAATGCCCGGAGGTTTTCCAGCAGCTTGTCGGTCTTGCGTGTTTTCAAGGCGAACCGATACGCGGCAAGCCCGCCCGGACCGTTCAAAGGCTCGATGAGGGGATCTTCCTCGATAAAGATCTCGCCTTCCCTTCCAGGCAGCAACTCCGAGTAATTTCTGGCCGGGATCGGCAACGCCAGGATTCGCTGGGCAATCTTCTCGAAGTCCACTTTCACGCCTGGGGGAGGGGTGACTTTTCCTGAGCCCTCATCTTTTTTCGAAGATTCGGGTTTCGCCGCCGGCTCCTCATCACTCTCGGGAGCGAGGGGAGAGGGCAGGTCCTTGCGCAGAACGGTGATGTAAACATTGCTCGTCACGGGCCGGTTGATGCTCATCATCGAATCATCGAGCGTGGGGCCAACATCGGTGCTGGCCAGCAGATAAAGGTACTTGCCGCTCTTGTCGAAGACGGGTGAAAACGAATCGCTCATGCCATCCGTGACACGCCGGTTCTCACCCGTTTCGAGTGAATACAGAAACACGGAGCGCATGTGGCTCAATTCCTGCTGCGTGTAAGCCAACCACTTGCTGTCAGGCGACCACGCCGCGCGGTAGATTTGCTCCGGTCCCGTGAAGCGGTCATGAAACACGCGCACCGGTTTCTTCTTTTCCAGATCGACGTACCAGAGGTTCAAGCGCTTGTCGGCATAGGCGATTTTCTTGCCATCCGGTGACCAGGTGGGGAAATAGAAGAACGACCCGGGGCTGCCAAGATTGATCTTCTGCGCCTCGCCCAGGCCATTCTGATTCTTAATGTAGAGGGCATACTCACCCGATTCATCGGAGAAGTAAGCGATGCGCTCTCCCTCGGGCGACCACGCCGGATTGCGCTCGCGCGCCGCCGGCGTATTTGTGATGTTGCGGATATCGCCCTTCTCCGCGGGCACCGTAAGAATTTCGCCGCGGGCCTCAAACGCTGCTCGTTTCCCGGTGGGCGAAAGGTCGGCGTTGCTGATTCGGCCCGCGACTTTGAGGAAATGCGGCCGCAATTCCTGAAGGTCTGCCTCCACACGAATATCGAGCTTGCGCTCTTTTCCGGATTTCAAGTCATAAAGATAGATTGCCCCGAACTGCTCAATCATGATCGCCCCGGGCCCTGCGCTGGCATACTTGAAATCAAACCCATCGTTCTTCACCACCTGCGTGACGCTCTTGCTGTGTGTATCGTAACTGAACAGGGTTATCGGCCCCTGGCGGTCCGAGAGGAAAAAGATGCGCTGATCCACCCAGATAGGATTGAAGTCATTCGAATTGTCACGCGGAATCTTGGTGACACTTGAATCCCGCAACTGCGCGATCCAGATGGGAGAAGTGCGCCCGCCGCGATAACGCTTCCAGATTTCAAACGCATGATCGAGCGGCACGTAGGCGAGTTGGGTTCCATCCGGCGAGTAAGACCCCTCGGCGGCTATGGGCAAAGGCAACTCGGTGGGGAACCCGCCATCGCGCGAAATCGTGAACAGCCGGTTGAAGCTTTCGTAACTGTTGCGGTTGGAAGCGAACAACACCTGTTTCCCGTCGCGCGTCCACCCCACGACCCCGTCCGGCGAGGGATGATAAGTGATCCGTCGCGGCTCACCACCTTGCGCGGGAATGATGTATATATCGGCGTTTCCGTTGTAGTCGCCTGTAAATGCGATCTCATTGCCATCCGGGGTGAAAGACGGCAACGACACGGTCCCCATTCCACTCGTCAGCCGCGTGGCCACGCCACCCTCGCGGGGCACGATCCACAAATTACCCGCATACACGAAGGCGATCTGTGTGGCGCTTAGGGTGGGATGCTGCAAGAGTAGCGGAGGCGGGCCCTCTGCCAGACAAATGCTTGCCGTAACGAGCGCGAATAAAATGGCGATACTTCGATACATTCTCCCGACCTCCAGTCAAAATGGGGAAGGCTCTCTGCAACCAAAGCAGCATCCTTGCAGGATTTCCGAGCGTCCTTCGACCCCAGCCGTGCGCGATTATAACAGCCGGACGGGAGGGTCGCACGTCCCGTAATGTCCCGTGAATCCTTGCCCTCTGCTGGGTCAAATCTGGCGTTTCAAACTTGAACTTCACGATCCTCGAAGTCGGCAAGTTGGGTACTGTCCTGGTCTGATCGTAGCGCCGCCATCCTGGCGGCTCAATGCCGGCTGGAAGCCGGCGCTGCACCTGAAATTAGGACAGCACGGTGAATTGATTCAACTCCTCAGTTCGGAATGTCGATGATCGACGTGGGGGAGTCTGGTCGGCCCGGCTGATCGTAAATGGCCCGGTCCGCTGCCACATTGCACCTCGGACCTTGATTATTTCTCGCCAACCGTCACTTTTCACTCGTCACTGTCCTTAAGGACTTCGGACTCTGGACACCGGACTCTGTATCTTGCGGCTGTCTCTCAGACCCCGGACTTGGAGTCTCGGACTTTGGACTCCGTTCTTAGCAACTCCCTTTCTTTTCATCAACATCATGGAGAAGACGATTTAACTATCTTGTTTTCATCAACATCGTGGAGAGCCGAAAAACGACGGCTTTCGTTCCTTTTGTTTTCAGTAACATTCAGGCTTCGCTCGCCGATTTTTCGGGGATTCCCGTTTTTCCTGCGTCGAATCCCGCCACGATTCGATAAATACCCCGAATTCAGATAGATACATTTTCGCGCCAATCCTTCTGATTTCTGATAAGTCCTTGTTTTTTCATGCACATCTTGGCATGCATCGGCATTTTTCAACCGCGAAAGCGCCCAACCGGCCGTCTCAAGGACACCTTTCCTGATTCAGAGCCTGCCCTGAGCCCGTCGAAGGGAGGGGCGGCGCATAAGCGCCGGGGGTGGTTACCAGCCAGCCGCCAGCGCCGGCAACCTCACCCTCTAAGGCTAGCGCATAGGCAAGGTATGTTGTCAAGAGGATTCCGGCGGAATTTCCTGCCGGTAGGAAATGGGGTTGTGCGCTCGCCGACGAGGGTGACAAAACGTCACGACAGCCGGGGAAACCGGACATAACCTTAATTCCGAAGCCGCATGGCATTCTGGTGACCGACAGGGGCTCTCTAGCAGGTCTGCGCGGCAGTCCCTGATCACAGGCAAAACCCTTAGCTCGAAGATGTGGCAGTTTGCCCAGCAGCATCCTTCTTGGGGAGAGTGGATCTTTCCAGCACCAAAGTGCCTTTGACCTCCAGCGGCTTGGACTCCGGTTCGCTAATTGACGCTACACCCATTTTTTTCAGCAACGCCGAAATGCTGTCCGAACCTGCGGTCAAGATGAGCGCAGTAAGGACTACATTGAGGGGAACATTATTGGAAAAGCCGAGTCCCTCCAGGATTCTGACATCTCCAAAATAGCCCAGCGCCAAACCTAGCATCCCCGCCAGGAGCATATAAGTGAGCTTCTCTCTTTTCTTGTTGGCTTGCAGATTGCTCCTTCCTTGTTCGTCCGCCGGGGGAGTCGGCCTCTTTCCGGCCCCCAACAAGAACATCAGGGCGGCTACGATGCGGTCAATTACGAAGGAGGCAATCAGAATTATCGTGAGCGCCGTGCTGGCCTCAATGTTCACACTGTCGGCGACAGGCAGAACCTTGACAGATGCGCTCTGGTTCTTTCCATTCTGGTCCGTGACGGTAATGGTGGCCGGGCAAGCTGTGGCGACGGTCGCTCTTGGGGTAAATATCACCTGAGCCAGCCCTTGAGCTGTTTTCTGAGAACTGGGGCTGATCTCGCCGCACTCCTTCCCGTCAGTGACCTCAAACGTAAAGTCGGCATCCGTCTTCGTATCCTTGGGGAGAGTTACCGAAACCGTGGCGGTCTGCCCCTTAGGAACTCTCGCGGGATCCACCTTCAACTTGAACCCCCCACAACCGGTGGTCCCGGCCAGTACTCCCATGATCATAAAGGTCTTCACATAGGCGCTCCGTGTCATTGCCCACCTCCACGCCTGGACTATAGGACCCGTCCCTTTCAACCTGGCCCCCTTGTTTGGCGTCGTTACGGCTGCTTGGGCCACGCCGCGGGACCTGATGCGCCTGGGTCGCACCATTTCGCTGTTCCTGCCTTAAGTTTCTCTTCGGTTTCGCGACACGACCCCAGAAGATTACCGATGATTCCGGCCAAGCCTCCATCCATATGGGCGCAGTCGCAAGCCATTTGTGCGGGATCGGCGGCCACGACGACCGTAGCCTCATTCGCTCCAAAGCCTTTCCCCTCGACCTGGATTGTATTTCGACCGGGGACCAAGTCGACCTCTTGCCGGACCCTGCCTTTCGTAACGGGCACCTGCGTCTCGACCCCGTTGACCACCAGTGTGATCTCTCGCGTGCGTCGACTCGGTATCTTCCCTTGCACTTCCCATTTCAGCCCGGCGGCTGTCGGGCTGGGACCGATTATCTTGACACTGGCCTGACTGGTCCGCTGAAGAAGATAAGCCCCTGTCGCCGCCATAGCCGCCCACAATACAACGCTGCCTTTCGCCAGCCCTACTTTGAGTGCGTGGGCGGGCGATTTCAGGCCACGCGCTTTGTCTGGGCGCAATTGGCTGCGTCTCTGGGGGCCATCTGAAGCCTGCCGGTCAACGCCATGCAAATCAAACTCAAGTCGCCACATCGGTGATTCGCCTCGCCGCCTACGCCACCCTAAAGATCAACAAATGAAAGAGCCCCTGCGGGCCCAGCCAAATCAATAGTAATGTCTCCTTGGGGTGATCACCCTGACGGACGCAGAATTTTGTCATCTCATCCAGCGATAGTCAAACCGTGCGGTTGATTTCCCCAACGGCAGGAGTTCGGCCAGGAGGATCGAGGGGCCGGCTTCCGGTCGTCATCTCGCCTCCTCAGTCCCGTAACCCGGATAAGTTCGTGCTTCTTGCCATGTCGTCGCTCAATGGTTGCACGAACTCGAGATGAAATGACCGTGCTGCCGCCGAACCACTCACAAACGGCCTTCTGGCAGGGACTCCGGCTCAGGCACCGTTTCGGCGACCAGCCGCGCCGCCGGAATCTCCTGGTCCTTGTACTGAAGCTGATAGAGCTTGAAGTATATCCCACGCTGGTCAAGCAATTCCTGGTGCGTGCCCACCTCTCGCACGTGTCCCTTGTGCATCACCACAATCTTGCTGGCGTTCTGAATGGTGGAAAGCCGGTGGGCAATGACCAGAGACGTGCGGTTCTCGATCAGGCACCTTAACCCTTCCCGCAGCAGGTGTTCAGTCTCCGGATCCACGCTGGAAGTGGCTTCGTCGAGAATCAGAATGCGTGGATTGTGCGCCAGGGCGCGCGCGAACGACAGCAACTGTTTTTGACCCACGGAGAGCGTCGCCCCGCGCTCCCTGACGGGCTCATCAAACCCTCCCGGAAGGCTCTCAATGAACTCGTGGAGTTTTACCTGTTTTCCCGCCGCGCGCACCTGGGCGTCCGTGATGCCTTCGCTGCCCAGCCGGATGTTGCTCGCGATCGTTCCGGAAAAGAGAAAGGGATCTTGGAGCACGATGCCAAAGTTTTTGCGCAAATCGTGGAGGCGCAAATCGCGGATGTCAATGCCGTCAAAGGTGATGCTGCCTTCCTGTACTTCGTAGAAGCGCAGGAGCAGGTTGGTGAGGGTGGTTTTTCCGGCGCCGGTGTGGCCCACTACCGCCACCGTTTCTCCCGGCTCGATGGCGAAACTGATCTTGTCCAGAACTTTGTGGTCATCCTTGTAGGCGAACCCCACCTCGTGAAATTCCACCTGTCCGCGCGGGTGCGCGAGTGGCCGCGGCTGGGGCGGATCCATGATCGTCACAGGCGTATCCAGCAGCTTGAAGATGCGTTCCGAGCTCGCCATCGCGGCCTGCAGCAAGTTGTACTTGTCGCTCAAGTCTTGAATGGGACGGAAAAATCGCTGCGAGTACTGAATGAACGCGATGGCGGTGCCCACGCTGACGGCGCCACGCAAGGCCATACCCCCGCCCATATAGAGAATAATGGCGACGGCAATCACACCCACCAACTCCACAGCGGGAAAGAAGAGACCATAAGCCAGGATGGAATCCTTGTAGGCCTCCATGTGCGCGCGATTGGCGGCTTCAAATTCATCGAAGCTGCGGTCCTCGCGGTTAAAGAGTTGTAGCACCGCCATACCGGTCAGGTGCTCCTGCAAATACGCGTTGATACGCGCAATCGCCGTTCGAATGCGCCGGTAGGACTCGCGCACCGCCCGCCGGAATGAGCCGGTAACGACCGCAATCACCGGCAGCACTGCGAAGGTCAGCAGGGCAAGCTTCCAGTTCACTTTCAGCATCACCACCATGATGCTCAGGAGCGTAAAGAAATCTCCGAAGATCGCCACCACGCCGGAGGAAAAGAGATCGTTCAGCACATCCACGTCGGTCGTCACTCGGGTAACCAGACGGCCCACGGGGTTGCGATCGAAAAAGCCCATTTCCAGCCGCTGCAAGTGGAGGAAGATCTGCTTGCGCAGGTCATACATTACCTTCTGCCCCACCAACTGCATGGCGAACGACTGCGAGAATTCCAGGAAAAAGCTGAATAACACCGTGGGGAGGAAGAGAGCAAAAGCAATCTGGGCGATGCCCACGAAGGGATCTCGGCTTAGAAAATGCCCGAGTACGGGTGGAAGATTTTGTCCCCGGGCGGGATCCAGATAGCGATCCACCTCCACCTTCATCAGATATGCCGGGATGGCCTGAAGCATTCCGTAAACGAGCGTTGTGAAGAGCGCGAACAACGTCATGCGCCAATACGGACGTAGGTACTGGATCAATCGCCGCATCAGCCGCGCGTCGTAAGCTTTACCGATAATCTCTTCATCGTGCGGACTGCCTGCCATTCATTCTACCAGTCGGGGCGGTCTACCTGTCCCGGTTATTTGTGTCGGGGTGACCGCCGATGTCCAATCGTTATGCTTCCTTCTCTAATGCTTCTTCAATCAACTGCTTGTTGTAAAGCTCCGTGTAATAGCCGTTCATTGCCAGCAATTCCGCGTGGGTGCCGCGCTCTACGATTTCCCCATCGTGCAGTACCACGATTTCATCGGCGTTCTGGATGGTCGAAACGCGGTGGGAAATCAAAATCGTAGTGCGGCCCTCCATGACGCCGGTGAGTTGCCGCAGGATGGTCTCCTCGGTGTAGGTGTCTACGCTGGAAAGTGCATCATCCAGAATCAAAATGCGTGGATTGCGAATGACCGCGCGGGAGATGGCCGTCCGTTGCTTCTGCCCGCCGGAGAGCGTCAGGCCTCGCTCCCCCACCATGGTGTCGAACTTCTTGGGAAAGCCGTTAATCTCCGGGAGAATATTGGAAATTTCTGCGGCGCGCTCCACCTGCGCCTCGGGCACGTCCGGCGCGCCCAGCCGTATGTTCTCCCGAATTGTCTCACTGAACAGGAATGTTTCCTGGGGCACAAATCCGATGTGCTTGCGCAGTGTCTGGAGAGGAATCTCGCGGATGGGAACTCCATCAATGAGCATTGTCCCTGGGGGAGCATCGTACAAGCGCGGGATCAGACTCACGAGCGTGGATTTTCCCGAGCCCGTCGCCCCCACCACCGCCACTGTTTTGCCGGCGGGAATGCGCAAGTTGATACTCTTCAGAATCGCGTGCCCGTTGTAACTGAAGCTCAGATTGCGGAACTCGATCTCGCCTCTCAGCTCGTTTACGGGATTTGCCGGAACCTCGCGGTCGTCGATATCGGGTTGAGCATCAAAGATGGTCATCAGCCGTCCCTGCGATGCCAACCCCCGCTCTACCATGTTGGTCACCCAACCCAGCGCGACAATGGGCCAGATGAGGTTGGCAAGATATACATTGAAGGCGGCAAATGTTCCGACGGTAATCATTCCCCGCACCACGTGCCGCCCACCCACCACCAGGACCATCATCAGCGCCATGGCAAACATTAATGCCATTCCCGGCCATAAGAAGCTGGTGATCCAGATCAAACCCCGGTTTTTCTCCACGAAGTCCAGGTTCATCACGTCAAAGGTCGCCATCTCCGCATCTTCCTGGCAAAAGGCGCGAACCACCCGCACTCCGGAGATGTTTTCGCGCACCCGTTCCGTGAGTTCGGAATAAAGCGCCTGGATCCTCTCGAAGCGTTCGTGAATTTTGACCCCAAAAAATTTGACCCCCACGGAAACCAGTGGCATAGGGGCAAGCGCCATCAGCGTCAGTTTCCAATCCAGGTGAATCATCAAGCCGATCGTGACGACACCGGTCACCGCGGTGGTGGCTGAATACATGATGCCCGGGCCAATCATGTTACGAACGGCGTTCAGGTCGTTGGTGAGCTTTGCCATCAGATCGCCGGTGCGATGCTCAGTGTAATACCGCGGCGAAAGACGCAGCAGATGGCGGAACAAGTCATTGCGCAAATCGTATTCGGCATCACGGGAAATGCCGATGAGAATCCAACGCGTCCAGAATTGGAAGAAGGCCTTGGTGATCGACAAACCTATGAGCACCCCGGCCACGACGGCCAATCGCCGAAGCAGTACGCCGTGCGTCAGGTCGTCGACGCCGGCCTTAATGGCCAAGGGAACCAGCGCACCCACGGACTGTCCAAGAACCAGGCACACGAATCCCACGATAAATTGGGCCTTGTAGCGCGCAAGGTAAGGCCGAAGTGGACGGAAGCGGGCAAACATGCGATACCTTAACCTGATGACTTGAACCCTTTGATCTTATCCCCAAGACAGAGGAGGGCCAAACTATTAGATTATAACGGAGGGTGGAGGATACCGGAACGTCTACATCTCGCGGCGGCCTTCCAGGGCTTTGACCATGGTGACTTCGTCCGCGTACTCCAATTCCGAGCCCACGGGAATTCCCATGGCGATGCGGCTCACTTTCACGCCCAGAGGTTTGATGAGCCGGGAAATATAGACGGCGGTGGCTTCACCCTCGACAGTGGGGCTGGTGGCAATGATCAGTTCCTTGACCTTGCCGCCCCTCAAGCGCTCGAGCAAATTCTTGAGCTTCAGTTGGTCGGGTCCAATGCCTTGCAGCGGTGAAAGGGCTCCGTGCAGCACGTGGTATTGTCCGTGGAACTCGCGGGTCTTTTCCACAGCCACGACATTGTAAGGCGTCTCCACCACGCAAATCACTTCGCCGTCGCGCCGGGAGTCCGTGCAGTATTCGCAGGGATCGAGTTCCGTCAAATTATTGCACGCGCTGCATAAACGGATTTTGTCCTTGGCATCGAGGATGGCCGAGGCCAGGCGCTCCGCGTCTTCCCGGGGAGTGCGTTCCAGGTGGAAGGCGATGCGCTGCGCGGATTTCTGACCGATCCCAGGCAGGCGTTTCAACTCATCAATCAGGCGAGCCAAAGGCTCGGCGTAATCTTTCATTGTCGTGGAGGTTCGATTGTCGGCTTTCGAATATCAAGATCGAGTCAGGTCAAGCCTGGAATGCTCAGCCCGCCCGCCAGGCTGCCCATTTGGCTGGCCATCTGGTCGTCCACTTTTCGCGAAGCTTCATTGACGGCAACCAGGATCAAATCCTGCAACATTTCCAGATCCTGCGAGGCAAACACCTCAGGATCGATGCGCACTTCGTGGAGCTGCTTCTGGCCATTCATTTTGACGGAGACCATGCCCCCGCCCGCCGTGGCATCTACCACCAACTCATCCAGTTGCTTCTGTAATTGCTCCTGGAACTGTTGGACTTGTTTCAGCATCTGCTGCATCTGTTGCAGGTTTTTCATCGCTCACTCCCGGCTCAGGTCCTTCACGTCCAACACCGTGCCGTCAAACTTTTTGCGAAAGGCTTCCACGGTCTGGTCGCGATCGGCGCGTTCGCGCGCGCTCGGACGTTCCACACGAGCACCGACTTCCTGCTCTTCAAGTCTAACACAAATTCTCACGGGTTGGCCGAGCACTTGGGCGCACACCGTGCGCAGTATTTCCTCCTGTTCGCGACTCTTGAGCAAATCCGCAAAAAAGGATTCCCTCTGGGCGTAAACAAATGTGGCGTCACCATTCTCGCAGCGCCAACTGGACATATGCTCCAGGCAACTCCCCAGAAAATTCGATTGGCCATAGACCTTGGATTTGATGGCGGCCAAAAGTGCATCTTCGCTGGCAGACGCGGCAGTTTCCACCGGTGCGGTGGGGGGCGGCACGGCCGATATCGGTGTGGGCAAGAGTTCTTCCGTCGGCGGCTTTTCGAGACTCTCGGTGCGAACCTTGCGCGGCGGTTCCGGTGCCAAACGTGCCGGTGGTGCCACGCTGGGTCGCGGGGGGACTGGAGAGCCTTTTCCGGGCGGTACTGGGCCGCCCAATCCGCTGAGCAGAGTCTCCAACGACGCCAGGCGCCGCGCGTGCACCATCTTCATCAGGGCCAGTTCCAGATGGAAGCGCGGCACCAGCGCATAGCGCATCTCGCTCTCGGCGCGCAGCAGGATATTGAAAAACCGCGAGAGGTCTTCTTCACTGAAG
>Ga0335085_10015040_pt1 | contig 11250 bp, 10 predicted proteins | sample Lox_Sample_45_FD_206712 | JGI IMG/M metagenome (GOLD analysis project Ga0335085, IMG submission 206712) | Soil microbial communities from Loxahatchee National Wildlife Refuge, Florida, United States - Lox_Sample_4.5 | ecosystem: Environmental > Terrestrial > Soil > Wetlands | place: USA... | reverse complement strand
GTCGAGCCGCGCGCCGGCGCCGGCTGCGGCTGCAGTGAGGCGCCGCGCGGGATCTGCTGGCACCGCTACGAGCTCGACGACGAGGGGACGATCCTCGACGCGAAGATCGTCCCGCCGACGTCGCAGAACCAGATGACGATCGAGTCCGACCTCCGGGGGGTGGTCGAGCGCTACGCCGACCTGCCGGACGAGGAGCTGTCGCTGCGCTGCGAGCAGGCCATCCGCAACTACGACCCGTGCATCTCCTGCGCGACGCACTTCCTGAAGCTGGAGGTGGATCGAGGGTGAACGTGATTGGCCTCGGGAACGAGTGGCGAGGCGACGACGGCGTCGGCATCGAGGTCGCCCGCCGCCTCGGCGGACGCGAGCTCGGCGGCGAGCCGATCGCGCTCGCCGAGGCGCTCGCCGGCGGAGCGGAGGTCGCGGTCGTCGACGCGGTCTCCTCCGGCGCGGCCCCGGGGACCGTGCACACCTTCGACGCGAGCCGCGAGCCGCTGCCGGCGCGGCTGTTCGGCGCGTCCTCGACGCACACGCTCGGGCTCGCGGAGGCGGTGGAGCTCGCGCGGTCGCTGGGCCGGCTGCCGGACCGGGTGATCGTCTACGGGATCGAGGGGTCGAGCTTCGGCTTCGGCAAGGGGCTCAGCCCCGAGGTCGAGCGCGCCGCCGGCCGGCTCGTCGAGGAGCTCGGCCGTGCATGAGAAGCACCTGACCGAGGACCTCGTCCGCGAGCTCGAGTCGATCGCCGCGCGCGAGGGCGGCACGCGCGTGACGCGGATCAGGGTCCGGCTCGGCGCCCTCTCGCACTTCACGCCGGACCACTTCGAGGAGCACTTCGAGGACGCCGCCCGCGGCACCGTCGCCGAGGGGGCGGAGGTCCAGGCGGAGCTGAGCTCCGACGTGACGGCCCCGGGCGCGCAGGGCGTGCTGCTCGAGACCGTCGAGTTCGAATTCGAGTGAAGAAAGGGCTGTCATGACCACGCAAGCGAAGAGCTTCGAGTTCCCGGTCTCCGTCCACTGGGTCGGGAGGCGCAGGACGATCGCGTCCGTCGACGGGAAGCGCGACCTCGAGGTCGCCACCCCGCCGGAGTTCAAGGGCGGCGTGGAAGGGGTCTGGAGCCCGGAGGACCTGCTCGTCGGCTCCATCGGCACCTGCTTCGCGGTCACGCTCGTCGCGATCGCGGAGCGGCGGGACGTCCCGCTCCACGGTCTCGACGTCGCCGCCCGCGGCCGCGTCACGCAGCGGCACGACGGCCGCGCCGGCTTCGTCGAGGCGACGCTCCACGTCTCCCTGCTGACCGACCCCGGCCGGGAGGAGGAGGCGATCGCCGCCGCCGAGGCCGCCGAGCGCGGGTGCCTCGTCGCCGCGTCGCTGGACTTTCCGGTGCGGCTGATGCTCGACGTCCGCACCTCCGAGGCCGTCGGAGCGGTTCGATGAGCGGCGTCCATCCGTCCGCGTCGTTCAGCGCCACCCTCCGCCTCCGCCTCGACAACCAGCCGGGCACCTTTGCCCGGGTCGCCGAGGCGGTCGGCGACGCCGGCGGCCTGCTCGGCTCGATCGACCTCGTCCGCGTCGAGCGCGGGACGAAGATCCGCGACGTGACGGTGCTCGCCACCGACGCCGACCACCTCGACCGGATCACGGCCGCCGTCCAGGGAGTGGACGGCGTGGAGGTCGTCAACGTCTCCGACCGGGTCTTCCTGATGCACCTCGGCGGCAAGATCGAGGTCTCGCTCAGGTCGCCGCTGAAGACGAGGGACGACCTCTCGATGGCGTACACCCCCGGCGTTGCCCGCGTGTCCTCGGCGATCGCGGCCGACCCGGCGAAGGTCTGGAACCTGACGATCAAGCAGCACACCGTCGCCGTCGTCAGCGACGGCACGGCCGTCCTCGGCCTCGGCGACATCGGCCCGGAGGGCGCGCTCCCCGTGATGGAGGGCAAGGCGATGCTGTTCAAGGAGTTCGGCGGCGTCGACGCCTTCCCGATCTGCCTGGCGACGAAGGACCCGGACGAGATCGTCGCGACGGTGAAGGCGATCGCTCCCGTCTTCGGCGGAATCAACCTCGAGGACATCTCTGCGCCCCGCTGCTTCGAGATCGAAGACCGGCTGCGCGCGGAGCTCGACATCCCCGTCTTCCACGACGACCAGCACGGGACGGCGGTGGTCGTGCTCGCGGCGCTCTACAACGCGCTGCAGGTCGTCGGCAAGCGGCCGGAGGATCTCCGCGTCGTCGTCACCGGCGTCGGCGCGGCCGGCGTCGCGGTGACGAAGATGCTGCTCGCGGCCGGCGTCCGCGACATCGTCGGCGCCGACAGCAAGGGCTGCGTCCACAAGGGCCGGCCGGGCCTGACGCCCGAGAAGGCTGCGTACGCCGAGCTGACCAACCCGAACGGCCTCACGGGCACCGCCGACGAGGCGCTGGCGGGAGCCGACGTCTTCATCGGGGTCTCCCAGCCGGGGGCGGTCACCGTGGACGGGATCCGCTCGATGGCCGACGGGGCGATCGTCTTCGCGATGGCCAACCCGGTTCCGGAGGTGATGCCCGAGGAGATCGCCGGGCTCGCCGCCGTGATCGGCACGGGCCGCTCCGACTACCCGAACCAGATCAACAACGTGCTCGCGTTCCCCGGCATCTTCCGCGGCGCGCTCGACGTGCGCGCGAGCGACATCAACGAGGAGATGAAGCTCGCCGCCGCCGAGGCGATCGCCGCGGTGGTCAAGCCGGCGGAGCTCGAGGCGGACTACGTGATCCCGAGCGTCTTCAACCGGGACGTGGCACCGGCGGTCGCAGAGGCGGTCGCCCACGCGGCCGAGGCGTCCGGCGTCGCGCGACGCCGGCGCGAAGTGGCCGAACCGGCCTGAGCGCGGACTGGAGGTGTAGGTGATGAGCACCAAGACGACAGCCAAAGAGGCCGACCTCGCCGGCCCCGGCATCGGCGACTACGCCGAGCTCGAGCGCGTCCTCCCGGACGACTACCGGCCGCTGCTCGACCCGAGGGAGACGATGCGGGCGCTCTACGCCGCGAAGCGGCTGATCGAGGACCGGCTCTGCGAGGAGCTGAGCCTGACGCTGGTGCAGGTGCCGCTGATCGTCGACCGAGAGAGCGGGGTGAACGACTACCTCGACCGCGACGGCTCCCGGACACCGGTGGGCTTCCACATCGCCAACGACCGCGACCTGCACCCGATCGACGCGGAGGTCGTCCAGGCGGCGACGAAGTGGAAGCGGATGGCGCTGCGCCAGTTCGGGATGCGGCCCGGCGAGGGCCTGCTCACCGACATGAGGGCCGTGCGCAAGGACTACTTCCTCGACCACGACCACAGCGCGTACGTCGACCAGTGGGACTGGGAGCGGGCGATCCTCCCGGAGGACCGCACCCTCGACTACCTGACCGAGACCGTCCGCACGCTCTGGCGCGTCCTGAAGGAGGCCGAGACGTTCCTCCACGAGCGCTGGCCCGACCTCGCCGCGCACGGGGCGCTCCCGGACGAGCTCACCTTCGTCCACGCCGAGGACATCCTCGAGGCCTTCCCGGACCTCCCGCGGAAGCAGCGCGAGACGGCGTTCCTGCAGGAGCACCCCGCGGTGTTCATCTACGGGATCGGCTGGCCGCTCGCCGACGGGTACCCGCACGAGCTGCGCGCCGCCGACTACGACGACTGGTCGACGGAGACCGTGTCGGCCGACGGCCGCCCGATGCACGGCCTGAACGGGGACATCCTCGTCTGGAACCCGGTCACGCGTCGGCGCCACGAGCTCAGCTCGATGGGCATCCGCGTCACGAAGGAAGGGCTCGTCCGGCAGCTCGAGCTGTCCGGCCAGCTCGACTTCCTCGAGCTGCCGTACCACCGGGCGATCCTGAACGACGAGATCCCGCTCTCGATCGGCGGCGGCATCGGCCAATCGCGGACGATGATGCTCCTGTTGCGCAAGGCGCACCTCGGCGAGGTCAGCGTCACGGTCTGGCCGCAGGTCCTCAAGGACATGTGCGCTCGGCGCAACATCAACGTCCTCGAGTGACGCGCGGGTCGCGGCGCCGTCAGGGAACGAGGTCGGGCTCGCGCGAGAGCGTCGCCAGCGCGTGCGCCTCGAGCTGGCGCACCCGCTCGCGTGTCAGGCCCAGCTCGCGGCCGATCGCCTGGAGCGTCTCCGGCTCGCCCTCCAGGCCGAAGTGGCGCTCGAGGATCACGCGCTCGCGCTCGGGCAGGTGGGACAGCGCTTCGTGGACGCTCTGGATCCGGCGATGCCGCTCGAGCTCGTCCTCCGGAGGATCGGCGGTCGGGTCGGCGATCAGCTCGCCGAGCTCGGTCGGCTCGCCCTCCCAGCCGACCGACTGGTTGAGGGAGAGCGTCGTCCGCGCGAGGCCCAGGGCCTCGTCGACCCGCTGGACGCTGACGCCCGCCTCGCGGGCCAGCTCCTCGCGTGACGGGGCGCGGCCGAGCTCGCTCTCGAGCCGCCGCGCGGTCGCCTCCACCTTCCGGCGCCGCTCGAGCACGTGCACGGGGATGCGGATCGTGCGCGAGTGGTTCGAGATCGCCCGCTGGATCGCCTGGCGGATCCACCAGGTCGCATAGGTCGAGAACTTGTGGCCGCGGCGCCAGTCGAACTTCTCGACGGCTCGGTTGAGGCCGATCGCGCCCTCCTGGATCAGGTCGAGGAGCGGCAGGCCGTGCCCCTGGTAGCGCTTGGCGATCGACACGACGAGGCGGAGGTTCGACTCGACCATGCGGTGCTTCGCCTCGAGGTCGCCGCGCTCGATCCGCTTCGCCAGGGCGACCTCCTCGGACGCCGTCAGCAGGCGGTGGGTCGAGATCTCGGAGAGCAGGAGCTGCAGGCTGTCCTCGGCGCCACCGCTGTCTCGTTCCTGCTCGGTGCCCGGCTCGGCAGGTGCGTCGAGAGTGTCGATCACGAGACCAGTGTGCGGACCGGGCGGAGCCGCTACATCCGCGCGGCTCCTGACCCAGAACGCGGGAAAACACCGACCCCGGAAACGCCGGCGGGCCGGCGTCTGCCGGCCCGCCGGCGGAGGCGGTGTCGGTCGGGGTCTACGTGGCCTGCGGCGTCGGCTTCACGGCTGCCGACTGCGTCTCCTGCCTGCGCTCCTCCCGGGCCGGGAGCCACCGCAAGGCGAAGAACGCGAGGATCCCGAGGCCGATGCCGACCAGCAGCAGGGCAATCCCGACGACGATGCTGAACATCGAGACCTGCTCGGCGAAGAACGAGGTGTTCAGGGCCGTCGAGATCGCGAGCTCGGTCACCCAGAGGTTGCGAGCCGTGTTCTCGACCGGCTGGCCCGTCTTCGGATCCTTCGCCGCCGCGGCAGCGTCGTTTGTGTCCTTGCCGCTCTTGGTGACGTACCGGCCCATCTGCGCATACGTCTTGCCGGCGGTCGCCTCGAAGGTGTGGATGCGCATGTAGGACGCGAAGCACTTCGCCCGCGGACCGCTGTTGATCTCCTTGCCGGCAACGTTGCACGTCGGCAGCTGAGCCATGACCGACGGCGGCAGCTTGGCCTGCTTGGCCTCGGCGAGGATCGCGGTCTTGGTCATGTCGGGCGTGCCGACGACGAACTCGCGCTTGACGTCCTTGCGGACTTCGTTGCGGCCGTTCACGCCCATCACGAGGGTCGCGATGCCAAATGCGACCAGGACGATCGCGGCTGCGTATCCGCCGAACTCGAAAAGCCTCTTGCCTTTCATGTCCTTTGCCTCCTTGTGGAACGGGGATTGCCGCATTGAACGAAGCCGTGGGCAAAATCGCATCCGGCGCCGTCCACAGGGCCGATGCGGAGTACTACGGAACGCGAACGCCGGTAGCTACGGAGGCCGCCCTCGAGCGGGCGAGCGGCTCGAAGCGGGCCTGGAAGAAGCGCAGGTGCTCGGGCTCGTACGTCATGCGGAGGCCGGGCACCTCGTCGCGCCGGCGGAACACGTCCGCGACGACCGACGCGACGTAGTCGAGGTGCTCCTGCGTGTAGACGCGGCGGGGGATCGTCAGCCGCACGAGCTCGAGCCCGCCGTACGGCTCGTCGCCGTGCTGGCCGGAGACGATCCCGCGCTCCATCGTCCGGACGGCGCCCGCGAGGTAGATCGCCGCCGCGAGCGACTGCGCCGGGAACTGCGTCTGGGGGATCCCGGGGAGGAACCGCTTCGCGTCGAGGAACACCGCGTGCGCGCCGACCGGGACGACGATCGGGACGCCCGGCTTCTGGAGCAGCCCGCCCAGGTACGCGGACTGTCCCACGTAGTGCCTGAGCGTCGCCTCGTCGAGCGACTCGCGGATCCCCTGGGCGAGCGCCTCCATGTCGTGCCCGGCCATCCCGCCGTAGTGCGGGAAGCCCTCGTAGACGACGACGAGCTCGCGCGCCCGCTCCGCGACGGCGTCGTCGTTCAGGGCGAGGAGCCCGCCGATCGGGACGAAGTGATCCTTCTTCGAGGAGAAGACGGCGCCGTCGGACAGGTCGGCGAGCTCGCGGACGATCGACGCGATCGTCCGGTCCGCGTGCCCGGGCTCCCGCTCCTTCACGAAGAGCGCGTTCTCGGCCGCCCGGGTCGCGTCGAGGATCAGCGGGACGCCGTACGAGCGCGTCAGCTCGCGGACGCCGCGCAGGTTCTCGATCGAGAAGGGCTGCCCGCCGGCCATGTTCAGGCAGGCCTCCTGGCGGACGAACGCGACCCGCTCGGGCGCGGCGCCGGCCAGCACGCGTTCGAGCCGGACGAGGTCGATGTTCCCCTTGAACGGGTGCCGGCTCGCGGGGTCGGACGCCTCCTGGATCGAGACGTCCACCCAGATCCCCCCGGCGAGCTCGGCGTGCTCGCGGGAGGTCGTGAAGTAGAGGTTGGACGGGACGAGCTGTCCCGGGCGGATGAGTACGCGCGAGAGCAGGTGCTCCGCGCCTCGGCCCTGATGGGCCGGGATCAGGTGGCGGTAGCCGTACGCCTCCTGCACGGCCGCCTCGAGCCGGAAGAAGCTGCGTGAGCCGGCGTAGGACTCGTCGCCCAGCTCCATCGCCGCGCGCTGCTCCTGGGAGAGCGCGGACGTGCCGCTGTCGGTGAGCAGGTCGACGAACACGTCCTCGGCCCTGAGGAGGAAGGTGTTGTAGCCGGCCTCCCGGAGCGCCAGGTGCCGGCGCGCGACCGAGGGCAGCGAGATCGGCTCGACGACCTTGATCTTCCAGGGCGGGGCGATCGCCGCCATCAGGCGGCGTGGCTCCTGGTGTAAGCCCGGTCTCGCACGACCATCACGGGCACGGTCGAGCGCTCGGTCACCTCGCGCGAGACGCTGCCGATCAGCGCGCTCGTCAGCGTGCCCCGGCCGCGCGATCCGACCACGAGCAGGTCGGCGTCGCGGTACTGCGCCGCGTCGACGATGCACGACGCCGGGTCGCCCTCGAGGATCTCGGACTCGCACGGGACCCCGACGCGCTCCGCCTCGACCTCGGCCATCGCGAGGGCCGCGCGGGCCTGCTCGAGCTGGTGGGTCAGATGGCGCTGGTACCACGGCTCGCCGAGGAGCGGAACCGGATGGCGGACGTACACGAAGGTCACCGAGGCGCCCACGTCGAAGGCGAGCTGGACCCCGTCTTCGACCGCGGGCCACGCGTTTACCGAGCCGTCGGTGGCGATGACGATGCGGTTCATGAGAACTCTTCTCCTTCCCGGGCTGATTCTCGACAGCCCGCGAACGAGCGCCATCGTGACCGCCGCTGAGGTGCGATCAGGAATTTGCCGCAGGCGGCTCAGCGCCTGTTCTGATGCCGCTCGCTCCGGCTAACGTCCACACTGAGCGCAATGGCGACGGCACCGCCGGACATCCGGGACGTCATCCTCCGGAGCGGCACCACGCTCCGGCTGCGCCCGCCGCACGAGCCCGACGTCGACCTGATCGTCGACTTCTTCAGGGGCCTGTCGGAGCGGAGCGTCTACCAGCGCTTCCACGGCTTCCCGAGCATGGCCCGGGCGACGGTGGAGCCGTTCGTCGAGCCCGACTGGGAGGACAGCGGCGCGCTGATGGGCACGTTCTCGGAGGACGGGCTCGGCGAGCGGGTCGTCGCGCTCGCGAACTTCGTCCGGCTGCGCGACCCGGCGTGCGCCGAGGTCGCCTTCGCGGTCGCCGACGACTTCCAGGGGCAGGGCGTCGGCACCCGGCTGCTCGAGCAGCTCGCCGAGTCGGCGGCAGAGGCCGGGATCACGACGTTCGTCGCCGACGTGATGCCGGACAACGCGCCGATGCTGCGCGTGTTCGAGGACGCCGGCTTCGACGTCTCGCGCCGGCTCGAGAGCGGGACGACCGAGGTGCGCCTGACGATCGCGCCCACGCAGACCTACCGGGCGGCGGTCGACGAGCGCGACCACGTCGCGGTCGCCGCATCGCTGGCCCCGTTCTTCGAGCCGAAGACCGTCGCCGTCGTCGGCGCCTCGTCCCGCCGCGGGTCGATCGGCGGCGAGCTCTTCCGGAACATCCTCGAGTCGGGCTACACGGGGATCGCATACCCGGTCAACGCGAAGTCGCCGGCGATCGCCGGCGTGAAGGCCTACCCCTCGATCGCGGACATCCCCGACGGGGTCGACCTCGCCGTCTTCTGCCTCCCTGCCGAGGCGATCCTGGCCGAGGCCGAGGCTGCGCTCGTGAAGGGGACGAAGGCGCTCTGCGTGATCTCCGCCGGGTTCGCGGAGACCGGCATCGAGGGCGAACGCCGCCAGGAGCAGCTGCTCGCGCGCGTCCGCGCCCACGGCGCCCGGCTGATCGGGCCGAACTGCCTCGGCATCTTCGTCGCCGGCGTCGGGCTGAACGCGACCTTCGCCCCGCACAACTTCCCGGCCGGGAACATCGGCTTCTCGTCCCAGAGCGGCGCGCTCGGCCTCGCGCTGCTCGAGCAGGCGGCGGAGCGCGGCCTCGGTCTGTCGTCGTTCATCTCGATCGGGAACAAGGCCGACGTCTCCTCCAACGACCTCCTCGAGTTCTGGGAGGAGGACCCGGCGACCGACCTGATCCTGCTCTACCTCGAGTCCTTTGGGAACCCGCGGAAGTTCGGCCGCCTCGCGCGCCGCGTCGCCCGCCAGAAGCCGATCCTCGCGATGAAGGGCGGCCGGACGGGCGCCGGCCAGCGGGCCGCCGGCTCGCACACCGCCGCGCTCGCGGGATCGATGACCGCCGTCGAGGCCGTCTTCCACCAGGCGGGCGTGATCCAGGCCGACTCGCTCGAGGACCTCGCCGACGTCGCCGTGCTCCTCTCGCGCCAGCCGCTCCCGAAGGGCCGGCGCGTCGCCGTGCTGACGAACGGCGGCGGGCTGGGAATCCTCTGCGCCGACGCCTGCGAGGCGGTCGGGCTCGAGCTGCCGCCGCCGAGCGAGGAGACGCGCGCGGCGCTCGCGACGATGCTGCCTCGCGAGGCGAGCCTCGCCAACCCGATCGACATGCTCGGCGGGGCGACCGGGGCCACCTACGAGGCGGTGATCCCGCACCTGCTGGACGACCCGATGTTCGACGCGCTGATCGTTCTCTTCACGCCGCCCGTCGTCGCCGCCGCCGGGGAGATCGGCGAGGCGGTCGTCCGGGCGCTGGCCGCGTGCCCGGACAACGAGAAGCCCGTGCTGGCGTCGTTCGTCGCCGAGGAGGGCGCGCCCCACTGCCTGATCGAGTACGACCCGCCCGTCGCCACGTTCGCGTACCCGGAGTCGGCGGCGAGGGCGCTCGGCCGCGCGGTCAACCGCGCCGAGTGGCTGCGGCGCCCCGCCGGCACCTACGCCGAGCTTCCGGACGTCGACCGCACCGCCGCCGAGGAGCTGGTCGCCGAGGTGCTCCGCTCCTCTAACGATGTGTGGCTGCCGCCGGCCCAGGCTCGCGCGCTCTTCGGTGCGTACGGGATCCCGCTCGTCGCCGAGCGCCTTGCCGCGACCGCCGGCGAGGCCGTCGCCGCCGCCCAGGAGCTCGGCTTCCCGGTCGTCGTCAAGTCGGCCGCGGCGGGCGCCCACAAGACCGAGACGGGCGCGATCGCGCTCGACCTCGCCGACGAGGACGCCGTCCGGGCGGCCGCCGAGCGGATCGGCACGCCGGTGCTCGTGCAGCAGATGGTGCAGGGCGGCGTGGAGCTGCTCGCCGGCGTCGTCGAGGATCCCGTGTTCGGGCCGCTCGTCGCGTTCGGCCCCGGCGGTGTCTTCACCGAGCTGATCGGCGAGGCACAGTTCCGCCTCGCCCCGCTCACCGACCTGGACGCGGAGGAGCTCGTCACGACCGGGAAGGCGGGCCGTCTCGTCCGCGGCTTCCGCGGCGGCCCCGCCGTGAGCGAGGAGGCGCTGGTCGACCTGGTGCTGCGCCTGGCCAGGCTCGCCGACGACATCCCGGAGATCGCCGAGCTCGACCTGAACCCGGTGATCGCGTTCCCGGAGGGGTGCGTCGCCGTCGACGCGCGGGTGCGGGTGCGCCCGGCCGAGCGCCTCCCACGCGCGAAGACCTGGTAGCCCGGCATGTTCAGGCGCGCGGTCGCCGCCTTCTGCCTCCTGGCGATCGTCGCGGGCGCGCTGCTGCACCTCGCCGGCGAGCCTGACGCGGGCGACATCGTGCTGGCGGTCGGCGCGGCGTGCGTCCTCGTCCCGCTGACGTGGGACGTCGCCCGCACGCTCGCGCGCAGGGACGTCGGCGTCGACGCGATCGCCCTGATCGCGATCGTCGGTGCGCTGGCGCTGCAGGAGTGGGCCGTCGCCGCCGTCGTCGCGCTCATGCTCGCCGGCGGAAACGCGCTCGAGGAGTTCGCGGGGGGGCGTGCCCGCCGGGAGCTGACCGCGCTCGTCGCGCGGGCGCCGCGGTCGGCGAGCCTCCGCCGGCCGGACGGGAGCGTCGAGCACGTGCCCGTCGAGGACGTCGTTCCCGGCGACTCCGTGATCGTCCGCGCCGGCGAGGTGGTGCCCGTCGACGGCGCCGTCGAGAGCTCCGAGGCCGTCCTCGACGAGTCGAGCCTGACGGGCGAGCCGCTCCCGGTCGTCCACCCGCGCGGCACGCACGTCCGGAGCGGGACGGCCAACGCCGGCGAGGCGTTCGAGCTCCGCGCGTCGCGGCCGGCGGCCGAGAGCGCGTACGCCGCGGTCGTGCGGCTCGTCCGCGACGCGGAGGCGCAGAAGGCGCCGTTCGTCCGGCTCGCCGACCGGTACGCGATCGGGTTCCTGCCCTTCACCGCGGTCGTCGCCGGGCTGGCCTGGGCGCTGTCCGGCGACCCGGTGCGCGCGCTGGCGGTGTTCGTCGTCGCCACGCCC
>Ga0335085_10015039_pt1 | contig 11251 bp, 12 predicted proteins | sample Lox_Sample_45_FD_206712 | JGI IMG/M metagenome (GOLD analysis project Ga0335085, IMG submission 206712) | Soil microbial communities from Loxahatchee National Wildlife Refuge, Florida, United States - Lox_Sample_4.5 | ecosystem: Environmental > Terrestrial > Soil > Wetlands | place: USA... | reverse complement strand
GGCGCGCGTGTGGCCGCTGCCGCGCGCCTGGCCGGCGCCCGCGCGTGGCTGACGCGGGGGCCGCTGGGCAGCAGCTGGCGGGGGGCCCGTCAACTGGTGCGCGAGAACCCGCTCACGCGAGCCCTGTCCGGTGTCGCCCTCGGGAGCGCCGTGCGCCATCCCCGGCGGGTGCTGTGGATCGGGTTGGCGCTGGCGCTCGCCGGCTGGGCGCTGGACACCCAGACCAGCGTGCAGACCGACATCACCAAGCTGGTACCACAGAACCTCAGCTCGCTGCAGGCCCTGCAGACGCTCGAGCGCACCAGCGGGGTGGGCGGGGAAATCGACCTGCTCGTATCCGGCAAGAACGTCGCCCGCCCGGCCACGATCGAATGGATGAGCGCCTACGAGCGGGGCGTGCTCTCCCACTACGGCTTCAGCGCCTCGCGCCCGTGCGGGAAGGCCCGCCTGTGCCCCGCCTTCTCGCTGCCGGACCTGTTCTCGGGCTCGCCGCTGGGCGGCACCCAGAGCGACAAGCTGAGCTCTGCCCAGGTCGAAGGGCTGCTGAAAGTGATCCCGCCGTACTTCTCCCAGGATGTGATCAGCGCCGACCGCCACGAGGCCACGCTGGCGTTCGGGGTTCGCCTGATGAGCCTCGCCCAGGAGCAGCGCGTGATCGAAACGATGCGCTCGCGCCTGCATCCCCCGCCCGGCGTCAGCGCCAGCCTCGTCGGCCTGCCGGTGCTGGCCTCGAGCTCGGGCGCCAAGGTCGCCGACCCGTGGCGACGGCTGCTGACGCTGCTGGCCGGTCTGCTGGCGGTGGCTCTGGTGCTGGCCGTGGCCTTCAGGGGTGACCGCAGGCGGGTGCTCGTGCCGCTGGTCCCGGTCGCGCTCGCCTCCGGCTGGTCGGCGCTGGTGCTGTTCGCCGTGAGGGTGCCACTGAACCCGATGTCGGTGACGCTCGGGGTGCTCGTGGTCGCCCTCTCCACGGAGTTCAGCGTGCTGTTGAGCGAGCGTTACCGCCAGGAGCGCGGCGCCGGTCTCGGGACCGTGCAGGCGCTGCGGCGCAGCTACCAGCGCACCGGCGCCGCCGTGGCCGCCTCGGCCGTGACCGCGATCGCCGGCTTCGGCGTGCTGGCGCTCTCGGAAATCGAGATGCTGCGACAGTTCGGCCTGGTCACCCTGATCGACCTCAGCGCCTCGCTGCTGGGTGTGCTGATCGCGCTCCCGGCCGCGCTGATGGTGGCCTACGGGAGCCCCGAGCGCCGCCGCCGTCGCCGCACCGTGCCGGGGAGCGGGCTGCTGGCGCGCGCGCGGGCGGGAGCCGGCGCAGCCGCGGGGTCCGGGCATGAGCCCGCATGAGCGCCTCTTCATCGGTCAGCGGCGCGGCCAACCGGATGACGGGGGCCCTGAGGAGACGAGCCGCAGGCGCCCGCGAGGGGGCGCCGAGGACCCCGACGAGCAGCGGCGCTCTCGCCGCGGGCGACTGCTGGGCATCATCGCCGTCGCGGCGTTCGTCGCGCTGATCGCGATCGCGCTGCTGCACACCCCGGGCGGGCTCAACGGCATCGATCCCGGCAAGCCGATCGCTCCCTTCGCGGTGCCGCTCGCGAAGGGCACCCTCGTCGGCGACGCCAACGTAGCCGTCCACGCCCACGAAGGCGAATCCGGGAACGTGCCCGCGTGCAGCGTGCGGGGCAGCCAGATCCTGAACATCTGCGAACTCGCCGAACGGGGCCCGGTGGTGCTCGCCCTGTTCGTCAACGGCGGCGACTGCCCCCGCGTGCTGGGCGAGATGCAGGCGCTGAAGAGCTCGTTCCCGGGGGTCCAGTTCGCAGCCGTGCAGATCAAGGGCTCGCGTTCTGAGGAGCGCTCCCTGATCGCGAAGGACGGCCTCACGTACCCGGTCGGGCTCGACGCCGACGGTGCGCTGGCCTCGCTGTACAAAGTCCTCGGCTGCCCGCAGGTCGACTTCGCCTACCCGGGGGGCAAGGTCCAGAGCCGGGCGCTGCTGGTCACACCGACGCCCGCCACGCTGCGCGCCCGTGTCGCCGCGCTGGTGGCGGCCTCCCGCGCCCGCGGCTGGCACGGAGGCTCCGCATGAGCTGTGCCATCGCCCCCACCGTTGCCCGGCGGACCTACGAATGAGCTGTGCCATCGCCCCCACCGTCGCCCGGCGGACCTACGAATGAGCAGTGCCGCCGCCCCAACCGTCGGCTGGCGGGCCCCCGAGGTGATGCAGGAGCTGCCCTCGCTGAGGCTGCTGGTGGCCGAGGTCGAGGTCGCCCGGGAGGGGTCGCTGACGGGCGTCTCCCCGCCCGACATCCAGCGCCGCCTGCGGGAACGCTCGAGCCGCTTTCGCGGCGCCCGCGCGGTCAGCATCCGACTCGAGCCGGTGCCGGCGGCCTACCGCGTGTTCTTCCGCCACATCGGCCTCGACCCCGACGTGGTCCGGACCCCGATCGAGGCGGCGGTGCTGGAGCGGATGCTGCGGGGCGGCTTCCCCACCGGGGGGCTGCTCGCAGACGCCCTGCTGATCGCCCTCACCGACACCGGCGTGCCGGTGTGGGCGCTCGCCAGCGAGACGCTCGACGGGCCTCCCGGGATCCGCGAGAGCGTGGAGGGCGAGCCGCTCGGAGGCGGGCGTGACGCGCGGGCGCTGCCGGCTGGACGGCTGGTGGTGGCCGACAGTCGCCATGCCCTCGCGGTCCTGTTCGAGGAGCCCGCCCGCGCCCACGCTCCACGCTCCGGGACGCGCGCGGTGACGCTGTTCGCGGTGCAGGTTGCGGGCGTCCCGACGCTGTTCGCCGAGGAGGCGCTGTGGAGCGCCGCCAGCGCCCTGGAAGCGCCCTGAGCGGTCGCCCGCATGCGCGATCGGCAGCCGGGGGCGCTGGTAGAATCGAACCCTCTCGGGGCTTGGTTTCGTCGAGAAGGAGAGCGAAGTGGCGCAGCTCGTGCAGCAGCAGGCGGTGCTCGATCGGCCATTGGAGGCGACCTCCGAGCGAGCCGCTCGTGCCGCGCTGAAGGCCCAGATCGCCCGCCTCGAGCGCGAGCTCTCGGGCATCGTCGCCGGGCGCTTCCCCTACATCCCAGCGCCGCGGGCGCCACGCTGCGAAGGCTCCCCACGGGCGCCCCGCCTGCCTGACCTGGGGGAGCTGGAGCGCGAACGCGACCACCTCGCGGGACGCCTCCAGGAGCTTCGCCGGGTCGCCACGGAGCGCACCGAGCACGAGCGGCGTGCCCGCGAGCTGCTCGAGCGGATGCGCCTGGAACCCGGGCGCTACAAGTTCGTTCGCCTACCGGTCCGGGATCTCGGCCAGGGCGGCTGCGGGGTCTGGCAGGTCAGACCCCGCCTCGGCCTGATCGGGATGCTCGCGGGCTGGTGGCAGCTCAAGCTCTCGTCGGGCTGTCCATTAGCCAGGGGGTAGCGCCCAAGGCGCTGCCCCTGTCACCCGACTCCAGCAGCTCGGCCAGCCGCCGGCTCTGACGCTCGGTGAGCGAGCCGACCGTCTTGTTCTCCGACAGGGGGATCTGGGCCAGGAATTTGCGGCAGCGGGTCTGACCCCAGCGGCGCTGGCTCATCAGCAGGTCGGAGATCGCCATGCTGTGGGCCTCCCACGGGCAATCGAGGATCACCTCCGCGACGTCGGTCTCGCCCACGGCGATGCGCCGCTTGAGCTCGGCCCGTGCGAGACGGACCTGGTTGGCGCGTTCGAGCGCACGCATGTGCTGGGGGCCGGCAGGGGTAACCGTGGCAGTCGCATTCATGGGCATACTCCCCGTCGCCTCCGCCGGCTCGGCGGGGCGACCTGCTTGCTGGATTTTCAGGACAGTCGCCCCGGCAATGGCATGCAGGTGGCATCGCGCGGTGGAGCGCGGACCTCCCTTCGCGTCTCCCCGCCTCCAGGACCTCGGCGGGGACTCAACGGCCATGCAGAGCGCACGGGCAAGCTATGTCAGCAGCACCCCGGGGTCAACACGCCCGCGGGCCCTTCAGTCGCTAGAAGCGGCCTTTTTCGTAGGGCGGAGGATTTGTGAAGAAATGGACAAGTCCGCCGGCCCGCGATCGGCCCGCGATCGGCCCGCGATCAGGCCGGGCGCGCCGACGGCAGCGGGCCATGCTCGGCCTCGAAATCCCGCTTGACGCGCTCGAAGATGCCCAGTGCCCGCTCGAGGGTGGCCTCGTCGTGGGTGGCCATCACGCTCGTGCGCAGCAGCGCCCCACCCGGCGGTACAGCGGGGTGGAGGGCGGTGTTGACGAACACGCCCTCGTCGTAGAGGGCCCGCCACAGCAGCGCCGCCTTCCAGTCGTCGCCCACCAGCACGGAGATGATCGGGGTCACGATCCGGGCCGGCCCGGGGCCCTCGCTGCGGACCCCGGGGGCGTGCTCCTGCAGGCGACCCCCGCCCGCCAGCTCCTGCACCGGGTTGACTGCAAAGCCCAGCGCGGCGAGCCCTTCGTGCAGCCGCCAGGCGTTCTCGAGCACCCGCTCCAGCAGGCGCGTGCCGTCCTCGCTGCGCAGCACCCGCAGCGCCGCCAGCGCGGCGCCCACAGCCGCCGGCACGGCCGAGGCGGTGAACAGGAACGCCCGCGAGTAGAAGCGCAGGTAGTCGATCACCTCGTGGGGGCCCACCACGAAGCCCCCGCACGAGGCCAGCGACTTCGAGAACGTGCCGATCCGCACATCCACCTGGTCGGTCAGGCCGAGCAGCTCCGCGGCACCCGCCCCGCGGGCCCCGAGCACGCCGGCGCCGTGGGCCTCGTCGACCATCAGGCGGGCGCCGTAGCGCTCACACAGCTCGGTGATCTGGGGCAGCGGGGCGAGGTCGCCCTCCATCGAGAAGACGCCGTCGACCACCACCAGCACGCCCCCGCCGTCGTTGGCCGCCCGGTCGAGCATCTTCTCGAGCTTGTCCAGGCGGTTGTGTCGGAAGGCTCTCAGCTTGGCGCGCGAGAGCAGGCAGCCGTCGAGGATCGAGGCGTGGTCGCCGGAGTCCACCACGACCGTGTCGCCGGGCCCCAGGAGGGTGCCGAGCGTCCCCACGTTGGCCTGGTGGCCGGTGCTGAAGACGAGCGCCTCCTCGGCGTCCATCCAGTCCGCGATCTCGCGCTCGAGCTCGAGGTGCAGGGGGATCGTGCCATTGAGCAGGCGCGACCCCGTGAGCCCGGTGCCGTAGCGGTGCAGGGCGTCCTCGGCCGCCTTCAACACGCGCTCGTCGGCGGTCAGGCCGAGGTAGTTGTTGGAGCCGAGCATGATGCGCGGCGCCCCCTCCATCTCCACGACCGGCATCGCCGGCGAGGTCAGCAGGTGGAAGTAGGGCAGGACATCCGCCTCGCGAGCCGCAGCCAGCACCTCGCTGCGGTCGTGGTCGCGGGTCTTGGCGAATACGTCGGTATGGGTGCGCATGTACGCTGGCTGCCCTGTGACGGTGGACATCAGGGCTGTGTCGGGCAGCCGCGATCTGAAGGCCTTCATCGAGCTGCCCTACGGGGTGCATGCTAACCACCCGCAGTGGGTGCCCCCACTGAAGCTCGAGCGCCGGATGTTCCTGAACCGGCGCATGAACCCTTTCTTCACCCACGGCGAGGCCGAGTACTTCCTCGCCCGGCGCGACGGCCGCGTGGTCGGGCGCGCGAGCGCCCAGATCAACCACTCCTTCAACGACACCCACGGGGCGAAGTGGGGCTGGTTCGGGTTCTTCGAGCTCTACGAGGACCACGAGGTCGCGGGCGCCCTGCTGGACGCCGCCGCGGACTGGCTCCGCTCACGCGGCATGGAGCGGATGGTCGGGCCGGCGGACTTCTCGATGAACGACGAGAGCGGGATCCTGGTCGAGGGCTACGAGCTGGTCCCGATGCTGCGCCAGCCCTGGCAGCCGCCCTACTACCGCACGCTGGTCGAGCGGGCAGGGATGGAGAAGGCGATGGACCTCCTGATGTGGAACCTCGAGGTCCGCGACCGCAGCCGCGTGATGCCCGGCATCGAGGAGCTGGCCGAGCGCCTGAAACCCGACCACGGGATCTCGGTGCGCCGCATGCGGCGCCTGCACCTGCGCAGCGAGCTCGACCGCTTCGCCGAGGTCTACAACGCCGCCTGGTCGGAGAACTGGGACTTCGTCCCCTATTCCAAGAAGGACCTCGATTCGCTCGCGCTCGAGCTGCAGCTGGTGTTCGACAAGCACTGGGCGTTCGTGGCCGAACGCGAGGACACGAAGGAGGTGGTGGCGGTGGCCCTCACCTTCCCCGACATCAACCAGGTGCTCGCCAGGATGAAGGGGCGCCTGCTGCCGCTCGGCTGGTGGCAGTTCGTGCGCAAGGGCAAGATCATGGACCGCGTGCGGGTGGGCTTCCTGGGCGTGAAGCCCGAGTACCAGCACACCGGCGTGGCGGCCAAGCTCTACATCGAACATTTCCAGGCCGCCTCCGAACGTCCCCAGTCCGGGGGCGAGATGGGCTGGATCCTGGAGACCAACACGGCCATGAACCGCGGCATGGAAGGCATGGGCGGGCGCGTGGTCAAGCGCTACCGCGTGTACGAGCGCCGGCTGGCGCAGTAGCGCCCCCGCGGCGGAGTCTAGACTTGGCCCCGTGAGCAGCTCCGGGCACACGCCGGCCAACGACGCCCAGGCAGGGGCGAACGGCCACCCCCGGCCCACAGACGGGCGCCCAGGGACGAGCGACGGCGAGGTCGTCGACGCGGTTCCGGTGCTGGGCGAGGAGCTCACGGCCGCCGAGGGCGAGGGCTCCGGGGCGCTGCTGCGGCGCTACTCCGCCGCCACGCCCGCGGTCCAGGCGGCGGCCGCCGCCGCCGGCGGGTTCGTGGCCGGGGCCGCCGTGATCGGCCTGGTCCAGCGCCGCCACCGCAGGGCGGCTCTGTCCCGCGGTCAGCGCGCACGGCGGTCGGTCCGCCGTGGGGACTCCGGTGGCGGGGTCGGGGAGCTCGTGCAGATCGTCGGCAGCCGCTCGCTGCTGGTGGACGTCCACCTGCTCGGCGGCTCCGGCGGCGCGCGCTAGCGGGCGGGGCTCGGGCTTGCCCACCGGGCTGGTCGAGCTGCAGGCGGAGATCGCCCCGGCCGGCCCCTTCCGACTGCCCCGCCGCACGGGCCTGGACGGGATGCTGCGCCGGCGCGGTGGTGCGCTCGAGCGCCTGCTGCACGAGGGAGAGGTCCCGGTGCGGGTGCGGGTGTGGCAGCCCTCGCCCGGCAGCGTACGCCTCGCCGCCCGCTCGCCGACCCGCTCGGCGGCCGAGTACGGGATCGCCCGCATGCGCTTCGCCCTCGGCCCGGACGACGACCTGCGTCCCTTCCTGCGCGAGTTCGGCCGCGACCGTCTGATCGGACCCTCGCTGCGCCGCCGGCCGTGGCTGCGGGCGCCGCGGCGCCCACAGCCGTTCGAGGCGCTGGCGTGGGCGATCTGCGAGCAGCTGATCGAGTACGAGCGCGCCGCCGCGATCCAGCGGCGGCTGCTGGCCCGCCTCGGACGCCGCTGGCCCGAGGGCGGGGACGGTGCCCTGCGCGACCTCCCCGAGCCGGCCGTGCTGGCGCGCACCTCACCGGCGCTGCTGCAGTCGCTCGACCTCGGCGGCTCCCGCGCACGGACGCTGGTGCAGGCGGCCCGCGAGGTGGCCTGCGGGCGGATCGAGCTGGACGGCGGTCCCGCGGCCGTGCACGAGCGCGGCTGGAGGCGGCTGCGGGCGATCCCCGGGATCGGCCCCTGGACGGTGGAGATGCTCGCCCTCACCGGGCAGGGCCGCCACGATCAGCTGCCCGCGGGCGACCTCGGGCTGCGCAAGCTGGCGGGCAGGGTGCTGAGCGGCGGCGACCCGCTCGCCGTGGCCGCCGAACACGAGGTGCGCGAGCTGTTCGCGCCGTACGGGCCCTGGGCGGGCCTGGCGGCGGCGCACGTGATGTGAGGGGTCAGGAGGCGCGGCTGCGCGCGCGCTCGCGGGCCACGATCAGCGCGAGCGTGGGACAGGCGCGGGCGGCACGCCTGGCGTGCTCGAGCTCGGAGCCGTGCAGCGGGCGGCCATCGACGATCGGGTAGCCCCACTCGTCGAGCGAGACCCGCTCCGGCAGCAGCTCGGCGCAGATTCCGTGGGCCTCGCAGGTGATCGGGTTGACCTCGACGCGGTGGCTCATGGGCGTGCACCGCTGTGGCCCGCCGCCCGCAACGGCAGCGGCAGCTCGTCCGCGCTCGCACAGAGCTCGCAGGGACCGGCCCGGCGGTGGTCCTCGAAGTCCGCCGCGAAGGCCCGCAGGGCGCTCGCGATCACGCGCACGGCGCCGTCGGGGTGGGCGCACGCGCCGCGCCCTGCGGTCAGCGCCGCAAGCGTCTGCAGGCGCCGATCGGAAGCCTGCTCGCGGGCCCCTGCGGCGATCCCGGAGATCGCCTCGGCAATCGCGTCGAGGCCGAACATGCAGGGACCGCACTGGCGGGCGCTCTGCCCTGCCAGCCACCGGGCCAGACGCGCGGTCTCGGCCACCGGGCAGGTCTCGGACGAGAGCAGCAGCACGATGCCCGCGCCGAAGGCCCCGCCGGCGGCCGCCAGCCGGTCCCGCGACAGCTCCAGCTCGTCGATCGCCGCGGCCGGCGCCCAGCTGCCGGCGTAGCCGCCGGTGAGCACCCCGCGGACGCCGGTGGTGGTGCCGCCGGCGGCGTCGATCAGCGAGCACAGGGACGCGCCCGCCTCGATCTCGTAGACGCCGGGATAGGCCACCGGGCCGCTCAGGGTCACGAGCGCCGACCCCGGGTGGGCGCTCGTTCCGAGGCCGCGGTACCAGCGTGCGCCGAGGCGCCCGATCAGCGCCAGGTGGGCGAGCGTCTCGGCGTTGTTGACGAGCGTGGGGCGGCGCCGCAGACCGCGTTCGAACGGCAGCGGGGGGGTGAACGTCGGCAGCGCCTCACGCCCTTCGAGGCCGGCGATCAGCGCGGACTCCTGGCCCGTCACATAGCCCCCGCCGACGCTCACGAGGGTGAGGCCGATGCGGCCGTACTCCCCGCGCCCGGTTCGTTCCTCGATCGCCGCGTAGACGCTCGCCGCGGAGGCCCCGGCGTGCTCACCGACCGCCACGATCGCCTCGTCGGCGCGGAGTGCTTCGGCGGCCAGCACGGCGCCGTCCAGCACGAGGTGGGGTGCGAGCTCGAGCAGCGTTCGGTCCTTGGAGCTGGGGGGCTCGGCCTCGACCGCGTTGACCACCACCACCGGACGGCCACGGGCACCGGCGACGGAGCGCAGCTTGGTGGCGGTGGGAAAGCCGCCGCCGCCGCAGCCACACAGGCCCGAGCCCTCCACCTCCTCGAACAGCTTCGCCGCCCGGCTCCGTGAGCGCGAGCGGCCGCCGCCGCCCACCAGCGGTAGCTGCCCATGCACAGAAAGATGTTCTGTGAGCGTGAGGGCGCACTGCTCGTGAACGCCGGCGAGCAGCCGTGGGAGCCCGGCCACGGCTCCGTCCGGCGGCGCCGGGTAGAGCTCGGCGGTGGTCACGGAAGAGCTCATCTGGTCGTCGCGCTGGAGTTGGTCGTGGTCGTCGTGCTGTGGCCCAGCAGCGAGCTGGGCGTGCCCGAGCGCCGCGCCCATTCGGAGCCCAGCGGGCCCGCCGGCAGCCACGCGAGCAGGAAGATCGCGAACGCCGCCGTCGCGGCGAGCCCGACGCGGCGGCCGGTGGCGCCCGCGGGCCAGCCGCTGAGCACCCGGCTCAGCACGGCGGCCGCCACGGCGAGTCCACACACCACGCTGAGCACCAGCAACCACGCGCCGTTGACGTCGCTGCCGGTGCCGAGCCCGTGGACCAGAGCCAGCGGCCAGCTCGCGTAGGCGAGCCAATGCACGGCGCGCCAGCCCCTGTAGCCGATGCGTCCCTTGAGCAGGCTCGTGATCACGACGGCCAGCATCAGGTCGAACGACACCGCGCCTAGTCCCAGCCACAGCGGCCGGTAGGACCCGGTGAAGGGCACGATCGCGTTCACCAGCGAGATCGAGGCGTAGCTGTCGAGCACCGAGGTGAGGATGTGCACGCCGAGGAAGACGAGCGCCAGCAACGACACGCTGCGGTGCAGCGAGTCGATGATGAAGCGCGGCCACCTCTCCGTGCTCAGGCGGCGGACGTCGGCGACGCCCAGCACCAGCGAGCCGGTCAGCAGCACCAGCGAGACGGCGCCCGTGGCACGCGTCAGGTACCACAGCACCGACGGTCCGGCGGTGGCCAGGGAGACGCTCATCGCGGCCACCCCGCAACCCTCGTGAGGGATCCGTCAGGGGCTACCAGGCGGGCCGGGAGGCCGAGCTGCTCCAGCCACGGCGGTGCGGCCGCCGCCCGTACGAGCGCGGCGGTGGCCGCGATGTTGGCGTCGGAGCAGCTGCCGGCGGCGACGCTCACCGTCCGCCACGTGTCCCTCACGGGCTCACCGGTGGCGGGATCGATGATGTGGTGCATCACGCGGCCGTCGTGGTGCCAGCGGCGCACGGCGGTGCTGGAGGTGGCCAGCCCGCCCGAGCGGATCGTGACGGTCTGGCCGTCGGCCGAGGGGTCGCTGCGATGGTCGTCGGTGACCCGGATCTCCCAACCCGCGGATGGCGGGGTCCCGGCGACGGCGATGTCCCCGCCGATGCCGACGAGCACGCCGGTCCCGCACTCCCTCGCCGCCGCCGCGGCGGCGCGATCGGCGGCCCACGCTTTGGCGCTCGCGCCGAGGTCGAGGCTGACACCCGCCGGGACGCGCACGCTGCCCGTCTGGGAGACGAGCTTCACCGCCTGCCAGCCGGGACACGAGCGCACCCGCACGCGCGGCGGCGCCGGAGCAGGGATGACGTCGTCGTGGTCCGCTGGCGGATGCTCGAGCAGCTCGAAGTCACGGTCGTAGCCGGCCAGCACGAGCGCCCGCCCGACCGTCGGGTCGACGTCGCCGTCGGTGACGGCGGCGCCCCGCAGGGCGAGGGCGAGGGCCTCGCGGAGCAGCGGGCTCACGCGGATCGAGGCGCCGGCACGGCGGTTGACCGCCATCAGCTCCGAGTCCTCACGAAAGCGGCTGCAGGCACGGTCGATCGCGTCGAGCTCGAGCCGCACCGCCGACTCGGCGCGCTCGAGCGCGGCGGGCTCGCATGTGCGCAGGACGACGGTTGTGCCGAGCGCCCTCCAGCGCAGGCCCGAGGGCGCACGCCGCGGCGTCGATCGATCGGTCACCAGCACCGGCTAGGACCCACCCGACACGACCGGCCCTGAGGATTCTTCGGAGCTGCTTTCGGAACCGGAGGATTCCGTGGACGAGCCTGAC
>Ga0335085_10015038_pt1 | contig 11251 bp, 7 predicted proteins | sample Lox_Sample_45_FD_206712 | JGI IMG/M metagenome (GOLD analysis project Ga0335085, IMG submission 206712) | Soil microbial communities from Loxahatchee National Wildlife Refuge, Florida, United States - Lox_Sample_4.5 | ecosystem: Environmental > Terrestrial > Soil > Wetlands | place: USA: Florida... | reverse complement strand
GTGGGCTCTGACCTGGCCCATCAGCGGGATCAGCTGCGCTGGTTCGGCGGGATGGTGGGCAATCACGTGGCCGACCTGGTGGCCAGGTACGGCACCGAGGGGCCGGTACCCAAGGAGCTGACCGACTACATCAAGGGCCGGGAGGGCTACGACTACGCGCACCACGGCAAGGCCGACAACCCGATGGTGGACTTCGTCCCCGACGAGATCGTGGACCGGTTCTGCCTGACCGGGCCGGCCGGGGCGCACGCCGACCGGCTGCGCGAGCTGGCCGATCTCGGCGTGGACCAGTTCTCCGTCTACCTGATGCACGACCAGGAGGAGCAGACCCTCGCCGCCTACCGCGGCGAGGTCATTCCTGCCCTGGGCTGACGGTCGGGCTCGCCGTCGTGGATGGCGCGGGCACCAGGCCTTCGGCCTTCGGCAGGGCCTGCTGGTCGGCCAGCGCGATGGCCAGCTCGCCGGCCGCGGTGGGGTGCAGCGGGGCCCGGTCGTCCGGGCCCTGCACGTAGGGGTCGGCGGTGCACAGCTCGTGGCCGGCGAACGACGGCTGGATGGCCTGGAAGGCGAAGGTCTGGGCGCCCTGAGCTAGCACCGTGTTCAGCTGGTTCAGGCGGCTGGCGAGCACCTTCTCCTTGGCGGGGGTGATGCCGTACTGAGCCAGGCAGCGCAGGTCGGGGCCGAACGGGTTGTAGTACTGGTTGATGAGCACGGCGGGCGTGCCGGGCAGCGCGGCCAGGTCGCCGAGGAGCTGGTAGTAGCTGCGGGTGAAGTCGCCGATCTGCTTGTCGAAGAAGGCGTTGGACACCTTGTCGTTGCAGACCGTGCTGGCCACGCAGAGCTTGGTCATGATGGACCACTCGACGTCGTCGGCCCCGACGCTGACGATGATCACCTTGGCCTTGGTGGCCCGCTGCGCCTCGACCAGCTGCGGCGGGGCCACCGTCCCGCTGCCGAATACCTGCGCGCCGAGCAGGCCGTTCCGCACGGTCGCGCTGCTGCACGCCAGGTTGAGCACGTTCCAGTTGTTCACCATGGCCAGGTCGGCGGCGTAGGACTCGCTGCTGCGCCCGCAGGTCCGGTCCAGGGCGGTGGCGTTCTTGAGGCCCGGGTTGCCGATGGCGGCCGCGGTGGAGTCGCCCATCACGACGGCCTGGACGCCGGGCAGGGGGCGGGGGACGTTCGGCTGGGGCACGGTGAGCGGGTCGGCGCCGACCAGGTCGTCCAGGGTCTTGACGCTGCGCAGGACCGCGGGGGTGCTGTGCGCGGTGAGCAGGACGCCGCCGACGTTCACCGCGACGACGACGACAAGCCCGCCGACCACGGTCTTGGCCATCTTCCGGTGCGGCTGCCGGGCCAGGCCGGCCACCGCGACCAGCAGGATCGCGGCGAAGCCGGCCGCGATGAGGATCTCCCACTCGAAGTAGCGGGTCCAGCCCTGGGCCAGCTGCTGGCTGAGGTTCAGCTCGAGCTTGCGCGGGCTGTCCGAGCGCAGCACGTGCGCGACCTGGGCGTCGATGGTGATGTGGGTGAGCTTGAGGAGCGGCCTGATCGGGCCCTCGAACTGCGGCTTGGTCGGCATCACCTGCCCGAACAGGTCGAGCTCGCCGGGTCCTGACAGGCTGGGCGACGGGACGGCCGCGCCGACCTGGGCGGTCTGCCCGGCGGCGGATACCGTCTGGAGCGGCGCGACCTGGAGAGCCAGCCAGATCGAGCCCGCCGTGACGGCCGCGAAAACGAGAAGGTAGAACGCGGCGGTCCTGGTCAGACGCAGGAATGTGGAAATGTCGCGGTCCCCCTGGGCATCTCGAGGCCCTTCCACGCTACCTCGGGATCAGGGAAATGTCACAGCCTAGTAACGGTACGTGTTGACATGGTTCCTCCGGTTGCGGTGCTGCCGTTGCCTGGCTTGCTGGCGTTACAGGGCTTGCTGGCGTTCCAGGTAGTTCAGTGCGGCCCAGCCGAACGGGACCGGCAGCCAGAACGTCAGCAGCCGGAAGAGCAGGACCGCGCTGACCGCGGCCGCGCCGGGCACGCCCGCGGCGGTGAGCCCGGCGGTCAGGGCCGCTTCCACCCCGCCGAGGCCGCCGGGGGTGGGCAGGATCGAGCCGATGGCGCTGCCGGTCAGGTAGACCACGCCGATGCTGGCGATCGGCACCGTCTGGCCGAACGCCGCCACGCAGGCGGCCAGGCAGCCGATGTAGGTCGCACTGAGCAGCAGCGCGCCGCCGATGCCGAGGGCGAGCTTGCGGGGATGCTGCGCGACCTCGAGCAGCCGCGGCAGCACCTGGCCGAACATCGGGGACACCCGGGCGCGCAGCACCCGCCTGGTGGCCGGGATGGCGGCCACCGCGAGGGCCACCACGACCAGGCCGGCCAGCACGTACCAGGCCCACTGGGGCGGCTGGATGTTCTCCTTGGCCGAGCTGCCCGCGATCGTGGCCAGGACCACGAGCAGCATGAGGTGCAGGGCGAACGCCATCACCTGGGCCACGCCGACGCTGGCCGCGGCCACCGCGGCGGGGATCTTCCGGCGCTGCAGGTACCTGATGTTCAGGGCGGCGCCGCCGACGGCGGCCGGGGTGACCAGCGTGACGAAGGAGCCGGCGACCTGGGCCAGCACGGTGCGGAAGAAGGGCAGCCGGTCGGCGACGAAGCCGGACAGTGACAGGGCGGCGGCGGCGTAGGTGGCCGCCGAGAGGGCCAGGGCCACGATGCTCCAGCGCCAGTCGGACTTGTGCAGCACGCTGGTCAGGCTTTCCCGCTCAAGCTCGCCCGCCAGCAAGTAGGCGGCGATCACGCTGGCGACCATCGTCACCAGGGTGCGCAGCCGGATCCGGGCCAGCCGCACCGGGGACACCTCGGCGCCGGGCACGGCCGCGAGGAGCAGCTTGCGCAGCGCGGGCAGCACGTCCCGGCGGCGGCGCAGCGCGTGGCGGGTCGAGCGGGACAGGGCGACCGGCTGGAGGAGCGGCACCACGGCGACCAGCTCGTCCGGGCTGGCCCGTTCCAGCGCCGAGCTCGAGGCCCGGTCGGGACCGACGTAGAGGGCGAGCTCGGCCAGCAGCTGGGCCACATCGAGGCGGATCTGGAGGTCGCTGGCGGCCACGTCGCCATCGCCGGGGTCGAGCAGCAGGACCCGGCCGTCGTCGGTGAGCAGGATGCGGTCCGCCGTCAGCCCCCGATGGGTCACCTTGCGGGCGTGCAGCCGGCTGACCGCGTCCCAGATCTGCCTGAGCTCGCCGTCGCTGCAGCCGGGGTTGCGCTTGGCCAGCGTCGTCCCGTCGTGGTGCTCGTAGGCGAGCACGGCGGCCTCGGGACCGACCCGGACGAAGGCGCGCAGCCGCGGCGTCGGCGCGTCGGCGTCCTCGGACGCGTAGGACAGCAGCGCGCGCCGCTCGACCTGACGATCCACCGACAAGGGGACGGTGCGGGACACCTGCGCGAGCAGCCGCACCGACCGGTACGCCCGGTAGAACACGCCGGCCGCCTGCTGGTCCCGGTCGTACACCACGACGTCCAGGTCGCTGTCGCCGGCAGCCGCGTCTGCGGCCGTGGCCGCGTCTGCGGCCGTGGCCGCGGCGTAGTGGCGGGATCCTGAGGCCTGGGTCCCTTCTTCCAGGCGGATCCGCCGCATCGCGGTGACCCGCAGCCCGGCACCGCCCAGGGCGGAGGCGATGGCCAGGGCACCGGGCCGCTGCGAGGCGGAGCCCGCGACGTACCTGACCGCCAGGCCGATCGCGCGCCCCGCGAGCACCGTGATGAGTAGCGTGAGCATCGGCGTGTGCAGCACGCCCACCTTCACGACCGAGTACACGCCGACCGCCACCCACAGCGCGTTGCGCCAGGCCGGCCGGCCGATGAGGCCGACCATGGTGGCGTAGGCGACCAGGCCGGCCAGGGCCGCGTCGAGGGCGGGGACCTGGCTGGCGTTCGGGCCCGGGTGAGACATGATGATCGCGTCGTAGAGCCGGCTGGCGGGCTCGCGGCTGAGAAGTTCGTTGACTACCGTGGTCGCGGCGGCGGCCAGGATGCCGGTGGCCACCGACTCGGCCAGCCGCCGGAACTGGCGCCGGGCCAGGAGCTGGACGGCCAGGGCGGCGGGCAGGATGAACAGGGCGATGAAGGCCAGCGGGCCGGCCGCGGTGAGCAGTGAGTCGGGGATCCTCCTGGTCGCGCTCACGATGTCGTCCTGGATGGCGGCCGTGGTCTTGGCGGCCGCGATGCCCGCGCCGGCCAGCGCGACGATGTAGACGCCCGACAGGATGCAGCGCAGCAGGTCGACCGGCTTGCGGATGCGGCGCTCAAGCTGATCCTCGACCTGGATCTGGCCTGGCTGCGGTGACGTCACGGCACGATCGTCTCAGGTGGCAGCCTGGGCGCAAAGTCGCACCCACCGGCCGTGATCTTGGTGAGACCGCGGCAGCCCTCAGATAACCACTAATTTAATCGTAATCCTTAAGTTAGGTTAGGTTAGCCTAAGATGTGAACCTGAGGGTGCGGCCGCCCGTTCAGCTGACTGGAGGTTCTCGATGACCACGGATACGGCGCTGGGTCAGGTGGCGGTCTCAGGCGTGTCGCTCGCCTCAGGAGTGGCCGTGGCCTCAAGCGTGCCGACCGCCTCAGGAGTGCCGACCGCCTCAGGCGTGTCGGCGGCGGAGTTGCGGGAGGCGATGGGCCACTTCGCCACCGGGGTGACGGTCGTCACCTCGGTAGACGCGGACGGCCAGCCAGTCGGCACCACGGCCAACGCGGTCACCTCGCTGTCGCTCACGCCGCCCCTGGTCCTGGTCTGCTTCGACCTCGGCAGCATGACCCTGAGGGCGATCCGCGGCCACGGCGCGTTCGTGGTGAACGTGCTCTCCGCGCCCCAGCAGCACTTGTCAAGGAACTTCGCCCGGCGGGGGTTCGCCGCGGCCTGGGACGGCGTGCGGCACCGGCGCGGCGAGACCGGGAGCCCGCGGCTCGAGGACGTCCTCGCGGTGCTGGAGTGCACGGTGGAGCACAGCCTGCCCGGCGGTGATCACGAGATCATCGTCGGCCGCGTCCGTCACGCGGAGACCAGTTCCACCCCTGGCGCCCCGCTGCTCTTCTTCCGCGGCAGCTACGCCTCCCTCACCGGCCCCTTCCCCGCCGTCTGCTGAGTCGAGGTTCGCAGCTGGAGCCGCGGCTAGCCCTGCACGGGGCTGCCGCTAGGGTTCGCAGTCCGCATCGACGGCAAGTGATCATGGATGTGGCGCTCTTAGCGTGACGGCAGCACGCGCCTGGGGCCAGTGAGAGCGAATCGCCTCCTTCACACGAGGGCTGGTTCTCCGGAGCTTCATGATCACGAATGATCTTGCCCCCTGTTTGGGGATAAGTTCTTTCGCGATCATGGAAACGCTACCGGAGACGTGAGCGGTGGGGCTCCAGGGCGGGTGAGACGACGGCTTCATGATCGTGGTTAGTTCTGGCTCGTATGCAGCCATTTCTGGCCATGATCATGGCACTGGGCCAGATGGGAGGCGGCTAGCGGGGCAGGGCGCGGTCGATCAGGGGGAGAGCGGTTTCGGCCCATTTGGCTACGGTGGCGTCCAGGGTCGGGAACTCGGGTTCGGTGACGTAGAGGCCGCGGGCGGGGACGGTGGCGCCTAGTTCGATCAGAACGGGGCGCAGGTGAACCTCGACGGCCAGCAGGTGGCCGGGCCAGCCGCCGGTCATCACGGGGACGGCGACGGTTCCGGCCAGGCCGTTGCTGCCGTAACGGTCGAGGAAGGCCTTGAGCATGCCGGTGTAGGCGGCCTTGTAGGTCGGCGATGCGAAGATGGCGACGTCGGCGGCGGCGACCTCGGCGGTGAGCTGGGTCAGTTCGGGGTCGGACCAGTCGAACAGGCGGGGGGCGTACTCGGCCAGGTCGACGTCCAGGGGCGGCTCGTCGAAGCGGTTGAGCCCGTCGATCGTGGCGGCGACGAACGAGGCCAGGTCGTGCGTGCGGGAGGCGGGCTTAGGGTTGCCGGTGACCACGGCGATCCGCATGACGTTACCTTCCGGTCGTTCCGCTAAATTCAATAATTCCGGTCGTTTTAGTGTATAAGCCTTGGCCCGGGGTGCGGGGGTGCGGGGGTGCGGGGGTGCGGGGGTGCGGGGGTGCGGGGGTGCGGGGGTGCGGGGGTGCGGGGGTGCGGGACGGGGGCGGCGGGCACGGGTGAAATGTATCGTCCGGGAGGTGGCCGGGTGGGATGGCGGGGACCGGACATGACGGGGACCGGGAGCAACGCGTATCGTCCGGGACATGAGGGCATCTGAGATCCGCCGCCTGATCCAGCTCAAGCCGGTCGAGCTCGACGCCGCCCGCAGGCGGCTCTCGGCCTGCCACGACATCTACGAGCTGCGCAGGTCCGCGCGCCGGGTCATCCCGCGACCTGTCTTCGACTACGTCGACGGCGCCGCCGACGAGGAGCTGTCGATGGCCGCCAACGTGCGGGCATTCCGCCGGTGGCGGTTCCAGCCGCGGGCGCTGACCGGCATCGCCGCGGTGGACACCTCGGCCCGGCTGCTCGACCGGGACCTGCCGCTGCCGCTGGTCCTCGCGCCGACCGGGTATACGCGGATGATGCACCCGGCGGGCGAGAGCGCGGTGGCGCGGGCGGCGCAGCGGCACGGGCTGCCCTACACGCTGTCCACCATGTCGACTATCTCCATCGAGGACGTCGCCGCCGCGGCCCAGCCTGACCTGTGGTTCCAGCTCTACATCCAGAAGGACGAGGGGCTGACCAAAGAGCTCGTGGACCGGGCCGACGCGTCCGGGTACCGGGTGCTGGTGGTCACCGTGGACACCTTCGTCACCGGCCACCGGACCAGGGACGAACGGAACGGCCTGGTCATCCCGCCCGCGCTGACCGTCCAGACGCTGGGCAACATCGCGGTCAAGCCGGCTTACTGGCTGCGGATGCTGCGCAACGAGGCGATCGACTTCGCGAACTTCGCTCATCTGGGCGCGACCACCATCGAGGGTACCGGCATGATGTTCAACCCCACCGTGGGCTGGGACGACATCGCCGCGCTGCGGTCGCGCTGGCCGGGCAAGCTGGTCATCAAGGGCCCGCTGTCGGCGGCGGACGCGACCCGGGCGGCGGAGCTGGGCGTGGATGGCCTGCAGCTGTCCAATCATGGCGGCCGCCAGCTCGACCGGACGGTCCCCTCGGTGGACCTGATCGCGCAGGTGCGGGACGCGGTCGGGCCTGACGTGGCCATCGTGGTGGACTCCGGTGTCCGGCACGGGGCGGACATCGCGGTGGCGCTAGCGCTGGGCGCGGACGCCTGCGCGATCGGCCGCGCTTACCTGTACGGGCTGATGGCGGGCGGCGAGCCGGGGGTGGACAAGGTGATCGACATCCTGGCCGACCAGTTCGTCAGGACGCTGCACCTGATGGGCATCAGCTCGGTGGCCGAGCTGCGCGCGAGCGGCCGCGACCTGCTGGTGGCGCCGTGATCTCCGGCGGGCAGCTGCTCGGCTTCACCGCGGCGGCCATGGTGATGATCGTGATCCCGGGACCCGGCGTGCTGTTCGTGGTGGGACGGGCGCTGTCGCACGGGCGGCGTACCGCGCTGGCCACCGCGGCCGGCCACGCCGCGGGAAACTACGTGGTGGCGGCGGCCGTCTCGGTCGGCCTGGGCGAGATCCTCCAGCGCTCGGCGGCGACCTTCGTGGTGGTCAAGGTGGCCGGGGCGGCGTACCTGGCGTGGCTCGGCATCCAGGCGATACGGCACCGCAAGTCGCTGGCGGACGCGTTCGCCGCGGTGGCGGAGCCGCGGGAGGGCTGGCGGGCGCTACGCGACGGGATCGTGGTGGGTGTCACCAACCCCAAGTCGTACATCCTGTTCGGCGCCATCCTGCCGCAGTTCGTGAACCGCGGCGCCGGCGACCTGGTGGGGCAGATGCTGCTGCTGTCACTGGTGGCCGTGCTGCTCGGCGGCGCCTCGGACTGCGCGTGGGGGTTCGCGGCGAGCGCGGTGCGGAACTGGTTCGCCAGCTCGCCGCGCCGGTTCGAGCTGGTCGGCGGGGCCGGCGGCCTGGCCATGATCGGCGTCGGCGTGACCGTGGCCATCACCGGCCGCAAGACCTGAGGTTTCTGGCATCCATGGGGCGGGAGTAGCGTCCGCTAGCGGCTAGCCAGGGGGTCGGTGTCCCCCCGGGTACCTTCTTGCGTACCCTGTGGGCCACCGAGTCCCTTGGCTGGGGTCCCGGGGGCGGGGTCTGGGTCGGGGGCGGCAGCGTGGGCGGGGGCGGCAGCTTGGGCGGGGGCGGCAGCTTGGGCGGGGGCGGCAGCTTGGGCGGCGGCGTGGGCGGGGGTGGTGCCGTCGATGCGGGTGCCGCGCAGGGCGAGGATGGCGATGAGGACGGCGGCGCAGGTGATGGAGGCGTCGGCCAGGTTGAAGGTCCACGGGAAGTGGGGCAGGTTGATCCAGTCCACGACCCGGCCGCGGAACAGTCCCGGCGCCCGGAACAGCCGGTCGCCCAGGTTGCCCATGGCCCCGCCGAGCAGCAGGCCGAGCGCGATCGTCCAGGCCAGGCTGCGCAGCCGCCTGGCCGTCCTGATGATGTAGGCGATCACGCCGCACACGATCAGCGCGATCACCGCGGTGTAGGAGGTCCCCACGCCGAACGCGGCGCCGGCGTTGAAGGTCAAGTCCAGCGTGATCAGGCCGTCGAGCAGCCGGACCGGCGGGTGGCCGGGCAGCCGGTCGAGCACCAGCGCCTTGGAGATCGCGTCGGCGGCCAAGATCACGGCCGCCACGCAGATCATGATGGTGAGGGCCCAGATCCGGCGGGTGCCCGGCCGGGCGGTGTCGACGGCCATCAGGTGCCCGGCCGGGCGGTGTCGACGGCCATCAGGTGCCCGCACCGGGACGAGGCGGCAGCGGGCGGCGGGCCTTGACCGGCCCGGTGGAGACGTCGGGCGCCTCCGGCGGAGGCTTGGAGTCCAGCGCCTCCAGGGCGAACTGGACGGCGGTCTCCAGCTGGGTGTCCCGGCCGGCGGCCGCGTCGTCCGGGGTGATCAGCACCTCCGTGTCCGGGTCCACGCCGTAGTTCTCCACGCCCCAGGCGTACTCGTCGAAGTAGATCGCGAACCTCGGCACGGTGATCGCGGAGCCGTCGAGCAGCCACTGGTAGCCCTCGATGCCGACCACGCCGCCCCAGGTGCGGGTGCCCACCACCGGGCCGAGGCCGAGCAGCTTGACCACGGCGGTGACGATGTCGCCGTCGGAGCCGGCGAACTCGTCGGCCACGGTGACCATCGGGCCGCGGCGCGCCTCGCGCGGGTAGGTCCTCGGCTGCCGCCAGCGGCCCAGGCTCCAGGCCGTCACGCGCCGGGCCAGCTTCTCCACCACCAGCTCGGAGATGTGCCCGCCGCTGTTCCCGCGCACGTCGAAGATCAGCCCGTCACGCGACATCTCGGTGTGCATATCGCGGTGGAAGTGCGCCCAGCCCTCGCCCATCATGTCCGGGATGTGCAGGTAGCCGAGCCGTCCGTCGCTGAGCTGGCGGACCAGCCGGCGCCGGCTCGCGACCCAGTCCTGGTAGCGCAGCCGCCGGTCCGAGCGCAGCGGCACGACCACCACGCGGCGCGAGTCCGGCTGCGTCGGCGTCCTGACCTCAAGCTCCACGGGCTTGCCCGCGGTGCCGGCCAGCAGCGGCCACGGACCGCGGGCCGGGTCGACCGGCTGCCCGTCCACCGCGACCAGTTCGTCGCCGGGACTGACCGCCGCGCCCGGCGCGGCCAGCGGCGAGCGCGCCCGCGGGTCGGACGACTCGCCCGGCAGCACCCGGTCCACCACCCAGCGGCCTGAGCCATCCCGGGAGATATCCGCGCCCAGCAGGCCGACCGGGGTGTAGTCCCGCCAGCCGTTCGAGGCCGCGGACACGTACGCGTGCGACGTGCCGAGCTCGCCGAGCACCTCCCAGAGCAGGTCGGCGAAGTCGGCCGCGCTCCGGATCCGGTCCAGCAGCGGCCGGTACGCGCCGAGCGCGCCGTCCCAGTCCACCTCGGACATGTCCGGCGTCCAGAAGTCCCGGCGCACGAACCGCCCGACCTCGCCGTAGGCGTGCCGCCAGAGCGCGTCCGGGTCGGCCATGAACCGGGCCCGGGTCAGGTCGACCGTGACGGACTCCCCCGCGTCGTCCTGCTTGCGCGCCGACGGCACGACGCGCAGCTCGTCGTGGTCCCTGATCACCAGGCGGGTGCCGTCGCCGCTGACGCGGTACCAGTCCAGCGCGCCCGTCAGCTCCTTGACCTCGCGCTTGCGCAGGTCGAACCGCTGGAGGGACGGGCGCGGCCGGTCGTCGTCGAGCCCGGCGCCGCCCTCGCCGAGCACGCCGGAGACCTGGGAGCGCAGCCACGTCAGGCCGCCCTTGACCGCGCGCAGGTGGTGGTAGCGGCCCTCCTCCACCGGGACGGTCAGCACCCGCATGGCCAGGCCGTCCGCGTCGACCGTGACGGCCGGGGGGTCGGCGGGGTCGTCGCCGTTGTCCTGGCCCAGTGGGCGGCCCGCAGGCACCGGGCCGAACGGCGACGGGGTGTCCGCCGCCAGCGGTACCAGGTAGGGGCGCCCGCCGAACGGGAACGACAGGTCGAACGTGTGCGCGTCGTAGACCGGGTCGAAGCTGCGCTGGGACAGGAAGGCCAGGTAGCGCCCGTCGAGGGTGAAGACGGGGCTGGTGTCGGCGAACCGGCCGTCGGTGACGTCGACGATGTGAAGATCTGCGACGCGCGCCATCCGGATCCGGTGCAGGGCCCGGGCGACCGGTTCGGACCAGGCCAGCCAGGCCGAGTCCGGCGACCAGGACAGCCCTTCGATCAGGCCGTCGCCGGACGTGGCCAGCTCGGTGACCTGGCCGGAGGCCACGTCCACGATCAGCAGCCTGCCGTCGCGGGCGGACGCGGCCACGGTGGCCCCGTCGGGGGACGCGGTCAGGACCATCACGTAGCCGAGCGCGCCGGCCGCCAGGATGCGGGAGTCCGTCTCACCGGTCGTGCTGGCGACCTCCAGCGCGTCGGCGCCCGCGGCGTCGGTGACCCAGGCCACCTGGCCGGTCTCGCCGAGCACCCGCGGCAGCCGGGCCCGGGCGGCCCGGTCGACGTGCAGCGCGCGGGCCGGGCCGTCCTTGTGCGTCAGCCAGTGCACCGTGCCGCGCACCTCGACCACGCTCGCCTGCCCGGTCCTGTCGCAGCTCAGCGCGCCCAGGTGATCCTTCGCCGAGACGAGACGG
>Ga0335085_10015037_pt1 | contig 11251 bp, 14 predicted proteins | sample Lox_Sample_45_FD_206712 | JGI IMG/M metagenome (GOLD analysis project Ga0335085, IMG submission 206712) | Soil microbial communities from Loxahatchee National Wildlife Refuge, Florida, United States - Lox_Sample_4.5 | ecosystem: Environmental > Terrestrial > Soil > Wetlands | place: USA... | reverse complement strand
ATCGTCCCGAACCCGACCTCCTGCGCATGGCCGACGCCCTCGTCGAGGTTGCCGAAGGTCCTGCCCTCGTAGAGATCCGGGGCATGCACGACGTGGCCGGCGGCCCGCAGCTCGTCGGCGAAGGCGATGACCCCGGCAGTCTGGCCCTGTGCGTGGTGGAACAGAACGACCTCGGCCACGAGCCATTCGTATCAGCTTCGATCCGATCGTGTAGCGTCGCGCCCGCGGTGAACAGGTTCGAGCAAGCGGTCTACGACTGCATGATCCCGACTGCCGAGCTCCTGGAGCAGACGACGAAGCCGCTGCACCGCGCGATCCTCCTCAACTTCTGGCGCCACGTGCACCTCGAGGGCGCCGGCCGGTACGACGAGATCGTCGCGCCGGACATGATGGTCGACGAGCCCGTCTACCGGGTCACCTGGGGAGCGAACCCGGCGGTGATCACGGGAAAAGAGGGCGTGCTCGCGTTCTACAACGCCGTCGGCGAGTCGGTGCTGTGGCACTCGGACGACCGGCTCGCGGTCGGCGACTGGGGGATCTCCGACGAGATCACGTTCCACCAGCTCGCCCGCGGCGCCGACCTCAGAGCCGTCGGATACGAGGTCGACGACGACGAGACGCTGTACCACGCCGCGAGCCGGCAGGCGTTCATCTGGCCCTACGACAGCCAGGCGCGCCTCGCCGGCGAGCACCTCTACGAGGACAAGACGAGCCTCGTGATCGAGGAGGTGAGACCCGAGGAGGCCATCACCCCCGCGCGGGTCCGCGAGATCCACTCCGAGCAGCTGGCCAGGCTCGAGGCCGAGCGCGGCGACCGGTTCTGGGTCTACGCCGGAGATTGACCGGAACGACTAGGCGACGAGCTCCTTGAACCCGGGCTCCTCGCGGATCGGGTCGAAGTCCGAGTCGCCCTTCGCGTACGAGCGGAACTGCTCAGACCTGTCGATCGCCTGCCGAAGATGGTCGATCGCATCGTCGGTCCGGCCGGCGAGGCTCTCGCAGCAGGCGAGGTTGTACAGCGGCAGCGAGTACTCGGGGTTGGCCTCGACCAGCTCGCGCCCCCGGTCGGCCGCCTCGTCGTAGTCGCCTGCCTCGTACAGAGAGCGAAGCGGTGCCCAGAGCTCCCAGCCGACGGGCTCGTACACCTTCCCGGGGGCGGCGCCGACGGCGACGACCGTCGTCCCCGGCTCCTCGGCGAACGCCGTCCGCTTGACGGCCGGCGGTGCGAACACGAACGTGCCGGCCGGCGCGTCCACCCGCTCGCCGTCGAGCTCGAACGTCGCCCGGCCGCTGTGGACGAGGTAGAGCTCCTCGTCCCCATCCTCCTGATCCGCCTCGTCGTGCTCGTTGATGATCCGGTCGCCCGCCTCACGCGCCGTCCACGCGTTGACGCCGAAGGCGCGGATGTCGAAGTGGTACCGGACGGGCCGCCACGGACACCGCCCGTCGTCGATCTCGTCGATCTCGTCCAGGTGCGCGACTGCGTAGCTGCTCATGGGAACCTCCTTCGGGTCGTTGCGTAGCATGCCCCCCGTGCAGGAGCTGGCGGAGGGGCTGTGGTGGTGGGAGGCCGTCCACCCCGAGTGGACGGACGACACGGACGCCGCGGCGGAGGGCTGGGGTCCCGAGGTCTCCTCGTACGCGATCGACGACGGCGAGCAGCTGCTGCTGATCGACCCGACCGTGTTGCCAGAGCCGGTCGAGGAGCTGGCGGCGAGCCGGGAGACGGCGATCGTGCTGACCTGCCCCTGGCACCGGCGGGACGCACCGGAGCTCGCACAGCGCATCGGCGCGCAAATCTATGTGCCGCCGCCGGACGAGGGCGATCCGAGCCCGGTCGAGGGGCACGTGTTCAGGGCCGGCGAGAAGCTGCCGGTCGGCGTCGAGGCATTTCCCGGGATGGAGCCCAACGACCTCGTGCTGTGGATCGAGAGCCGGGGCGCGCTCGTCGCCGGGGACACGCTGATCGACCGCGGCAAGGGCCTCGTGTTCCCGGCCGACTGGGCCAACAAGGGCGTTCCTCCCGAGCAGATCCTCGCGTCGCTGCAGCCGCTCCTGGAGCTGCCGGTCGAGCTGGTGCTGCCCACGCACGGGGAGCCGACCGACCGGGCGGCTCTCAAGCGCGCCCTCTCCTGACGCAGTCCGCGCGGTGCGAGCGTCGCGCCTAGCCCGGGGCGAGCGAGTAGCGGTAGATCTTGACGCCCGTCGTGGGCGAGGAGCCGAGCTGGTAGAGCTTCGCGCCCGGGCCGATGCGGAGGTCGGTGATCACGTCGCCCCACGCGGCACGGGCCGGCTTGGGCTCGGCAGAACGGCCGTGCGGCAGCGAGAACCGGGCGAGCGTGCCGGAGGCCGTCTGGGCAAGCCGCAACACGACGTACTCATCTTTGAAGCTCTTGCCGCTACCGGTGACCTCGAGCAGGACCACCGGATTGCCGCCGAGGAGTGCAGGCGTGGCCTCAGGATGCGGCCAGATCACCGTCCGGCTGGTGATGCGCCAGGAGCGAACGAGCCTCCCCCGAGTCGGGTCGATCAGCGCGAAGCGCTCCTCGTGGGGAGCGCGCCCATACGCCCAATCCTTCTCGAAGCGCGTGATCGTCCACACGAGGCGCAGCCCGCCGTGCTGGGGCTGGTAGCCCCCGAGCGACCGCCGCCGCTGCTGGGCAGGGCTGAGCGGCTTTCCGTCCCGGGTGGCCACCGGCATCCAGACGTTGGTCGGTCCGCCTCGCTCGGTCCGCGGCGAGTTGGGGACGGGCGCGTTCATGTAGAGCGTGCCGTCCGGTCCGAGGCGAAGCTGCGTGTTGAAGACGTCGGTGGCGAGCGTGGTCGTCCAGAGCACCCGGCCTGCTGCCAGCCGGCACAGGTGCTGGATGAAGGGTCGTCCCGCAGTCCCCGGGCACCCGGTGACGTAGATGCTCCCGGCGGGACCGAGCGCGAAGTCAACGGGGTAGAACGACGCGAGCGGGACCACGCGCGGGCTGGCATTGGGCTCGCCGGGCGCCCACACGAGCAGCCGCTTGTTGAACTCGTCGAGCAGCCAGACCGAGCGGTCGGGAGCGACGTCGAACGACCACGGCCCCTGCTTTGCGCCCTGCGGCGGGTTGTCGAAGCCGACATCCTTGGGGCCCGCGCGCGCGACGACCGCCTCTGGCGAGCGCAGATGGCCGAAGCGATGGGTTCCGAGCCTGACGATCCGCGCGCCCGTGAGCACCCAGGCAGACTCGACCGAGCCGGCCGGGACCCTGACCGAGCGGCCGCTCTTGGGGTCGTGCACGACCGCGTAGTAGAAGAGCCTGTGCCCGCGCACCATCCGCGCCGGAACGACTCCGCGCAGCAAGCGCAGCCGATCGCTCGACACCTGCTGCTGCGAGCCTTTCCGCAGGCGCAAGGGGACACGTATGAACACGTGCTGCAGGTTGTTGCGCACGTACAGGAAGCCGGTCGCCGCGGGAATCTTGCGGGTGTCGTATCCGACCTCCGGACGCTCACCCGGCGCCACCAGCGGTGCCGGAAACTCCAGCTGCGCCACGGCCAACGGCTTTGCAGCCGGCCGTGCCGATGCAGTCCCGACGGCTGCGAGCAACGCACCGCAGCCGACAAACCGCCAAATCCAAACAGCTGAACCTGCCATTCCTGCCCCCTGACCGGACCACCACGAGCATCGCTTTTCGGCCGCGCCCCCGCATCGTCACGGCCGCTGATTCGCGCTACGGGTATCTACTGAGGCTTTACGCGGCAGCGGCCAGGCGGTCGAGCGCCTCTCGCGCGGCCGCCTGCTCGGCGGCCTTCTTCGAGCGGCCGACGCCGACGCCGATCTCTTCCCCGTCGATCACCGCCGCACACGTGAACGTGCGGTCGTGCGGGGGACCTTGCACGTCGCGCACCGTGTAGGCGACCTGGCGGCCCTGGCGGGCGAGCTCCTCCTGGAGCTCGGTCTTGAAGTCGACGTGGCTCGTGAGGGCGTAGGTGATGCGGCCCTCGAACGCCGCGACGACGGCCGACTCGATCGTCTCGAACCCGTGCTCGAGGTAGAGCGCGGCGAGCGAGGCCTCGAGGACGGCGGCGAGGACGTTGCGGTTGCGCGAGAGCTTGAGCAGCTCCTCCTGGGGAGCGAGGTCGGCTCCGCGCTCCGCCAGCATCGCCCCGAGGCCGAGCTCGCGCGCGACGACGGCGCAGCTCGCGCGCGAGACCACGTGCGAGCGAATCTTCGCCAGCCGGCCCTCGGAGAAGTCCGGATGGCGATCGTAGAGCGCCTGGGCGATCGCGAGCTCGAGCACGCTGTCGCCCAGGAACTCGAGCCGCTCGTACGAAGACGCGCGGTCGGTCGCCCAGGAGCTGTGCGTGAACACGTTCGCGAGCCGCTCCTCCGGCAGCTCCGCGATGAGCCTCGTGAGCTGCTCGGGCCTTCCGGCCGGCGCGCGGCTACTGGTGCGTTGTGACGTAGTCGACTGCTTGCCCGACGGTCTGGATCTTCTGCGCGTCCTCGTCGGAGATCTTGATCCCGAACTGGTCCTCCAGCTCCATGATCAGCTCCACGAGATCGAGCGAGTCGGCGTCGAGGTCCTCCTGGAAGGACGCTTCTTCGGTGACCTCGTTTTCGTCCACGCCGAGCTGTTCCGTCAGAACTTCCTTGACCCGCTCGAATACTTCCTCTCGCGTTGCCGCCATGTCACCTCACTTGCCGGGGGTTTCGGAGCGCGCCGATGCTAACACTCTTTCCGGCAGGCGCTGCGCGAGCCTGCCGACGACGTCGTGCTCCACGCCGCGGGCGGCGAGGCGGATCGCATTCCCGATCGCGACGCGCGAGGAGTTGCCGTGGGCGATCACGGCGAGCCCGCGCAGCCCGAGCAGGTACGCACCGCCATAGGTCTCCGGGTCGAGCCGCTGCCGCAGATGCCTCGCGACCGGACGGACGAGCAGGCCGCCGGCCTTGCCGCGCCAGCTCGAGCCGATCTCCTCGCGCAGGGCGTCGAGGACGCCTTTGATGGTCCCCTCCATCAGCTTCAGGGAGACGTTGCCCGTGAAGCCGTCGCAGACGACGACGTCCGCTGCCCCGAGGATCAGGTTGCGGCTCTCCGTGTTGCCCGCGAAGTTGAGGTCGTCGGCGGCGGCGAGCAGCGCGTGCGTCTCGAGCGTGAGCTGGTTCCCCTTCTCCGGCTCCTCGCCGATCGAGAGCAGGCGCACGATCGGGTTGCGCAGCCCGAGGACCTCCTCCGCGAAGACCGAGCCCATGTGCGCGAACTGCAGTAGGTGCTCGGGGCGGGCGTCGGCGTTCGCGCCCGAGTCGAGCAGCACGGACGGGCCGCGCTTGGTCGGCATCACCACCGCGATCGCGGGGCGGGCCACTCCCGGGAGGCGCCGAAGCTCGAGGAAGCAGGCGGCGAGCATCGCGCCGGTGTTCCCGGCCGAGACGACGGCGTCGGCCTGCTTCTCGCCCACCGCGCGACAGGCCGCCACGAGCGAGCTGTCGGGCTTCGCGCGGACCGCCTCGGCGGGCTTGTCGTCCATCTCGAGCACCTGCGTCGTCTCGACGAGCTCGAGGCCGCCGGTGTCGAGGCCGGCCGGACCGAAGAGCACGGGCTGAATCGACGCAGATGCAGCCTCGACTGCGCCGGCGACGACCTCCTCCGGTGCGTTGTCGCCCCCGAGCGCGTCGACGGCGACTCGGACCACGATTACGGGGCGGGAGTTCGGAGCGGTTCGATCTCGCGCCCGCCGTAGGTCTTGCAGGTCGGGCACATCCGATGCGGCTGCTTCGGGTGGCCGCATTGCGGGCAGAGATTCAGCCGCGGCGCCTCGATCCGGTGTGTTGCCCGGCGCTTGTCGCGACGCGACTTGGACGTTTTCTTCTTCGGTACGGCCACGGCCGGCGAGTATAGCCACACGCCCGCTCCGCTCCGCAGTTGCCAAGGCTTAACCAAGGCTTGTCCCGATCCACGCCGCGCAATGCCCCTGCCGAACCCGCGTCGAGCCAGTCTTGAGTCACGCACCGCACTCGACGAAAGGAGCATCGCGATGAAGAAGCTACTGGCAGGCATCGGAGCAGCTCTTCTTCTGGCTGCCGTCGTGGCCGCAGGCGCGCTGACGAGCCTCGGCTCGGCCGGAACACCGGCGATTCGCTCGACACCTCCCCTGGCTGCGGCCTCGCAACACGAGGACCGCACACACGGACGGAACGAGCACGCACGCGGCCGGGGACACGAGCGCGAGCACCACCATCGTGGCCGCACTCACGGCGAAGACGACTAGATGAGACAGGCCCAGTCGAAGGGCAAGGGCGGCCGCCTTTCGTCGGCCGCCGTTGCCGTTTCGCGCTCCGAGCAGAAGAATTGACGCCATGGGTCGCCGGAGGCGACTGATCCTCCTGGTCGAGGACGAGCGCTCGATCACCGAGCCGCTGGCCGAGGCCCTGGACCGCGACGGGTTCGACACGGAGGTCGCGGGCACGATCGCCGAGGCGCTCGAGCTCGCCAGGCGCGACCCCGATCTCGTCCTCCTGGACGTGATGCTCCCGGACGGCTCCGGCTTCGATGTCTGCCGCGAGCTGCGGCGTGACTCGCAGGTCCCGATCATCATGCTCACGGCCCGCGGTGAGGAGCCGGACCGCATCGTCGGTCTCGAGCTCGGCGCGGACGACTACGTGGTCAAGCCGTTCAGCGCCCGGGAGGTGATCGCGCGGATCCGCGCGGTGCTGCGGCGGACCGAGGCGCCCGGCCCCGCCGACGAGAGCGTCCGCGTCGTCGGCGAGGTGCGGCTGGATCCCGGAAAGCGGGAAGCGACCTTCCGCGACGAGCCGCTCGAGCTGAGCCGCAAGGAGTTCGACCTGCTCCACCTCCTGATGAGCAGCGCGGGGACCGTGGTCACGCGCGAGCGGCTGATAGACGAGGTCTGGGACACGAACTGGTTCGGCTCGACGAAGACGCTCGACGTGCACGTCAGCGGGATCCGCCGCAAGCTCGGCGACGACCCCTCGAAGCCCCGCTACGTGCACACGGTTCGCGGCGTCGGCTTTCGCTTCTCGGCGCCCGACGAGTTCGCGTGAGCCTTCGAGTCCGGCTGCTCGGGGCGTTCGCCTACGTCCTGCTCTTGATCCTGCTCGCGCTCGAGATCCCGCTGGCGCTCAACCTCTCCCGCCGCATCGACGCGGAGGTCAGAAACGAGGCAGCTGCCCAGGCGTTCATCGTCTCGGCGTCGGCCTCCGGCCGCATGAACGATCCGCAGGCGCTCAGGAGCTACGTCACACGCGCGGGTCGCGACCTCGGCGCGCGCGTGATCGTCGTCGACTCGCGTGGAATTCTCCGGGCGGACTCGACGGTAGCCTCGCCGAGCCCCCGCGTGTACGCGTCGAGACCCGAGATCGCCGCGGCGCTCACGGGCCGCCGCGCCCAGGGGGAGCGTCACAGCGAGACGCTCGGTCAGGATCTGCTCTACACCGCAGTTCCGGTCACGAACGTGGGCCGGGTCGTGGGCGCGGTCCGCGTGACGCAGAGCGTGAGCTCGGTGCACGCTCGGATCAGGCGCGGCATCTTCGCGCTCGCCGCGATCGGCGCGTTCGCACTGTTGATTGGCCTCGGCGTGGCCTGGATCCTGGCCGGCTCGCTGTCGAAGCCGCTGCTCCGGCTGGCGGCCACGGCGCGCAAGGTCGAGCAGGGCGACCTCGATGCGCGCGCCGACGAGACCGGGCCGACCGAGACTCGCGAGGTCGCGACCGCCTTCAACGAGATGACCGGGCGCCTGGGCACCGTGCTCGCCGCGCAGCGCGAGTTCGTCGCCAACGCGTCGCATCAGCTGCGCACTCCCTTGACGGGTCTCCGCTTGCGGCTCGAGGCCGCGAGGGGGAAGAAGGGCTCCGCCGCGGAGGCCGAGCTCGAGGCGGCCGAGCAGGAGGTCGAGCGCCTTGCGCGGCTGCTGACCTCGCTCCTCACTCTCGCACGCGAGGGCGAGAAGCCGGGCCGGAGCGTGCGCGTGTCGCTCTCGCGGGCCGCCAGGCGGGCGCACGACCGCTGGGCCGCCGCGGCTGCGAGCGAAGGGCGCGAGCTCGACCTCGCGGGTAACGACGACGCAATCATCGAGGCCTCGGAAGAGGACGTCGCGATCGTGCTCGACAACCTGATCGAGAACGCGCTCCGCTACTCGCCGTCGCGGGTGACGGTCGACTGGGGGCACGACGACGGGGAGGCGTGGCTCGCGGTTCTGGACGAGGGACCGGGGCTCGCGCCCGGCGAGGAGGATCGCCTCTTCGAGCGGTTCGCGCGCGGCGGGAGCGACGGCGGCGGCACCGGGCTGGGGCTGGCGATCGTCGAGACGCTGGCGCACCGTTGGCGCGGGACGGCCGCGCTCACGAACCGGCCCGGGGGCGGGACCCGCGCGGAGGTTCGCTTCCCGGCGGCGCCTAGACTGGAGCACGAGTGATGCCTCGAGCGCTCGCCAACCTGGTTCTTGCCCTCGCCGGCCTCCTCTGCGCAGCGGGGATCGGCGCGGCGGCCTACTACGTTTCCCGCGACTCGGTCGGCTTGCCGGTGACGAAGCTCCAGCCGAAGGGCCTCGCCCCGGCCAGCCTGCACCCCGGCCCCGTGGTCCCGACGACCACGCCGAGACCGACGACCACGGTCACCGTCCCTGGCGGCTCCGACGACCGTGGCGGTGGCAGCAATCGCAGCCGCGGGCACGGCGACGACGACTAGGCGTCGCTTGCGAGGCGGTTCTTCAGGTCCGCGAGCGCGGCCCAGCGCGAGTCGGTCTCCGGCTCGCCGTGGTCGTGCGGCTCCTGGTTGAGGTTCTTGCCGCAGACCGGGCACAGCCCGGCGCAGTCTGGCCGGCAGAGGATCTTGTCGGGCAGGGCGAGCGCCAGCGCGTCGTGCGCCCAGGCGGAGAGGTCGAGCCTGTCGTTCTCCAGGTAGGGCGTGCGCAGCTCCTCGTCACTCTCGGGAGAGACGGCCTCGTACTCGCGGACGGAGATCGGCAGGTCGAGCGCGGCGTCGTCCAGGCAGCGCATGCACGGCCCGTGCAGGCGGACGTGGAACGCGAGCTCGAAGACGGTCCCCGTCGACGCCCGCGTGATCGTGAGCTGTGCGGGCACGGTCTCGGGCACCGGCAGGTACCGCTGACCGCCGAGCTCCAGCGGCTCGAGCCGGATCTCGCGCTCCTCGGAGAACTGCTCGCCGGAGCGAAGCTTGAGCGTGCGCAGGTTGAACGTGGTCATCTCGACCACGGTAGCAATGGTCAAACGCGTCGAATGACGTCCTCGAGCGGCCTGCGGTTTGCCTCCGCGCTCCATTCCTCGGCGGTCCGCGACTCCGGGTCGCGCGGCCGCTTCGGGTAGCCGAAGCTGGGGATGTTGACCGGCAGCCAGCCCTCGTCGAGGCCGAGCGCACGGGCCGCAGCCTCGCGGTCGGGCATGCCGTTCGGGCACGACGCCACGCCCTCGTTCCAGGCGACGAGCATCATGTTCTGCATCGCACGGCCGACGTCGAGCGGATAGTTGCCCTCCGCGGTCGCGATCGCCACGGCGAAGGCGCACGTCGCGATGTTGTCACCCGCATAGACGAGCCCCGCAAGCTCCTCCTTGGCCCCGTCGCTACCGACAACGACGAACGTCCACGGCTGCTTGTTGACGGAGCTGCCGCTCAGCCGGCCCGCATCGAGGATCCGCCGCTGGACGTCGTCGGGAACCGGACGGTCGGCATAGCTGCGCCAGTCGCGCTTGCTCGCGATGGCCAGGTACGCATCCAACGGCCAGCCCCCTCTAAGGCGTCGCTCGCGATGCCGACTTTAGGACACGCGGGCTTTGCCTGCGTGTCCGTCTGAAACGACCGGTCGACTCGATGGCCGGATCTCCGAGCTAGTAGGGCTGTTCGTCTTCGGAGCCGTCGGCGCTGGCGCCGACGCCGGCGACGACGGTCTCCTGCGAGCGCTCGTGCAGCCGCTCGCGACCCCTCTTGACCGCGTTCAGGAACTTGTCGAGGTTGACCTCGAGCGTCGAGAGGATCGAGTCGGCCCAGTCCTCCATCTCGAGGCGGGTCTCACGCGCCTGGCGGCGCGCGTCGTCGACGATCTCGCCGGCCTGGCGCTCGGCGAGCTTGACGATCTCGGTCTGCGACGCCTCGCGCACGGCCTGCTCGCGGGCCTCGCCCAGGATCCGGTCGCACTCGCGCTTCGCCTCGGCGAGCATCTCCTGGCGTTCCTTCACGATCCAGCGTGCCTGCTTGATCTCCTCGGGGATCGTCGCCCGCATCTGATCGAGGATGTCGTAGATCTCCTCGCGATCGATCCGGACCTGGTCTGTCAGCGGGACGGCCTTCGCGTTGTGCACGAGGTCGTCGAGCTTGTCGATCAAGACAAGTACATCCATGGATCCGCTGAGTCTACAGAGGGTCCTAGCGTCCCAGCCAGAACCGACGCCACCGGCTCTCGGGCTCGGGTGCCGGCTCGAGCTCGGGCTCGGGCTCGGGTGCCGGCTCGGGCTCGTGTTCGGCCGTGGGTACCAGCGGCTCGCGCGGCGCCTCGCTACCGAAGACCCAGCGGCGCCCGCTCGCACGCAGCTCCTCGAGCAGCTCCCGGGCCTCGTCGCGCGGCAGCACCACCTCGTCGTTGTCCGCCAGCTGCGATTCCAGGCGGTCGGCGCTCTCGCCCCCGCCGCCGCGCACCCGCAGCTTCTGCAGCACCTCCTGCGCGTCGTGCCTCGCCAGCCGCACGTCGCCGCCCGAGGCGAGCAGCGTCTCGAGCTTCTCGGTCTCGGTCATACCTGCGGGTTCTCCGGAGTTCCGGGCCGACCGTCCGGGAACATCTCCTTGAATCTGCGGGCGACGGCCTCGGGCACGAGCTCGTCAACCTTTCCGCCGAACGACGCGATCTCCTTCACCCCGCTAGACGAGACGAAGCTGTACTGCGGGCGGGCCATCACGTAGAGCGTCTCGATCTCCGGCGCGAGCGTCCGGTTGAGGTGGTTCATCTGGAACTCCCACTCGAAGTCCGAGATCACCCGCAGGCCCTTGACCATGGTCTTCGCGCCCCAGCGCTGCGCGAAGTCGACCACGAGCTCCGCGAAGACCTCCACCTCGACGTTGTCGTGGCCGCTGAGGGCGTCCTCGAGGAACGCGACGCGCTCCTCGACCGTGAACATCGTCCCCTTGTGGTGCGGGTCGCGGACGACGCCGACGACGACGCGGTCGAAGATCGCCGCGGCGCGGCTGATGATGTCGAGATGGCCGAACGTGACCGGGTCGTAGGAGCCCGGGCAGATCGCGGTCAGCAG
>Ga0335085_10015036_pt1 | contig 11252 bp, 9 predicted proteins | sample Lox_Sample_45_FD_206712 | JGI IMG/M metagenome (GOLD analysis project Ga0335085, IMG submission 206712) | Soil microbial communities from Loxahatchee National Wildlife Refuge, Florida, United States - Lox_Sample_4.5 | ecosystem: Environmental > Terrestrial > Soil > Wetlands | place: USA: Florida... | reverse complement strand
TGGCCGTCCTCAGCCCGGAGAAGACGGTGCTGATCCCCGACCTCCGCGCCGGCTGCTCGCTCGCGTCGTCGATCGACGCGGCCCAGCTTCGTGCCTGGAAGGAACAGCACCCGGGTGCGGTCGTCGTCTCGTACGTGAACACGACGGCCGAGGTGAAGGCCGAGAGCGACTACTGCTGCACGTCCGGCAACGCCCGCGCCGTGATCGAGGCGATCCCGCCCGACCGCGAGATCCTGTTCCTGCCCGACCTCTACCTGGGCCTCTGGCTCGAGCGGGTCACCGGCCGCAAGCTGAAGATCTGGCTCGGCGAGTGCCACGTGCACGCGGGCATCCGCCCGGCGGACATCGAGCGCTGGCAGGCGGAGGCGCCCGACGCCGAGCTGCTCGTGCACCCGGAGTGCGGCTGCGCGAGCCAGGCGATGGCCTTCGCGAACGACCGCACGCGCATCCTCTCGACCGAGGGGATGGTGGACTTCGCGCGCCGCTCCGACAAGCGCCGGTTCGTCGTCGCGACCGAGACCGGGATCCTGCACCGGCTGAGCAAGGAGGTGCCGGAGAAGGAGTTCGTCGCCGCGCGCGAGGCGGCCGTCTGCCGCTTCATGAAGATGATCACGCTCGAGAAGGCACGCGACTCGCTGCGCGAGCTGAAGCACGTCGTGAGCGTCGAGCCGGAGCTGGCGGAGCGGGCCCGCGGCGCGATCGACCGCATGATCGCGATCGGGTAGAGCGACAATGGGGGCATGGTGCCCCTGCGCCGCACTGCTGTCGCAGTCGCAACGAGCGTGGCGGCGGTCGCGGCCGTCAGCGGCCTGATCGCGCTGCTCGACCGCTGGATCCCGGTTCTCAGCCTCACGGTGCTCTACCTGTTCGCGGTGCTCCCGATCGCGGCCGCCTGGGGGGTCGTGTACTCCGTCGCCGTGTCGGTCGCGAGCATGCTCGCGTTCAACTTCTGCTTCCTCGAGCCGGTCCACACGCTGACGCTCGCCGACTCGCGGAACTGGTTCGCCCTGCTCGTCTTCGTCGTCACGTCGGTGGTCGTGTGGGTGCGGGCGCGGGGGTGGGGGCCCCGCGACCGCGATGCGGCGCTGCTCGGCGCGATGGCAGCGTCGCTGCTCGAGCACGGAATCGGATCCGCGGACCTCGAGCGGATGGCGATGGATGCCGAACACGACGCCGGTTCACGAAGGCGCGTGCTGCCCGCGATCGCGTCGCTGCTTCGCATCGCGGAGGAACGCGAGCGGCTCGAGCGCGAGGCGCTCGAAGCCGAGGCGCTCCGTCAGGCCGACGCGATGAAGACGGCGCTCCTCCGGGCGGTCAGCCATGACCTGCGGACGCCGCTGATGGCGATCTCGACCTCCGCGGGCGCCCTTGCGCGTCCGGATCTCGCGATCGATGCAGAGGATCGCGCCGAGCTGCTCGACACGATCCTCGCCGCGTCGGAGCGGCTCGACCACCTCGTCGGGAACCTGCTCGACCTCTCCCGCCTGCAGGCGGGAGCGGCAGCACCCGAGCAGCGCCTCGTCGACCTGGAGGAGCTCGTCGCCGCCGCGCTCGACGAGCTCGGACCGTCCGCCGAGCGGGTCGAGGTCGTCCTGCCGGACGACGTGCCGGCGGTGTCCGTCGACCCGCACCAGATCCAGCGGGCGATCGTGAACCTCGTCGAGAACGCGCTCAAGTACTCGCCGCCGAGCGAGCCCGTGCGCATCCAGGTGCTGCGCGGCCATGGCGACGCGGTCGTGCGCGTGATCGACCACGGCCCCGGTGTCCCGGCCAGGATCCGCGAACGGATCTTCGAGCCGTTCGACCGCGGCGGCAGGACCGGCGACACCCCCGGCGCCGGGCTCGGCCTCGCGATCGCCCGCGGCTTCGCCGAGGCCAACGGCGGCCGGATCGGCATCGAGTCACGGGCGGGGCAGGGAACCGCGTTCGTGCTCTCCCTCCCGCTCGCCGAGGATGTCCGGGTGGTGGTGGGGTGACGGACCGCGTCCTGGTGGTCGACGACGAGCAGCAGATCCTGCGCGCACTTCGGACGAGCCTGCGCGGTGCCGGGTACGAGGTCGACACGGCCGCGACCGCCGAAGAGGCGCTCACGGCGGCGGCGATGCGGCCGCCCGACGCCGTGATCCTCGACCTGATCCTTCCGGACGGCACCGGCATCGACGTGACGCGCGAGCTCCGCAAGTGGAGCCAGGCGCCGGTGATCCTCCTGTCGGCGGTCGGCGAGGAGCGGGAGAAGATCGCAGCCCTCGACGCCGGCGCGGACGACTACGTCACGAAACCCGTGGGCATCGACGAGCTGCTCGCGCGTCTGCGGGCGGTGCTGCGGCGCGCGGGGCCGCCCACGGGCCCGGTGATCGAGCTCGGCGACCTCGTCGTCGACCTCGAGAAGCACCTGGTGACGATCGCCGGCGAGCCGGTGCACCTGACGCCGCACCAGTTCGAGCTCCTCCGCGTGCTCGCGGCGAACCAGGGAAAGCTGCTGACCCATCGCGCGCTCCTGCAGGAGGTGTGGGGGCCGGCGTACGCGAACGGGTCGAACCTGCTGCACGTGAACATCTCGCAGCTCCGCCGCAAGATCGAGCCCGATCGCGCCCGGCCGCGCTACCTGCTGACCGAGCCCGGCGCCGGGTACCGCCTGGTCGCGCCTTAAGAGCATCTTCAGGCCCGCGCCCCGAACCTTCAGGGTCGCTTCAGCCGCCCGGTCGTACGTTGGAGCCATGCGAATCGATCGGCGGGGCAGCTGATGTACGACCTCGCGGCGATCGCGATCGCGGCGGCGTGCTTCGCGTTCGCCTACCTCCTCCTCGGGGTGCTGGACCGGGTCTGATGTCCGCCGCCGACGCGTTCGGGCTCGCCGTGTCCTTCGCCGTCTTCGCGTACCTCGTGTACGCCCTCTTCCGGGGAGAGAGGTTCTAGGCAGGTGTCCGGCCAGGGCATCTCGCAGATCGTCGTCTACGCGATCGCGCTCGTCGCGCTCGGCTACCCGCTCGGACTCTGGATGGCGCGCGTCTTCACGGCGCGGCGCGTCGGCGGCCGCGCGCTCGGCGCGGTCGAGACGGGCTTCTACCGCGCCCTTCGCACCGATGCGTCGAAGGAGCAGGACTGGAAGAGCTACGGCAAGACCGTGCTGGTCTTCACCGTGCTCTTCTGGGCGCTCCTGTACGCGCTCCAGCGGCTCCAGGGACACCTGTTCCTGAACCCGGACGGGATGAAGGGCGTCCCGTCGCACCTTTCGCTCAACACCGCCGCGAGCTTCGTGACCAACACGAACTGGCAGTTCTACGGCGGCGAGTCGACCATGTCGTACCTGACCCAGATGGCGGGCCTCGCGGTGCAGAACTTCGTCTCCGCCGCCGTCGGCATCGCCGTCATGGCCGCCGTGATCCGCGGCATCGCTCGCCGCTCGTCGGCCACCCTCGGCAACTTCTGGGTCGACCTCTACCGCGGCCTCGTCTACATCCTGCTGCCGCTGGCGGTGATCGTGACGGCGATCCTGATCTGGCAGGGCGTGCCGCAGACGCTCCACGGGCACGTGACGGCGACGACCGTTCAGGGGGCGCAGCAGACGATCGCACGCGGCCCGGTCGCCTCGCAGATCGCGATCAAGCAGCTGGGCACGAACGGCGGCGGCTTCTACAACTCGAACTCCGCGGTGCCGTTCGAGAACCCGACCGGCCTCTCCAACTTCGTCGAGATGCTGGCGATCCTGCTGATCCCGGCGGCTCAGGTGTTCATGTTCGGGAAGATGGTGCTCGCGCGCCGGCACGCGCTGGCGGTCCTCGCGGCGATGTTCGTCGTGTTCCTCGTCGGCGTCGCCATCGCGCTGCCCGCCGAGCAGCACGGCTCCGCCGTCCTCCGCAACGCCGGCGTCAACATCACGATGGGCCACGGGCAGAGCGGTGGAAACATGGCCGACAAGGAAGTGCGCTTCGGCCAGGCCGACACGGCGCTCTGGGCGACCGCGACCACCGACGCCTCCAACGGCTCCGTCGACGGCGGCCACGACGCGTTCACCCCGCTCGGCGGCGCCGTGCCGCTCGTGAACATCTTCCTGGGCGAGGTGATCTTCGGCGGCGTCGGCTCCGGCCTCTACGGGATGTTCTTCTACATCGTCATCGCGGTGTTCGTCGCGGGGCTGATGGTCGGGCGAACGCCGGAGTGGCTCGGCAAGAAGCTCGAGGCGCGCGAGATCAAGTACGCCGCCCTCGGGGCCCTGTTCGTCCCGACCATGGTCCTGGCGCTTGCCGCGCTCTCGATCGTGACGAAGAGCGGCCTCGCCTCGATCTACAACAGCGGCGTCCACGGCTTCACCGAGACGCTCTATGCCTACGACTCGCAGGGCAACAACAACGGCAGCGCGTTCGCCGGCTTCGGCCTGACGAACTTCAGCGCCGACTTCGGGTCGATCGCGATGCTGCTCGGCCGCTTCGTGCCGATGTTCGCGGCGCTCGCGCTCGGCGGCGCGCTCGCGCAGAAGAAGATCGTTCCCGCCTCCGCCGGCACCTTCCGCACGGACGGCCCGACGTTCGTCGTCCTGCTCGTGGGCGTGATCGCGCTCACCGCGGGGCTGATGATCTTCCCGGCGCTCACGCTCGGGCCGATCGTCGAGGGGTTGATGCACTGATGGTGCGCGCAGCGATCAGCTCCGTGATCGCGATCGTCGTCCTCACGGCCGTGTTCGGCTTCGCCTACCCGCTCGTCATGACCGGGTTCGGTCAGGTCGCGTTCTCCAGGCAGGCGAACGGCAGCCTGATCCACGCGAACGGCAAGGTCGTCGGCTCGAAGCTCGCGGCCCAGTCCTTCAGCGGGCCGCGCTACTTCCACGAGCGGCCGTCGGCGACCTCGCCCGCCTACAACGCCGGCGCCACCACCTTCGCGAACCTCGGGCCGACGAACAGCGACCTGGCGAAGAACGTCAAGGCCGCGGCGGCCGCGATCCTCAAGCTCGAGGGGCCGTACAACCCGGGCCTGACGATCCACGACATCCCCGTCGACGCCGTCACGACCTCCGGCTCCGGGATCGACCCCGACATCTCGCCCGCCTACGCGCAGCTGCAGGCGCACCGCATCGCCGCAGTCCGCCACTTGCCGCTCGCGACCGTGGAGAACCTCATCCACGAGAACACGACCGGCCGCTCGTGGGGCTTCTTCGGCGAGGCCGGCGTGAACGTGCTCGAGCTCAATCTGGCCCTCGACCGGCAGGCGGCGTCCTGATGGCCCGCCGCTCCGCCAGCCTCTTCTCGCGCGACCTCGTCGTGCAGGCGATCCGCGACTCGTTCCCGAAGCTCGACCCGCGCCTCCAGCTGAAGAACCCCGTGATGTTCATCGTCGAGCTCGGCGCCGCGATCACCACCGGGATCTTCGTCCTCGAACTCGCGCGCGGCCACACCGGCTCGCTGTGGTTCGTCGCCGTCATCACCGTCTGGCTCTGGCTCACCGTCCTCTTCGCGAACTTCGCGGAGGCGATCGCCGAGGGGCGCGGCAAGGCCCAGGCGAGCGCGCTCCGGGCGACCCGGACGACCACGACCGCGCTCCGTCGCGGGGGCGACGGTCACCTCGAGGAGGTTCCGGCGCCGGAGCTCCAGCGGGGCGACGTGGTCGTCGTCGAGGCCGGGATGGTCATCCCGGCCGACGGCGAGGTGATCGAGGGCGTCGGCTCGGTCGACGAGTCCGCGATCACGGGCGAGTCGGCTCCGGTCATCCGCGAGGCCGGCGGCGACCGCTCGGCCGTCACCGGTGGCACGAAGCTCCTCTCCGACCGCCTCGTGGTCGAGGTGACGCAGGAGCCGGGCAAGTCGTTCCTCGACCGGATGATCGCCCTCGTCGAGGGTGCGGAGCGGCGCAAGACACCCAACGAGATTGCGCTCAACATCCTCCTCGCAGGGCTCACGATCACCTTCCTCGCCGCCGTCGTCACGCTGCAGCCCTTCGCGATCTACGCCGGCTCCCGGCAGTCCGAGACCGTCCTGATCGCGCTCCTCGTCGCGCTGATCCCGACCACGATCGGGGCGCTGCTCTCGGCGATCGGCATCGCCGGCATGGATCGCCTCGTCCAGCGGAACGTGCTCGCGATGTCCGGGCGTGCCGTCGAGGCCTCCGGCGACGTCGACGTGCTCCTGCTCGACAAGACCGGGACGATCACGCTCGGCAACCGGCAGGCGGCGGAGTTCGTGCCCGTCGACGGTGTCAACGCCCGTGAGCTGGCCGAGGTGGCCCAGTTCTCCTCGCTCGCCGACGAGACCCCGGAAGGGCGGTCGATCGTCGTCCTCGCGAAGGAGCAGTACGGCCTTCGTGGCCGGGAGCTGTCCGAGCTCGAGGCGACCTTCATCCCGTTCTCGGCCAGCACCCGCATGAGCGGCGTCGACCTGAACGGCAACCAGTACCGCAAGGGTGCCGCCGACGCGGTGAAGCGCTGGGTGGAGGAGCAGGGCGGCAAGGTGCCCGTGCGTCTCGACGAGGAGGTCGACAAGATCGCGCGTGCCGGCGGCACGCCGCTCGTCGTCGCGCAGGACAACTTCGTCCTCGGCGTGATCCACCTCAAGGACATCGTCAAGGGCGGCATGCGCGAGCGCTTCGACGAGCTGCGGAAGATGGGCATCCGCACGGTGATGATCACCGGCGACAACCGCGTCACGGCCGCCGTGATCGCCGAGGAGGCCGGCGTCGACGACTTCCTCGCCGAGGCGACGCCGGAGGCGAAGCTGGCGCTGATCAAGGAGGAGCAGGGCAAGGGCCGCATGGTCGCGATGACCGGCGACGGGACGAACGACGCACCGGCGCTCGCTCAGGCGGACGTCGGCGTCGCCATGAACACCGGCACGTCTGCGGCGAAGGAGGCCGGCAACATGGTCGACCTGGACTCGAACCCGACGAAGCTGATCGAGATCGTCGAGGTGGGCAAGCAGCTGCTGATCACGCGCGGCGCGCTGACCACCTTCTCGATCGCGAACGACGTGGCGAAGTACTTCGCGATCCTGCCCGCGATGTTCGCCTTCACCTATGCCGCGAAGCCGGGCGCGCGCGGGCCGCTGAACTCGCTGAACATCATGCACCTGGGGACGCCCCAGAGCGCGATCATCTCGGCGATCATCTTCAACGCGCTGATCATCCCGGCGCTCGTCCCGCTCGCGCTCAAGGGCGTCAAGTACCGCGCGATCGGCGCCACCGCGCTCCTGCGCCGCAACCTCTTGATCTATGGCCTCGGCGGCATGATCCTGCCCTTCATCGGGATCAAGCTGATCGACCTCGTCGTCCACAACCTGCTCGGGGCGTGAGCTCCGGTGAGCGTCGAGCTGGAGGTCGGGCCGGAGCTCACGGGTAGAGCGATGCGCGGCCGCTACCGGATCCTCCTCGGGATGGCGGCGGGCGTGGGAAAGACGTACCGCATGCTCGAGGAAGGGCGGCAGGCGCATGCCGAGGGCGTCGACGTCGTGATCGGCTACCTCGAGCCCCACGACCGGCCGGAGACCGCCGCACTCGCGGAGGGGCTCGAGGTCGTTCCGCACCTGCGCAGCACCGTCGGCGCGACGGCGCTCGCGGAGATGGACGTGGACGCTGTCGTCCGGCGGAAGCCCGAGCTGGCGCTCGTGGACGAGCTCGCCCACACGAACCTCCAGGAGGCGCGTAACCGGAAGCGCTACGAGGACATCGACGAGATCCTCGCCGCCGGGATCGCCGTCACCTCGACCGTCAACATCCAGCACCTCGAGAGCCTCAACGACGAGGTGTTCGAGCTGACGGGCGTCCGCGTGCGCGAGACCTTCCCCGACCGCATCCTCGACGAGGCGGACGAGGTGGTGCTGGTCGACCTCGCTCCGGAGGCGCTCCAGCAGCGGCTCCGGACGGGCCGGGTCTACCCGCTGGCTCGCGTCGACACCGCGCTGACGAACTTCTTCCGGCTCGAGAACCTCGCAGCGCTGCGCGAGCTGTCCCTGCGCGAGCTCGCGGAGGACGTCGAGGCTCGCCGCAGTACGTCGGTGCTCGACCCGCTCAGCCACCAGGCGGTTGCCGAGCGCATCCTCGCGCTGGTGACGCCCGAGCCGCGCTCGCAGCGCATCCTTCGCCGAGCGTTCCGGTCGGGGCAGCGGCTCGGGGCGGAGATCGACGCGCTCTGGGTGCGGAAGCCCGGCGAGCAGCTGAGCGAGGACGAGACGGTCTCGCTGGCTGCGCTCAGGCGGCTCGCGAGCATCCTCGGCGCGCACTTCATCGAGCTGGAGGGCGAGAGCTTCTCCGAGACAGTGAGGCGGTTCGTCGGCGAGCGCGGGTCGACCTACCTCTTCGTCGGGACACCCGACGAGTCGCGCCGGCGGGAGATCCTGCGCGGCTCCCTCGTCTCGCGGCTGATCCGCGAGCTGCCGGGCGTCGACATCCGCGTCGTCGCCGACCGCGCGCTCCGCGAGGAGCCGGAGCGATGACGATCGCCCTCGTCGCCGCTGTCGCGATCCTCGCCGTCGCACTCGCGGTGGTCGCGCTACGCAAGCGCCGCCCGGCGATCGCTCGCCCGGGAGTCGAGCGCGTCCTGATTCCCTTCACGGGTGGCGCGCTCGACCCGAGGGTGCTGTCGGCAGGCATCCGGATCGCACGGGCCGAGCACGCGACGCTCGTTCCCGCATACCTGATCGTCGTGCCGCTCGAGCAGCCTCAGGAAGCACCGATGCAGCAGCAGGTCACGACGGCGATGCCGCTGCTCGAGGCGGTCGAGCACGCGGCCCTGCGCGCAGGTGTCCCGGTCGACGCGCGGATCGAGAGCGGCCGGACGCCGGTTCACGCCCTGAAGCGCCTCTGGGAGGCCGAGCACTTCGATCGCATCGTCGTTCCCGCGCCCGCGGGCCGGAACGGAAGCGGCTTCTCGCCGAAGGACCTCACCTGGATGCTCACACACGCCCCGAGTGAGACGCTGATCCTGCGACCCGACCCGCACGCCGCGAACTAGTGGCGCCGCGGCCTATCGTGTTCTCGTGCACCCGCCCGACCTGCCGGCTGCTGCCGAGCAGCCCGAGCCGGTCCCGCTGCGACTCGCGCCGGCCCGCGAGCAGCCTGCGCTCGCCGCGCGTCTCTGGGCCGCGGTCCGGCCGGTCGTGGGCGTCTTCCTCTGGTCGCGCGCGACCGTCTGGCTGATCGCGCTCTTCACGCTCCTCGCCTTCGAGCCGAACCGGTCGCTCTCGCCGATCGCACAGGCGTCGATGGCGCCGTTCCTCACGAACGACCTCGGCTGGATGACCGACGTCTGGGCGCACTGGGACAGCGTGTGGTTCCTGCAGATCGCCCACAGCGGCTACGGCCTGAGCGGCCAGGCGAGCGCCTTCTATCCGCTCTACCCGGGGCTCGTCGCCGCCCTCGGCCGCGTCTTCGGCGGTCACTACGTCGCCGCCGGCATCGTCGTCTCGCTCACGGCGACGCTCGCCTCGTTCGCGCTGCTCTACACGCTCGGCAAGCGCCTGCTCGGCGAGGACGGCGCCTGGCGCGCGGTGCTCTACCTCGCCGTCTTCCCGATGGCGATGTTCCTCGGGGCCGTCTACGCCGAGTCGCTGCTCCTGGCGCTGATGCTCGGCGCGTTCCTGTGCGCCGAGCGCGGGCACTGGCTCTGGGCCTGGATCCTGACCGGGCTTGCGCTGCTCACGCGACTCGCCGGCGCCGCGCTCATCCCGGCGCTCGTCCTGCTCGCCTGGCGCTCGCCCAGCCGCCGCCGCGCGCTCGCCGGGCTCCCGCTCGTCGCGGTCGAGTTCGCGGTCTTCCCGATCCTGCTCTGGCGCCAGACGGGCGATGCGCTCGGGTTCGTGCACGCCGAGAAGATCTGGAGCCGCCAGCTGGCGACGCTCGGGCCGCTGTCGGGCGCCTGGGAGGGCGTCAAGGCCGGCGTCACCGGTCTCGCGCGGATCCTCACGCATCACCCCGTGCAGAGGCGTGCGTTCGCGTCCGGCTCCGACTACACGCTCCTCACCTCCGCCTTCAACGTGCAGGCGCTGCTCTTCCTCGCCGTCTTCGTCTTCCTCACGGTCGTCGCCTGGCGGCGCTTCGGCGCCGTCTACGGCCTGTTCGCCGCCGCCTCCCTGCTCATCCCGCTCAGCTCGCCGAACCGCGGCGGCTGGCCGCTGCTGTCGCTGCCGCGGTTCGGCGTCACGATCTTCCCGCTCTTCCTCGCGCTCGCCGCGCTCGGGCAGCGGCCGAAGGTGCACTCGGCGATCGTCGCCGTCAGCGCCGCCGGCCTCGGGCTCGTGACCGTGCAGTGGGCGCTCTGGCAGTGGATGGGGTGATACACCCCACCAGCCGCTCGCCGCGAAGAACGCTACCTTTCTCTCGGAAAAGCGGCCCCGGCCCGACAAAATTTCATTTGTTTCACAGAACCGCGTGGTTTCGTGTGAGACGAGACGATCTGGGAGGTTTGACCCATGGCAGACGAGCAGGACCGCCTCACCGCTGAGGACAAGGAGCATCTGGCAAAGCTCGAGGAGGCGCTGTTCGAGATCCGGCGCGTGATCGCCGGGCAGGAGGGAATGCTCGAGCGGCTGCTCGTATGCCTGCTCGCCGGCGGCCACCTGCTGATCGAGGGCGTGCCCGGCCTCGCGAAGACGCTCGCGATCAAGACGACGGCGTCCGTCCTCGGCGGCACGTTCTCGCGCATCCAGTTCACGCCGGACCTCGTCCCGAGCGACCTCGTCGGCACCCGCATCTTCCGGCCGGACAAGCACGAGTTCGAGACCGAACTCGGCCCGGTGTTCTGCAACTTCCTCCTCGCCGACGAGATCAACCGCGCGCCGGCGAAGGTGCAGTCGGCCCTGCTCGAGGTGATGCAGGAGCGCCAGGTGACGATCGGCCACACGACTCATCCGGTACCCGACCCCTTCCTCGTCCTCGCCACGCAGAACCCGATCGAGTCGGAGGGCACGTATCCCCTTCCGGAGGCCCAGGTCGACCGCTTCATGCTCAAGGTGCTCGTGGACTACCCGCAGCACGACGAGGAGCTCACCGTCGTCGCGCGGTCGCTCGAGCCGGCGCCGAAGCTGCAGCCGGTGCTCCAGATCGACCAGCTCCGGGCGCTCCAGGCGCTCGTCGCGAAGGTCTTCGTCGACCCGGCGCTCGTGAGCTGGGTCGTCGACCTGGCGACCGCGACGCGGAAGCCGGCGCAGTCCGGGCTCGAGGCGATCGCGCCGTACATCTCCTACGGGGCGAGCCCGCGCGGCCCGATCAGCGTGATCGCCGCGGCCCGTGCCCTCGCCGTCCTCCGCCAGCGGGACTACGTGCTGCCCGGGGAC
>Ga0335085_10015035_pt1 | contig 11252 bp, 6 predicted proteins | sample Lox_Sample_45_FD_206712 | JGI IMG/M metagenome (GOLD analysis project Ga0335085, IMG submission 206712) | Soil microbial communities from Loxahatchee National Wildlife Refuge, Florida, United States - Lox_Sample_4.5 | ecosystem: Environmental > Terrestrial > Soil > Wetlands | place: USA: Florida... | reverse complement strand
GCGGGCGGTTATCCAGCGCGGAGGGCATGCGGAATCCGTGCTCCACCAGCGTCTGTTTGCGGGAACGGTCGCCGTGATACATGCCGTGCAGTTGGGGCACGGTCTGGTGGGACTCGTCGATGAACAGGAGGAAATCCTGCGGCACGTAATCGAACAGCGTGGGCGGGGCCTCGCCCGGCAACCTTCCGGACATGTGCCGCGAATAATTCTCAATGCCGTGGCAATACCCGATCGTGCGCATCATCTCCACGTCGAACAGGGTGCGCTGCGAGACGCGTTGCGCCTCGATGAATTTCCCCTGTTTCTCCAGTTCGCCGCGCCACCATTCCAGCTCCTCGAGGATGGTCCCGATGGCCCGCTCGCGCTGCTCCCGGGGCAGTGCAAAATACGTTTTGGGATACAGAGAGACGCGGGCCAGATCTTCCGCCCCCGGCCGCACCCGCCCGGTCAACGGATCGATCTGTCGCAGCGCCTCCACCTGGTCGCCCCACAGTTCCACGCGATAGGCAAAATCCTCGTACGCCGGATAGATGTCAATGGTGTCGCCGCGCGCCCGAAAGGTTCCCCGGCGCATCTCCTCGTTGCGCTCGTACTGGATCTCCACCAGTTTTCGCAGGATCTGCTCGCGCGAGGTTTTCTGCCCCTTTTCCAGGAGCAGCAGCATCCCGTGATACGCCTCCGGCGAGCCGATGCCGTAGATGCTGGAAACCGAAGCCACCACCACCACGTCGCGGCGCTCCAAGAGCGAGCGGGTGGCGCTGAGCCGCAGTTTGTCCAGCTCGTCGTTGATGGTGGCTTCTTTTTCGATGTACGTGTCTGAGGCCGGCACGTAGGCCTCCGGCTGGTAGTAATCGTAGTAGCTGACGAAATACTCGACGGCATTTTGCGGGAAGAAGCGGCGGAACTCGTGGTAGAGCTGCGCCGCCAGCGTCTTGTTGTGCGCCAGCACCAGCGTGGGCCGCTGGGTCGCGGCGATGATCTTCGCCATGGTGAACGTCTTGCCGGAGCCGGTCACCCCCAGCAGCACCTGGTGGCGCTCTCCCGCCTCCACGCCGTGCACTAGCGCGGCGATGGCTTCCGGCTGGTCGCCCCGCGGCTCGTATTCGCTTTGCAGTTGAAAGGGCATGGCCTCAAGACGGCGCGGCGCCGCGCGCGCGCATTAATCCGCTTCCGTGCCTGGCGCGGAGTCCCGGGCGCGCCCGAAGATGCGGCCGGGAATCTCGGCCCAGGGAATGGCCTCCAGCTCTGCGAGGTAGGAGTAAGCTACCGGGACCACGAGCAGGGTCAGCAGAAGGCACAAGGTCTGTCCGCCGATGATGGTCACTGCAATGGACGCGCGCTGTTCAGATCCGGCCCCGATGCCCAGGGCCACGGGAATCAGCCCGGCGATGATGGAAAGTGTGGTCATCAGGATCGGCCGCAGGCGAACGCGGTTGGCTTCCAGGATGGCGGGGCCGAGCGGCATCCCCTCTTTACGCAGCCGGTTGGTGTAGTCCACTTGCAGAATTCCGTTCTTCTTGACGATGCCCAGCAGCAGAAACATTCCCAGCGCGCTCCACAGGCTCAATGCGCGGCCGGTCATCCACAGGGAGAGGAGCGCAAATGGCACGCTCAGCGGCAAGGTAAGCATGATGATGAATGGATAAGAGAAACTCTCAAATTGCGCGGCCAGGACCATGTACATGAAGATGGAGGCCAGCAGCATGGCCAGAAAAAGATTCCAGGTGGTTTCTTCCAGCACCTTAACCTGTCCGGAAAACAGGTAGGAATATCCGGCGGGCAGGCCCACTTCCTTGATGGACTGCACGGTGTGCCCGGCGGCCAGGTCCAGGGGATACCCCGCGGCCACGTTGGCGTTCACCATCACCTGAAACTCCCGATTGTAGCGCCACAGCGTGGCCGGCCCGGCCCCGCGCACAATCGTGGCCACATTTTCCAGCCGCACCTGGCCCAGTTTGGCGGAGGGCACCATCATCCGCGCGAGCACGTCGGGATTGTCACGCTGCTCCGGCAGCAGTTGCATGGTCACCGGGTACTGTTCAGAGCCCTCCTTGAAGCGTGTGATTTCGTCTTCGCCCGAATAGAACAGGCGCACGGCATCGCTGATGTCGGTCATGCGCACCCCGATGTCCGCGGCACGCTGGCGGTCCACCTTCACCTGCAGTTCGGGCGTGTTCAGGTTCAGGCTCGGGTTCACGTCCACCAGGTCCGGGTACTTCATCATGCGCCCGGCCACTTGTTTGCTGATTTCAGCAAGCTGGCTGAGTTCCGGGCCGCGGATGACCGCGCCGACCGGGAAATACGTTTCTCCGCCCAGCACGGAAGGCAGCCGGACGTTGTAGGTGGTATTGCGGTACGTGGCCAGAATCCCGCGCACCACCGTGGCCAGTTGCGTGTGGCTTCGTTTTCGCTCCCCGCGCGGCACCAGGCCGATGAACAGGTGCGCATGGTTCGTCGGGCCGTGCGTATAGGTTTGCACGAAGGCCACTTCCGGCAGCGCCACGATTCGTTCGGCCATCTCGGAGGCCGTTTGAGCGGTCTTGCTGAGAGCAGTGCCCTCGGGAAGCGTAAACGAGCTGGTCAGTTCCGCCTGGTCGTCCGCGGGGATCCAATCACGTCCCACCAGGCGGTAGAGCCCGAAGGTGGAAAGCAGCGCGGCCAGGCACAGCGCCAGGATGACCGGGCGGTGCGCCAGCGACCATTGGAGTGTGCGCATGTAGTACGCTTCCACCGCGCCCAGCAAGCCGTGAACGCGTTTCTTCTCTTCGCCCTTTTCCAGGCGCAACATGCGGGAACTCATCATCGGCGTGAGCGTAAATGCGATCAGCAGGGAGACCAGAATGGCCATGGCCATAGTCCAGCCGAAGGAATTGACGTATTTCCGCGCGTAGCCAGTCATGAAGGCGATGGGAAGGAAAATAATCACCAGCGAAAGCGTGGTGGCCATGACCGCCAGCCCGATCTCATCGGTGGCTTCCACGGCCGCGGTCTTGCGGTCTTTCCCCTTCTCCTGCATGAACCGGAAGATGTTTTCCAGCACGATGATGGCATCGTCAATCACGATGCCCACCGCCAGCGTCAGCGCCAGCAGGGTCATATTGTTCAGCGAAAAATCCATGGTGCGCATCAGCGTAAACGTGGCCACGATCGAAGCGGGGATGGCCACGGCGGCGATGATCACCGCCCGCCAGTTCTGGATGAACAGCCACACGATCAGGCTGGCCAGGATGCTGCCCAGAATCAGATGCTCCAGCAGGGAATGCACCGAGGCCTTGATGAAGTCCGAGATATCGTGCACCACCTGCAGCTCCACACCTGCCGGCAACTGCCCACGCAGTTCTTCCAGCTTGGCGCGCACGTTGTCCGCCACGCGCACGGTATTGGTCCCGGACTGGCGCAGCACCTGGATGCTCACCACCTCCTGTCCCGGAGCGCCCTTGCGGAATACGGCGGACCAGGTGCGCAGCTCCGCCGCGCCGTCTTCCACCCGGGCCACGTCCAGCACGCGTACGGGAGTTCCGCCGCGCGTGCCGAGCACGATTTCCCCAAACTGTTCCGCGGACACCACTCGGCCCAGGGTGCGCAGGCCCAGTTCCTGCGGGCCGGTGATGATGCGCCCCCCCGGCGCCTCGATATTTTCCCTTTGCAGCGCGTCCCGCACGTCCAGCACTGTGAAGTTGTGGGAGGTCAGCTTTTCCGCGTCCAGCAGCACGCGGACCTGCCGCCCCTGCGCGCCGTTCAGCTCCACGCTGCCCACTCCATCCACGGTTTGAATCGCCCGGCGCACCTGCTTGTCCGCGATCTCGGTGAGCTCACGGCGGCTCATCGGTCCGGTCACCAGCAGCGTCATGATCGGGTCCGACTGCGGATCTTCCTTGGTGATCACCGGAGGCAGGGTGTCGCGGGGCAGGCTGTAGATCGCCCCGGCAACTTTCTCGCGGATGTCCTGCGCCGCGCCTTCGATATCCCGCTCCAGAACGAACGTGCAGGTGATGTCTGCGAATCCCTCTGTCGAGTAAACGGAAATCTCGTCAATCCCGCTGACCGAGGAGATGGCATCCTCCAGCGGCAGGACCACTCCGGTAATCACCTCTTCCGGAGTTGCTCCGGGGAGGCGCACTTCCACGTTGACGGTGGCCGGATCGGCCTTGGGAAAAAGGTCCACGGCCAGGCCCCGATAGGAAAACGCTCCAAGCGTCACCAGGAACGCGATCAGCATGACCGTGAAGACCGGGTACTTTACGCAGGTTTCGGCCAGTTTCATGGATGTGAGTGCGGCCTGTGGCCGGAAATCACTTTCCTGTTTTCGCGGCCGGTTCGGATTTGTCCTGCACGATGGCCCCGTCGCGCAGATCTCCGGAGATGGCCACCGCCACGCGGTCTCCCGGTTTCAGCCCTTCGGCCACTTCAAAGCGCCGCCCGCGCCCGTCCTCCGTTTGTCCCGCGGGGCGGATTTGCCGCTCGCTCACGCGGTTTCCATTCACCAGGAAAACCTTGTAGACCCCGTAGCGGTAGTTCACTGCGCCTTCCGGCAGGAAAATGGTTTTGTCTTCCTTTTCGCTCGGAATGCTGGCTTGGACAAAAAAGCCGGGCTTGAGGCGCCCACCGGGATTTTCCAGCAGCGCTTCGGCTTCAAAAGTGCGCGAATCCTGCGAAACGGTGGGATTGATGCGCGAGATGCGGCCACGAAACTTCTCGCCGGAAAATGCCTCCACCTGCAGATCCACCGCGGCGCCTTCCGCCACCCAGCCCGCCCACCGTTCCGGCACGGCGAGGCGTGCGCGCAGCCGGTCCGTGCGCACGATCACCATCACCGGGCTCTGCACCCGCAGAAACTCGCCTGGATGAACGCCGCGCGTCTTGATCGAGCCCGGAAAGGGCGCGCGGATGGTGGCATCGCCCAGTTTCTTCAACGCCAGCTTTTCGCTCGCCTCACTGGAAACCAGCAGCGCCTTCAGGCGGTCCACTTCCTGCAAGGCCACGTCGTAGGAGGCCTGGGTGCTCTGGAACCTGCTGGCGGCCTCATCAAGCTGTTGGGGCGAAATCAGGCTGTCCTTGTACATCTCTTTCGCGCGAGCGTACTTGTGCTCGGCATCGAACAGATCCGCTTCCGCGCGCTGCACGGTGGCCAGTTTCTTCGGGTCCGCGGGCGGGGGGTCGTTTGGGCCGATTCCCAATTGCGCGCGCACCTGGCTCACCAGCCCGCGCTGGCGGTCCAGTTCAAACTGCAGCTCTAATGGGTCCAGCACCACCAGCGGCTGGGCGTCTGCAACCGTGTCCCCTACGTCCGCGAGTACCTGCGTGACGCGGCCTTCCACCTGCGCGCTCAGCGTACTTTCCTCAAGTGCGTAAAGGGAGCCGACCGCCTGCACCCGGCGCTGCGTGGTCTCCTCCGCCACCGTGTACAGGCGCACGGGCACGGGATGTGCGGCGTCTCCCAGCACACTGCTGGGTTGGGATCGGGAGCATCCCGCCGGCAGTAGTGCCACCCCCAGCGCGAGGAGGCAGGCGAAGCGACTGCCATTTCGCGAGCCACGTCTTTGGATTGTCGGCGTGCACACGGTCAGGGCCCGCCCCTCTCGCAGGCAATTGGACTGACTTTGGCCCTCCGGCGTTTCATTCTCGCCTGTTCCGCAGTCAGTCAGGTTCTGGACCTGCATCATGCCTTGGGATCTCAAGCTGGTCTTTGCCCCGCGCGTCCTTCGCACAGCGGGAAATATTCTACACCCACCCAGGCTTGTGGTTTCCGGCAGCTAGTTGGCGGCGGCAGGTGATTCCAATAACAGCAGGTGAGTTTCCGTTGTGGAGTGCCCGCCGTAGCGGATGGGCGCGCCCCCGTTCACGTGCCGGATGGTCAGGTCCATCAGCTCTTCCCCAGACTGCGAGACGCTGACGGTGCGGCCGGTCTGCAGCGAGACGTGCACCAGGCTCTCACCGTGGCTGGTCCACATCCCCGCAGTGCGCATTCCGTCGCGGCGGAATTCCTCGGGGGTCGCGTTGCGGGCATCTCCGTGCTGTTGCAGCGAAAATCGCATCAGCAGCACCGCGCACTGCTCTCCACCGGGATCGTCCATGCGGCAGGCTTCGTCCCGCAGGTACGTGGAAGTGGTATGCAGCGTGGTGCCCGTGAGCGGCGCTCCCGGCACTGGCTCGGTCTTTTCCCAGCTTTGTCCCGGCACACTCCCTGCGAGGGGAGTGGTGAGGCCCGCCCCGAGCTGCTGCAGCCAGTTGCGCGCTTCATCCAGCGCCCGCGCATCCTGCAGCACTTCCTGCAGGCCGGAGATGTACTGCACCTCGCCGCGGCTTCCCAGTTGGAACTCGATGGTGCGCCCTTGCAACCGCCGGTATTGAGCGAGGAGCAGGTTGGCCTCCGGGTCGTAAGTATCGCCGGTTACGGCCGGCGTCACCCGCTCGTAAACCGCGCGCAGGCGCAGCGGGGCGCGTTCCGGGCCGGCCACCCGCGTCTGGCTGGCCGCCACCGGCGCCGTACTCGCCACCGGCGGCAGCACCTCCAGCCGCAGCGTGATCCCCACGGACATTCCCAAATCCCTGGCGCCTTGCGGATTGCTGAGAGCGCCCCCGGTGAGCCGGCTGGTTTGCGAGCGGAAGGAAATCTGGTAGCGCAAGGATTCCCCCGGCTGAAATTGCGGGGTGAACACCACCGGTGCGTGGGCTGCCGGCGCATTGGCGGCGGGAGGCGGCGGCGGAATCGGAGCCTGTGCAGCGGTCCCCGGCGCCCCCAGCCCGGCTGCGGCCAGGATCAGCAGTCCCAGAGCCGCCACGCTAGGAGTGCTCGCTGCCCGGTTCACCGGTTTCATCCATACACTGTTCGATTTCCCTGCTCACGGCCCGGGTTGCCCGGGAGCACCGCTTTCTCCCGCTCCGTGGCGCGGAACTTCAAGCCGCGCCACGCCGCAATTCGTCCAGTGAATAGAACGTTCCGCGCCAGTAGATCCCCCGGCGCCACAAGGTGAGCAGCGTGGATCGCGCGAGCATGAAGCACACCAGCAGCGCTCCCAGGGGATGCGTCAGTCCATACAAAGGAGAAACGCCGCTGCTTCGCGCCACGGTTGCATGCAGCGCCACAGCGCACCCGGTGGCCACACCCGCCAGCACCCGCGCCCAGCCGCCGGCCATCACCAGCCCGGCAAACGGAAACACGGAGAGCAGCAGGCTGAGCGCCATGTGGCCCAGCGCTCTCTCCAGCCGGAAACCCGCCGCGGCAAAGAAATTCTTCTCCGTGCCGCGGATCATGTTGGCCACCCCCGAATGCCACCGCAGGCTTACCAGGTCGCCGGCCAGCCCCGTTCCGGAAGTGAATCCCCCCTGCTTCACCCGTTTGCCCAGCTTCATGTCGTCCACCACTTCCATGGCCAGGCCGCGGTGAGTGCCGACCGCTTCATAGACGCTGCGGCGCAACAGTTGAAACGCGCCCACGCCGGCGTACGCGCTGGAATGCCGGTTCGGAACGCTCCATGCCCGGCTGAAAAGGAATCCGCCGAGCATGAAATACGTCAACAAAGTTTTTTCACCGAACCCTCGCATGTCCATCCGGGGAAACAGGGTCAGGTGGTCCCAATCCCGCTCGAGCGCCAGGGAAACGGCCCGGCGCAGCGCCTCGGGATGAAATCGGATATCCGCGTCCGTAAACACCAGCCACTCGCCGCTGGAGTGCTGATAGGCCTGCTGCAGACCGTGTGGTTTTCCCAGCCAGCCTGGCGGCAGCGTCTCCACCCGAACAGTGCGCAGGCGTTTGCACCTCTCAGAGAATTCGCGCAAAATCTGTGGAGTGCTGTCGCCGGAGCGGTCGTCCGCGGCCACCACTTCGTAGCCCGGATAGTCCTGCGCGAGCATCGATCCCAGGGCGGCGGGCATTTTTTCCGCTTCGTCCCTTGCCGAGAAGATAATAGACACGCTCGGCAGCGCGGAATCGTCCAGGGGGGTCACGGCGGAAAGATGGGGTAAGCGCCGCATACCGCGGGAAGTGTGCACCGCGAGGATCAGCCAGGCCAGCGCCAGCGCGCCGCACAATAGCGTGAGCAGAATTTGCGCAGCTTCAAACGGCATCCGGTCGGCTCGTCGGGATGCGCGGAGTACCTGGTTTCATGGATCCGGGACCAGAATAGCACGGCGCGTGAGGGGAGATGTGTCACCCTCCGCATCATTCGAACATGTACCGTACAAAAGAGACGCGGCAGCGAACCCTGGCTCTGATCGGAGCCGGGCGTGTAGCCCGCGGGCTGGGCTCGCGGCTGCACGAAGCGGGCTGGGAGATCGGGGTCGTCGCTGCCCGGCGCCTTCCTTCCGCTCGGGCTGCGGTGCGCGCCATCCACGCGGGAACCGCCGCCGCCGGCCTAAACCGCAGTGTTCTGGCTGCGGGCGTCATCCTGATCGCCGTGCCGGATGACGCCGTGGCCTCCGTGGCCGCGGAGCTGGAGCGCATCGGCGCGGAAGAGCTGCGCGGAAAAATTGTGGCCCACACCAGCGGCGCGCTGGCCGCCTCCGTGCTCGATCCCCTGGCGGCGCACGGCGCGCGCACCGGAGTGATGCATCCCATGCAGACTTTCGGAGCCCGCGACCGCCCGCAACTCTCCGGGGTGCTGTTTGGAATCCAGGGCCATCCGGAAGCGCTCCGCGTGATCCGGCAAATGGTGCGCAGCCTCGGCGGACAGTCCGCGCGGATTGATCCAGGGCGCAAGGCGCAATATCACTGTGCGGGCACATTTGCCGCCTCCCATCTGCTCGCTTCCTTCGAGGCGGGAGTGCAACTCTTGTGCGACGCGGGGATGAAGCGCCGCGCCGCGGCCGGCGCCCTGCTGCAGCTCGCCCGCCAGGTGCTCCAGAATTACGAACTGTTGGGGGCTCATTCCGCCTGGACCGGCCCGCTCTCCCGCGGGGATTTTGCCACTATTGGGCTGCACCGCCGGGCCCTGGAGAATCATCCCGCGGAGGTGCGATTGGCCTATGACGCGATGACCCGGCTGGCCGCTCGCGTTCTCTCCCGCGCTCCGGAGGAATTGCTCTTGCGTTTGGAAACCGTGATGCCCGCTGCAGCAGGGCCGCAAGCTACGGCTAATGGCCGCGTCCCCGCCGCAGCCGTAGCCCGGCCCTCCAAGTGAGCGCAGCGGCGGCTCCAGCGGGTACAATACACGTCTTGTGGAATCTGGCGCGCCGCACGGACTCCCGGCCGCGAAGAGGAAAACTGATCATGCTCTCATTTCCCATCCACGCGCGGACGCTGGCCAACGGCCTGCGGGTGGTGATTTCTCCAGACCGCACCGCGCCGGTGGTGACCGTGGGCGTCTATTACAACATCGGCTTCCGGCTGGAGCCCCGCGGGCGCAGCGGATTCGCCCACCTTTTCGAACACATGATGTTCCAGGGTTCGGAGCACGCGGGCAAAATGGTGCACATCCGCCTGGTCAATTCCTCGGGCGGCGTGCTGAATGGCTCCACGCGCTACGACGTCACCAACTACTTCGAGTCGGTACCCTCCAGCGCGCTCGAACGCATGCTGTGGCTGGAAGCGGATCGCATGCGCTCTCTCCGCGTGGACGATGAAAACCTGCGCAACCAGCGCGACGTGGTGAAAGAGGAAGTCCGCATGAACGTTTTCAACCAGCCGTACGGCGGCTTCCCCTGGCTGGACCTTCCACCCATCGCCAATCGCAACTGGGCCAACGCCCACAATTTCTACGGCGATTTTCAGGATCTGGACGCCGCCACGCTCGATGACGTCCAAGCCTTCTTCCGCACCTACTACACACCGAATAATGCCGTGCTGCTGGTGCTGGGGGACGTGGAGCCCGGCGCCGGTTTCGATCTCGCGGAAAAGCATTTTGGCCCCATCCCGCGCGGCCCCGCGCCTCCGGCTGCGGATGTCAGCGAGCCGCCTCAAACGGAAGAGCGGCGCGGCACCGTGGAGGAGCGCCTGGGAACTCTGCCCGCCATGGCCATCGGCTACCACGCGCCCCCGCGCCGCTCCCCGGATTGGTATGCCCTGGCCCTGGCCGATTGCGCGTTGCATGGGGGCCGCGCGGGGCGCGTGCATCGTTCCCTGGTGCTGGAACGCCAGATGGCGCTGGAGACCGCCGGAGGAATCCACTATCCGATGGGTGACCTCTTCGATTACAACGGCCCAATGCAGATGGTCACGCGCATCCTGCACAAGATGGATCATACGCCCGAGCAAGTGCTCTCCGCTTTCGACCAGGTGATCGCGGATCTTTGCGCCCGGCCCCTGCCCGCCGCGGAACTGGAAGAGTGCAAAGTGAAATTGCGCTCCGATTATTATTCCGCGCTCGAAGGCGGCATGGGAGGACACGTCCCGCGCTTTGGCCTGATGCACCTGCTGGCGTGTTTCACGCTCTTCGATGGCGACCCGAAACTGGTCAACACCATTCTCGATGAATTCCTGCGTGTCACGCCGGAGCAGGTGCATGCGGCGGCGTCCCGCGTGCTGCGTCCGCAGAACCGTGCCATCATTTTCCGCCTGCCGGCAACCAAGAGCGCGCCGCCGCAGGCCGCGGACTAGAGGAGCCCAGGATGGCCAGTGATGTCGTCGCGCCCATTTCTCCGCTGACCCCGCCGCTGACCGCCGAGCGCCCCGTTGTTTGGCCGGAGCGTGCCGCGGCTCAGCTCTCCTGCGGCATTGCCGTACACCTGGTGGAGCGCCATACCATCCCCAAATTCTCCATCCAACTCTTTATCCGCAGCGGCAAGGCCATGGCCGCCATCACCGATCCCGCCGTCGCGGAACTGACCAGCGCGCTGCTGCGCACCGGCACCGCCACGCGCTCGGAAAACGCCGTGGACGACGAACTGCGCCGCATCGGCGCGGAACTTGGTGCGGGCGCCGGAGCGGACGCCAGTTGGATCGCCGCCACCGGCCTCTCGGAGTTTTCCCCGGAACTGCTGGCCATGGTTGCGGACCTGGCGCGCCATCCCGCTTTCCCCATCGGTCCCTTCGAGCGCGAGCGCGGCAACGCCGTGGAGGCGGTGCGCCTGGAGCGCACCTCGCCCGCGTTTCTGGCTTCCGAGCGGCTGCGCAAAGTCCTCTTCGGCGAACATCCCTACGCCATCGTGGCTCCCACGGAAGAACAAGTAGCCGCCACCTCCCGCGAGCAGATTGCCGAGTTCCACCAGATCCATTATTCGCCTGCCAACGCGCTGCTGCTGGCGGTGGGAGACTTTTCTGCCACGCAGTTCGTCGAGCAGCTCGAACGCGCCTTCAGCGGCTGGTCCGGCCCGCA
>Ga0335085_10015034_pt1 | contig 11252 bp, 10 predicted proteins | sample Lox_Sample_45_FD_206712 | JGI IMG/M metagenome (GOLD analysis project Ga0335085, IMG submission 206712) | Soil microbial communities from Loxahatchee National Wildlife Refuge, Florida, United States - Lox_Sample_4.5 | ecosystem: Environmental > Terrestrial > Soil > Wetlands | place: USA... | reverse complement strand
ACCAGACGCCATTTCTTGTAGGCCGCTTTGGCGGCGTCAACAGCGGCGTCCACATCTTCGGACGTCGAAGACACAAACATGCCAATCAGTTCGTCCGTGTCCGCTGGGTTGCGGTTCTCATAGGCTTTACCGCTCCGCGACTCTACCCATTCGCCGTTGATGAAATTCTTGAAGGTTCGAGGCGCAACTGCCGTAGCCATGCTTCCTCCTATATAGTCTTGCTGTGCGGGTTTGTGAGCCGCTTTGTGCCCGCAGGCTGAAACACGAGGCAACACCACGTGGAATCTAAATTCTACAGTCCGGTCCGTAAACCGTCAAACAACGCTCGCAGAAACCTTCACGATAAAATGGCTGTGGAAAGCTGGGCGATCCGTGTTATATTGAGTTTGCGCTTAATACCTCGGTTGTGTTGTGCGGTCCCTCAAGTTGGAATGTTGATCTGAGATTCCCCGCCTGCAGTGGTCTCCGTAAGTTTTCAGCGTAATCTAAAATAAGACTGGCAATGCGAATTGCCGCGCTTGCACCGGAAAAGTGTGCGCGCCGCGTCGCTTTCGCCAGCAAGAAAGCAATACGAATGCAAAGTTTTACAGAATTACCGATCTCCGCCTATATGAAGGAGAGATTGGCGCACGCGCGATTTTCGACGCCGACCCCCGTACAAGCTGCGGCTATTCCGCAGGCGCTTGAGGGGAAGGACGTGCTCGCCACCGCACAAACCGGAACCGGCAAGACGCTGGCGTTCCTGATCCCGGTGATCGAGCAGTTGCTCAAGAGCAAAACGCCAGGAATAGCGGCACTGGTCCTCGTGCCCACGCGCGAACTTGCCATGCAAGTTGTGGCGCAATTTAATGCGTTGCGCGGCATGCAGCTTGTCCCGGCAGCACTGGTAGTCGGCGGTTTGTCCGAAGGGGCACAGCTCCAAGCTATCCGCAAGGGAGCCCGAGTGGTTGTGGCGACTCCGGGGCGTTTGGAGGATTACCTCGAGCGGCGGTTATTCAATTTCAATTCGCTGCGCATCCTGATTCTGGACGAAGCGGACCGCATGCTGGACATGGGATTCCTGCCCGCCATCAAACGTATCGTGGCGATTCTGCCGAAAGAGCGCCAGACGATGTGCTTTTCCGCGACGATGGAGGCATCCGTCGCACATCTCGTGAAGGACTACCTGCGCAATCCGGCGCGGCTTGCGTTTGGCTCGACGCTCAAGCCCTCCGAAAACGTGCGCATGCAAGCGTTCGAGGTTTCTGTCGACCGCAAGCAGGAAATGCTACAGCGTTTGCTGGGCAAAGAGACTGGGCGCTGCCTTGTCTTTTCACGGACCAAGCGCGGCACCGAACGAATCACCAAGAGCTTGAATCGCGAAGGCTTTTCCGCCGCGATGATTCATGGTGACCGCTCGCAATCGCAGCGCACCGCGGCGCTGGCCGGCTTCCAACAGGGGCGATTCCGCGTTCTTGTGGCCACCGACCTGGCTTCGCGCGGCATTCACGTGCAGGACATCATTCACGTCATCAACTACGATTTGCCGGAAGTAGCGGAGAATTTCATCCATCGCGTCGGCCGCACCGGAAGGGCCGGCGGACACGGACTAGCATCCACGCTCTTTACCAGAGAACAGCGCTCCGAGCTATTTCAATTGGAACGCACGCTGGGGATTAGGATGGAGAGGCTGGCACCGGAAGGTGGCGCACTCAAATCGCATGACCGGACACGAATCGCAGCCGATTCGGCGACGGCGCCGAAGCAACGCGCGTTCGCGAATCCTCCGGCATCCAGACCAACAATGATCGCGTTGCCCGGAGAAGTCCTGCAGGCACAGCTAGAAAACTAGATCTGATTACGAGCGGGAAAAGACTTCACGGCTGGCGCTGAGCAATCGGCGATGGGCCGGTCGCTAAAGAAGTCGAGCTTACCGGCGGCATGGGCGGAGCAACACCCGCGGTCTGTGAGCCGAGGCCGAGTTTCTGCAATGTCTTGGCGTCCAGTTTTCCCGTCGCATTCAGTCCATGCGAATCCTGGAACTTTTTCATGGCCTCGACGGTGGCCGCGTCCCACTTGCCATTTGGAACGCCCTTAAACGTCCCGTCCTTGGCGAGCGCGCTCTGAATTTCGGAGATGCGGTCGGCAGTGGGCGTCCGCTGCCCGCGCTGACGGCGGCTTGCATATCTATGAGATTTTCCGCGGTGCGTGCTGGAACGGTGTTTGACGGAGTGCGGTTTCGCGGATTTTGACGACTGACCGGCTGCAGCCGCACCGGTTACACCCATCCCAGCCGCAACAAGCAGCGTCAGAGCCAGTTCTTTCGCTTTACGCAATCGCATTGGCTTTTCTCTATGTAAAGGGAGACGCACGCGTCTCCCGGCTTTATTGCTTCGGGCTCTCCGCCGGAACCACGCCAGAGAGGAACATCGTTAGGACGCGGTCACTATCCTGCCGGCGCATGACTTTGAAAACGACATTATCACCCGCCTTCAATTTTGTCACAGCTGTCTTATAGTCGGCCAGAGAAGTTATCGGCTGGTGGTTCAGTTCAGTAATCACGTCTCCGCGCGCGAAACCTAAATCATCGGAGGCAAAGCTGGCGGGATCGACATCAGTCACGATCACGCCTTTCATGCCATCCATGCCGAACCGCTGTGCGCGATCATTTGTAAGGCTATCCACGCGAAGGCCGAATTCGCTTGGCGCGGGTTCTCCCGGCTGATCCAGGTTGCCGGCCTCGGTCGGGAAGATACGGGTGCGGTCAGCAACGATGGCGGTCGTCTCTTTCTGAGTGCGATCGCGGACGTAGGTGATCGCTACTTTGCTGCCTATCGGTGCCTGGGCAATCGGATTCACCAAGTCGTTGCCGGTCTTTACCGGGTGGCCATTGATGCTGGTGATGACGTCGCCGCCCTTCAGGCCCGCTTTTTCCGCGGGGCTTCCGGCTTCGACGCTCTCGATGGCAACGCCGTAGGGCGCGCCAAGCGACTTGAGCGTGATGGGATTTGTCCCAAGATCCTCGTGAAAGCTTACGCCGATCGAACCGCGCGTCACATGGCCGTTGGCCACGATTTGATTATAAACACCGATGGCGGTGCTAGAAGGCACGGCGAAGCCGACTCCCTCGTAGCCCCGGCTGCCCGTAATGATCGCCGTGTTAACGCCGATAACCTGCCCGGCGAGATCCACAAGCGGGCCACCAGAGTTTCCGGGATTAATGGCCGCGTCGGTCTGAAGGAAACGCTGGAATTGATGGCTCGTGCCGCCGATGCCGGCGCGATCCTTGGCGCTGATGATCCCCGCCGTCACCGTCGCCTGCAAGCCAAAGGGGCTGCCGATCGCGAGAACCCAATCGCCCACCTGCACGCCATCCGAGTTGCCGAGCTTGGCAGTGGGCAGCTCCTTGTCGGATTCAATCTTGATTACAGCGAGATCCGTGTCATCGTCCGCGCCAATCACCTTTGCGGTGTAGCGGGAGGTGTCATTGTTGAGCTGAACCTGAATCTTGGTGGCGTTTTCGATGACGTGGTTGTTCGTAAGAATGTAGCCGCGCTTGTCGACGATAATACCGGAACCGAGGCTGCGTTCGGCTTGCGGAGGAGCGTCCTGGCGACCGTCGAAGAAGCGATCGAAGAAATCCTGCATGGGGTCGTTGTCATCGCCAGGATTGTCGGGGGTCACGTGGCGTTTTTTACTGGCGGATTTTCGCTCGAGGACTTGGGTCGTGGCGATATTGACGACCGCAGGCTCGACGCGATTCACAATTCCAGAAAACGAACTGGCCGAAGGGATGGGGTCGGGCACGGAAAGCTTTGCGGCATCCGTCCCGCCGAACGGTTTCATGGCGGAAACGCGGCCCGAAATTATGGAACCAATCATGATTCCGACAACAAGCGTAAGTCCTACGAAAAATGCCGCGAGTATCTTGCGGCGCCGCGCCCAATTGAACAGTTCTTTCACTTGCTCACCCATGCTGTTGCTCCTTGCTAGATCGGCCCAACCAACCAGCCAGCCAGCCACTTCAGACGCATCACCCCGGAATTCGGCATACCCGAATCGACAGGGAGACCCGGACCTCAGTATAACACCGCGAATAGAGGACAGTTGCCCCGGAAAATCGATGCGCCGGGATAAGCACTGGCCGGGAGGACGGGCCCCCGCAAAAATGACTCAAGCCCGATGGAACCGCCGTCACGAGAGTTTAGACGCATTTGGGTAGTATTTTGTTGTCAGGCATTTACGCAGCGGAAACAAATCGTGCCATTTTTCGGGCTTTGCCTCTTGACAACGCCGTGTAAATACCGCATAAATAGAGAAGCTGCGGTTGCGGCGACACGTGGCGATTTAGGGCAACTTGCTCCACGTAAAAAACTGCTAAAGAGCTGTAGAGTTTCCCAGAAGAATTTCTGAGACCCTCCGAGCACTTTGGCGCGGAGGGTTTTTCGTTTGACCTCCCTGCTGCCCTAATCGAATCCGGCGTGATTTTGTGCGTGAGATAGGGTGCTGGTATGTCTGAATCATTTGAGCTGCAATGTAAGTCCTGCGGGAAAAGATGGGGAAATGGACCCCGCTCTTTTTGCGAAGACTGTTTTTCCCCCCTGGAAGTCGCCTACGACTACGAGTCCTTGAAAAAGAAGGCGCGCCGCGAAAATCTCGTTGGCCGGGCCTTCAATATGTGGCGCTACGCGGAGATGCTTCCTCTGCCCGGGGATTTCGCGCCGGCGTTCGCAATTGGTGGAACTCCGCTGGTTGAGGCACGCAGACTCGCCTCTCGGTGGGGAATCGGCGGCGGCCTCTATCTTAAGAACGACGCGGTGTGTTTCCCTTCGCTTTCCTTCAAAGACCGTGTTGTGGCTACCGCATTGGTGGCTGCGCGGAGATTTGGGCTGGAGACGGTAGGTTGCTCCTCTACGGGAAACTTGGCCAACGCCGTTGCGGCCCAGGCCGCGCAGCAGGGCTTCCAGGCATGCGTCTTCATTCCTGATGATCTCGAGCCTGCAAAGATCTTGAATGCGGCCGTGTACGGAGCCCGCATTGTTCGCATCCAGGGCAATTACGACCATGTCAGCAGGCTCTGCACGCAGATTGCTGACCGTTACCCTTGGGGTCTCGTCAATGTAAACCTGCGGCCGTATTACGCGGAAGGCTCGAAAACTCATGGCTTTGAAATTGCCGAGCAGCTCGGGTGGCGCTTGCCGGATAACGTAGTCGTACCGATGGCAGGAGGGGCGCTGATCACCAAGATCGCCAAGGCATTCAAAGAGCTTGTGACGCTGGGATGGGTCGAAGCGAAACCGGTGAAATTCTTTGGAGCCCAGGCCACGGGTTGTTCGCCGATTACTGACGGAGTGAAGCGCAACCTCGCGCGCTTTGAGCCGCAGAAGCCCAACACCATCGCCCGTTCGCTGGCCATCGGCAATCCCGCCGACGGGCCCTTCGCCATGCAGGAAATTCGGCAGAGCGGCGGCTGGGCAGAAGATATTTCAGATCCCGAGATTGTGGAGGCTATCAAGCTTGTTGCGGAGACGGAAGGCATTTTCACTGAGACTGCGGGCGGCGTGACCGCGGGCGTGGCGCAGAAGCTCATCCGCCAGGGACGCATCGGCGCGAATGAGACCACGGTCGTGTGCATCACCGGAAACGGATTAAAAACCACGGACGCGATCGCGGCTGCATTTCCCGCGACCGAGGCCATCGCACCACGCCTCGATGCTTTTGAAGCTTATCTCGACAACCAGTTCACCGCCGCGGCGGTTGCGGCAAGGTAAGGAGATCCAAAAAAGATGCCTGTTACTATTGAAATCCCGACGGCGTTTCGACGGTTTACCGATGGCGCGCCGAAGATTGACTGCAGCGCCGGTACAGTCGCCGAAGCGCTGAATGATTTGACAGCCCGATTCCCTGCCCTATCTCGCCATGTGCGCGACGAGCAAGGCCAGATTCGCCAATTCTTGAACGTGTATCTGAACGAGGAGGATATTCGCTTTCTCGGCGGCGAAGCGTGTTCGCTCAAGGAAGGCGATCGCGTCTTACTGGTCCCCTCGATCGCAGGCGGCTAGGCGGTAACTGCCGCGATAGTCCCCGTTTGCGGCTCGACGGATCGGATTGGAAGAGGCGTTCCGTGAGCTGAACTTTCAATCCTTTCGTAACAATCATTCATCCAACTGACAGGACTATAGGGAGCGTGGAGACGCGAATGGGATACTACGCACTTTTCTATCGGGAAGTTGTTCCAGATTTTATCTCCCGGCGCGGCGGCTATCGCGAGGAGCATCTGGGACTTGCGCGGGAAGCGTACGCGCGAGGTGAACTTGTTTTAGCCGGGGCGCTCGCCGATCCGCCCGATGGGGCGCTTCTTGTATTCCGCAGCGAAAGCCCTGCCTCGGCGGAGGACTTTGTCAGTAAAGACCCCTATGTCCTCAACGGCCTAGTAAAACGCTGGGAAATTCGGCCCTGGATTGTCGTCGTCGGGAACCAATAGGAGGCGCCCTGGGATGATCGCTCGCCTTTGGTCCGCTCGCACCTCGAGTGCGCTGTCCACACGTTATCTGGAGCATTTCTGGCAGAGCGTCGTACCCACGCTTCGCAACCACAGTGGTTATCTCTCCGCCAGCGTCCTGGTCCGTCCGTATCGAGATTCGGTCGAGATTCTGGTCGTGACTGTGTGGCAGAGTTTTGAAGCGATTGACGCTTTTGCCGGCTCCGACCGGGAAACCGCCGTAGTGGCAAGCGAAGCTGCCTCCCTCTTGGCCGATTACGACCGTAGAGTGCGCCATTATGAGGTCGCCCAGATGGATGGACTCGCTTTCCGCCAACCCTGAGGCATCCATACGAAACTCATTTAAAAGGAAACATTTCCGAGGCTCGCTTCGTTACTTAGGCCAGATCCCTCGGAGGTGTCTCCATGCGAACTCTTTTCTTGCTCGCGGCCGTTATTGCGCTCTCGGTTGCCGCGAGCTCCGCCCAGACCCGGCTCGACGTGAAGGATATTGAGAACCATCCGCTTACCGCGAACTTCAATTCTGGCGGCAAACTTAAGATGTATCTCCGCTCGGGTGATTTCCATATTGAAGGCAACGACAGCAATAAAATCACTGTTCGGCTCAGGGGAGGCAATGCTTCTCGCGCCGGCGACATGCGCGTTCAGCTTGAGGGCTCGAACGACTTGGCGGAATTGACCGTCAGCGGCGGCCCGAAGAACGATCTGGAAGTCTCTATTCAGGTGCCGCGGAATACCAGTCTTTTCGTTCGCATGCCTGCGGGGAACCTGGAATTGCGACACATTGTCGGGAACAAAGACGTAGAGCTGCACGCCGGAGAAATGATTATCGACGTCGGGAACGCCGGCGATTACTCAAGCGTGGATGCCTCTGTTTACAGCGGCGACATCTCCGCCAGCCCGTTTGGTGAGTCCCACGGCGGCTTATTCCGCTCGTTCCACAAAGAAGGTAATGGGAAGTACCGCCTGCACGCTCACATCGGCGCCGGCGATTTGACGCTGGAGTAACCGCCGTTAACGCCCGCAGCGAAGCAAAAAGCACTGCAACTTTTGGGTCCTCAAAGTGTTCTAAACTATATGAGGATAAGGTTAGCCATTTACGGGGCTGCTTCGCTGCTTCTGCTGGCGTTTTATGCGCCCGCACAGGCAGTAATCTCTTTCCTCTCCGGCCTGAAAGAACGCTGATTTAGGCGGCCGAACCGTCATTTACACAGTTTTCCCCACGGACTCTTCTTAAAGCCGTTGTTTCTCCGCTCAAGTCAAGGCAGACTAGCGCGCACGTTGCCGCTGTCCGCGCACGTTCTCTAAAAAAGCGCGATGGGAGATCACAAAAAATGCCGGGTTCGGCAAGCGTTCCTCGAACCGCGCCGAAAGAGACTGAGTCGTCCAAGGCGCTTGCCCCTGTCGTCGCCCTGCTCGCGATTTCCGTTTTCATCAACTACATCGATCGCGGCAGTCTTTCGATCGCCGCGCCCTCGCTCAAGGAAGAGCTCGGCCTGTCTCCGTGGCATCTCGGAATATTACTTTCCTCCTTTTTCTGGACTTACCTCGCATTCCAAATTGTCTCAGGATGGCTCGTTGATCGCTTCAACGTAAATTGGGTTCTTGCCTGCGGATTCTTGATTTGGTCAGCTGCTACGGCCGCTACAAGCCTCTTCCATAGCTTTTTGGCGATTCTCGCTATGAGGCTCGTTCTTGGAGTCGGCGAATCGGTCGCATTCCCCTCGTATAGCAAAATTCTCGCGAAGCACTTCCCCGAATCGCTGCGAGGGCGCGCGAACGCTCTCGTTGCGGTGGGGATCGCGGGAGGACCAGCTTTCGGCATATTCTTCGGCGCAATCCTGATCGCACGCTATGGTTGGCGGCCCTTCTTTGTAGGGTTGGGAATTCTCAGCCTGCTTTGGCTATTCCCGTGGATGATCTGGATGCCCAAGGGTCCGGGGTTGCCGGTTGCGCGGCACGAACAAACTCCCGGCTTGGCGGAAATTCTCAGACAGCGCTCCGCCTGGGGCACTTTCGGTGGGCTCTTTGCCTACAACTATCTTTCGTATTTTCTGCTTACGTGGCTGCCGACCTATCTGGTTCGCGAGCGGCATTTCTCGATGGATAAAATGGGGACCGTCGGCGGCGAGGCTTACCTCACACTCGCAGTCTCCGCCTTGATTGCAGGATGGGTGTCCGATTACTGGATTGCGAGCGGTGGCAAACCGAGTCTGGTGCGCAAAACGTTCACCGCCGCCGGGCTCGCACTGAGCTCGGCGTTCTGTATCGCGGTCGTTGGTTTCGCTTTTGACCCGCGGCTAGCTACTTTTTTTCTGTTCGCCACTTGTGCCTCGGCGGGACTCTGCACTTCTAATTTGTGGGCCATCACGCAAACCCTGGCGGGACCACTGGCAGCGGGCAAGTGGACCGGCCTGCAAAATTTCGCTGGAAATTTTGCGGGCATTGTCTCGCCCGCGCTTACCGGATTTGTGGTTCAGCGTACCGGCCACTTCTTCTGGGCGTTTGCGGTTACCGCAGGCGTTTTGCTGGCGGGGGCTCTGTCATGGGCATTTGTCGTGGGACCGGTCGAACAGGTGAAATGGCAATTGAAAGTGTTGACCGATCCAGCGGACGCGAGGACTACCTGAGCATTCAGAGCCCGATCCTTGGCCTGTCCCATCTCCCGGTTTCGGCGGAACGAAACACCGCTTCGATGATCGCCATATTTCCAATGGCTTCTTCGAGCGATACCGGCACGTCGCCGTCTTCGCGGACGGCCCGAGAAAATGCATCGCCTTGCATCGCGTATTGATCGCATTTGGGAAACGTCTCGATGCTCACGCCTCCGCCGAACACATCGCGCCCATCGTCTATAAAAATCCGGCATGGCCTGTCATTCGGCGCGTTAAACGGGATCTCTACTTCGATGCGCCCTTTTGTCCCAAGAAAATGCATCCGCTGGTAAGGAACAAGCTGCGTGCTGCACGTGAAAATCGCCTGCCCCGCGGGGAAATCGAGCATCACGGAAGCCAGGCGGTCGATCTTGAACTCGGGGTCCCGCTCGACAAGTCCGAGCACTCGCGATGGTTCTTCGCTGAAAATAAATCGTGAGGTCATGATGGGATAGCAACCAATGTCATAGACCCCGCCTCCGCCCCAGTCCAAGACGTTTCGTATGTTTGCTGCATCGCGATTGAAATAGCTGAAAGCCCCCAGAATCGAACGCAACTCGCCAATCTTGCCGGCGCGAATCAGCTCCTGCGTGCGCAACCATTGCGGGTGGGTTCGCACCATGAAGGCCTCGCCAATTTTCACTCCGGTGCGGTTGCGCGCTTCGAGCAGTAGCTTCGCTTCCGCCACAGTGAGGCTGATCGGCTTCTCGCACAGCACGTGCTTGCCCGCTTCCGCGGCTTTAATCGACCACGGAACATGCAAATGATTTGGCAGCGGGATGTATATGGCTTCGATTTCCGGGTCAGCCAGCAACTCTTCGTAGGACCAGTAAGCCTTCGGTATGCGTAGTTTGCGCGCCGCGCTCTCGGCCTTCTTCCCGTCGCGCGAAGCGATCGCGACGATTTCGCACAACTTCCCCGATTGCATTCCAGGAATGACTTTCTTCAAGCCAATTTGCGCTGTGCTGAGTACTCCCCACTTCACTTTCTTATGGCCCATTTCGCTCCTCCGCGGCTTTCTCGTTTTATCATGCACCCGCAGATCGACAAAGTACGCGGGTAGAGCAGAATTTGTGTTACCGCCTCCGCCCGAGTATAAGGATGGCCATGCTTTCTACCCTGTTACTGGCCTATTTTTCCGGACTGAACGTATTTTCCGACGCCGATTGGCGCTGGGCGGTTTTCGCGATCGGGTTCGCCACGATTTTTCTCACGATTGGGTTGCTCGCCATCGGAGTTTTTCTTTTCCGCAAGAAGACGGTGGATCGCAGCCTCGCTTATTTTGGCCTGTTCGTCGTTCTTTACGCCGTGCGCATGCTCCTTAAGGAAAAACCCCTTCTGTCCGTGTTCGACATTTCGCCCCTTGTCGCCAATCGGATCGTTCTAGCCATCACCTACAGCATCGCGCTGCCAATGGTCTTCGTATTTCTTGAGATAGTGCAAAGTCGATGGCGCAAGATGATCCTGTGGACGCTTGGCGTGCAGTTACTTTTCGCGGCAATTGCAATTCCCTGCGAACTCGCCGGCTTTGCCCTTCGGAGCGTGGATGTCGCCAACAGCGTTCTTGTTCTGGCATCATGGACTGTTCTCGGAATCCTCTTGTTTCTCCTACGCCCGCCGGGGCATCTTCCTCGCGACCTTAGAGTCGTGGCCGTGGGGATCGGCGTCCTGGGTCTCTTCGTGCTCTACGCAAATATCCTCGGCATCCGCCAAGTTAGGGGACCGGACCTGGAACCCATTGGTTTTCTCATTTTTATTTGCACGCTGGGGTATCTCGTCGTGCATCGTATTTTCGTCCGGGAAGAAAGTCTGTTCGCTCTTCAAAAAGAGCTAGAGATCGCGGAACAGATTCAAGCTTCCATTCTTCCCCGCGATGTGCCTCATCTTCCGAGTCTTGAGATTGCCGCGCGGTATCTTCCGATGAGCGCGGTCGCTGGAGACTTCTACGATTTCCTGGCCGCTAATGGGAATCAACTCGGCATTTTGATCGCCGATGTTACCGGCCACGGCGTTCCCGCAGCGCTCATCGCTTCCATGCTCAAAGTGGCTTTTGCGGGCCAGGAGGCGCATGCCGAGGATCCCGCGCGCGTCCTTTCTGGCGTAAATAGATCACTCTG
>Ga0335085_10015033_pt1 | contig 11253 bp, 10 predicted proteins | sample Lox_Sample_45_FD_206712 | JGI IMG/M metagenome (GOLD analysis project Ga0335085, IMG submission 206712) | Soil microbial communities from Loxahatchee National Wildlife Refuge, Florida, United States - Lox_Sample_4.5 | ecosystem: Environmental > Terrestrial > Soil > Wetlands | place: USA... | reverse complement strand
TCGGCGTCTCTCAGCAGGCCCACTACCTGGCCGGTCAGCGGCTCGCAGTAAACGCCGGGAGAGGTCACGTAGACCATGAGCAGCGGCCTGCCAAGCCGCCGGGCCATCCCAGCGGCGTAGGCTAGGGCATTGCGCGACGAAGCCGACCCGTTGTACCCGGCGACGACCGGGTGCGCCACCGAGATCGGACGCGGCTGCGGGGAATGCCGGATCGGTTCCGGGCGCAGACGATCCTGCTGGCGGCGCTCGGGCCGCCGCTCATCCGGCATGCCCTGGTCCGGGGAAGGCTGGTCCATCTCCGCGTCCTCGCGGCCACTGGTGGTCAATAGTTTTGTTGTAGCAAGAATCCGCCAGCAAGTTAAGCGGATCGTTTGCCTTACCTGAGGAAGTCCCCTGTCTTGCCCGAGATATTCGGGCCAGGCTGGCAGAACTATAGAGGCGAGGCGGCGTCGACGGAAGAACCACTGGGTCGACATCGGTTCACCGTCACGAAACCGTGATGTTGCTCACCCGAACATCGATAATCCCGGAAGAACCGGACATTTCACTAAAACAACCACGCACCATGAGGAAGGGGAGTAACAGTCTTCCGCTGCCCCGGGCAGTGCCAAGATGGCACCATAAAGGTGTGGTGGCAGAACAGTCACACCCAGCTTGGGGAGTCGGAACGGGGCCTACCCCGCCCAGCCCGCCCGCGGGGCGAACCGACCGGGAGCGGGTAGACGCGACCGCGCGCGCGGTCATCGAATCCGCCGCTGACGCCATTGTCGCGTTCAGCACCGACCGGACCGTGATGCTGTGGAACCCGGCCGCGGAGCGGATGTTCGGCTGGGCCGCCGAAGAAGTGATCGGACTTGAGCAGCCCACGATCCCCGACGAGCTCGCCGCCGAGCACAACGCGGTCTTCGAACGGGTCCGCGGCGGAGGGCAGATCTCCTTTGCCACCAGGCGGATCCGCAAGGACGGGTCGATGCTCGACCTCCGCATCGACACCAGCGCGCTGACCGACAGCGACGGCGAAGTGCTCGGCTGGGTGAGCATCTGCCACCAGACCGGCGAGGACGACGTCGCCCGGCACTACATGGCCGAGCGGGCGCGCGTGGTCCGCCGCCTCGGGGACGTCGTGGCCGACATGAACGCCCAGCGCGACCTGGAGTCCGTGCTCGACCGGATCGCGGCGAGCCTGCGCGAGCTGACCGGTGCCGACGCCGGCGGGTTCGTGCTCATCGAAGAGGACCGGCTCCGGCTGGTCTCCACCGCGGGCCTGCCCGCCCGGCTGCGCGGCCGGGTGGCCTCGCTGTCGAGCAGCCTGGTGGGGGAACTGCTGCGGTCAGGTAAGACCGTCATGATGGCGACCGGCGAGTCCGGTGGTTTCGATGACCTCATCTGGTCCGCGCTGCCCGGCCTGCACACCATCGCGCTGAGCCTGTCCCATGTGGGCGGCCGGCCCTACGGCGCGCTTTACGCGCTTTACAGCCGCCGGACCCTTGGCCACGTCGAGCTTGAACTGCTCGAGCTGCTCGCCGGGCACGCTGGGGTCGCGCTGACCAACGCGATGGCGTTCGAGGAGGTCGTCAAGCAGCAGGCCCACGAGCGCGCCGTCATCGACGGCAGCGCCGACGGCATCGCGGTGCTCGACGAGGCGGGCAACGTCAAGCAGTGGAATCCCGCCGCGCACCGCATCACCGGCACCCAGGCCAGCGAGGTGATGGGTGCGCCGCCGCCGTTCCCGCTGCCGGTGCCGGGCGAGCGGCGTACCCACAAGCTGCCGAGCGGCCGCTGGATCGACGTGCTCTGTACCGAGCTTGGCGACGGCGGTGAGAAGGTGGTCGACTTCCGTGACGTCACCGCGGCTAAGGAGCTGGAGGAGGCCAAGGACCTGTTCCTGGCAACGACCAGCCACGAGCTGCGTACGCCGATCACCGTGGTCCAGGGATTCGCGTCCACGCTCGCCAGCCGGTGGGAGCAGCTGTCCGACGTCGACCGGCGGGCTGCGGTCCGGACGATCGCGGAGCGGGCCGGGTCGCTCGGCCGCCTGGTCGAGCAGCTACTGCTCGGCGCGCGCGCGGGAGCAGACGCGCTGCCCGTCAGCAACGGGCCGTTCGACCTGGCCGCGCTGCTCCGCGCGACCGTCGTGTCGTTCGGCCCGCTGTCCGACAAGCACCAGGTCGTCGCCGACGTTCCCAGCGACCTGCCGCTCGCCAGCGGCGACTCGATGGCCACGGACATCATCGTCGGGCAGTTGCTCGAGAACGCCTTCAAGTACTCGCCATCGGGCGGAACCGTCACAGTGCGCGCCCGTACGGCGCTCTCGACCACGGGCGGTCCGGTGATCGAGGTAGACGTCGAAGACGAGGGGATCGGCATCGCGCCGGGAGATCACGAGCGGATCTTCGAGCGGTTCGTACAGGGCGAGACGGGCGACCGCCGCCGTTTCGGCGGCGTTGGCATCGGTCTCTACATAGTGCGGCGGCTCGCCATCGCCCAGCACGGCACCGTCATCGCCAGGACCAGGCCCGAGGGCGGCACAATCATGCGCCTCACCCTCCAGGTGGCGGACTCCTAGCCGTCGGCCATGACGTGGGATACAAAGTGCCCTTCTAGGGGCCTGAAATATCCCACATCATGGCCAACTCCAGCGGTGATGGCCGGGACGGCCGTCGAAGGCGCCCGAAGGGCGCCGAACAGGGTGTCACGCCTTGTCGCCCGGGAGATAACAGCCGGGCCCGCTCGCGGTCGCGGGGCTCGCCGCCCGTCGCTACCAGGTACTCGTCGATGACGCCGGGCACGTCGTCGCTGTCTCGCAGGATCTGGCCCGCTTCCATCCAGATCACCCGGTTACAGCTCTGCTCGATCTCTCCGAGGTTGTGCGCGACGAGGAAGACCGTGCCCGCCTCGTCCCGCAGTTCCTTGATCCGGTTGTGGCTCTTGGTGCGGAACGCGGCGTCGCCAGTGGCGAGCGCCTCGTCGATCATCAGGATCTCGTGGCTCTTAGCGGACGCGATCGCGAACCGGAGCCGCTGGGCCATACCGGTCGAGTAGGCCCGCATCGGCAGGTCGATGAAGTTGCCCACTCCGGAGAAGTCGACGATCTGCGGGTACCGCGCCTTGACCTCAGCGGGCGGCATACCCATGGCCAGGCAGCCGAGCACCACGTTCCGCTCACCGGTGAGATCGTCGAGCAGTGCGGCGTTCACGCCGAGCAGCGCCGCCTGGCCGGAGGTGTACACCGCGCCGCTTTCCGCCGGGAGAAGCCCGGCGATGGCACGCAGCAGCGTGGATTTGCCCGAACCGTTCCTGCCGATGACCCCGACCACGTCACCGTGGTTGACGACGAACGAGATGCCGCGGATGGCGTGCACTTCCCTGATGGAGACGCGGCGCTGGCGCCTGACCAGGCGCATCAAGGAGGTGGCCGCGGTCCCCTTGTTGCCCCCCGCGCCGTAGACGCGGTAGACCACGTGCAGGTCGTCGACCACGACGGTCGGGTCAGCCATGGCGCCACTCACTAGGTATCTCGGCGGAACAACGAGGTCAACTGTCATCTGACGTTACCGCCTCAGCGGCGACCATGCGTATTGATGGAGGACAGTCCGGCGCATTGTGTCAGATAACACTCCGGAAATCTTGGGTTCACGGTTTCGCGGAGAGCACACGGGGCATTTCCGGTCATGCCGGGTTCGTACGGTTCCGCGGGCGGTGCGGGGTGTTCATGGAGGTGGGTACGTCGAGCGTGTGGATGCTCCCGTATACAGCCTCTAGCGTTGGCGTGGCACGCCGGCGTTTGATCGGCGACCTTGCCAAAGCTGGGGTATACGAGACTACGGCGTGTGATGCCGGCCTCGTGCTGAGCGAACTCATCAGTAACGCGCTAAGGCACGCTACACCCCTGCCAGGCAGCCTTGTCAAGGTGTCGTGGGGCCTGAGCGACGAGTGCATCGAGCTTGCGGTGAGTGACGGTGGCGGGCCCACGGTGCCCATGATCAATAAGCCAGCGGCCAACGCACTCGGCGGGCGCGGGCTCGGCATCGTTGACCGCCTGTCTCTCCGCTGGGGTGTTTACACCCTTCAGGACGGGTCGCAGACAACGGTCTGGGCGGCACTTCCGCTGAGTGACGATGCTGAGCTGGCCGCGGAAAACATGGCCGAGAACGGGCGGCGGGGACATAACGGTACCGGGCCGGGGCTGGTAATCGCCTCGTCACGGGATGCGTAATCGCGCCGGGAAGTGGTGATAATTCCCGCGGGGATGCCGCACTATGAAGTTCCCTCATTACGGATAGTGCGGTAGCGACGCGAATGATACGCATCCGGGGGGATTCGTGTCGGAATTCTACGGGGTAGACAGTGAGGTCGGTCGGCTGCGCACGGTCCTTGTGCACCGCCCGGGAGCGGAACTGAGGAGGGTCACGCCGCAGCAGCGCTGCGGGATGCTGCTGCCGGCCCTGCCGTGGGCCGAGCGTGCCCAGGCCGAGCATGACGCGTTCGCCGACGCGCTGCGGGCCGCGGGCGTCGCGGTGCTCTACCTGACCGAGCTGCTGCAGGACGCGCTTGAGTATGCCGCGGCCCGCAAGCAGGCGATCGACACGGCGATCAGCGATCCGCGTCTCGGCGAGGAACTGCGTGGACAGCTCACGGGTTACCTGTCCGGGCTGAGCCCGGAGGAACTGGCCCAGGTGCTGATCATGGGCCTGGCGCGGGATGAGTTCCCGGTCGGCCGCGGTGCGGTCTTCGCGCTGCTCGGCGCCTGGGACTATGTCATCGACCCGCTGCCAAACCTGGTCTTCGCCCGGGACACCTGCGTGTGGATAGGCGACAGGGTGGCCGTGACAAGCCCGCGGGGCCGCCGTCAGGAGGCGGAGCTGGCCGCGATCGTGTTCGCCCATCACCCGATGTTCTCCGGGACCAAGCGGCTGTACGAGCCGAACGACGAGCTACTCGCCGGGGGCGACGTGCTGCTGCTGGCCCCAGGGGTGGTGGCGATCGGAATAGGCACGCAGACCTCGCCCGCGGGCATGGAGCGGCTGGCCCGGCGGGTGTTCGACACCGGGTTCGCGCATACCGTGCTCGCTGTGCTGACCGATCCGGCCACCACGGAGTGCCTCGATACGCTGTGCACGCTCGCTGGGCCGGACACGGTGGTAATGCGGCCCTCGGTGGTGTACTCGCTCGTCGCGCGGACCATCACCCAGCGCGGTGAAAGGCTGCGGTTGTCGCACCCGAGGCCGTTCCTTGAGGCGGCGGCGGAGGCCATGGGCCTTGACCGGCTCCGGGTCATCGAGACCGGGCTCGGTCCCGGCCGGGTAGCGCCGCCGGGAGCGCTCGGCGGGCCGGCCGGCCAGTGGGACGACGCGGGAAACCTGCTCGCCATCGGCCCGGGAACCGTAGTCTCCTACGAGCGCAACACGCTGACAAACGCGCGGCTTGAGGCGGCTGGCATTGACGTGATCCGAGTTCCCGGCGGGGAGCTGGCGGGCTGCCGTGGCGGGCCGCGCGCTATCTGCTGCCCCGTCGGCCGGGAGCCGGCTGCCATGCCTGAGCCTGTGTTGGCGTGACGGCGAATGTTACGCTAGCCACCCTTTGTTACGTGGCTATACGACGTTCACTGGGTGTTAAAACGCTGTGAATTTACCCACACTCGGTGTCCTCACGCCTAGCGTTCCGCCCGTACGGGGCGGTATGGTTCCAGCCGTGGAGCTGAAAGTCTCGAGTCGATCTCAGGGTGATCACGAGCTCGTGATCGCGACCGGGGAAATCGACCTTTACACCGCTCCGCGGCTACAGAGCGAACTCGCCGCGGTCATCGCCAGTGCAGCCCCGGCGTCCCGTGTCGTCGTCGACATGTCGGGAGTCGAGTTCTGCGACTCCACCGGCATGAACGTCCTCCTCTCGTGCCTGCGGCAGGCACGCGAGCGCGGCGGTGAGCTTGAGCTCGCCGCCCCGCGTCCCGCGGTGCGGAAGATCCTTGCGGTGACCGGTCTCGACGCGGTCTTCACGGTCGCCGACTTCCCGGCCAACTGAAGTCTTTACCGCTCTTATCCCGGAGTCTGACCCTGGCCGGACACCAGGAAGAGAGAGTTCACTAACATCGGGCGCATGCCGCCTGTAGCCGTCATCATTCCCGCGTACAACGAGGCCGAGCGGATTGGCCAGACCGTGACGGCCGCGCTGACGCTGCCCGGCGTGGATGTCGTCGTGGTCGCGAGCGACGGGTCCAGGGACGCCACGGTTCGCGTCGCCCGGGAGGCGGGTGCGACGGTGTGGCGGTCGCGCCGGAACCAGGGCAAGGCGGCGGCGATGCTGGCCGGCGCCGCGGCGGTCCGGGCACTCGACGAGCGTCATCCCGCGGACGGGCCGCGTCACCTGCTGTTCCTCGACGCTGACCTGGGCCGGACCGCCGCCAACGCGGGCCCGCTCATTGAGCCGGTCGCCGCCGGAAGGGCCGACATGACGATCGCGGCCTTCGCCAACCGGGTCAAGCTTGGCGGCCACGGCTTCGTGGTCCGCCTTTCCGGTGCCGGGATCAGCCGCGCGGTCGGCTGGACGCCGGCCCAGCCGCTGAACGGCCAGCGCTGCCTCACCCGGGGTGCCTTCGAGGCCGCCCGCCCGCTCGCGCACGGATTCGGCGTTGAGACCGCGATGACCATCGACCTGAAGCGCAAGGGGCTCCGCATCGTTGAGATCGAGGTGGACATGGCGCACCGTGCCACCGGCGGCGACCTGGCGGCGCAGCTTCACCGAGCCCGGCAGTTCGTTGACGTCGCCCGGGCGCTGGCGAGCAGGGTCACCGTCTAGGCGAAGCATGCACCCGTTCCGAAGGATGATTTGAAACTTTCCTCCGAACGGGTGCGGCCTTCTCTCCTCCCGCACCGCGTGTCGCCCGTTGCTGGCTAATCGTAATATGTATATTGCTGACTGTGACAATGATTGCGATTGCTGTCGCGGGGGTCGTGGCCGGAGTCATCGGCATCGTTGTCGGGGCGGCCGCGAGCCAGCGAGCCGCGCGGGCCGTCCGCGAATGTCGTGACCTCGTGCAGGGCGCCGCGGGGGCGCACGGCACCGTCGACCCGAGAGCACTGCGGGACCTGGCGATCGTCCGCTACGACGCGCTGCAGGAGATGTCGGGACAGCTGTCCTTCTCTCTGGCCCTGCTTAACGCGATGGGCGACGGCGTGGTGCTCAGCTCGATCAACGGGCGCGCCGAGACCCGCACCTACGCCAAGCCGGTCGTGGGGGGCCACGGCAAGCTGGAGCTGTCGCCGGAGGAGGCACAGGCCGTGCAGTCCGCGCGGCTCGGAACCGGGCTGTCCGCGGTCATCCCCGGATCCACCGGGCCTCGCGACCAGGCATCGCGCCGCGCCGCCGTTTCGTAGCTTTAGATGCGTGATGTAGCGCGAGATGTGTTATGTGCCGCCGGACAAGCCAGAGCGGGGCGTAAGCCAGAAAGCCTGTGGAGTCCGCATAAGGCCAGCTTCGCCGGCGGGTGGACCGCGAAGCAGGAAGCCGCGGAAGCGCTACACGCCGCGGGCTGGATCGTCGGCATTCATTCCATGCTGGGGAGCACGTCAAGGCATTATGGGGCTATGCGTTACGCCTATCTCGGTCCCGAAGGGACGTTTACCGAGGCAGCGGTCGCCTCGATGGCCCGTGACCGGGCCATCGAGGTGGAACTGGTGCCGTGCGCGTCGATTGGCGCGAGCCTGACGGCCGTACGGACAGCCGCGGCCGACCGGGCGGTGGTCCCGATCGAGTCATCCGTCGAGGGCATCGTCACGGCGACGGTCGACGACCTGGCGGGCGGCGGTGACCTGCTCATCCAGGCCGAGACCAGGCTGCCCATCGAGTTCGCGCTGCTCGCGCAGGAGGGCACCACGCTGGCCGACGTGAAGACGGTCGGCGGTCATCCGCAAGCGGAGGCCCAGTGCAGGCGGTGGCTGGCCGCCAGCCTGCCCGGACGCGAATGGGTGCCGTTCCCGTCCAACGCCGAGGCCGCCCGCCGGGTTGGCGAGGGCGACCTGGACGCCGCCCTGGCGATGGCGGCGGCCGCCGACCGGTACGGACTGAAGGTGCTCGCGCCGGACGTGCATGACCGGTCGAACGCGGTGACCCGGTTCGTTGAGGTGGCACCACCAGGCTCGCTGCCCGCGCCGACCGGGGCCGACAGGACCTCGCTGGTGGCGTTCCTCGCGCACGATCATGCCGGCGCGCTGATGGAGATCCTGACCGAGTTCGCGGTGCGCGGGGTCAACCTGTCCACCATCCAGTCCCGGCCGACCGGGGACGGGCTCGGCAGCTACTTCTTCTTCGTCGACTGCGAGGGGCACATCGACGACGCGCGCGTCGGCGAGGCGATGATGGGCGTGCGCCGGGTGTGCGCGGAGGTCCGGTTCCTCGGCAGCTACGCACGCAGTGACGGGGGGCGGACGCAGGTCCGCCCCGGCACGTCAGATCCGGAGTTCGCCGAGGCGGCCGCGTGGCTGGCCCGGCTGCGGTACGGCCGACCCTGAGAACCGCTTTCTTCTGCCCTGGCCGGGCGGTACCACCAGCGGCAGGGAAAGCGGTTAACACGAAGTCGGCCTCAAGCGGGTTCTCGGTGAACAGGTCAGGTAGTCAAAGGTAGGGGCCAGAGCCGGGACGCGACTGCTGCTCGGTGTCCGGCGCGGGCATGAGGCCAGGCGGCAGCGCCCGGCGCATCTGCTCGAGCTGGGCCCGGGCGGCCATCTGCTGTGCGAACAGCGTGGTCTGGATGCCGTGGAAGAGACCCTCGAGCCAGCCGACGAGCTGGGCCTGAGCGACGCGTAGCTCCGCCTCGCTCGGCGTCGCGTCCTCAAACGGCAGCGACAGCCGCTCAAGCTCCTGAACAAGCTCGGGCGCGAGCCCGTCCTCGAGCTCCTTGATGGAGTTCTGGTGTATCTCCTTCAGCCGCACGCGGCTCTTCTCGTCCAGTGGCGCGGACTTAACCTCCTCAAGCAGCTGGCGGATCATCGAGCCAATCCGCATGACCTTGGCCGGCTGCTCAACCATCTCGGTGACTGGGCGCTCCGCCGGGCCGTCCCCGAGTTCGTCCTGGGTGCTCCCGATGGCCATGCCATCGGGCCCGACGACGACGACTTGGGGCGATCTGCCCTGTTCCTGTGGGCTAATCTCGTCGCTCATAGTTCACACGCTATCGGGTTGAGATGATTACTCGGCGCTCTCCCGGTGGGTACGGGGGTCGTCCCCCCGGGAGGGATGCTGTATGCGCGCCCTCTTGCGATGGCGGTTTATGCCATCGGGCGCGTTCCCTCGGGGGGTACGGGGGGTCGTCCCCCCGGGAGGGATGCTGTATGCGCGCCCGATAAGATGGCGGTCTATGCCATCGGGCGCGCATACAGCACGATCTTCCCGGTATGGGCGGACGCGGTCATAATCCGGTGCGCCTCGTCGGCTTGTGCCATCGGCAGCTCACGGTCGATCACCGGGCGGAGCAGGCCCGCGTCCACGAGCGGCCAGACGTTGGCCGACACGGCCGCGACGATGCTCGCCTTCTGCTCGGCGGGGCGCGCCCGCAGCGTGGTGGACATGATTGTGCCGCGCTTGGCCATGAGCGTGCTGAAGTCGAGTTCGGCCCTGCGGCCCTGCTGCAGCCCGATGTTGGCGATCCGGCCGTCGGGAGCGAGGGCGGCGAGGTTCTTCGCGAGATAGCCGGCGCCGATGATGTCCAGGATCACGTCCGCGCCATGGCCGTCGGTGAGTTCGAGCAACTTTTCCGCGAAGTCGTCCTCGCGGTAGTTGATCAGGATGTCCGCCCCGAGCTGCTTGCAGGCGTCCAGCTTCTGCTGCGACCCCGCGGTGACAGCCACAATGGCGCCGGCGTGCTTGCCGAGCTGGATCGCGGTCGTGCCGATGCCGCTGCCGCCACCGTGGACCAGCAGCGTCTCCCCCTTCGTGAGGCGGGCACCGAGGAAGACGTTGGAGTACACGGTACACACTGTCTCCGGCAGCGCGGCCGCCTCGACGAGCGTTGTGCTCTTCGGTACGGGGAGGAGCTGGCCCGCGGGCACCGCGACCTTCTCGGCATAGCCCCCGCCGCTGAGCAGGGCACATACCTGGTCCCCGGGCTGCCAGCCGGTGACGTTCGCGCCGACCACGGCGATGGTGCCCGAGCACTCAAGCCCTGGGTACGGCGACGCGCCCTTCGGCGGCGGGTAGGCTCCCTGGCGCTGCATCATGTCCGCCCGGTTTACTGCGGACGCGGCCACGTTGACGAGGACCTCACCGGGACCGGGCACCGGGTCAGGAACCGCGGTCCACTGGAGAACCTCCGGACCGCCTGGTTCGGTGATGACGACCGCGTGCATAGGTGCCTCCTTGCGCGGGAACGCCAGTGACAGGGTCCTGTAAGCAGTCACCGGGTCGGGGTGCTAGGCGATGAGCTGACGATATCGCGGTGAGCCCGCGGGTAGCCGCGGCGGCGTGCCGTCACGAGCACGGCAGAAGCAACTAGGTGGTTAGTGGGGACGGCCCATGACACCAAAAGAACGCAAAACCACGGAGCTCTACCCGTTCTCCACTGGCTATTCTCGGGGAACGGATCACGGGACAGACGACACGGTGCCCGACGTGCCGGCCATGGAACAGTTGCCGGACCCGGATGCACTGCCCGACCCCGGGTACCCGGTGATGCCCGAGTCACCGCGGGACTACGCGGGCGGCACGGCGAAACCGCCGCAGGACTCCGGGCTGACCGGCCTCGGGCTGGCCGACTCCGAATCGGCCGACTCCGAATCGGCCGACTCCGCGCCCACCGACGGACCTGGCACCCAGTCTTGGCCGCACCCGCGGGCTTGGACGCCGGCACCGCCGCGGCCGTCTTCCGGTCCCGATCAGCCCCATTCCGATCAGGCGCAGCAGCCGCCCCCGGCCAGCGGGACGGCGTCCAAGGCGGTCTGGTCACCGGATCCGTACGCGGCGCCGCGCATACCCGAAGAAGCCCCGCCGCTGCACGGTCCCGCGGTGCCATGGTCGGAGGTGCGCGCGGCCGCTGACCATGAGACGGGCGGGGAGCCGCTGGCCGCGCCGCCAACGCTGCGCGCGCCCGCCGCGGACGCCGGGCCTGCCGCGGACGCCGGGAAACGTTCTCAGCGGCCGACCTCGGATGCGCTGACCTCCGACCTGTTGCTGCCGGGCAAGCGAGCGGCACCCGGCGCTGGCTGGCGGCGGACGGTGTACCACGCGAGCGGAGGCCTCGGCCCCGTCGGCGCGTCGCCCCCC
>Ga0335085_10015031_pt1 | contig 11254 bp, 8 predicted proteins | sample Lox_Sample_45_FD_206712 | JGI IMG/M metagenome (GOLD analysis project Ga0335085, IMG submission 206712) | Soil microbial communities from Loxahatchee National Wildlife Refuge, Florida, United States - Lox_Sample_4.5 | ecosystem: Environmental > Terrestrial > Soil > Wetlands | place: USA: Florida... | reverse complement strand
CCCACCGCGGGATCGAATAGATGTGTGGTGGAACCTGGCCACCGAAAGGCTTAACCCGACCAGGACCCACGTCGACTTTCTACTTGACGGAGCCGACAACCTTATAGATGCGCCAGCCGGCCTGGGTCCCGCGAAATAGCGGGGTGGCGCATCTTTGTGCCGTTCAAAGTCTGCGGTTCTTAACATGGTAAACATCCACTTTTTGTGAACGTGCGGCTACGGCGATCAAAGCCCAGAACCGCCGGTCGTGGCAGGGGGAAAGCCGCAGACTCTCTGAGTTGCGAGAGTCGCGCTACCCTGCTGCGAACCTGCAAAACAATGGATCATGAGGCTTCGCGACGCCCCAAAGGATGAAAGTGACCCCTCACCCGACCTCATCCTTCGGCCACCCTCTCCCCTCGGGAGAGGGAAAAAGTTCGTACCCATCCCTCTCCGCAGGGGAGAGGGTGGCGGCCATGCGCCGCCGGGTGAGGGGTCACTTTTCGGAGCAGGTCCGTGCTCCACTTCTTGCGACTCCCTCCGATAACCTCAATTTCAGGTCGACAAGAGATGGCATCGCGCAAATGCCCACCCATTCGCGGTGCTCAACGCAAGCCAGGAAGGCCGGAGGTATAATGGCTTTCAAACAAGCCCTCCATCTCTTCCGATTTATCGGACATCAATACCCACGCCCCCCATAAACTTCTTGACACGAGTAGGCCACGCTCTGTATTTTATAGCAGAGGCTATTGTACTTGTGGCAAGAGTTCTAGTACGAGCCTATGTCTGACCACCACAATTCCGGGCGGAAGAGGGGGGTAGTTGGCACTGGGCAGTAGGCATGCTCATCGCTGACTGATCACTCAGTACTAGCCGCTGTCCACTATGCACTGTCCACCAGCCACTATCCACTCATCACTGCCATGGGGAGGCTCACATGTCGCTGACGAAAAAACGAACCTTGACGGAAAAGAGAATTGCCGCTAACCAGGCGAACGGCAGGCGCTCGCGCGGCCCCGCCACCCCCGAGGGGCGCGAGCGGATTCGCGACGCCAACCTTCGCCACGGATTCTACTCGCAGGACGGGGACAAGGCGTTGCGCGCCCTGGGTGAGAATCCGGAAGAATTCGACGCCGTGGTGAAGGCGGTGAGGGAGGAATGGAACCCTGCCGGCGGGTTTCAGCAGCTCCTGGCCATGCGATTGGCGCGGGCGATGTGGCGGACGAACCGCGCCGACCGCATGCAGGAGGGCTATGCCCTGCGGCGGGCCCAGGAAGTAAACAACGGCCGGGAGGCCCGGCTGCACGCGCAGATAATGCGGCTGAAGATGTCCGGGGCCAGCTTGAAGTCGCTCGCCGAATCCGTGTCGCAGGAGTATTACGTCACCGCCGCCAAGGATTTCGCGCTGATGCAGAGTTTGCACCAGGAGGGAGAGGTGAAGGAAATAGGCGAATTCGCTCTCGCCCTCTTCTGCCAACTGCAGGCGCCGGGCACGGTGGCGGGGGAACCCGATGAGGAGGAGAGGCGTCGGCGCGTCGAGGCGCAGTCTCGCGCCGCGCTGTGCAGGATCAAAGAGATTTTTGGTCTCAGCGGCGATGAGCCGCCCAGGATCAGGAACGCCGCACCGGCTCCCAGCCCGCCGCGGCAAGACCCGCCGGTCCCCTCTCCGGCCGAAACCCAGCCCCCCGAGAGGGCCCCTCAGGCTCCGCAACTCGGGGATTCTGGCGTCCAGAGGATTCCAGAAGTTGCCCCTGTTCTCACCGCCGAAGCGAAGGCGAAGAAACTCTACCCCAACATCACGGAAGACCAGTGGGACAAGCGTGAGCCGGTGCGCCAGCTTCTGGAAAATCTCCTGACGCGGCAGGCGGAGCTTTGCCAGGCACAGAGCATCGCCCTCCTGCGGGACTCCCTGAACGGCCCGTCGCCCTACGAACGCGCGGCGGAAATCGCGCCCGCACACCCCAACGCGCGGCTGATGCAGAGAATGGAAGATTCCAACTTTCGCCAAGTTGCGCGCGTAACGAGCCTGCTGCTGAAAATCAAACGCCAGGCCGCCCGCGAGGAGGGAATCCGGGAGCGCTCCTCGAAATGCCTAAAACTTAATGAAAAAACAGCAGCTTAGAGAAGAATCGTGGGAAACACGATGACCTCAATGAAAAATGAAGTCGCTGAAACGAAGCAAGTTATTTGTCGCGGTTGGCGGCGAAGCGCGACGAAAAAGGGGGCCCCAATATGCAGGTATTACCCTATGGTTTGCTGAAAACAAAGGAGCTAAAAATCTTGCCTGGTCCAGATTTGCTCCGATCCCTAAATGTTGAACAAAAATAAGCCACTTAGCTTTTCTAGGCCTAAATGTTATTGAAAGGAAAGGGCAAATTTAAGATCGGTTCATCGGCTAATCCGTTCATCGAAAACCTATCAGTTGTCCGTTGCAAGCCGTCCGCGAAGTTGAAAGTCCGAAGCCACTGACGACGGACAACGGACCACGGACGGCCTTTGGATGGGCCGATGATCCGATCCATGGGTGGCCCGATCTAAATTGGCTCCGATTCCCCAACGAAGACGCTATGCGCCCTGCCAACGTGCGCTTTTTCACACCATGGCGGACATGATGACTGTTATTTTACGCATTGATGGCAGCACAGGTTTAACCCTTCCTGCCCAAGCCGCGGCTCTCTTCACTTTGCTAAGTGATTTAATTTCAATGCATCTTCGCCTTGGAGCGGCAGCCTTGGTTATGAGGGCTGTTTGGCATACCGGTTGCGCTAAGAATGGGTGCGAGGGACTTCGGGTCCTAGGGACCTGGATAAAACCAGGTCGGGGGTTGGGGATAACGGAAATCGGACGAACCGGGATCTCCAGCCCCCATAATATATACAGACGCGGCTATCAGGCAAACCCTCAGCAGAAAACACTGGAACTATAAAGGCGAGTGATGTTAGACATCGCGCAGCTCAGCCATCCTTTCCCGATGAATGCCGCCGCCGGAGTTAGCAAGCACGGGCGGCAACTGGAAGTCTACTTGCCTGCTGTTTCACTTCCCCTCTCCGGGACGAATCCCAAGCCCATGGTAACGTGGCGGGTAACCCGCTCCTGCAACCTGAATTGCTCGAACTGTGCATACAGCTCGCGACCCCGCCGCTACGGGTCTGAGCTCACCACCGCGGAAGGCATGGCTTTGATTCGCGACCTGGCAGAGTTTCAAGTCCGCCGGTTGCTGTTGGCGGGCGGGGAGCCCCTGATGCGGGATGACCTGTTGGAATTGGTGGCCTACACGCATGAGCGCGGCATCCAACCGTCGCTGCTTACCAACGGCACGCTCCTGAGCCGGGAGCGAGCGGCGGCGTTGAAGCACGCCGGCTTGCACTCCGCCAGTATTCTGCTCGAAGGGAGTGGCCGCCAGGTGGACCGCCACCGCGGCGTGCCAGGCGCTTTCAATGCCGTCCTGGAAGCATACGAGAACTGTGAATCCGCCGGCCTTGCGGCGGAGTTTCGAACACCGCTGAATCGTTGGAATTATCCCGAGCTTGCCGATATCCTGGGTCTCATCGAGCGCCGGCAGATCCGTCAGGTGGTCTTCGCACACCTTGTTTACGCGGGCCGGGGCAACAACCGGCAGGATGACTTGACCCACGAAGAGAAGCGCCGCGCCCTCGACTTGATCCTCGAGCGCGCGGAGGATTTCCATTGCCGCGGCGTTAAGATCAAAATTGCGACCGACGAAAACCACACAGACGGCATTTACCTTTACCTGCGATTAGCACGCAAGAATCCCCTGCGCGCCGCAGCCGCTTACCGGTTGTTGCCGGAATGCGGGGCCAGTGTGCAGGGCGCGGGTGTGGGCGTTGCCGGCACTGATTCCGTGGGCGACGTGCACCCAGATCCCTACTGGGCGAACTACACTCTCGGCAATGTGCGGGAGGCTCCCTTCAGTGAAATCTGGGGAAGTTCATCGGATCCCCTGCTTTGCGGGTTGCGGGACCGACTTCCTTTGTTGAAGGGACGATGCGCTAATTGTCGCTGGAAACAGGCCTGTGGGGGAAACCTGCGGGTTCGCGCGGAAGGATTTTTTGGTGACCCTTGGATGTCAGACCCCGCGTGTTACTTAACAAATGAAGAAATTAGCAAGGAAGTGACGGAGCAAGACGAGGTAATGGAAGACGACGTGCTCTTGACAGAGCAGGCTGCGTAAAACAGCCAGTTTTGAGTTCTGGGTCGTGATCTTCTGATGAAAACTGCTACACACAAACCGCGACTCATTTTTTGGGAGGTGACAAAGGGTTGCAACCTGCGTTGCATTCATTGTCGCGCCACCGCTACGGAACTCTCATCAATCAATGACCTACCTAAGACCAAAGCCCTGAACATAATAAAGCAAGTCTCTCAGTTATCCCTACCTATCCTAGTTCTAAGCGGTGGCGAACCTCTTTTTCGTAGCGACATTTTTGAATTGGCCAGCTACGCGCGCGATTGTGGCTTGCGCGCAGCCTTGGCGACCAATGGAACCCTGGTTGATCAGGGAGTTGCCCGCAAGATCGTGGATGCCGGCGTGCGCCGCGTCTCCATCAGTTTAGACGGAGCGGACGCCGCCACCCACGATGCCTTTCGGGGCATCCCGGGAGCATTTGATAAGGCCGTGCGCGGCTTGCGAAATTTGAAAGACCTCGGTATGTCCGTCCAAATCAATATGACCATCGCGCGCCACAACGCCCACCAACTTCCCGATGTGCTGGAATTGGCACGGCGGCTTGGAGCGGACGCACTCCATACTTTCCTCCTGGTGCCGGTGGGTTGCGGCGTGGACATTGCCGAAGAACAGATGGTCCCCGCCGACGAATACGAAAGAATTTTGAATTGGTTTTACGACCGCGCGCAGGAAGGCGGCATCGAGTTGAAAGCCACTTGCGCGCCTCACTACTTCCGCGTCCTGCGTCAACGGCGCGCGGCCGAACGCCGGGCCGCCTCGCTGGCGGAACCACCTTACGGTGGCAATGGGCACGAGATCGGCCCCACGGAAATGACCATGCCCGGTTCCACGGGAATTGACCTTCACCCGCACGCGAGGCAAACCGGTGGGGGCCATCCTGACAGCATGCAGGCGATGACCAAAGGCTGCCTGGCCGGGACAGGGGTCGCGTTCATATCCTATCAGGGTGAAGTTTATCCTTGCGGATACCTTCCGGTTCTGGCAGGCAATCTCCATCAGCAGAGTTTGGCAGAGATTTGGGAAAACGCCCCGGTGTTTCAGCAACTCCGCGACACGGGCAACTTGAAAGGCAAGTGCGGTTACTGCGAGTTTCGCAATATCTGCATGGGTTGCCGCGCCCGGGCGTTCGCTGCTACGGGAGACTTTCTGGACGAGGAACCTTTCTGCATTTATCAACCGCGTACTGTGGATGCGGTTCGCAGCAAGGAGGAGGAAAGTCATGCTTCAATTCACTGACCTTGTACGCGGCGGAGAAACGGTGCGGGACATCAAACAGAAATATCCTGAAACTGCGCCGGTCTTTGACCAATTTGGGTTGCGGCCCTCCTGTGACGACTGCTCCATTGAAATGTCTGCCCGCAAAGTCGGTGCTTCCTTCGAAGACCTGCTCGTCGAAGTTAACAAAGCAATTTACAAAAACCGGGGAGTAACTGCCCGGGCGTCTTGAGGATCGCCTGCCATGGCCAGCGCCACTCCCACCCTTCACCTGATGAATCGCTCCCGAGGGCGCTTGTTCTTCCTGCCGCGTGAGCACGGAGCCTGGGGAATGCTTCTGGTTCCGCTGGTCACCGGCGCGGCTACGGGTAATCCCCATGGGGAGCGGATCATCTGGATTTTACTCTTCGCCGCGGTCGCGTTAGGGCTCTTCTGTTTGCGGACCCCCGTGGAAGCGGGGCTGGAAATTTCAGCGTTACGTCCGCAGAACGATGCGGAGCGGAGGCTCATTCATTATTCCATTTATCTTTATGCCTCCGTTACCGTCTCGTCCCTGGCAGTCCTCATATTGTGGGCACGCGCTTACGGGCTTCTGCTGCTAGGCGCGGCCGCGGCGATAGCTTTTCTTCTTCAGGCTGTCCTGAAGCAACTCGGCCGGGAAACCCGCATGAACGCCCAAATGACCGGCGCCGTTGCGCTGAGTTCCACGGCTGCGGGAGCCTATTACCTGGCGACGGGTCATTTCGGCCCGACGGCCGCCATCATCTGGCTGGCCAATTGGCTTTTTGCCGCCAACCAGATTCATTACGTTCAATTTCGAATCTCCTCCGCGCGAGCCATGACTCCCGGGGAAAAATGGCTGAAGGGAAGGAGCTTCCTTCTTCACCAGGCCGCTTCCCTACTGCTCTTGGGAATCATTTGGCGAGCCGGATGGCTCCCCGGTCTCATCCTGATGGCATTCGGGCCCTTATTCGTCCGGGGGTTTGCGTGGTTTCTCGAATCACCCCAGCCACTCCGGGTCCGTCGGCTGGGAGTCAGTGAGTTGGTTTATGCCATCGTCTTCGGAATGTTTTTCATCGTCGGTTACCACTACCCGATTGTGTAGCGATACCTTCTCTATGCGCGAAAATGCAATTGCGGACAACCCTCGTTCGCACAAGAAGACCCCGTTGGGAGTAGGGCCAATGTTTCCCCGTTTTAGTGAGCAGGATATCGCCGACGATTGCTTTGGACGCGTCATCGAGGTGGCTCGCCTGGCGCCTTCGGAATGGAACGTGCAAACCTGGCGCTGGATCGTGGTGCGCAGCGATGCCGCCAGGAAATATCTCGAAGCAGCCACTTACATCAAGGTTCCCCTCAGTTCTGCGCCCGTCATTCTGATCTGCCTGGCGGATACGCTGGCCTGGAAGTCTGCGCCACAGTATTTGCAGCAGATGATTGCCAGCCGAAAGATCACGCAGGAAGAAGGTCTCGAGGCCCTGCGCCGCGTGCGTGAATACTATTCTTCGTCCCCCGAGGTTGCCAAACGCACCGCCTTGGCGAACGCCTTTGTGGCCGTGCACCAAGTCCTCCTGGGGGCGGCGGAATGCAATTTGTCGTCGTACTGGGTGACGGAGTTCGACGAAACGAAGATCAAGACACACTTTCACATTCCCGACCACTTCCTGGTGGCCGCCCTTCTTCCCATCGGCTACCGCGACGAAGCTGACGCGGCGGCCTTCCCCAAAGTCCCCTTGTGCACATTTATCTACAAAGAGAAATTTGGTGAAATCCTCGACCCCACCTCCTAGCTGGAACTTTCCAGGCAGAATCACTGCTCCCGGACACTTGCGAGCGCCTGCGAGTAGCTTAACACGCGCCCTCCATGCTGCTGTCGGTAGACTTCCGCTTCTTGGGTTGTTTTGAAGGCGGCCAGGTTTGGCAGGCAGCGGTCATACTCGCGTATGGAAACGCCATGGGGTTCCCGCGTCATTGGTTGATCACCGTGCGTGCAATACTGCACGTCGCCGCCCTCGACATAGGTGGCGTATTCCGCTGCGACGCTCTCACCCGTATTGACGTCGGTGGCCCAGGCCTGACCTGCCTTTCTCTGCTCCTGATTCACCTGGGCGTGCATACCGCAGCGCGGGCAGCACGCCGCTACCTTCCGGCCCCCAATTCTCAACTGGTAAGCGGTAACGGGGTGCACCATGCGATCGCAAAAGGGACACAAGCCCGCCATCTCGCGCCGCTGCTCGAACCGGTAGGCAAAAAAACTTGTGACCCCGATCGCCAGCAGCGCAACCAGCGTCACCAAGATTTCGCGGGCTTTCATGTTCTCCTCCGGAGGCGCCAAGCGTCCTCGATAGTTTAACTCCGTCTGTGGTCCGTTGTCAGTTGTCCGTCGCAAATCGTCGCGGTCGATCTATCGACGGACAACTGACAACGGACCACGGACAAGCTCTTTAACAATCCCATTGAACACCTGCTCTATTGGAATCCCGTTTTCCGCAGGCTCTGCTTCACCTCAAAATTCCACTTCCACACCGCATAAATGGCGGGGTAGACAAGCAATTCCAGGATGAAGGAAGTGAAAATGCCGCCGACCATGGGAGCGGCGATGCGCTTCATCACGTCGGCTCCCGTGCCGGTGGACCACATGATGGGGAAGAGGCCTGTGAACATGCACCCGACGGTCATGACCTTGGGTCGAACGCGCATGGCGGCGCCGTGCACAATGGCATTCTGCAAATCCCTGTAGCTCTTCAGTAGCCCCGCCTGCCTCCAGCTTTCGTACGCGAGATCGAGATAGAGCAGCATGAAGGCACCGGTCTCCGCGTCCACACCCATCAAGGCGATCAAGCCCACCCAAACGGCGATGCTCATGTTGTAACCCAGCCAGTGCACCAGCCAGATGGCGCCGACGGCGGAAAACGGCACCGCTGCGAAGATGATGAGCGTCTTCACCACCGAACGCGTGTTGAGGTAGAGAAGGATGAAAACCAGGAAAATGGTGATCGGCACCACGACCTTCAACCGCTCGCGCATACGCTGGAGGAATTCGTACTGGCCACTCCAGCTCAAGCTATAGCCCGCGGGCAGGTGCGGTTCCACCTGGTTGTGGACCAGGCGCTGCGCTTGCTCCACGTAGCTTCCCAGGTCGCGACCCGCGACGTCCACGTAGACGTATCCGCTCAGCAAGCCGTTCTCGTCGCGGATCATGCTGGGCCCCTCCTTCAGGCGGATATCGGCAAGCTGGTTAATTGGTATTAGCGCTCCGGAGGGCGTAGACACCATGATTCGTTCCAGTGAGCCCAGGTCGCTGCGATAATCACGCATATAGCGGACGCTTACGGGATAGCGCTCACGCCCTTCGACGGTGGTGGTGACGTTTTCGCCGCCCACGCCCGACATGATGTAAGCCTCAACCTCGTCCACCGCCAGTCCGTAGCGCGCCAGTTGGTCCCGCCGCAGTTCAAAATCCAGGAAATAGCCGCCGCTCACGCGCTCAGCGTAAACGCTGCGGGTGCCTGGCACTTGCGCCAGGGTATGCTCAATCTCTCCGCCAATATGTTGGATAGTGTCGAGGTCGGCGCCCAGCACCTTAACCCCGACAGGCGTGCGCACGCCTGTGGTGAGCATGTCCACGCGGTTGCGGATGGGCATGGTCCAGGCGTTGGTGGTGCCCGGGATGCGCAGGGCGCGGTCCATCCCATCCACCAGATCCTCCTGCGAAATGCGGTCGGGCCAAACATGGCGGAGGATCATCTGCATCCACTCCGGGGCGCGATAGGAATACCACTGCGGCTTCTTGCGCCATCGGTCATGCGGCTTCAGCAGTACCGTGGTCTCGACCATTGAAAGCGGCGCTGGGTCCGTAGATGTCTCCGCGCGCCCAGCCTTGCCGAATACGCGCTCGACTTCCGGAAAGGTCTTCAGCACCCGGTCCTGGATTTGCAGAAGCCGCTGCGCTTCTGCAAGGGAAATTCCCGGCAGCGTCGTGGGCATGTAAAGCAACGTACCTTCGTTGAGCGGCGGCATGAATTCCGAGCCCAAGCGCTCGAACACCGGGACCGTCAGCACCACGGCGGCAATGGCCCCGCCAATCACCACCCAACGCAGGCGCACCGTCAATTCCACTACCGGGCGATATAACTTGATCAGCACGCGGCTGATGGGGTGCTTCTTTTCGGGGTGGATTTTTCCCACCACGATGGCGTTGACGACGCGGGCCAAGAAGCGCGGGCGGAAGTTAAGCTCCGTGGCATGGGTGAAAAACAGCCGCATGGCGGGGTCCAGTGTGATCGCTAATAAAGCGGCGATGGCCATGGAAAAGTTCTTGGTGAAGGCGAGCGGCTTAAAGAGTCTTCCTTCCTGCGCTTCCAGGGCAAAAATGGGCATAAACGAAACCGCGATAACCAGCAGCGAAAAGAAACTTGCCGGCGCCACTTCTTTGATAGCGTCAATGACCACTTCGCGGTAATCGCTCTTGCGCCCGCCCGCTTCCCACAATTCCAGCTTCTTGTGTGTTTGCTCGACCACCACGATGGCCGCATCCACCATGGCACCGATGGCAATGGCAATTCCGCCCAGCGACATAATGTTGGAAGTAACGCCGATCGTTTTCATCGGAACGAACGAAATCAGAACCGTAATGGGTATGGTCAAAATCGGAATCAAGGCGCTGGGGATGTGCCAGAGGAAAATCAAAATCACCAGGCTGACAATGCCGATTTCTTCAAACAGGGTGTGCTTCAGGGTGTCGATTGAGCGCAAGATGAGTTCAGACCGGTCGTAGGTGGAAACGACTTGCACGCCGGCAGGCAGCGAGGGTTGGATCTGATCCAGTTTGGTTTTCACCCGGTCGATTACGCGCAAGGCATTTTCGCCGGAACGCATGATCACCACTCCGCCCGCCGCGTCCCCTTTGCCGTCCAGGTCTGCCACCCCGCGGCGAATGTCAGGGCCCAGGGTGACTTGACCGATTTGATTCACGGTGATGGGCACCCCCGACCGCGGATCGCCGCCTACTACGATGCTCCTGAGGTCGTTGAGTGACCGTGCATAGCCACGCCCCCGCACCATATATTCACGGCTTGCAAGCTCCACCAGGCGTCCGCCAACATCGTTATTGCTTTGGCGGACTGCCTCCACAACCTTCATCAAGGGAATTTTGTATGACGCCAGCTTGTAAGGATCGATTTGAATCTGGTACTGGCGCACCAACCCGCCGATGGGCGCCACTTCCGCCACGCCGGGAACGCTCTCGAGGTAATAGCGCAGGTACCAGTCTTGATATGAACGCAGCGAGTCCAGGCTGTGGTGTCCCGTGGTGTCCACCAGCGCGTATTGAAAGACCCAGCCGATGGAGGTGGCGTAAGGCCCCAGCTCCGTCTGCACACCAGAGGGAAGGCGCGGCGTGATTTTGGAGAGGTACTCCAGCGTCCGTGAACGTGCCCAGTAGATGTCCGTCCCTTCATCGAAAATGATGTACACGTAGGAGTAGCCAAAGTCGGAAAACCCGCGGATGTCCTTGACGTGCGGCGCGCCCAGCAGCGCCGTGATGATGGGATAGGTGACCTGATCTTCCATAATGTCAGGGCTGCGGTCCCATCGCGAGTAGATGATGACCTGTGTGTCGGAAAGGTCGGGAATCGCATCCAGCGGCACGTTTTGAAGCGACCACCACCCGGCAGCCACCGCCACTCCCACCAGCAGGAAAACCACGAATTTGTTTCGTGCCGAAAAATCAATGATGCGATGAATCATGTTGCATTCCCTCCGCTGACTCACGCAGGTTGCTCTCCGAGTCGATCAGAAAGTTGGCACGTGTCACCACTTTTTCTCCGGCGCGAAGTCCGTTGAGGATCACAG
>Ga0335085_10015030_pt1 | contig 11255 bp, 10 predicted proteins | sample Lox_Sample_45_FD_206712 | JGI IMG/M metagenome (GOLD analysis project Ga0335085, IMG submission 206712) | Soil microbial communities from Loxahatchee National Wildlife Refuge, Florida, United States - Lox_Sample_4.5 | ecosystem: Environmental > Terrestrial > Soil > Wetlands | place: USA... | reverse complement strand
CGTCGTCCAGCTCGTACCCGCCGTCGAGCGCCCTCCTCATGTCATCCGGCGCGGAGCGTCCGGAGCCGGAAGCCACCGTGCTCCTCGTACGAGGACGTGACCACGGCGAGGACGTCGCGCGCGCCCCGCTTCGTGAGCCCCGCCGTGGGCGCGTCGGCGAGCGGGCTCCGCAGCAGCGCCGTCATCCCCTTCAGGCCGTCCGCCGAGAGCGGGAGCGCGCCGGCGCCGCAGGCGGTGCACACCGTCCCGCCCGCCCTCGCCGAGTAGCCGGCGAGCGGCCCCGGCGACCCGCACTCCGCGCAGCCGTCCACGTGCGGCAGGTAGCCCGAGAGCCAGAGGAGCTTCAGCTGGAACGAGAGGCCGAGCGGGTCGAGCTCGGGCTGCGACCCTCCGCTCGTCCCGTCGAGGAGGTCGAGGAAGCGCGTCAGCGCGCCGAACGCGCGCTCGTTGGCCTCCTGCTCCGTGAACAGGCGCAGCATCGCCTCCGCGCCGATCAGCCCGACGGCGAGCCGGTAGGGGTCCTCCCGCGTCGCGCTGTGCGGCCGGACGAGGTCGACGCCGGTGACGGTGTGGAGCTCGCCGCCGCCCTGGTGGAGCATCAGCTCGACGTGGCTGAGCGGCTCGAGCCGCGCGCCGAAGCGGGACATCGTCCGGCGGACGCCCTTCGCGATCGCGCCGACCCGGCCGCGGTCGGCCGTGTAGAGGTGGAGGATCCGGTCGGCCTCCGCGTACCTGATCGAGCGGAGCACGACCGCCTCGGTCCTGTACGTGCGCCCCACACGACCAGTCTAGTTTCGAGACCGGTGGGGGCGGCGGAGCGCCGCCCCCACGCGGTGGACGTCTAGATGTTCGGGAAGCAGAGGGAGGTCGGCGAGTTGTGAGGCTTGCCGATGTTCGAGTTGCCCCACGTGTTAGCCGTGCCGCCGGTACCGCCGCCGGACGTCTGGTCGTAGCAGCCGAAGAAGCCGGCGCCGCCGTTCACGATGTTGCCGCTGAAGACGTTGCCGCTGTTGTTGGGGCTGGCCTTCACCCAGATGCCGTGGCCGTTCGTCGACTTGAAGATGTTGTTCGAGATCGTCGAGTTCTTGAGCTTGCTGTTCTCGACGACGAACGCCGTGCTCTTCGAGTTGACGATGTTCCCGCTGATGGTGAGGTTCTTGCTCACGCCGCCGGTCTCACTGCACCCGGCGAACACGAAGCCGAACCCGAGCTGGCCCTTGACGATGTTGCCCTGGATCGCCAGGCCGTCGTTCTGCGGCCCGATGCAGAGCCCGTGGCTCGTGCCGCCGTTGATGATGTTCCCGATGATCGACGAGTTGGTCGACCGGTAGATCGAGTAGCCCTCGTCGTCGTTGTTGTTGATGTTCCCCTGGATCGTCACCCGGTCGGGCGTCGGGTTCATGGGGCCGTTCGTGTAGACGCCGCCCGAGGACGAGTGCCCGTACGAGTGGTTGCCCTGGACGAGCGCGTTCGCCAGGCCCTGGTCGGAGTAGACGCCGTTGCCGGACGCCGCGCCGGGGTCGTTGTTCTGGCGGAAGCAGTTCTTCTGCACCTTGTTCTGCGTCGCGCCGCCGGCGTTGAAGTAGAGCCCGAACGTGTTGTCCTGGATCAGGTTGTTCTGGATCAGGTAGCCGCTGAACGACGGGCTCGTGTAGATGCCCGGCGTCCCTGCTCCCGTCGGCCCCTGGACGACGAAGCTGTCGAGGGTGACGTTGTTGGCGTAGAGCGAGAACGCGGGCGCATTGAAGCCCGTGACGACCTCGTACTTCTTCAGGGCCGCCGGAGTCGACACCGCCGTGCGCGTCGCGCCGCAGCTCGACAGGTCCGGCGGAAGGTTCTTGCCGACGATCGTCAGGTTCGGCGTGTTGACGGTGACGGACTCGTGGTAGAAGCCCGGGCAGACGAGGACGGTGTCGCCCGGAGCCGCTGCGTTGACGCCCTGCTGGATGGTCGGGTACGTCCCGACGCAGCCTGCCGGCAGGGCATCGTCGTTGACGCGGATCGTCGCCGCCACGGCGGGTGCGGCGAGCACCAAGCCGAGGACGGCGCCGATCAGCGCGATCTTGCCTCTCCCTTTCATACACACCCCTCCCTTGGGTCGTCCGGAATTTTCACCCTTTCGAGTGATAAAGGCAAGCGAGGTGCAATCCCTCGTTCGAGGGATCCGTGGGTGAGGCGGCCGCGCGGTGGCGAAACCGCCTGTTGATCAGGCTTCTTGCCTCTCCCGTACACGTGTTGCCTCTCCGTTCTTCTGCCTTGCCCCGCGATTGTCCCTCGTTCGAGTGATGGGTGCAAGCGGGATGCCATCCCTCGTTCGAGGGATTCGTTCGGGAGGCCCTATGCCTGGCAGGCCGGGCAGTACCAGGTGCCGCGGCCGCCGGCGCGTGTCTTCTCGATCGGCCCCCCGCAGCGGTCGCACGGCTCGCCGAGCCGCCCGTAGACGCGGAACTCGTGCTGCATCCGGCCGCCGGCGTAGGCGCCGTCGCCGAGGTCGGCACCCTGGCGCCGGATCCCGGTGCGGAGCGCCTTTCGAATCCCGGCCCGCAGGCGACCGACCTCCTCGGCCGTCAGGCTGCCCGCCGGCCGGAGCGGGTGGACGCCCGCGTGCCACAGCGACTCGTCCGCGTAGATGTTCCCGAGCCCGGCGACCGTGCGCTGGTCGAGGAGCGCCGCCTTCACGGGGGCACGCCGTCCGGCCAGCCGTCGGGCGAGGAAGCCGGTCGTGAACGCCCGGCCGAGCGGCTCCGGGCCGAGTCGCTCGGCGAGGTAGGGCTCGAGCTCGTCGCCGTCCAGGAGCAGCCACGTCCCGAAGCGGCGGAGGTCCCGGTACGCGATCCGCGTGCCGTCGTCGAGCTCGAGGACGGCACGCTCGTGCGTCGCCTCCGCGTAGCGGAACCCGCCCGTCATCCGCAGGTGGACGAGGAGGACGGCTCCGTCGTCGAGGCGGACGAGCAGGTACTTCCCGCGGCGCTCGACCGCTTCGGCCCGGCGGCCGTGCAGCTCTGCGGCGACGAGCACCGGGTCCTCCGGACGTGTGAGCCGCGGGTCGTCGATCGCGGCGGCGGCGATACGCCGGCCCGCCAGCCGCTCGGCGAGCCGGCCCCGCTCGGTCTCGACCTCCGGCAGCTCGGGCACGGCCGCTTAGCCGACCGTGTCGAGGACGATCGGGCGGGGGCGCGGAGCCTCGTCGGCGAGCTCGTACGCGTCAGCGACGAGCTGCGCCGCCTCCGCGGCGGCCGCGTCGTCCCTGGCGTGGATCTCGGCGAGCACCTCTCCCGCCTCGACCGCGTCCTCGCGCTTCTTCCGGCAGACGACGCCGACGCCGTGGTCGATCTCGTCTTCCTTCGCGCGCCGGCCCGCGCCGAGGTGGAGCGCGGCGATCCCGACGCGGATCGCCCCGAGCGAGCGGACGAACCCGGCGCGCTCCGCCGTGACCTCGGTGCGCACCGGTGCGACGGGCAGCGCCTCGACGGCCGGGTCGCCACCCTGTGCCCGGATCCACCGCTCGTACGCGTCTAGGGCCGAGCCGTCCTCGACGGCCCGCTCGGCCCGCCTGCGGCCCTCGAGCTCGTCGACGCCGAGATCGGACAGCGCCAGGAGGTGCGCGACCGAGCCGAGCACGAGCTCGGTGAAGTCCGCCGGGCCCGCACCCGTGATCGTCGCGACCGCCTCGCGCAGCTCGAGGGCGTTTCCGACGGCCTGCCCGAGCGGCTGGTCCATGTCGGTGAGCATGCAGACCACCCGTCTCCCGGCCCGCTCTCCCAGCTCGATCATCGTCTCGGCGAGCGCGCGGGCGTCGTCGATCGTCTTCATGAACGCGCCGTCGCCGACCTTGACGTCGAGGACGATCGCGTCGGCGCCGCCGGCGATCTTCTTCGACATGATGCTCGCGGCGATCAGCGAGATGTTGTCGACGGTCGCCGTCACGTCGCGGAGCGCGTAGAGGCGCTTGTCGGCCGGCACGAGCCCGGCGCTCTGGCCGATGATCGCCAGGCCGATCTCGCGCACCTGGGCGACGAACTGCTCGGTCGTCAGCTCGACGCGGTAGCCGGGGATCGCCTCCAGCTTGTCGATCGTCCCGCCGGTGTGCCCGAGGCCGCGGCCGCTCATCTTCCCGAACGGGACGCCGCACGCCGCGACGATCGGGCCGACCGCGATCGAGGTCTTGTCGCCGACGCCCCCGGTGGAGTGCTTGTCGACGCATGTCCGCCCGAGCGCGGCGCCGAGGTCGATCGTCTCGCCGCTCGCGATCATCGCGTCGGTGAGGGCGAAGGTCTCCCGGCTCGAGAGCCCCTTGAAGTAGACGGCCATCAGGAACGCGGCCATCTGGTAGTCGGGCACCTCGTCGCGCGTGTAGCCGAGCACGAGCTCGTGGAGCTCGTCGTCGCCGAGCTCCTCGCCGTCGCGCTTGCGCTGGATGAGCTCCGCCGGCCGGATCACCGGGTCACGGCTCGCAGACGAACACGACGACGTGGCGCGAGGCGTGCAGGGGCCCGTCGAAGGACGGAACGTCGTCGGCGAGATCACGAGCGGCGATGCTCGCCGCCACGTACCGGCGCGCCGCCTCGTGGTCGGGGAACGTGATCGTCCCCCGCACGTCGCGCCGCTCGACGACGGTGAAGTGGCGGAGCAGCGGCCACTCGCCGTTCTCGGCGCTGAAGGTGTAGCGCGGTGCGAAGCCGACCAGGTCCCAGAGCTCCGACAGCGTTCGCTCGCTGTTCGTGGCCGCGACGAGGCGGCCTTCGGGCCGGAGCACCCGCCGGAGCTCGCCCACCGCTCGATCCAGGTCGGCCGAGTGGTAGAGCATCCAGGCGGCGACGACGCAGTCGAACACCCCGTCGTGGAAGGGCAGGTCGTGGACGTCGCCGACGATCGCCTCCACCCCTCGGGCGAGCGTGAGCTCGACCATGCGCGGCGACTGGTCGACCGCGACGACCTGAGCTCCGAGCTCGCGGGCGATCCGCTCCGCGAGCTCGCCGCGGCCGGGCCCGACGTCAAGCACCCGTCTGGGAAACGCTTCGGCAACCGCCTCGAAGACGATCTGGCGCGCGTCGGGGCCGGTCGCCGACTCCTGCGCGGCGATCCGCGCCGAGAGGGCGGCCTCGTCCGCGTACTCGCGCCGGACGAGGTCGGGGTCGTTCAGGGCTCCGCTCACGCGGTGACGATCGGCTGGCCCGGCAGGCTGCGTCCCGGTGCCTTCCCGCCCAGCCAGGCGTTGACGGTCGCGCCGACGTCGGCGAACTCGCCGTCGTGCCGCTGCCCGTTCGCGTTCTTCCCGTGCACGTACGCGAGCAGGAGAGCGTGCTCCCGCGAGTGGTCGGTGGACGGCGTCGTCGGGTCGCAACCGTGGTCGGAGGTGAGGATCAGGAGGTCGCCCGGGCGGAGCGCCTCGAGCAGGTCCGGGAGGCGCCGGTCGAAGTCCTGGAGGCAGCGGTGGAAGTTGATCGGGTCGTTCCGGTGCCCCCAGAGCATGTCCGTCTCGACGAGGTTGACGAAGACGAGGCCCGCGTCGAGCGTCTGGAGCAGCTCCTCGGTCTTGGTGATCCCCTCGACGTTCGACTTCGTCGGGTGGCTCTCGTCGATGTCCTGGCCCGCGAAGATGTCGCCGATCTTCCCGACGCCGTGGACCGTGACGCCGGCCTCGCGCATCAGCGTCAGGTAGTTCGGCCGCCGCGGCTCGAGCGAGTAGTCGTGGCGGTTCGGCGTCCGCTCGTAGTTCCCCGGCTCGCCGACGAACGGGCGCGCGATCACGCGGCCGACCGCGTGCTTGCCGGTGAGGATCTCCCGCGCCACCTCGCAGCCCTCGTAGAGCTCCTCGAGCGGGATGGTCTCCTCGTGGGCGGCGATCTGGAAGACCGAGTCCGCCGACGTGTAGACGATCCACTTCCCGGTCCGCTGGTGCTCCTCGCCCAGCTCCTGGATGATCTCCGTCCCGGAGGCCGGCTTGTTGCCGAGCACGCCGCGCGCGGTGCGGTGCATGAACGGGTCGATGACGTCGTGTGGGAAGCCGTGCGGGTACGTCGGGAGCGCCTGCGGCGTGACGATCCCCATCAGCTCCCAGTGGCCGAGCGTCGTGTCCTTCCCCTTCGAGCGCTCGACCAGCCGGCCGGCGACCGCGGGCGCGCCGGCCTGGGGCGGGCAGCCCTCCAGGTCCTCGACGTTCCCCAGCCCGAGCGCCTCGAGGTTGGGCAGGTCGAGGCCGCCGACGGCCCGGGCGACGTTGCCGAGCGTGTCCGAGCCCTCGTCCCCGAACTCGTCCGCATCCGGCAGCGCCCCCGCACCCACGGCATCGAGCACGATCACGCACGCGCGCGGCACGCAAGTATTCTAGGAGCGGGTGAACACGCTCCTCGGGATCATCGGGCTCGCGATCTTCATCGTCTGCGTGATCGCGCTGGCGGCCGGGGTCACGGCCGCCGTCGTGCGCATCTCCCCCACCCGAGACAAGACGAAGCAGACCGGCGCGTCGAGCTAGACGGGCAGGACGTCCGCGAGCTCCGTGCACGGGAGGCCGTGCGCCTCGGCGACGGCCGCGTACGTGATCTTCCCGCCGAGGACGTTCACGCCGCGGGCGAGGGCCGGGTCGCGGGCGACCGCCTCCGCGAGGCCGTGCTCGGCGATCGCCTCCACGTACGGGAGCGTCGCGTTCGTCAGCGCCTTCGTCGACGTGATCGGGACGGCGCCGGGCATGTTCGCGACGCAGTAGTGGATGATCCCGTCGACCGTGTAGACCGGCTCGCTGTGGGTCGTCGGGCGCGACGTCTCCGCGCAGCCGCCCTGGTCGATCGCGACGTCGCAGAAGACGGCGCCGGCCTTCATCTCGCCGAGCATCTCGCGCGTGATCAGCTTCGGCGCCTTCGCCCCGGGGATCAGCACGGCGCCGATGATCACGTCCGCGTCGCGAACCGACTCCTCGACCTGGAGCGTCGAGGACATCACGAGGCTGACGCGCCCGTGGAGGATCTCGTCGAGGTGGCGCATCCGGTCGATCGAGCGCTCGAGGATCGTCACGTTCCCGCCCAGGCCCAGCGCGATCACGGCCGCGTTGTAGCCGACGATCCCGCCGCCGATCACGAGCACCTTCCCCGGCGAGACGCCGGCGACGCCGGCGAGGAGGAGGCCGCGACCGCCGAGCGGCTTCTCGAGGAAGTACGCGCCGGCCTGGGAGGCCAGCCGCCCGGCGATCTCGCTCATCGGCGCGAGCAGCGGCAGCGAGCCGCCCGCGGTCTCGACGGTCTCGTACGCGACGCAGGCGGCGCCGCTCGCCGCGAGCGCCTCGGTCAGCTCCTTGCTGGCCGCCAGGTGCAGGTAGGTGAAGAGGATGAGGTCGTTGCGGAGTCGCGGGTACTCGGCCGGCAGCGGCTCCTTGACCTTGAGCACGAGCTCGGAGCCGGCCCAGACCTCGTCGGCGGTGGCGAGCCGGGCGCCGACCGCCTCGTACGAGGCGTCCGCGAACGCGCTTCCCTCGCCCGCGCCCCGCTCGACGAGGACGTCGTGCCCCTCGCGGACGAGCTCCCGCGCGCCCGCCGGCGTGAGCGCGACCCGGTACTCGTCGGCCTTGATCTCGGTGACGACGCCGACCCTCATGGGCGGCCGGACTCTAGCGGGTTGCTGGTGATAGGCGGACGGCAGCCGTAGGCTTGCCGCCCATGACAGGCCAGCCGACCGGCACGGTCACGCTGCTCTTCAGCGATATCGAGGGCTCGACGGCCCTGCTTGCCGAACTGGGGCGCGAGGCCTACGCGCGGCTGCTGGATGCTCACCGCCGGCTTCTGATGGAGGCGTTCGACCAGCACGACGGGTATGTCGTGGGCAGCGAGGGCGACTCGTTCTTCGTCGCCTTCTCGGCTGCGACCGGCGCCGTCGCGGCGGCGTGGAAGGCGCAGGCGGCGCTCGCCGCGTTCGCCTGGCCGGACGGATGCACGGTCCGCGTGCGAATGGGGCTGCACACCGGCGAGCCGCTCGTCGTCCCGTCGGGGTACGTCGGCCTCGAGGTGCACCGCGCCGCACGTGTGATGTCCGCCGCGCACGGCGGCCAGGTCCTGCTCACCGAGCCCACGGCACGGCTCGTCGAGGGAGAGCTTCCCGCGGGAGGGGTCCTGCGCGACCTGGGTCAGCACCGGGTGCGCGACTTCGACGGGCCGGTGCGGCTGTTCCAGCTCGGCGAGCAGGAGTTTCTGCCCCTTCGAACCGCTACGAACACCAATCTGCCTCTGCCTGCATCCTCGTTCCTCGGCCGCGAGGTGGAGCTCGAGGACGCAGCCGTGGCACTTCTCCTGAGCCGGCTGGTGACGATCGTCGGACCGGGCGGCCAGGGAAAGACGAGGTTCGCGGTCGAGCTGGCCCGGAAGCTGCTCGATCGTCGGGTGGGCGCCTACCGTGACGGGATCTTCTTCGTCTCGCTCGCGCCGATTCGCGACCCGGCGCTCGTCTTCGCGGAGGCAGCCACCGCGATCGGCGCGCAGGGAGAGCTCGCGTCCGCGGTGGGCGACCGGCACCTGCTCCTGGTGCTCGACAACTTCGAGCACGTGATCGATGCCGCCCCCCTGGTCGGGCGGGTACTGGGCGACTGTCCGAATCTGACGATGATGGTCACGAGTCGCGAGCTGCTCCGGATCGACGGGGAGCGCGCCTTCGAGCTGGGACCTCTTCACGCACGGGAAAGCGTCGCTCTCTTCTGCGACCGTGCCCAGGTCGAGCCCGACGACACCGTCGCCGAGCTCGCGAAGCTGCTCGAGGGACTGCCGCTTGCGATCGAGCTCGCGGCTGCGCGGCACAGTGTCCTGTCGCCGGCGCAGCTGGTCGCGCGGCTGTCGCAGCGGCTCGACCTGCTCCAGGGCGGTCGGGACGCGGATCCGCGGCAGCAAACGCTTCGGGCGACGATCGAGTGGTCGTACGACCTACTGGCCGCACAGGAGCAGGAGCTGTTCATGCGTCTGGCGTGCTTCGCCGGCAGCTGCACGCTCGAGGCCGTCGAGGCTGTCGTCGCCGCCGATCTCGACACGCTGCAGAGCCTCGTCGACAAGAGCCTCGTCCGGCGCCGTGCAGACCGCTACTGGATGCTCGAGACGATCCGGGAGTACGCAGCGGAACGGCTCGAGGCCTCGCGGCAGAGCCGCGACCTTGCATGCCGCCACGCCGAGTACTTCCTCTTCGTCGCTGCGCAGCTCGCGCCGCTGCTCGAGCATTCGGGCGGTCCGCGGACCAGTGAGGCCCTCACCACGATCGACGACGAACTCCCGAACTTCAGGAACGCACGTAGCACGCTGATGGAGCTGGGACAGCCGGCCGACGCACTTCGGCTCGGACTGGCTCTCTGGCGCTACTGGATGGCGAGGGACGTGGCCCAGGGCCGTGACTGGGTCGAGGCCCCGCTGGCGGCCGCCGGCGACGTGGATCCCTCGACGCGGGCACGGGCGCACGAGGCACGCGGAGTCTTCGCCGCACTCGAGGGGGACCCCGCCCGCGGAATCGAGCTCAGCGAGAAGTCCCTCGCTCTGTACGAGGCGCTGACAGACACACGCGGCATGCGCGAGGTCCTCAACAACCTCGGCATGATGAGGTACCACGTGGGCGACCGAGACGAGGGTAGGGCGCTGCTGCAGCGCAGTGCCGACCTGTCTCGACTCGCGGGCGACGAGGCCCTGCTCGCTCTCGCCCGCGGGAACCTGGCCGAGGTGGCCTTCCGGGACGGCGACCTCGATCGGGCGGGCGCACTCGCCCGCGACGTCGTCGGCTCGTGGATCGACCTCGGTGACGAGGTGCGGGCGGCCGGCACGCTGACGCTTCTGGGAGAGGTGCTCAGGCTGCAAAGCGACCCCGACGGAGCCCTCGAGGCGTTCGCCCGTGCCGCGCAGGGGTGGCAGTCCATCGTGCAGGTCGACCATGTGCCGGTGGCGCTCGCCGGAATCGCGCAGGTGACGTTCGATCGTGGCGACAGGGCGCGGGCCGCACGGCTGCTCGGAGCGGCGCAGGCGATACTCGCGGCACGGGGTGTGCCGCTCGACGAAGCGGTCTGGAGCCCCGACCTCGTGCGCCAGACCGTCGAGGCGATCATGAGTGACGCCGCTCTCGGCCAGGACCTGGCGGCGGGACGCGAGCTGAACGTCGAGGATGCTGTTTCCTACGCGCTCGAGACGGTCGACCTTCTCACCACCCGGCCTGGCTGAGGAGGCCCCGGGCCCGCTTGCCCGCCGCATATGCAGCGGCGAAGAACGCCGGGTCGTCGTCGGGACCGCGGCCCATGTGCGAGAGCGGCAGCCCGTCGCAGGCCTCGCGCCAGCCCACCGCGTCCGCCTCGTCCGCAACCGTCACCTCGCCGAGGGTCAGGTCGAGCACGGCCTGCGTGTGGTGCGAGAGGCCGCGGTGCCGCGCCCGCGGATCCGCTTCCGAGACGCGGGCGGCGACGATCGCGCGGCCGCCGAGCGCGAGCACTGCGTTGGCGGCGGTGGCCGCAGCCGTGCCCCCGTGGCCGAGCCGGCTCGCGGTCCCGACGATCCCGGGTCCGATCGCGCAGACGGCGACGTCCGCGCCCTGCGCCTTCGCCCACGCCAGGGCAGACCAGACGGAGACGCACTCGGCGTCGCCTCCTAGGCACGCACCGACGGTCGCGACCGACTCCACGAGACCGCGGGCCTGCAGCTCGCGGACGGTGTCGGACAGCGCCGCCGGAAGCGCCCCGCCCTCGAGCTGGACGTAGACGACGCGAAGGCCGGTCAGGGCCGCACAAACCGGCGCGAGCTGGCTGTGCAGCGAGCAGCAGACGACGGGCATGCCGTCGAGCGTGTCGGCGAGCGGCACGTCCTCCTCGGCGTGCCGGGCTGCGACCTGTCCCGGCGTGTACGGGAGCTTCATCACGTGCGCGCCCTCCTCGGCGGCGAGCCCGAGCCCGCGGGTGAGGTTTGCGTACAGGACGCCGAACCCGCCCGAGCCGAGGCCGAGGTCGACCGCCTGGGTGTTCACGAGCACCTCGTCCCCGAGCGCGACCGGCCCCGTCAGCCGCGGGTAGGCGATGCACGGCGCGCCGTCCACCTCGACCCGGGCCAGGCCCTCGTGCCGCTCGAGCACCGCGGTGACGGCGCCGCGGCGCAGGCTAAGCGCCACGCGCCTCCTCGAGCAGCGCGAGCGTCACCTCGACCATGCCCTCGAGGTCGGCGACGGCGATGTGCTCCTCCGGGCTGTGGATCTCGGCCATGCCGTTGGCGAGGTTGACGCACCGGAGGCCGCGCATGTTGAAGATGTTCGCGTCGGCTCCG
>Ga0335085_10015029_pt1 | contig 11255 bp, 7 predicted proteins | sample Lox_Sample_45_FD_206712 | JGI IMG/M metagenome (GOLD analysis project Ga0335085, IMG submission 206712) | Soil microbial communities from Loxahatchee National Wildlife Refuge, Florida, United States - Lox_Sample_4.5 | ecosystem: Environmental > Terrestrial > Soil > Wetlands | place: USA: Florida... | reverse complement strand
TGCAAAAGACACAAAATACCGGGATCGTATCAAGACCGAAGTAAAGAATGGAGTGTTGAAAATTTGGTACGATAATGAAGGATGGAGATGGGATAATGGAAATAAGCAACTCAAAGCTTATGTATCGTTTAAATCTCTGGATAAAATAACTGCCTCCGGAGCTTCCGATGTTGCTGTGGATGGAATCATTTCGGGCGATAAACTTGATCTTGGCCTTTCCGGAGCCAGCGATTTCAAAGGAGCTGTGAAATTGAATGAACTCAACCTGGATCAGTCTGGCGCTTCAGATGTCACTATTAAAGGGAGTGTGGGTAATCTTACAATTGAAGCCAGCGGAGCGAGCGACGTGAAAGGATATGACCTGGTGACTGACAATTGTAAAGCCAGGGCATCGGGTGCTTCTGATATTAAGATCTCCGTAAATAAAGAATTAATTGCGCATGCATCAGGTGCCAGCAGTATTAATTACAAGGGAACTGGCGTGATCAGGGAATTGCATTCGAATGGAGCCAGCAGTGTATCAAAAGAAGACTGAAGTCAGTAGAGCGTAGTGCGAAGGAAAAAATTCTTCCGCACTATGCTCTTCGAACTTCCGGACTAATTTCCGAATGCCCACACCAGAAATTCCGGCAATACTGCGCTCCAGTATGGATAATCATGTTTGGCATCTTTCACTTCTTTATAAACAATTGCTTCCGGGGGACAAATATTTTTTCTTTGAATGAGGGAGATAATATCTTTCGTGTCATCAATCACGTCGATGATGCCATCCTTATCCCTGTCTGAATTTTCTTCTGCACCTCCTGCATAGAACCAATATTCAAGTTGGGGTTTTTTACGTGAAGCTTTCAGTTTCGCATACATGATCCTGTTATTTGTGTCGGAATAAGTGCTGTCTTCGGCGGCTTTGTCGCGCCACCAGAAAGAGCCGGAGAAAATACCCACTTTGTCGATCTTTTCAGGATGATTCCAGGCAATATCAAAAGCGGATAAGCCTCCCAGTGAGCAACCTGCAATTGCCACACTCTTGAATTTTCTGACGCCCGCTTCTTTCTTCGCATAAAAATATAATTCATCATTGATGAATGCATCATAATAAGAAGCCCGGGAACCCCTTCCCTGGTAATCAGGTTTATCTGCCACTCCATATTCCTGCATCCGGTCGCCCGCATATACTGCCACGATCACCAAAGGGCGAATCGCCCCTTTTTTATACAAGCTGTCTGTGATTTCCCTGATTCTGAATTTTTCTATATCTTGGCCATCATTCAGGATCAGCAGGTTCAATTGTGATTTGTCGGCCGGAATTGGGGTATATATTACTGTTAGTTTTACTTTTCTTTGCAGATGCCGGGAGTACAATTCATCGTCTCTTTGCTTTACATGCTTGCAGGATATCATGGTTATGATGAATAGAATTATACCAGCCCATTTCATTTACCGAATATAAAATATAAACTGTAAATAGAAAAGGATATCATATCCTGCATGTTTCAGAATTGGCGACTTAAATTTTTAGGTAGGCTAGTAAATAATCATGCTGCTTATGAGAAAATTATTTTTGGCAATTTTAACCTTGTTGGTAATTTCCTGCAAGCAACACAGGCAGTCATTGGCCGAACAATTGACTGTTACTTTCTCCAATCATTTAAAACAAATAGATTCAGCGACTGAATTGGATTCAGTACATATATTATGGAAAGTCATGGTAACTGAAAGGTTGGGAAGAATCATTGACGATTCTACTTATGTACGTGAATTTACCAGGATAAAAGCCCAATTAGGCAATGCACAGCAAAAAAATGATAAGGATAGTATTGAGTTTTATCAATATGAAATAAACTATATGGAAAAAGAAATTGATTCATTAAATAGATCAATTCCGGGCGGAGACATAACAAAAAGTTATGGATCATTAATAGGTTGCGCTTATTACATTAGAAGAAATAATAAAACGAAAATTGACAGTACGATATTATTTATCGATTCTGCATCCACCATGCGATATACTGAATATATGGATTCAGCTATAAGCCGGACTATCAGAACTTTCAATTGATATCAAAATAAAAACAGACTGTTGTGGTATCAGCTTATTTGGCGGCAGCCACCGACGCCTGAGGCGGATATAAATTTTCCAATAAAAGATGCGAAGCGATATACAGAATCGGTATACTTTTTATGCTATAATTTTGTCCCACCATAAATTTTATAAAATGCGGATATTTATCATAATTCTTCTTTTTTTCACTTGTTGTAAATTGAGGATATCACCAAAAGAACAAGCCAAAAGTGATTCTCTGGTAAATTCCTTAAAAGGCTCCAATATACTTTGTATGGGCAATAGTTTAACTTATGGAGCCTATCTTTCAGATCCCTATACCCAATCTTATCCGGCTCAATTATCACGACTACTTTCAAATGAAAATGTAACAGTTTTCAATGGAGGGATATCGGGGATAACAACAGCGCAAATGCTTCAAAGATTTAGTCTTGATGTTCCGGTTCATTATATTCACGGGAAGCGAAATATTCTTATAGTCTGGGAGATTGGAAACGATATTTATTTCAATGGCGGAATAACCACAGATTATAACAGATTTATCCAATATTGCAATATAGGAACACAATCAGGATGGGAAGTCTATATTATCAATCTGCCCTATCGGAATAATTATTTTATTGGAGTAGGTCAGCCCAAAGACCCTGCGGGAGATGACTCAACAACTTATATTCATTATATTGATAGCATTAATGTTTTATTAAAGGAAAATTATCAAAGTTTTTCAAAAGGCCTTGTAGATTTATCAGGTATATTCACCCACTACGACGCGCTTTATTATTTTCCCGATCATGTTCATTTTAAAGATACGGCCTATTCAATTATTGCTAATGAAGTATCGAAAGTGATAAAATAATTCACCGAATTGCTCGACAAGAGGATTTCATTAATTTTGAAATCTCGCTAAAAATATCTATAAACGCGAAGCGGTGACTAATGCTAAAGGGCCTGCCCATTGATACAAAAACTGGCAAACCTGCGCTAAAAGAATTCAGATGGAAGATAATGGTGAATATATTCTTTTGGAATCAGGATAACCCCGATCAGAAAAAATATTCTCCGACCATAAGAAAATGGGGTCAGATTTAATCCATCTTTAAAGTAGATGCGAAAATAACAAGCACTCATCACTTTGCCATCTTCACTAGTTTTTTTAAATGCGGGGGCTTACTCAATGATCTCTTTTTGAATATTTTTTTTAATTGCCTTGGCTAAACCTCGTCCATGAATTTTGATTTATGGCCATAAATATGTTGGAGTGTTTCAAGTGGACTTCCAGTAAGAATCTTGCCATCCCCTCCTCGGTGTTTTAGATTATACATCTTAGATGTAGAACAATTTTTTTTCTCAGAATCAATAAGTCTTAATACCCCTTAGTTGGCAATACTGTCAGGTCTTTGAACTTTGCTAGAGGAATGAAAGGAATGATATCCTGTTCTTCTCAAACCGATAAAAGGGGTCTAATGATTGCAAGGAAATTATTTGTGAATTTATTTGACCATTTGTTTTCATTTTGTGGCACTGAAACAATCTTCTTGATATATGCCTTCGTGCTTTTATAAACTGGGATAAATAAATATTCTTTTCCTGCTTCCTCTAAAAGCCTGATTGCTCCATCGAAGCTATAAATCGACTATCTGGAGAGGATTTTTTTATTCGACAGCAACTGATAAAGTTTTTTTGAATGATATTTTTTTACAATCCTAGTAAGATTAATCAGATCAGCTGGAGGATGTTTATCCATTCGCGGATTTCAGCCAGCTTTAAGCATCTACCATCAAAATAAAGGATGAAAAATTCTTTGTAATCGAATAGGCTGCATTTATGAGCAAGTGGATTGTTTCCTCAAATCAGGATTGTTGAAATCTCATATACTGGTTATTTTGGTACACTTTTCGGGCTCACTTTTGAGTGAATTATTTTTTAAAACTATTACCAGTATTGGGTTTTCAAAAATCTTCGTTTCAAAAGGTGGGTTCGAACCACCGTCCGCCTGAGGCGGATATGAGCTCTCAGATAAAAAATAAAAAAGCTGATCAGGAGATCAGCTCTGCGTTGCGAAGGGTGGGTTCGAACCACCGACCTTCGGGTTATGAGCCCGACGAGCTACCGCTGCTCTACTTCGCGATATGGGACGCAAAGGTAGCATTGCACAACCTAATAGCCAAACAAATTTTCTTTGCCATACCTTTGCATCTCTTTTTATGAAAGCAGGATTTGTTAACATATTTGGTAAGCCTAATGCCGGGAAAAGTACCTTGTTTAATGCATTGATGGAAGAGAAGCTGGCAATTGTTTCTCGAAAAGTGCAAACGACAAGACATCGCATTAAAGGCATTCTGACCAGCAAGGATTATCAAATCATTTTTTCCGATACACCTGGCATCATTCAGCCGGAATATAAGCTGCATGAAAAGATGATGCTGGCTGTGAAGAATTCATTGGAAGATGCTGATCTTGCAATTTTACTCATCGATGCGAGGGATGATCCGGATGAAAACGATCGTTTGTTTTCTTCCCTTCAGTTAAAAGTGCCGGCTATTGTGGTCCTGAATAAGATCGATACCATCAATGAGGAAAAAGAAAAAAGCCTGACTGCTTTTTTTGAGAAAAAGGCTTACTCTAAAGAAGTGATTAGCATTTCAGCATTAAAAAATATCCGTATTCAGGATTTGCTTGAGAAAATTCTGCATTATCTGCCACAGGGAGAACCTTTTTTTGATGAAGAAGAACTGACAGACCGGCCAGTGAAATTTTTTGTGGGAGAACTGATCAGAGAAAAAATATTTGAATTGTATGAAGATGAGATCCCTTATCATACGACTGTCATGGTTCAGGAATTCAAAGAGAAAACGACCCTCACAAAAATCAGGGCCGATATAATTGTGTACCGCGAGACGCAGAAGGGAATCATTTTGGGAGAGGGTGGAAGGATGATTAAGAAACTGGGCACGGAATCCAGGAAAGACATTGAAGAATTTATCGGACGGAAAGTTTTTCTTGAGTTGTTTGTAAAGGTGAGACCCAAATGGAGGGACAATGAAATGTATTTAAAAGAATATGGATATTAGAGATTCTTTCGCACAGAGCTAACAGAGGAAAAGCGAGTACTCCTTTTCTCTGTTAGCTCTGGCGATATATCTTACCTAACACCAATTTTATTATGTCAGGATTTACAGTAGCAATAGTAGGGAGACCCAATGTGGGCAAGAGCACTTTTTTCAATCGTTTACTGGAAGAAAGAAAAGCGATTGTGGATGATATCAGTGGAGTTACCCGCGACAGGCAATATGGAATCGCTGATTGGAATGGTAAAACTTTCAATGTAATTGATACAGGTGGTTTTGTTCCCGAGAGCAAAGATGTTTTTGAAAAAGAAATCAAAAAGCAGGTATTGATTGCCGTTGAAGAAGCAAATGCCATCATTTTTATGACGGATACCGCAACTGGAATTACCCTTCTCGATGAAGCAATGGCGACGCTTCTTCGCGGCTCCGTTAAACCGGTTTTCCTTGTTGTTAATAAAGTGGATAATAGTGATCGGCTTCTGCAGGCAACAGAATTTTATAGCTTAGGTTTTGAAAATATTTTTTTTATTTCTGCCATGTCAGGTAGTGGTACAGGAGAACTGCTGGATGCAGTTACCGCTCTCATAACAGAATCAGATACTGAAGTAACGGAGGAAGTCCTGCCTAAGTTTGCGATTATCGGTCAGCCTAACACAGGTAAATCTTCATTGTTAAATTCACTGGTAGGAAAAGAGCGTACTATTGTGAGCGAGGTAGCAGGCACTACCAGGGACACGATTCATACACATTATAAATTATTCAAGAAAGATTTTATTTTGATCGACACAGCCGGAATCCGGCGTAAGGCAAAAGTTCATGAGGATCTCGAATTTTATTCGGTAATTCGGGCAATCAAGGCAATGGATGAAGCTGATGTCTGTTTGCTTATGCTCGATGCTACGAAAGGAATTTCGGCCCAGGATCTGAATATTTTCAGCATGATTGTGAAAAAAGGAAAAGGAGTAGTTATTCTTGTCAATAAATGGGATCTTGTAAAAAAAGAAACCAATACTGCTATTGAATATGAAAAAGAATTGAAGCAAAGGTTTTCTCCCTTTGTGGATCTCCCCATTCTTTTTATTTCAGCAAAAGAAAAAACACGTATTTATAAAGCAATTGAAGTAGCGCTTGAGGTATATGAAAACAGGCAAAGGAAAATTCCTGGTTCTGCTTTGAATGAAACCATGCTAAAAGCTGTAGAAGCATATCATGCGCCGGTGGTCAGGGGTCACTCAGTTAAAATAAAATATATTTCACAGTTACCTACACCTGTTCCTTCATTTGCTTTTTTTACGAATTTCCCGGATGATATCAAACAACCTTATCGCAACTATCTGGAAAACCAGTTGCGTCAGCATTTTAATTTCAAAGGAGTGCCGGTCAGGATTTATTTTCGTAAAAAATAATGGAGAAGGACAGTGAATGAACTTAATTGGATAGTGGTAACTCACTGATTGTTAGAAAAAAAGATTTGAATATCAGGAAAAACATTTTACCTTTGCGCGCAATAATTTCCATTTAAAATTACAACTCATGAAAAAACTATTCGCTCTTTTGGCTGTAGCTGGCTTCATGACTGCCTGCAACAACAGCACAGAATCTGCTGCCAGCAGTGTTGATTCCGCCGCCAAAGCTGCTACTGACACAGTAAAGGCTATGGTTGATACAGCTGCAAAGAAAGTTGACTCTACTGCAAAAGCTGTTGTTGATACTGCAAAAGCAAAAATGAGTGCAGCAGCTGACAGCGCTAAGAAAGCTATTAAGAAATAATTTTAATTTATTTCTTCGTGAAAAATCCTCCGGCATACCGGGGGATTTTTCTTTTCATTCATCCACACTACCTCAAAATGGTATTTTTTTTCCTTCTCTTATCATCTATCTTGCCGTCTGAATCATACAAATCATTTTAGAAGCTGCGTAAAATTTAGTAAGATCATTTATTCAGGATTTTTCATTAATTGTAAGACTTCCTTTTAGCTGTTAATTATTCATTGTAATCAGGTTTTCAATTTATTCTTCATATCACTTTAAGAAGCCACGGAAACGCGAAGGATTATAATGCCTTTGTAGTAAAAAAAGCCACCTGAACAACGGATTTTTTAAGTCTTTTAATTATTCTTAAAACCTAACCTATGTATTCCTACATTCTCAGAAAAACCGTATCCGTACTTATCGTTTTATTTTTTCTTTATTCGAATTCATTTGCAGGAATCAAAACATGGACTGGTGCCGGCGGGGATGGACTCTGGGCAACCCCATCCAATTGGAGCGGAAATATAGTTCCATCAGCTGACGATGATGTTTTGCTTGACAATTCAGTGATCGGCATCAATTATAATGTCACAATGCCCAATGCGGCAGTCATTGTCAAAACGCTTAGTATCAGTCCAGATCCTGCAAAAATCATTCAATTAATTCTGCCGGCCAGCAATACAATCGAACCTGGATTTACGGCTATTGGTCCCGGTTATGGTCTGCTGATCAATAATGGAGGAATTTTTCAAAATTCATCCGGACTCACCAGTGGAGAGTCTCTCAATATAGCGGATTCAATCAGGATCAACAATGGTGGCAAATATATTCATCGTACCAGGGCTTCTCACGCGAATAATATTGTAAGATTATTATCTACGGTTCCCGGAACCGAAGAAGGAATATTTGAATTTGATGTGCCCCGCGTTTCTTACACTGTATCGATGAGTAACAGGATTTATGGAACGCTTGTGCTGAGCGCAGTAGCTGCAGGTGGAGCTATCAGTTATACCTGCAATGGAAGCAATACTTTGACATTGAATGGAAACCTGCAGATCAATGAGGGTGTTAATTTCAGTGTTGACCTGGGTGGAGTAAATGGCAATATTTTAATCAAAGGAGATTATATCCAGAATGGAGGAGTTTTTAATATTGCAAGCGGAGCTGGTAACTCAACCTCAGTCAGGATAAAAGGTAACCTCGTTCAATCTGCAGCAGGAACAATTACGGAGACCAATACGGGACTACCTTCAATTGAACTCAATGGTGTTTCGCTGCAGGTTATTTTTCTGGCCGGGAGCATCACAAATAATATCAGTTTCCGAATGAATAATCCGGAAGGAGGAGTTTTATTGTCACCTCTGCGATTGCCATATAAACTTGAATTGATAAGGGGAAAAATAATCACTTCTTCTGTTAATTTGTTAACGCTTCAAACCAATTGCAGTGTAATAGTTGACAGCACTTCGTTAAATACCAGTTTTGTTGATGGACCGTTGAGAAAAGAAGGTCTTATATCCATTCCATATTTTCTGTTTCCGGTCGGGAAAAATGCATCATTACGATGGCTTGAATTAAAAAATGCAACCGGCAATTTCGTAGTGGAATATATAAAATCCAATCCGCGATCACTTAGCAATGTTTGCGGAGCAGGCATTGATCATATCTCTTCCATGGAATATTGGACCATTCAGCCCGATGCTGATCCTTCACCATCAGCCAATGTTGAACTGTCATTTCTTATCCCGGGAAGCGGAGGCATAACTGACCTGAATTTTATGGATATAGCTTCATTGTCTTCGGGTATTTGGATGGATGCAGGTCAGTCTGCTGTTACAGGAGCTTTTAATTCGGCCGGATCTGTCGTGAGTAATCCTGTTAATAACTTTCCCGACTCGGGATACTTTTCACTGGCAAGCACGGCCGACTTGGAGAATCCTTTGCCGGTTACCTTGATCGATTTCAATGGAAATATGGTTCATAATGAAGTTGTATTGAACTGGAGTATCGATTTGCCGGGCGATGCCGATTATTTTGAAGTATTGACAAAACGCTTCAATGATTTTGAAGTTATCGGGAAAGTGAAAGCAAGTATACACAAATACAATTATCAGTATACAGATGATTCTGTTCAGAATGGAATCAACTACTACCGGCTTAGGTTAATCGATAAAGAAGGTATTGAATACCGGAGTAAAATTATAGCTATCAACAATAAGAAATCCGATTTTACAATCACGATAGCGCCGACCATCATTTCGGGGGATCAGGCCAGCCTGCAGATCAATTCTTCTCACAGTGAAAAAATGGAATGGATTATTACTGCAATGGATGGAAAAATTGTGAAGAGAGGGTTCATCTTAGTTAATACCGGGAATAATATTTTTTTATTGGATCTGCAGGGACTGGCGACGGGAATGTATCAGTTGACCGGAGTCAGCGGGGATAAGCAATTTTATACTGTCAGGTTCATAAAACAATAAAATAATCAGATCGTGAAAATTATAGTTTCATTTTAGTGATCAGGGCCTTTACTTCTTTTTTATATTGTTCCAGTGATTCTATTTCCTGATTGATAAAACTATTTTCCTGCAATGATCCGGTCACAATATTCATTTCCTGATCGCTGGCATACACCATTTTTCGAAAAGGATTGCTGTAGTCTTTTGCTCTTGAATTATAAATCGCTTTTGTCATCCATTCTCTTGTAACAAGACTTTGTTGTAATAATGTTTTGAATTTTGATTTATCGATTTTCCTGATATGAATGTTTTCAGTTTCTTTTAAGGCTGCCAAAGCATGAATGAGTTTATCCTGTTCGTAATTTTCTCCCTCTTTAATGTAAAATGTATGTACCTGATCCCATCCTTTGATCTTTCCTTTGTGGATCTGTTCTACGAATGATTCGAGAGCAGTTTGCTGAATAAGTTGTCCGCCAGCATTGATCCAGGAGCTGAGTAATAGCCGGGAAGGGATCTTTTCCTGCAAGGAATCGAATGTCTTAACCTGGTTTGATTTGGCAAATTCCATTAGTTGTGTAATGGCATAATAGCTGATTAGCTCTTTGAACAGCGCATATGCCTGGGAAATCTTTACCAGCCTGGTTTTGCGATCGCTGTTTTCAAAACCATCTGCAAAAATATTGAGTTCATTCACCAATGGATTGTTTCCCTCCAGCAATTTTTTGCCAAAGACAATCCATTCTTCTTCAGAATATTTTTTACCGGCATCCAATTGAAGCGCATATGCCTTGCCGGTATATTTTTTAAACAGCTCGATTGAACTGATCATTTCATTCACACTGTCGGGAGCAAGGAAATCATATTCCAGCAATTGAATCTTCTCTGTTCGCTTGTCCCTGTCTACATATTTTCTTGAATTTCGGGCCATCGCATACATGTTGTAGAGAAACCAATATCCCGGCATTACAATGAGCTCATCTTTGCTCACATCATTGCTTACCAGTGAAAAAGGAATGGGGATATCGAGTTCAGCCGGATAATCCCCTTTTGCGAGAATGTTGAAAGAGGCGAATTTCGAATTGTGCTTCAGGCTAACGCAGAGGCCCGGCCAAAATCCGCGGCCTGCAATTAATTCGCCATCTGCACTTCTCGAATTATGATTGGAACCAATGGTTGCTCCCGCTGCCATATTGCTTTGTCCAAGCACCAGCGCAGCACATAGAAAAGAATTATTATGATGCTGTTCATGGGCAGGGAAGATCAAAGAGTTCAAAACTTCGCAACAGGAAATAGTGGAATTGTTGCCCAGATAAGAATTGATCAGGCGGGCGCCATATTTTAATTGTGATTGTGAAGCAAGAATAAAACGAACGGCTTTCACGCCATAAAATATCCTGCACCCATGGCCGATAATACCATTCACAAGTTCGCAACCTTCGCCAATCTGTGTTTTTTCATTAGGAGAGGAATTGATAGTGAGGTTTTTCAATTTGTTCGCTCCTTTCAGATAGGCATCACTCCCAATCATCACGTCCTTGATGATCTTACAGTTTTTAATTACAGTCCTGTCGCCGATCTTTCCATAATAACCATGCAGACTATCAAATTTTTTTTCTGTAAATTCTTTGAGCTTGTTCTGTAATATTTCATCATCCCGGAACCGGCTCCAAAGCCAGGCATCACCCGGCAGCATCCCGTCAAAAGGAATGATGCTTCGGCCGCCATTTTCATTACATATTTCCAGCTTGATGCGTATTGATTCGCGTTCTCCCTCTTTGATAATACCATTGCCGAATTTTGCATGATCTGTGGTCGTCAGTTCGTTGGTATTTACAATCATCACATCATTACCGATGATATAATGAGATAAATAATTCACGTTATCGATCACCACATTATTTCCAAGATCAG
>Ga0335085_10015028_pt1 | contig 11255 bp, 5 predicted proteins | sample Lox_Sample_45_FD_206712 | JGI IMG/M metagenome (GOLD analysis project Ga0335085, IMG submission 206712) | Soil microbial communities from Loxahatchee National Wildlife Refuge, Florida, United States - Lox_Sample_4.5 | ecosystem: Environmental > Terrestrial > Soil > Wetlands | place: USA: Florida... | reverse complement strand
GGCACCGACGAGGCCCGGCAGGGGCAGCGCCTGATCATCGGGCCCTGGGACCACCTGAACAGCACCGGCATCTACCCCGACCGCCGGTTCGGCCTCACCGCCGACGCCATCACCCAGGATCTGACCAGCGAGCACCTGAGGTTCTTCGACCGGTGGCTCCGCGGACGCTCCGCCGCCGCCGGCGGCGCCGCGCCGGTCAAGATCTTCGTCATGGGCATCGACCAGTGGCGCGAAGAGCAGGACTGGCCGCTGCCCGACACCAGCTACGAATCCTGGTACCTGGACGGCACCGGCCGGGCCAACACGGCGACGGGCGACGGCCGGCTCAGCCCCGACGCCCCGGCCGGCACCGCCGCAGACACCTACCTGTACGACCCGCTGCGGCCGGTGCCCACCCTTGGCGGCCGGATCATGCTGCCGAGCACCGCGAACGCGGCGGGCGCGGTCGACCAGCGCCCGGCCGAGGCGCGGGACGACGTGCTGTGCTTCACCAGCGAGGTCCTGACCGAGCCCGTCGAGGTCACCGGGCATGTGTCGCTGACCCTGTTCGCCTCCTCCTCGGCGCCGGACACCGACTTCACCGGCAAGCTGGTCGACGTGTTCCCCGACGGGCGCGCCATCTTCCTGACCGACGGTATCCTGCGGGCCCGGTACCGCAACTCGCTGGCCGAGCCCGAGCCCCTCACGCCCGGGGAGCCCTACGAGCTGAGCCTGGACCTGTCGATCACGTCCAACGTCTTCCGGCCCGGCCACCGGATCCGGCTCGAGGTTTCCAGCAGCAACTTCCCGCGTTACGACCGCAACAGCAACACCGGTGGCGTGATCGCCGAGGAGTCCGCCGACCAGGTCACCGTGGCCGTCAACCGGGTCCTGCACGGGCCCGCCTACCCGAGCCGCCTGGTCCTCCCGGTCATCCGCCGCTGAACCGGGCCAGCACGCCGGCGAGCACGTCGCGGGTGACGGCCGGGTCGATCACGTCGTCGATCTCGAACGCCATCGCGGTGCTGAGCGCCTGACCGCGGGCGTACTGCTCGGCGACCAGTTCCTCGTAGCGCGCCCGGCGGGCCACGGGGTCCTCGATCGCCTCGAGTTCCTTGCGGTAGCCCAGCCGCACCGCCCCCTCCAGGCCCATGCCGCCGAACTCCCCGGTCGGCCAGGCCACGGTGATGGCCGGGCGGCGCAGGTCGCCCGCTGTCATCGCCATCGCGCCCAGGCCGTAGGCCTTGCGCAGCACCACCGCGCAGACCGGCACGGTGAGCCGGGCGCCGGCCACGAACATCGCGCCGAAGCGGCGCACGATCGCCGTCCGCTCCGCCTCCGGGCCCACCATGAAACCGGGCGTGTCGACCAGCGAGACGACCGGCAACCGGTGCGCCTCGCACAGCCGCAGGAACGCGGTGGCCTTGTCGGCGGCGTCGCCGTCGATCGCCCCGCCCAGGTGCCGCGGGTTATTGACCAGCAGCCCGGCCGCGTGCCCGCCGATGCGGGCCAGCGCGGTCAGCACCCCGACGCCGAACCCGGCGCGCAGCTCGAGCACGCTGCCGGTGTCGCACAGGGCCTCGATGACCGGCCGCACGTCGTAGCTGCGCACCCGGTTCTCCGGGATCAGGTGGCGGAGCACCCGCTGGTCGGCGTGCCCGGCCGCCTCGCCAGCCCGCGGGCGGAAGTACGAGAGGTAGCGCCGCGCCGCGGCCACGGCGGCAGGCTCGTCCGGGACGAGCAGATCCACCACTCCGTTCGGCACCTGGACCGACATGGGCCCGACGTCGTCCGGGGCGACGACGCCGAGCCCCCCGCCCTCGATCATGGCCGGCCCACCCATGCCCAGGCTGGCCTCCGGAGTCGCGATGATCACGTCGCACGCGCCGGCCAGCGCGGCGTTGCCGGCGAAGCAGTAGCCGGACACGACGGCGACCAGCGGGACCCGGCCGGACAGCCGTGCGGTCAGCCGGAACGTAGGCACGTCCAGGCCGGCCACCGAGGTGGTGTCGGTGTCGCCGGGGCGCCCGCCGCCGCCTTCGGCGAACATGACCAGGGGCAGCCGCTCCCGGTCGACGAGCTCGAGCAGCCGGTCGGTCTTGCGGTGGTTCATGTGGCCCTGGGTGCCGGCCAGCACGCTGTAGTCGTAGGACATCACCGCGACCGGCCGGCCGTCGACCGTCGCGGTGCCCAGGACCAGGCCGTCGGCCGGGGTGCGCGCGATGAGGTCGTCGAGCGGGCGGCGGCGGCGCTGCGCCGCGATGGTCAGCGCGCCGTACTCGGTGAAGCTGCCCGGGTCGGCCAGGTCGGCGATGTTCTCCCGGGCCGTCCGCCGTCCGGCGGCGTGCCGCCGCTCCGTCACCGAGGCCCGCCCCTCGTCCAGCCCGATCCGGTGCCGCTCCCGCACCTGGACCAGGTCCGGCCGGATGTGATCCAGCGGGACGTCCTCGGCCTGCGCCTGCCCGGCGGCGTCGGCCCCGGACCCGGCCAGCACGACCAGCACCGCTCCGGCCGGCACCGTGACGCCCACCGCCGCGGGTACCTCGCGCACCAGGCCCGCGGCCTGCGCCCGCACCTCGTGCTCCATCTTCATCGCCTCGATGACGAGCAGCTCGTCGCCGGGAGCGACCGGCTCGCCAGGCTCGACCGAGACCGACACCACGGTCCCGGCCAGCGGCGCGTACACCACGGCGTCGCCGCCCGGTAGCCCCGCGGGGTCGTCGCCCGGCGGCTCTGCGGGGTCGTCGCCCGGCGGCTCTTGGGCGCGGCCATCCGACAGCTCCGCGGCGTGCGCGTCGACCCAGCCGACGTCGAGCGTGCCGAGCCCGGGCGCCCGCAGCAGCGCCTGCAGCAGGGCGGCGTTGGTGGGCACCCCGGCTACGTCGAACTCGGCCAGGGCCCGCACCGCCCGCCGCGCCGCCTCCTCCAGCGTGCCGCCCGTGGTGATCACCTTGGCCAGCAGCGAGTCGTAGTGCGGGCTGACGGTGTAGCCCGGGTAGGCGGCGGTGTCGACCCGGACGCCGCGTCCGGCCGGAGGCTGGAACCGGCCCAGCGTGCCGGCGGCGGGCAGGAACGTGCCGTCCGTCCGCACGGTCTCGGCGTTGACCCGCACCTGCACGGCGACCCCGCGCGGCACCGTGTCCAGGTTCGGAGCGTCCAGCGCCAGCCCGCCGAGGCCCAGGTCAGCTAGCACAGCGCCGTCCGCGACGCACAGCCCGAGCTCGACCAGGTCCAGCCCGGTGACCTGTTCGGTGACCGTGTGCTCGACCTGCAGCCGCGGGTTGACCTCGAGGAAGGCGATCTCGTATTCGTCCTGGACCAGGAATTCGACGGTGGCCAGGCCGGCGTAGCCGGCCGAGCCGATCAGCGCCGCCGCGGCCTTCGCCAGCCGGGCGCGGACCGCGTCGCTCACCCCCGCCGGGGCGATCTCGACCAGCTTCTGCCGGCGCCGCTGCAGGCTGCAGTCGCGGTCGCCGAGCACCGCCACGGCGCCGGTGCCGTCGCCGATGAGCTGGACCTCGACGTGCCGGGCGCGGGGCAGCAACTGCTCGGCGTAGATCCGGCCGTCCCCGAAGGCCGCGGCCGCCTCGGAGACGCAGCGGCGCAGTGTCTCGATGACCTGGGTCTCGGTGACCTGGGTCTCGGTGACCTGGGCCTCCTGCGTCACCGGCCGCAGGCCGCGCCCGCCGCCGCCGGCCACCGCCTTGACCATCACCGCGCCGTGCTCGCGCAGCAGGGCGAGCACCTGCTCCGGCGAGGGGTCGACGCCGGTGCCGGCCAGCACGGGCACGCCGAGCTCGCGCGCCCGGGTCCGGGCCGCGGTCTTGTCGCCAAACAGCGCGAGCGCTTCCGGCCCCGGCCCGGCGAACCGCAGCCCGGCCGCGGCGCACCGGGCGGCCAGTTCGGGCCGTTCGGACAGGAAGCCGTACCCGGGGTGCAGCATGTCGCAGCCCGACCCCGCGGCCGCGGCGATGATCGCGTCGACGTCGAGGTAGGCGGCCACGCCGGTACCAGGCAGTTCGACCGCCGCGTCGGCCCGGCCGACGTGGCCGCAGGCGGCGTCGTCGGCGGGGTAGACCGCCACCGTCTCGATGCCGAGCACGGACGCCGTCGCCATGATGCGGACCGCGATCTCGCCCCGGTTGGCGACCAGCAACCGCTTGATCATGCGCCGTCCTCCACCGTCACCTCCCGCAGCGATCACGTGACACCATCATCCAAGCTGGCCGGTCGCCCGTTGTCATGGCCTGGCCGGATCGGAACGCGGGGAGGCACGGCGAGGACAGTAACCGCGGGTCGACGGGCCGCCATCATCGGGTTGTAGTGCCGTTGTGGTGCCGTTGTGGTGCCGTTGCGCCTCCGGCACACGGCCGTGGCCGGTGCCCCCGCGATCAACCCCGCCCGCCTGGCGCACAAGCAACTTCCGTCACTTCGGCACCATCCGTACCGACTTCAAACGACATGGTTGCCGCAACCATGCTGTAAGCCTGGTCACCCGGGGGGTGGTCGCATTCGCGAGAAAATCTATCTTGCCTGCTCAGAGTCCTGTGGATAGCCGATTTACTTGGTCAGAGCTGCACGAGGCATCCACATCGTATCCGCGACACCGGCCGCGGCTCAGTCCCAGAGAATGGCGCCGCAGGCCGCGCACGTGCCGGTCTGGTAGTCCCGGGCATCGGCAGGGTGCGGGCACTCGGGCTGGGGCGATTCCGGGATCGCAGCCGTCGGCTCCGGTGCGACGGGTCCCGGCCCCGGCGCAGCCCGCTCCGGCCCCCGCGCCGCCCGCTCCGGTTCCGCGGCGGCCCGCTCGGGCTCCGGGGCAGCGGGTGTCCGCTTCGGCGCAGCCTGTCTGGGCTGCGGCGCGGTACGTCTCCGCTTCGGCGCAGTCCGTTTGGGCTCCGGCTGCGGCGCCTGCGGCGCCTGCGGCTGCGGCGCGGCGGATTCGGGTTCCGGCGCAGAAGGCGAGGGCTCGGTGGCCGCGGGCCGCGCCGACGCGCGCCCCCGGCCGGGTTCGGCCACGGGACGCTTGGCGTAGTACCTCAGGGCCGTCTGGATGATCTCCAGGCACCACTCGGGCTTGGTCCACCCGGCGAACTCGGGCCGCGCCAGCACCTGGTCCAACTGCGCGGCATCGGCCTCGGAGAGTTTCAGCCAGATGGCGACCGATTCCGACTCGGTCTGCCTGGGACGTGCCATGCCCTCAAGGTACCCAGAACGGGCGTGCTCACAGAGCATGGGCACGATTGCCTGAAATGAGACCCGGGCGGCATGGCTTCCCGACGCCCGGCCCATTAAGTTAATTATTCAAAACAGTCAGACTGTTCTGCCTCCCGACCGACCAGGTGAGCGCGGCGATGCGAGCGATGCCGATCGGACAGCGCGTACGGACCAGGCTGGCGGCGGGTGCGGCCGCGGCCGCGGTGCTGATCGCGGCGGCCGCGTGCACCACCGCCACGGTCGGCCCCGGTCAGACCACCGGTCAGAGCACCGGCCAGAGCCCCGGCCGGGCACAGAACGCCAGCCAGGGACCGGGCACCGGCCTCGTCGTGGCCACCGCCGGCGGCGCCGTGCGCGGGAAGGCGGTCGCGGTGACCGACGAATTCCTGGGCATCCCGTACGCGGCGCCCCCGGTCGGCGCGCTGCGCTGGCAGGCCCCGCGACCGTCGGCCCCCTGGCCGGGCGTCCGCCCGGCGGTCAGCTACGCGCCGCACTGCCCGCAGCCGTCGTCACCGTTCGGCGTGGCTAGCACGTCAGAAGACTGCCTGTACCTGAACGTGTTCACCCCCGCGGACCACGACGCCCGCAACCTGCCGGTGATGGTCTGGGTGCACGGCGGCTCGCTGCGCACCGGCGAGAGCGACGACTACAACCCCGCCGGGCTGGTCCGGCACGGCGTGGTCGTCGTCACCATCAACTACCGGCTCGGCGCTCTCGGCTTCCTGGCCGACGCGGCCCTGGCCAGCCGCCCGGGCGGGCCGTCCGGTGATTATGGGCTGATGGACCAGCAGGCGGCGCTGCGGTGGGTGCAGCGCAACATCCGCGGTTTCGGCGGCAACCCGGGCAGCGTGACCCTGTTCGGCGAATCGGCGGGCGGCCTGTCCACGCTGTCCCAGCTGGTCTCTCCCGGAGCACGCGGGCTCTTCCAGCGGGCCATCGTGGAGAGCGGCACCTACCAGCTGACCGAACCGTCGCTGGCCGCCGCCGAAACAGCCGGCCAGGCCTTCGCGGCCAAGGCCGGGTGCGCCAGCGACACGGCCAGGAACACGGCCAGCGGCACTGGCAGCGGCACTGGCAGCGGCACGGCGGCCTGCCTGCGCCGCCTGCCGGTCTCCACGATCCTGACCGATCAGAACCCGGTCGGCTACACCCCCGACCTCGACGGCGCCGTGCTCACCCAGTCGATCAAGACCGCGCTGGCCCGCGGGCAGTTCAACCGCGTGCCGGTGATCATCGGCACCAACCACGACGAGTACCGGCTGTTCGTGGCGGTGATCCAGTTCCTCGGCGAGCAGGTGACCGCGGCGAACTACCAGTCCATGATCGCCTCCACGCTCGGCGTGACCCCGGCGGTGGCGAGCAGGATAGCGGCCCAGTATCCGCTCAGCCGCTATCCCAGCCCGCCGGTCGCACTCGGCGCGGTCGGTACCGACGCGATCTTCGCCTGCCACGCGCTCACCGCCGAGAAGTCACTGTCGCGGTACGTCCCGGTCTACGCATACGAGTTCAACGACGAGAACGCGCCGGAACTCTTCCTGCCCCCGGTCGGCTTCCCCTACGGCGCGGCCCACGCGTCGGAGCTGCCGTACCTGTTCAGCCCGGCCACCGTGGCGCACCCGGCGCCGTTCACCCAGGCTCAGCAGCAGCTCGCGGCGGCCATGAAGCAGGACTGGACCAACCTGGCCAAGACTGGGGTGCCGGCCACCGGATGGCCGCGCTTCACCGGTACCAGCCAGCAGGTACTGTCCCTGATGCCGCCGCGGCCGCGACCCGAGACGGACTTCTCCGCCCAGCACCACTGCGCGTTCTGGGCACCAGAGCCCTAAGGTGAATCCTGATCCCGGCGACCGCCGCCGCGATGGAAGGAGAGCTGCGCGTGACCGCGGAAGCATTGCTCGAGTCCTGGAACGACACACCGGTTCGCCACGCGATCACGGCGTTCGTGCAGGCGGCGGCCGACGAGGGTGACCCGGGATTCGTCCCCCCGGCGGAGCGGGTGGCGGTGTTCGACAACGACGGCACGCTGTGGAGCGAGAAGCCGATCCCCATCCAGCTGGACTTCACCTTGTTCCGGATGGCGGAGCTGGCCAGCCGGGATCCGTCGCTGAAGGACCGGCAGCCGTATAAAGCCGCGGCCGAACGGGATTACCGCTGGCTAGGCGAGGCGATGGTGAAGCACTATCACGGCGATGACGCCGATCTGCGGCTGCTGGAAGACGCGGTGGGGTCGGCGTTCGAGGGCATGGGCGTGGAGGCGTTCGGCTCGGAAGTGCTGGCCTGGCTCGGTACGGCGGCTCACCCGGTACTGCGCCGCCCGTACCTGTCATGCGGCTTCCTGCCGATGGTCGAACTGCTCCGCTACCTGGAGGCGAACGGCTTCACCACCTACATCGCCTCCGGCGGTGACCGTGACTTCATGCGGCCGTTCGCGCACACCCTCTACGGGATCCCGCCGGAGCGGGTGATCGGCAGCGCGTTCGGGCTGGATTTCGACGCCAGCGGCGCCGATACCCAGCTCATGTATAAGTCGAAGATCGAGTTCTTCGACGACGGGCCGCAGAAGCCGGTGCGGATCTGGAGCCGGATCGGCCGCCGCCCGCTGGTGGCGGGCGGCAACTCCAACGGGGACATCCCGATGCTGCGGTTCGCCCGGTCAGGCGACCGGAACGCGTTGCGGCTGCTGGTACTCCACGACGACGCCGACCGCGAGTTCGCCTATACCGCGGGCGCCGAGGACGCCCTTGACCGGGCCAGGATGCACGGCTGGACGATCGTCAGCGTCAAGGACAACTGGGGAACGGTCTTCGCTGACCCGTGAGGTCGCGGACATGTACCGGTGCGGCGTTCATCCGCCCGGGGTGAAGGCGTCAGGATTACCTGGTTTAGGGTCTGGTGTGTACCGGCGGCCTTCATGCCGGGCCAGCCGCTTCAACCCGGGCCAGCCGCTTCAACCCGGGCCAGCCGCTTCAACCCGGAAGGAATCGTGATGGCCAAGCCGTTCCGCGGCGTGATCAACGTGGACGTCACCCAGTCAGTGCCGGACTGGGAGCCCTACACCCAGCCGATCACCCCGGAGGGCACGCCGAGCGTGCTGTACATCGTGCTCGACGACGTCGGGTACTCGGCGATGGGCCCCTACGGCGGGCTGATCGAGACGCCGAACATCGACCGGATCGCGCAGCGTGGCCTGACCTACACCAACTTCCACACCACGGCGCTGTGCTCGCCGACCCGTTCCTGCCTGATGACCGGGCGGAACCACACTACCAACGGCATGGCCACGATCACCGAGGCCGCGTCGGGGTTCCCGAGCTCGAACGGTCACATCCCGTTCGAGTGCGCCACGATCGCGGAGGTGCTGGGCGAGCGCGGCTGGAACACCTACATAACCGGCAAGTGGCACCTGACCGCCGAGGACGAGATGAACATGGCCTCGCGGAAGGCGCAGTGGCCGGTCGGCCGGGGGTTCGAGCGGTTCTACGGGTTCCTGGGTGCGGAAACCAACCAGTGGTACCCGGACCTGGTCTACGACAACCACCCGGTCGAGCAGCCGCGGTCTCCGGAGGAGGGCTATCACCTGACCGAGGACCTGACCGACAAGGCGCTGGAGTTCATCCGCGACGCCAAGGCGGTCGCCCCGGACAAGCCGTTCTTCCTGTACTACTGCCCGGGCGCCTGCCACGCCCCGCACCACGCCCCGAAGGAGTGGATCGACAAGTACCGCGGCAAGTTCGACATGGGCTACGAGGCCTACCGGGATCTCGTGTTCGAGCGGCAGAAGCGGATGGGGGTCGTCACCGGCCAGGCCGAGCTGTCGCCGGTCAACCCCTATATCGACGACACCAGCGCAGACGGGAAGGGCTGGCCCGAGGGGGATACCGTACGCCCGTGGGACTCCCTGACCGGCGACGAGAAGCGACTGTTCGCCCGGATGGCCGAGGTCTACGCGGGGTTCCTCTCGCACGCCGACCACCACATTGGCCGGCTGCTCGATTACCTGGAGGAAAGCGGCCAGCTGGATAACACAATCATCGTGCTGGTGTCGGACAACGGCGCCTCCGGCGAGGGCGGCCCGAACGGATCGGTGAACGAGAACAAGTTCTTCAACGCGATCCCGGACACCATCGAGGCCAACCTGCCGTATCTGGACAAGCTCGGCAGCCCGGCCACCTATAACCACTACCCAACCGGCTGGGCGTGCGCGTTCAACACCCCGTTCAAGCTGTGGAAACGGTACTCGAACTGGGAGGGCGGCACCGCCGACCCGCTGATCGTCTCCTGGCCAGCCCGGATCACCAGCAGCGGCCAGCGCCGCCAGTACGTGCACGCGATCGACATCGTGCCCACCCTGTACTCGATGCTCGGCATCGACTCGCCCGAGGTGGTCAAGGGTTACACGCAGTACCCGCTGGAGGGCATCAGCTTCGACGCCACGTTCAACGACGAGCACGCCACCACCGACAAGCAGACTCAGTTCTATTCGATGGGCGGCACCCGGGCGATCTGGCACCAGGGCTGGAAAGCCGCCGCGGTCTCCCCGGCCGCGCCCGACATGTGGGCGCGCTACGCCACCCAGCGCTGGGAGCTGTTCAACACCGAGGAAGACCCCACCGAATGCCACGACCTGTCCGGCCAGGAGCCGGAGAAACTGCGGGAGCTGATCGAGCTGTGGTGGGCCCAGGCCGGCCAGTACGGCGCGCTGCCGCTGGAAAACCGCGGCGCCGTCGAGATCCTCACCACCGAGCGGCCGCAGCTGAGCAAGCCGCGGAACCGGTACGTGTACTATCCGGGCACCGCCGAGATCCCCGAGTCGGTCGCGCCGAACATCCGCAACCGCTCGTACACGATCGCGGTCGAGGTCACCCTCGACACCGAGGACGCGGCCGGGGTGCTATTCGCCCACGGCGCCCGGTTCGGCGGGCACGCGCTCTACGTCAAGGACCGCAGGCTCAAGTACTGCTATAACTTCGCCGGTGAGCAGGAGCAGATCGTCGAGTCGGACGAGCCGCTGGCCGCCGGCCACGCGGTCCTGTCGGCCTCCTTCGAGCGCGACGGCGACTCGATGCCGGCCGAGGGCACCCTCACCCTGCACATGGGCGACCGGGTGGTCGGGCAGGGCCGGATCAGGACCCAGCCCGGCAAGTTCTCCATCGCCGGCGAGGGGCTCAACGTCGGCAAGGACGGCGGCGAGCCGGTCACCGACGACTACCCGGGCCAGGGGCCGTGGGCCTTCACCGGCGGCACGATCAAGCGCGCGGCGGTTGACGTCAGCGGCGCGCCGTTCGTCGACCTGGCCGCCGAGGCGCGCATGGCCTTCATGCGCGACTGAGCCAGGGCGGCCGTGAATACCGTGACGAACCCGGGCCGGGCGCCCGCGAAGAACATGGCGTGGGTGCCCGGGGGCGGCTTCGCGATGGGGTCGGCGGACTTCTACCCCGAGGAGCGCCCGGTGCGCCGGGTCGAGGTTGATGGCTTCTGGATGGACGACCACCCGGTGACCGTGGCGGAGTTCCGCCGGTTCGTGAAGGCGACCGGGTACGTGACGGTCGCCGAACGGCCGCCGGACCCGGCGCAGTACCCCGGCGCCGACCCGGACCTGCTGCGCCCCGGGTCGCTGGTGTTCCGCGCCACCGCCGGGCCGGTGGACCTGCGGGATGTGTCCCAGTGGTGGCGGTACGAGCCGGGGGCCCAGTGGCGCCACCCGCAGGGGCCGGGCAGCACCGCAGGCGGCCTGGACCAGCATCCGGTCACCCACGTCGCGGCGGAGGACGCCAAGGCGTACGCGGCCTGGGCGGGCAAGGAACTGCCGACCGAGGCGGAGTGGGAGTTCGCCGCCCGCGGCGGCCTGGACGGGGCGGTGTTCTGCTGGGGCGACGAGTTCGCCCCCCGCGGCCGGGTGATGGCCAACACCTGGCAGGGCCAGTTCCCCTGGCAGCGCGACACGCCCGGCAAATGGGACCGGACCACCCCGGTCCGGCGGTTCCCGGCCAACGGCTACGGACTGTACGACATGGCCGGGAACGTGTGGGAGTGGACCAGCGATTACTTCGTCACCCGCC
>Ga0335085_10015027_pt1 | contig 11256 bp, 6 predicted proteins | sample Lox_Sample_45_FD_206712 | JGI IMG/M metagenome (GOLD analysis project Ga0335085, IMG submission 206712) | Soil microbial communities from Loxahatchee National Wildlife Refuge, Florida, United States - Lox_Sample_4.5 | ecosystem: Environmental > Terrestrial > Soil > Wetlands | place: USA: Florida... | reverse complement strand
GGCGGGTAAATGGATGATGAGGTCCGGGTCGTCGGGCCGGCGGCGGGCCTGGACTTCAAGCCGGCCGGCGTGCGCCTCGATCACGCGCTTGGCGACGGTCAGTCCCAGGCCGACACCCGTGTTGCGGGTGGTGTAGAACGGATCGACCGCGCGCGCCGCGTCCTCCGGGGAGAATCCGCGGCCGTTGTCGTGGATGCGCACGGCCAGGCCCGGCCGTCCCTCGGGCCCGGGCTCGGGCACGACCGACACCGTGACCCGCGGCGGGTCGCCGGCGGACTGGAGGCCGTTGAGGAAGATCTCCTGCAGGGCGTGGAGCAGGCTCGGCCGGTGGCAGCGCACGAACGGGTGCTGCACCTCGCTGCGGATCTCCAGCTCGCCGCCCTCGCGGCCGAGGAAGGCCAGCGAGTGCTCAAAGCTCTTGCGCAGCAATTCCTCGAGCGGCAGCGCGTCGGTCGCGCCGCCCTCGGTCTGGGCGAGGAAGAGCATCTGCTCGGTGAAGCGCTGGATGCGCCCGGTCTCCCGGCCGAGCGCCGCCTTGAGCGAGTCGCGGAACTCGGAGTTGGCGTAATCGGTGTCGAACAGCTGCTGGTGGGTGGTGAGCGGCACGAGCGAGTTGCGGATCTCGTGGGCGAAGCGCTTGGCGATGAGGCCGATGAGCTTGAGGTTCGAGGCCTCGATCTCGGCGCGCTGCGCCGCCCGCACCGAGGTGAAGTTCTCCAGCAGCAGCAGCGCCGGCTGGGGCAGGGCGCGGCCGCGGGGCGGGAAGGGGACGAGCGAAACGCGGAAGACCTGCGGCGGCGTGGCGGGGTGCTCGTAGAGGAACGGTGCCACGCTCTCGCCGCGCTCCACCACGGCCCGGAGGCTCGCGCCCAGGGGCGCGGGCAGCTCGGAAAAGGCGAGGCGGGCGGCGGTCGGGGAGCCCTCGCCCTTGAGCAGCCGGAGCAGCACGGGGTTGGCGAATAGCACGGTCAGTCCGGGGCCGACCACCAGCGCGCCGCTGGTCATGGCGCCGAGCACGTCGCCGAACAGATGGTGGCTGGCCGACAGCTGGTGGTGCAGCCAGGAGTTCTTCACCGCCAGGCCCAGCTCCTCCATCAGGTGGCAGACGAGCAGCAGCTCGGGATCGGTGAACGGTGCGCCGGTGAGCCGGCCGCCGAGCAGGGCCACGCCGATGGTGCGCTCGCGGTCGTTGACCGGCAGCGCGATCTCACAGCCGAGGATCTCGAATTCGCGCTGGAGCCGCGGGTCGCCGGCCAGGAACGGCGCGGTGCTCTCCGCCCCGAGCCGCAGGATCCGGCCGGTCTGGAAGACATTCCGCCCGAGGCCGCGGTCGCGGGACAGCTCGAAGTTGTCGGTCAGGTCGGCGGGCAGGCCCACCGCGCCCGCGCAGGGCAGGCGGGAGACGTCGGCGGCCGCGTCCGGCCCGAGCGAACCGGCAACCGGCGGCGGCTCCAGAAAGATGGCGACGCGGGCGGTGCCGATCACCTCGCGCAGCTTGAGCGCGAAATGCCGCGTGAACTCGCGGTAGTCGAGGGAGTAGCTGAAGACCTGGGAGAAATCGCGCATCACCGCCAGCGCCGACGGGGGCGGGGCGGCGAACGCCGCCGGGGCGGGGGCGGCCGCGGGTGCCGCCGCGGGCGGACCGGAGCGGGCGGCCAGGCGGCGGATCACCGCCGCCACGGCAGAGGCCTCGCCCACCGGCACGAGCACGACATCGGCGCCGGCGAGATAGGCGGCCTCGCGGTCCGCCGGACTCCCGTCGCCGGCCGCCACAGCCAGCGGACAATCCGGCGCCAGCGCGCGGAAATCGGCCACGGTCCGGCTGGTGACGGCCGACAGCCGGTCCGCCGCCAGCAACGCTGCATCGAACAGCCCGGAGGCCAGCAACGCCCGCGCGGCCTCGAGATTGGATTTGCGCAGGACCTTGAATTCGACGGAAGAGCCGGGGGCCGCAAATGGCGGAAGAACGACGGGGTCCTCGGCGATAAGAAGGAGATGAATCACTGCGGGTAGAACAGGTCCCGGAAGGGATGGCGGAAACGCTCGGTCATCCTGTATCCACAAGTGGCGGATGGGAATATGAAGGCAATTGAAAAAGCATGGCGCGAAGCATTCCGCCGCGGGCGCCGGCCGCATTGGAGGTTGCAATTGCCCAGGGATTTAAATGTCTTCAGTGGTTTTTTGGTAGGGACGACGGGCACACCGCCATGATCGCGGAGACATCGTTTCAAGCGGATCGCATCCAGAGCGAATTGGTGTCCTACCCCAGCCGCGGCCGGGGACGCATCGTCGCCTACCTCGACCGCGAGCCGGATGCGCCGGCCGACCGGCCCTGGGTGGTGATGGCGCCGAAGTACGGGGAGACGAAGAAGAACAATCTCAAGCTGGCCTACCTGCTCGCGGCCAATAGGCTGAACGTGCTGCGGTTCGACCTGACGAACCACGTGGGCGAAAGCGACGGGCGGATGGAGGATTTCACCATGCCGGGCGCGGTCGAGGACCTGATCTCGAGCCTCGATTACCTCGACCGGGAGCACGGCGCACAGGAGTTCGTCGTGGTTTCGAGCAGCCTGTCGTCGCGCTGCGCCATCCGCGCCGGGGTGCTCGACCGCCGCATCGTCAAGCTGGTCTGCATCGTCGGGGTGGTGAACCTGCACGCCACGCTCCGCGAGGTCTACCGCGAGGACATCTTCGGCACGTTTCTCGACGGGCGGCGCTGGGGCGTGACCGACATCCTCGGCTTTGACATCAACGGCGTCACCTTCCTGAGCACGGCGGTCGACGCCAAGCTGCACGACCTCGACGGGACGATCGAGGACGTGGCCCGGCTGCGCGCGCCGCTGGTCTATTTCTGCGCGGAGCGCGACACCTGGGTCGACTACGACGAGGTGCAGCGGGTGTTCGCCGGCCGCCCGCAGTGCACGCTCGTCCCGATCCGGGGCGCGATGCACGAGGTGCGGGAAAATCCGCGGGCGGCGGAGGAGGTGTTCCAGCAGGTGGTGTGGGCGTGCCGCGAGGCGGGGCCGTTCCCGGCCGGCGGCGCGCCCCTGAAGTCGCCCGACAGCCGGCTGGTGCTGGCGCAGAACCGGCGGGAACGCGAGCGCCTGCGGCGGGTCGAGCCGGCCGCCGAGGCGGAGAGCGAGTTCTGGGCGGCGTATCTGACGAAGTTCAGCCTGCTGGAGAAATCCGACGACTACCGCACCTACCTGGAGCTGATCGGGCGCCTGTGCGGCGCCCTGCCGCCGGGGGCGCTGGTGCTCGACGCCGGCTGCGGCAACGGGCTCTTCGGCCTCTGGGTGCTGCACGAGGCGCTGGAGCGGCGGCCGGCCGCGGCGGTGCTGCCGCCCGTCTACGTGGGACTGGACCTGACGGCGGCCGGCCTGTCCGATGCCAGCGGCCGCCATGCGGCGGTGCGGCTGGACCACGCCCGGCGTCGCGGCCCACGGCCCGCGGGCGCCCCGCCGGGGCTGGCCTACGGCCTGGCCGATTTCGACCGGCTCGCCCCGGAAGCGGCGGCGCCGCCGCTGCCGTTCGCCGACGGCTGTTTCGACGTGATCTGCTGCAGCCTGGTGCTCTCATACCTGAAACAGCCGCAGGCGCTGCTCCGCGAGCTGCAGCGGGTGTTGCGCCCGGGCGGCGTGCTCGTGGTCTCGAGCATGAAGCCGTTCTGCGACATGTCGGTGATCTACCGGGATTTCATCAGCCAGCAGGTCACGACCGAGGACGTGGAGGCGGCGCGCAACCTGCTGCGGGCCGCCGGCCACATCAAGCTCAAGGAGGAGAAGGGCTACTATGCGTTCTTCTCCGAGGAGGAGCTGGCGGCGCTGACGGCGGCGGCCGGCCTGCGCGTCGCGTCCGTGCACCGCTCGCTCGGCGACCAGGCAAACGTGATCAAGGCCGTCAAGTGACCACCTACCTGATCGCGAGTTCGTTCCTGAACTTCCTGGGCGCGCTGCTCCTGGCGTTCGCAGTGGTGCTGCGCGGGCGCACCAACCGGCTCAACCAGCAGTTCGGCGTGTTCGCCGTCTCGATTGCCGCGTGGTCGGCGGGGTATTTCCTGTGGCAGATCTCCCAGGACCCCGAGCGGGCGCTGTTCTTCACGCGGGTGCTGATGATCGGCGCGTACTTCCTGCCCGTCACCCACTTTCACTTCGTGGCGCAGCTCTGCGGCGCGGTCCGCCGCCGCTGGGTCTTCGTGGGCTACACGCTCGCCTGCGGGTTCACCGCCCTGGGGTTTTCGCCGCTGATGGTCAGCCATGTGGAGCAGGCGATGGATTTCCCGTTCTGGCCGATCGCGGGGGACCTGTTCATCGTCTACCTGGCCTACTTCGGCGTCTATCTCATCCATGCCTGGTACCTGCTGGTCAAGCACCTGTGGCTGGCGGCCGATGCGCGGGCCAGCCAGTTCCGCTACATCCTGGTGGCGTCGACCATCGGCTTCACCGGCGGGGCCACCAATTTCCCCCTCTGGTACCACCTGACGGTGCCGCCGGTCGGCAACGGGCTGATCCTCCTCTACCTGGTCATGATGGCCCACGCGGTCTCGCGCTATCACCTGCCGCTGGTCACCTACGATTTCGTCAAGGCCGGGGTCTACCTCGCGATGGGCGCGACCCTGGCGATCTTCTACGTGCTCGTCGTGGTGGTGATCCGGATCCTGCTCGGCACCGGCAGCGTCACGGGCGGCATGCTCGACTATTTCCTCCTCGCGCTGCTGGTCTCGGTGTTCTTCCTCTGGTCCGTGCCGCACCTCCGCCAGCAGGCGGAGCGCATCCTGGAGCAGGTGTACCTGCGCCGCGCCCAGGGCCAGCGCGGCCAGCTCAAGGAGCTGGCGCGGCGCATCTGCAGTCTGAGCGACGAGCAGGAGGTCTTCGTGACGGCGACGCGCGAGATCGCGGGGGCGATGGGCGTGGCGCAGGCGGCCATGTTCTTCCGCGGCGAGTTCGACAACACCTTCAACCAGCGGGCGGAGCTGGGGTGGGGCCAGGCCGGCTACGTCGCCCGCACCCTCGGCGGCCAGGCGCCCCTGATCCGCTTCTTCCAGGAGCGCCAGGTGCCGCTGGTCTTCGACGGCTCGGAGGTGGAATGGGAGGCCGAGGTCGGCGCGCCGCTCAGCACCCTGCAGGAGGGCATGCCCTTCGAGGCGGCCTTTCCGGTGTTCAGCGAGGACCAGCTGTTCGGCGTGCTCGTCCTGGGCCGGCGGCGCGACGGGCGCCGCTACACCGAGATCGATTTCTCCCTGCTGGAGGCGATCTGCCTCCAGATCGCCATCACCATCCGCGCCCGGCAGCTGGAGCGCCAGGCGAACCAGACCGAGAAGCTGATCTCGCTCGGCACCCTCGCGGCCGGTCTGGCCCACGAGCTGCGCAACCCGCTCGTGTCGATCCAGACGTTCTCGGCGCTGCTCAAGGAGCGCGGGGCCGACGCCGACTTCCAGCATGAGTTTGGCGCCGTGATGCAGCGCGACGTGGGCCGCATCGCCAGCATCGTGGAGAACGTCGCCGCCTTCGCCGAGAACAGCTCGGTCCCGTTCGGGCCGGTCAAGATCCGGGAGGTCGTGGGCGGGGTGGTCGAGATCGTCCGCCCGGAGCTGACGCGCACCGGCGTGCAGCTGCAGATCGACGAACCGGTGGGGATGCCGTCGGTCTCGGGCAATTACAGCCAGCTGCTCCAGGTGTTCCTCAACCTGGTGCAGAACGCGATCCACGCGATGGAGGGCCGCCCGGACAGCCGGATCGTCGTGAGGCTGCGCCTGCGCACCCACAATCCGCCCCGGCCGCTGCTGTACATCACCGTCACCGACAACGGCCCCGGCATCGACCCGGCGCTGCTGCCGCGGGTGTTCGAGCCGTTCATGACCACCAAGTCGACCGGCGACCAGCGGAGCCGTCGTGGCATGGGATTGGGACTCGCCATCGTGCGGCGCATCATCCAGTACCACCAGGGAGCGGTGGATGTGACGAGCGAGCTGGGCACCGGCACGACGTTCCACATCTACCTGCCCGCCCTCCTGCCCCCGCCATGAGCCCGTCGGAAGTCAGCGCCCGTCCGGCCGGCGGCCCGCCCGCGCCGCGGTCGCTGCCGGGTCCGGCGGCGTTGCACGCGCTCGCGGCGGCCTTCGCCCACCTGCAGGATTTCGAGCGTTTCGTGGGCGGACTGCAGGCGGCGCTGAACCAGGCGGCCTGGTTCGGCCGCGTCACGCTCGAACTCGAGACCCGTCCCGGGGCGGCGCCGGCCCAGTTTGCGATCGGCGAGATGGTCCTGCCGCTCCAGGGCGCGGCCGGCCCGCACGGCCTCGTCCGGGTCGGCGGCGGCGACGAGCCGCGCAGCTTCGGCCCCGAGGATCTGCACCTGCTCGCGGGGCTGGCCGATTTTCTCGCCGCGGTGCTCGACCGCGCCCGCGAGTGGCGGGAGGTGGACCGCCAGCGCCAGCTGCTCGGCCTGCTCCTCAACCAGGCGCCGGTGGGCATCCTCGCCTTCGACGAGCGGCACCAACTGATGGCCGGCAACGACCTCGCGCGCCGGTGGCTCGGCGGGGCCGGGGACCCGTGGGCGGCGGTGCAGGCGGCGCTGCCCGGGGAGTCCCGCGCGGCCGCGGCCGGCGGGCGCGCCTGCTTCCACCTGCGCGTGGACGGCCGGCTGGTGTTCGGCGAGCTGCGGACGACCGCCGCCGCCCGGGGCGCGGGCGGCACCGCCGTCGCGGTGCTCACCGACCTTTCGCCGGAGCAGGCGCGGCTGCTCGACGCGCTGCGGCGCGAAACCTACCGCTGCCAGTGGCGGCGGCTGCCCCTGTGCTTCGCGCTGCTGGACTCGCCGCGCATCGCGGGCGGCCTGCTGCAGCAGCTGCCGGCGCTCCGGGCGGCGCTGCCGCCGGCCGTCGCCGTCGGCCCCTACGACGCGAACCGGGTGGGGCTGGTGTTCGCCGAGAGCAGCCGGGGCGCCGCGGCGGCGCAGTTGCGGCGGCTGACCGTGCTGCAGGGCGACCCGGCGGTGCGCGCGGGCTTCGCCGAGCTCGGCCGCGAGGGGGGCGAGCCGGAGAAGCTGCTCGGCGCGGCGCTGGGCGGCCTGCGGCCGCTGGGCGATGCCGTGCGGCCGGCGCTGCTGCTCCACGACGACGACCCCGCGGTGAATGACGCGCTGGCCTTTGTGCTGGGCCGCGAGTTCGAGGTCGTGAAGAGCACGAGCGTGGAGCGCACGCACGAGCTGCTGCGCCTGCGGTCGTTCGACGCCCTGATCACCGAGGTCGAGCTGCGCGCGGCCAGCGGCCTGGATCTGATGCGGCGCGCGACGGAGCTGCAGCCGGGGCTCTGTCCGATTTTCACCACGGTGTCGGAGCTGCCGGCCGCGGCGGCCGGCGATCCGCGGCTCGCGGGGGCGGTGGTCTTTCAGAAGCCGTTCGACACGCGCGCCCTGGCGCGGACCCTGCGCGAAAAGCTGGGCGTGGGGGACGCGCCCCCGGCGGGGGAGCCCGCCGGGACCAAATAGGCGCCTCAGCCCTGCTTGCCGAAGAGTTCGGCGATGATGTCCTCGAGCGGGACGTCCTCGATCGTGATGTCGGCCACCGGGCCGGCGGCGAGGATCTGCTGCGACACGGCGACCGTCTGCTCGCTCGGCACGCGCAGGACGAACTCGCCGTCCGCGGCGGCCTGGAGGGACCCGAACCGCCGGCGGAGGTTGTCCAGAAACGCGGCGGCGCGCGCGCTGTCGGCGGCGTTGTCCGCCGGCAGGATCTTGATGATCTTCTGGCGGCTGCCGGTGGCGTCGAGCGCGCCGATGTCGCCGTCGTGGATCTTGTGGCCCTGGTGGATGACGATGACGCGCTCGCACAGCTCCTTGATGTCCGCCATGTAGTGGCTGGTGAGCAGGATGGTGGTGCGGTGGCGGCGGTTGTAGTCGCGCAGGAACGCCCGGACGGCCTTCTGGGAGACGACGTCGAGGCCGATGGTGGGCTCGTCGAGGAAGAGCACGCGCGGCCGGTGGAGGAGGGCGGCGATCAGCTCCATCTTCATGCGCTCGCCGAGCGACAGCTCGCGGACCATGACGTTGAGCTTGTGGCCGACGGCGAGCAGCGCCACGAGTTCGTCGAGGGTGGTCTTCCACTGGTCGCCGGGCAGGCCGTAGATGTGGCGCAGGAGGAGGAACGACTCCATCGCCGGCAGGTCCCACCAGAGCTGGTTTTTCTGGCCCAGCACGAGCGCGAAGATGCGGCGGTAGGCGTTCTCACGCTTCGTGGGATCGAAGCCGGCGACCCGCGCCCGGCCGGAGGTCGGGTAGATCAGGCCGGAGAGCATCTTCAGGGTCGTGGTCTTCCCCGCGCCATTCGGCCCGAGGAAGCCGACGAACTCCCCCTCGCCGATGGTGAAGCTGATGTCGTCCGCCGCGCGGATCTCCTCGAACTCGCGCCGGAACAGCCCCTTCACGCCGCCCCAGAAGCCGGGCTGCTTCTTGTAGGTGCGGAAGACGCGCGTCAGGTGTTCGACCTCGATCATCGCGGAGAGAATCCCGAATCCGGGTCCGGGTACGCCAGCCGAAAAGCTCAGGCGGCCGCGGGCAGGCCGGAACCCGAGGCGGCCTCGAGCTCCGCCAGCTCGGCCGGCGCCAGGCGGACCGGGAGCGCAGCCGCGCTGTCCTCCAGCTGCGCGACGGTGCGGCAGCCGATGATCGGCACGACGGGGAAGGGGCGGGACCAGAGGTAGGCGAGCACGATCGCGCTGACGGCGACGCCCTTGGTCTGCGCGAGCTGCGCCGCGATGGCGCCGGCGGCCAGGTTCGGCGGCGTGAAAAAGTCGCTGTGGGCGAGGCCGGCGGGCTGCCGGCCGGGCGGCAGCGCCAGTTTGGAGAAGAAACCGTTGGCCTGGGAGGTGTAGGGGATGACGGCGAGTCCGGTGGCGCGGTGCCGGCGCCAGGCGGCGGCGTCGAATTTCACCAGGCCGGGGTCCTTGGGCGGCCGGGCCTGCTGGCAGCCGAGGCTCCAGAATGGCTGGTTGGCGGCGAAACCCTGCTGGCCGGTGGCGCGCGCGTAAGCATCCGCCGCCTCGATCCGGGCCGCCGTCCAGTTGGAGGCGCCGAAGGCGCGGATCTTGCCCTCGCGCCGGAAGGCATTGAGCAGGTCGATGAAATGGCCGACCGGCCGGGCGGCGTCGTCGCGGTGCAGCCAGTAGAGATCGATCGCGTCGAGGCGCAGCGTGCGGAGGCTGCTTTCCAGATCGTCGCGGACCTCCGCCGCCGAGGTGCGCGGCACGTCGAGCGCCTCGATGAACGGATGCGCGCCCTTGGTCGACACGACAAGGCGACCGTGCTGGCCGCGCGCGTGCAGCCAGTCACCGAGGATGCGCTCGCTCCGCCGGCGCTCGCCCGGCACCCAGTCCGAGTAGATCCGGGCGGTGTCGACGAAGTTGCCGCCCAGCTCCACGAACCGGTCGAGCAGGGCGAAGGTCTCGCGCTCGGTGATGGTGTTCCCGAAGGGCACGCCGCCCAGACAGAGCGGCGACACCGCGAGGTCGGTTCCGGGCAGCACCAGACGGTTCATCGGACGAGGAGAATCCCGGGCGCCGGCTCAGGACAACCCAAATGAAAAGCGAGAAGGCACCCCGGAGACCATGCGACCACACGGTGCCTGCCAGGCCCGGCGCTCTGCCGGCCAGCAGAACCGGGCCGCCCCCAAGGACGACCGGCGCGCGGCTACCCGACGTTGAGGCGCATGCGCCCGGCTCAGAAGTCGCCGGTCTTCTCCGGCAGGCGGTTCTTGCGGTCCACCTGGTAGTATTTCGCCCAGGCGTTGTTGAGCGAGAAGAGCAGCGGCTTGCCGATGACCGCCTCCAAGCCGGTCGGGAGGAAGAAGTGGCGGCGGTCGGTGAAGTACCGGTAGTAGCGGTGATCGTCCGCGGTCGCCGTGCCGAGCACGTTCTTGGCGGCGAAGCTGCCGCTGAATGACGCCCACGGCAGGCCGACCACGCCGAGGATGAAGTGCAGATGCTCGCAGCCCGGCGGGCGCACCACGACCGGCAGCAGGTCGCGCGTGGCGTCGATCAGTCCCGGCCAGTATTGGATGAACCGCAGGTGGCTGAGCGCCGGGAAATGCGTGTGGAAGCCCGCGATGACCTCATTGATCACATGCGGCGAGGTGTAGGCGTGGCGCAGAAACGTGGTCAGCGCCGTCCCGCCGCCCAGCAGCATCCGCTGGTCGCCGGTCAGCCGGAAATAGGTGTACACCAGCGTGGAATCCCAGCACTGGAAATGGTCGCCGGGAAACACGGCCTTCACCTCGGCGTCGCTCAGCGGCTCGCTGATCGAGAGGAAGGTCTGGGCGTGGAACACCTCGTCGGCCACGGGATTGAACGCGTGCGGCATCTTGTCGATCGCCACGATGATCGCCTCGGCGGTGACCGCGCCGGCATGGGTGCGCGCCGTGTGGTCCTTGATCTCGCGGACCTCGGTGCTCTCGAAGATGCGGATGCCGGCCTTCAGCAGCACCTCCTTCATCCCCTGGACGTACTGCATGGCGTTGATGCCGTAGGTGTCGGGGTAGCGCACCGCCCCGGTGTAGCCCTCGGCGTGGAAGACCTTTTTCAGCTCCTCCTCGGTGTAGTGGCTGGTCGGGAAGCCGAGCGTCTCCCGCGATTTCACCTCCTCGGCGACATCCTCCGTGCCGCTGCTCCCGATGCCGAGGAAGAGGCTGTCCTGGCGGATGAGGTCGCAGTCGAGGCCGTGCTTTTTCACGTTGGCCACGATCATGTCGATGCCGCGGCAGGGCACTTCCCACAGCTCCTTGGCGCCGGCGACGCCGTAGCGGCGCATGAGCTGCGAAAGCTCGAGCTCGCTGTCCGGCGTGAGGAACCCCGCGCTGCGTCCCGTGGAGCTGCCGCCGAGGATGTTTTTTTCCAGGAGGATGACGGACTTGCCCCGGCCGATGAACTCGGCGGCGGCCATGACGCCGCTCATGCCGCCGCCGATGATGAGCACGTCACATTTCAGGTCCTGGGCCAGCGGCGGGCAGTTGGTGTATTGGTGCGAGAGGAGGGTGGTATACCACCAGTCTTGAAGGATCATGGAGCAGCGGTTGAGGAGTGCGTTCTTGAGGCCGCTGGAGCCCGCAAGATACGCATCCGCCGCAAAAATCAAAACCGTTCAGGTGGTTGCATCGCGGCGGCTAGGCAGCGTCACCCGGCCGGCCGAGTCGCGTGTAGTCCAGAATCGTGTGGCTGATGCAGCCCTGGGCGAGGGCGGCGTGGTCGGTGAGCGGCGCGGCGGGGGAGA
>Ga0335085_10015026_pt1 | contig 11258 bp, 5 predicted proteins | sample Lox_Sample_45_FD_206712 | JGI IMG/M metagenome (GOLD analysis project Ga0335085, IMG submission 206712) | Soil microbial communities from Loxahatchee National Wildlife Refuge, Florida, United States - Lox_Sample_4.5 | ecosystem: Environmental > Terrestrial > Soil > Wetlands | place: USA: Florida... | reverse complement strand
ATCTCGTCGGCCAGATTGCCGCCGATGGCGGTCGCGAGCCGGCCCACCAGCTCACGCGCGTATTCGGTCTGCTTGTCCACCGCGAGGCGGATGCCCATGCCGAACTCTGCGTTGTCTTCAAACAGCGAGTTCGACCAGGCCGGCCCGCGTCCGGCCGCGTTCACTGTGTATGGCGTGGTCGGCAGGTTGCCGCCGTAGATCGATGAGCAGCCGGTTGCATTTGCGATCACCGCCCGGTCGCCGAACAGGCGCGTCATCAGTCCGATATACGGCGTCTCGCCGCAGCCCGAACAAGCGCCTGAAAACTCGAACAGGGGCTGCAGAAGCTGGATATCCTTCACCACGCCCGGATTCACAGACTGACGGTTGGGATCCGGGATGGTCTGGAAGTACTCCCAGTTCACACGCTCCTGCTCGCGCAGCGACTCCACCGGCTGCATGTTGATTGCCTTGTGCCGCGCTTCGCTCTTGCTCTTCACCGGGCAGACCTGCACGCACAGCTCGCATCCCGTGCAATCCTCCGGCGCCACCTGCAGCGAGTAGCGCATGTTGCCGAATTCGCGCCATCGCGCCGCGGTCGATTTGAATGCCGCCGGAGCGTGGCCGTTGAACGACGGGTCGTACACCTTCGAGCGGATCACCGAGTGCGGACAAACCACCACGCACTTGCCGCACTGGATGCAGAGCTGCTCGTCCCACACCGGAATCTGCAGGGCGATGTTGCGCTTCTCCCATTGCGCGGTTCCCGTCGGCCAGGTGCCGTCCACAGGCAACGCGCTCACCGGAAGATCGTCGCCCTTGCCCGCGATCATCGCCGCCGAAACAAGCTGCACGAAATCCGGCGCAGCCCTGGGAACGGGCGGCCGGATGCTCATGGTGCTGCTCACCGCGGCCGGTACCCTGACCTCGTACAGATTCTGCAGCGCTGCGTCCACCGCGGCGTAATTCTTCAGCACCACCGCTTCGCCGCGCCGCCCGTAGGTCTTCCTGATGGCATATTTGATCGCTTCGATGGCCGCCTCGCGCGGCAGCACCCCGCTAATGCCGAAGAAGCAGGCTTGCATCACGGTATTGATGCGCCCGCCCATGCCGCTTTCCTTCGCCACCTTCACGGCGTCGATCACGTAGAACTTCAGCTTCTTTTCGACGATGTGCCGCTGCGTCACTTCGGGAAGCTGATCCCACACCTCGTCCGGCCCGTAGGGACTGTTTAACAGAAAGGTGGCGCCCGGCTCAGCCGCTGCCAGCACGTCGAACCGCTCCACAAAATTGAACTGGTGACAGCCGATGAAGTTCGCCCGCGACACCAGGTAAGTTGACCGGATAGGCCGCGGTCCGAAGCGCAGATGCGACACCGTCACCGATCCGGACTTCTTCGAGTCGTACACGAAATAGCCCTGCGCGTAGTTATCCGTATCCTCGCCGATAATCTTGATCGAGTTCTTGTTCGCGCCCACCGTGCCGTCGGAGCCCAGTCCATAGAACAGGCACCGAACAACATCGCCGGCCTCGGTAGAGAACGCCGGATCGTAGCCGAGGCTGGTGTGCGTGACGTCGTCGTTGATGCCGACGGTGAAGTGATTCTTCGGCCGTTCCTTCGCCAGCTCGTCGAAGATCGCCTTGACCATCGCCGGCGTGAATTCCTTCGACGAAAGGCCGTAGCGCCCGCCGATCACGCGCGGGAACGTCGCGAACGCAGTCGCGCCGCTGGCGAAGCCCTCGGCCAGCGCGGTCACCACATCTACGTACATGGGCTCGCCCACCGAACCCGGCTCCTTGCAGCGATCCAGAACCGCGATCGCTCGCACTGTCTTTGGCAGCGATGCGACGAAGCGCTCGGCGTCGAACGGACGGTAGAGGCGCACCTTCAGGAGACCAATCTTTTCGCCTGCAGGCGACAGATGCTCCACCAGCTCCTGGGCCGTCTCGGCGCCCGATCCCATCATCACAATCACGCGCTCGGCGTCGAGCGCGCCGACGTAGTCGAACAGGTGATAGTCGCGTCCGGTGATCGCCGCGAACTTGTCCATCGCCCGCTGGACAATCTCCGGGCAGGCCAGATAATACGGATTCACCGTCTCGCGCGCCTGGAAGTAGACGTCGGGGTTCTGCGCCGTCCCGCGCAGAACAGGATGGTCCGGCGAGAGGGCCCGGGCGCGGTGCGCGCGCACCAGATCGTCGTCAATCAGCTCCCGCAGGTCGTCATCGGTCAGCGTCTCGATGCGCTGCACTTCGTGCGATGAGCGGAACCCGTCGAAAAAGTGCACGAACGGAACGCGCGATTCCAGCGCCGCCATCTGCGCGATCGTCGCGAAATCCGTGATCTCCTGGATCGAGTTCGACGCCAGCAGCCCGTAGCCGGTCTGCCGCACTGCCATTACGTCGCTGTGATCGCCGAAGATCGAGAGAGCCTGCGCGGCCAGCGATCGCGCGGCCACGTGCATCACCATGCTGGTCAGCTCGCCGGCGATCTTGTACATGTTCGGAATCATCAGCAGCAGGCCCTGCGACGATGTGAACGTGGTGGCCAGAGACCCGGCTTGCAGCGCTCCATGCAGTGCGCCGGCTGCACCGGCCTCGCTCTGCATCTCCACGACCTTTGGCACCGTGCCCCAGATGTTCGGCTTTTCCTCGGCCGACCACTGGTCCGACCACTCGCCCATGGGCGACGACGGTGTAATGGGATAAATCGCGATGACCTCGTTCAGCCGGTAGGCAACGGAGGCGGCAGCCTCGTTTCCGTCAATCGTGATGCGGGGTCTGGACATGTCTAGTGGGTCCTCCTCGGAAATGAACGAGAGGAAACCGCCGGGAGACGAAGAAGGGAGAACGAGCTCGCCAGCGGATTCCGGTCAGGTATTTCGGAAGCTCAAGTCTACTGCTGTGCAAGGAGCTTGCCAAATAACTGCGACCGAAACAATCCGGTACAGGGCGTGGATTTCCGTGGATGTAAAACTCAACACGGGGTTTAACTGACGGGCGGTATGACCCGCCCGCCCGTGGAACTGCGTCACTTCACTGTGCGGAGTGGGTCATACGGCCCGAAACCGGTCTTGGGCCGGTCTGCCGGGGAATTCCGCGCACATGTCGGCGAACCTGCCGGTTTGCGACGCTGCCTGCGGCGGCTGGCCGTGCCGACGCTGGCGTCAGGAGCCCGCTCACGCTGAGTTTCGTCTCCACGTTGGTGCCGCCGTCACCGGTGGACAGGTTGTAAGCGTCGAGATTCAGGTACCAGTCGTTGGTCGCAATACCGGGCACGGTGAGATTCACCTGATAGAGGCCGGTATACCCGGGGGCCATTCCTTTGAATGGCAGCACTGAATCCCACCCTCCGAGGTAGACGTGGATGTCGGCATCCACCAGAGCGAAGGGAGATGCGGTCGGAGCGCCCGCGCCGTCGGGCACGATGAGCGGATACACACTGCCCAGGCCGTCCATGAACAATTCAACGGTCTCGCCCACGGTTGCCGGGTCCGCCGAGGTCACAACCGAATACGTGGCGCGCGGATGCAGGGCGGCAGCATCTCCGATCCCCGCCTGCGAAGTCGCGAAGACGCCCGGCGACGTGTAATTCGTGTAGAGAGTGGTGGAGTTGGAAGCCGCCCCGTTGTTCACTACCTGGAAGGTCGCGAAATACACATTGTTCGCCGGACTGACGCTGCTCGGAACCAGAATGAAGATCAGCTGCGGATCGGTCTTCGAACGCACCGCGAATATTGGCGCGGGTGTCCCGTTTACCAGGACCTGCACGTGATCCGGCGTCTCGGTGGGCACAGGCAGAGTGAGCGCGTCGAAATCGGAGGATGCCAGACCCTTACCGAACAGCGCCATCAGCTCCAGCGGCGCCACTGCGTTGGTGGCCGGGGCATAATTGGCCGCATTCACCACGCCCAGCGGATTCAGCCAGGGTTGAGGCCCGGTAGAATCGGGCGCCTGCAAACCGACCATCATCGAATAAAATGTCTGGTTGCCGCTCATTACCACGACCTTGCCGCTGGCGCCCAGCGTGTAAGTGTCCGGATCGAACTGCGGCTGGAACACACCGGTGGCGGGAATCGAGTAGTAATCGTCGTAAGTGGAATCGTAGGGATAGATACCCAGATACTCCGTGCGCAGGTGGTTAATCGACAGACCGCCCGCGCCGGTTACGCTGGCGGAGCCGTAGAATGCGTCGACGGACATCTGGTTTCCCTGCGCCAGTCGCGACGCGTCCGCATCCAGCCCACCCAGGAAATAGAAGCCTTTATACAAACTCGCGGTGGCGCCGGCAACTTCGGGCGAGCCCACCAGCATGTCGAACCCGTTCACCGAGCCGCCCAGAATCATGGTGCCGTCGGAGGAGACCATGAAAGCCATGTTCCCGCCGATCAGGTTTCCGGCAGTTCCAAAACTCAGCGTCCCGCCCGTGGTGGTGACGGTGGCAAGTGAATATGTCGCCGCTGAGGCGGTTTGGTTCAGCAGAGTGCTGCCCTGGTCGGCGGCATAACCACTCAGCGCCACGTCTCCCAGGTTGCCGGTCCCGTTCGGACGCAGTTGGAAGGTCGCGTTGCGCGCCTTCGTGGAATCGCCGTTCACCAGATTCATGAATGAGGTGTTGAAGGTCCCGCGAAAACTGCCGTTGCTGACCACTCCCGACATCGGAATCCCGATCAGCAGATCGTAATTCGGCACCGGGCTCTCGGTGGTGCTGGCCACGAAGGCATACGGACCGGCTGCGCCGATTCCGCCAAATGCCTGATCGGCCGTGCCATTGTTGTCGATGGTGCCCACCAGGCTGTCGATCCGCAGAAAGCCGTTTGCGCCGAGCGCGTAGTTCCCCGCGATCTGTCTCGTCGTCGGTTGCGGACCTGCTGTCAGCGGATGCGATTCCATCACCGACCCGTTGAAGGTGTAGTGACCAGCGCCGTCGAACGTCAGCGTGCCGATGGCGCTGATCGCGTCGCCGATATTGCCTTGCGCGTCTATGTTCGTGAGCAGGATCTCGCGGACGAAGTAATTGCCGTGCAGCGTCGCATTCGCGCTGCTGTCAAACTGATTGAACGGCACGGCCGCCGCGGGAATCGCCAGCAGGCCGGCCAACGCCAGTGCGCCTGCCATCCGCTCAAACAATGACATACTGCCTCCCCGTGTGAATCTCGGCACCACACTATTTTCCTCCTGGACGCGCGCAGGAGGCGGAACGTTGCACCCCTGGTGCCCTTCCACCTTAATCCGACAAACGATTCGCGCCGCCCAACCGGGTTCGCCTGGAAGCCTGGTCAGCAGCCATTGACGCACCGCGTGGAACGGCACTAGTTGCTGGTCTGAACGCTCACGGTCGTCTGCATGGTGCTCCCGTCGGGTGTAACGATCTTGAGGCTCACGGGCCCCGACGCGGTTCCGTTGGGAATCTGTGCATTCACCTGGTACAAGCCCGCCAGACCCGGAGCGATGCCGGCATAGGGAACATCCGGGGATACTATGCCGTCGATCAACACCGTCGGTTTCGCATCCACCAGACTGGCGTTGGGCGGAGGCAGCCCAGGTGCGCCATCTCCAATGCCTGGAGTCACCGAACCGAGTCCAGTGAGGAACAACTCAACGTATTCCCCGGGAACGGCCGGATTGTCGTCATCTACCAGTACGCCGTTGGCGTGCAGCACGGCGGCACCGCCGACTCCGTTCGCTCCCGCCGAGTAGACGCCTGGGGCGGTCTTGCGCACGAACACTGTGACCGGATCGGATGGAATACTGTCGCTGATCACCTGGACGGTGGCGTATTTCACGCCATTCACCGGCGAAATCCGCAGCGGGACGAGCACTTTGATCAGCGTCGGATTGACTTCGAACAGCGGAGCGGCGATGCCGTTAATGAACACCTGGGTCTTGTTCAGAACCGTGGGCAGCGGCAGGCTCTGCGCCTGGGCCGATGCCGAAGTGAGGTTCTGGCCGAACAGTTCCACGATTTCCAGCGGGGCGATCGGATTCGTAATGGGTGCGTAGGTTGCCGAATTGACTACACCCAGCGGATGCAGAAACACGGCCGAAGTCCTGCTGAACTGCTGCATGAGGCCGATGTGCAACCCGTACTGCCCATTCAGCCCATGGCCGGTGAGGATCAGATCCCGGCTGCCCAGCGTATATACAACGTTGCTGCCATCGGGCTGGAAAGTGCCGTTCGACGCCACCGAGTAATTGATGTTCATCGTTTGATCGGACGGCGAAACATTCATGACATCCAGCCGCTTGTGCAGGATCGAGTATCCGATCGGCGTGGCGCTGGACGAACCGGCGAACGTGTCGAAGATTTCGTTCCCGTTGATGACGTCCGTGGCATCTTCCTCGATTCCGTTCAGGTAGTAAAAGCTCAGGACATCGTCGTCGCTTGCATTGTTCACCGGTTTGGCGCCGATCAGGATGTCATAGCCATTCACCGCGCCCCCGAGGATAAGCTGTCCATCTGGCGAGGCGTAGTATGCTTTGTCGCCGTCAATCAGTTTGACCCGCGGATCGGGTGCGAAGGGGAAGCTGAGCGTTCCCCCGCTCGAATCAGTAAGGGTGTAGGTCACGCTGCCGCCAGACTGGCTGAAGGTGTGGTTGTCGTTCGGCGGTATGTTCGCGGCGGCGCCGGTGATGGGACCGGAATACCCTGCCTTTCCGTTGCCCTGCATATTCAGCGTGAACCAGGCGTTACGGACCAGTTCGGCATGCCCTTCCTGAAAATTGAGATAGGTGAAGTTATAGAGGCCGGTCAGGCTGGAAACGCTGAACCCGCTGCCGACGGGTACGCCGACGATCATGTCGTAGTTGGCAGTCTCCGTTGTCGTGGCAACGAATGCCGAAGGCCCGACAACGCCGACGCCACCGCTCATCAAGTCCGGCTGGCCGGAGGTCGTCGACAGCAGGCTCTGGAACTGCATCATCCCGTTGGCGGCGACACCGAACGAGCCGCTGATGGTGGTGTCGGTCGGCTGGCGGTTCTGGGTAGTAGAGTCCATCACCTTACCCGTGAACGTGTATGTTCCCTGCGTTCCGAACTCGATAATCCCTGTTGCGCTCCTGGCGAGGCCGATGGTTCCGGTCTCCGAAACGTTGGTAATGGCGACCTCGCGCACGAAGTAATACCCTTCGATCATCTCCGAGCCGCTGGTGTCGAACACGTTTTGAGCAAACAGGGCCGGACCCGCAAGCGCGGCGACAGCCATAATTGTCCTGCTGAAATTGAATGCCATGATTCCTCTATGCTGCTGAAAGCTAAACACTAGAATATAACGGTCTTGCGCGGGGCGTGCGATTATTCGCGGGACAGGAAATCCCTTAGAGCGCGGTCCGTTCCGGCTTCCCAGGCGGCGATCAGTCGATCCCATGCGACGTCGGCCTCGGTGTCGACGATGCGGCGGGCCGGGTCGGCGTCGAACCAGGCCAGCGTGCGCCGGATCCCCTCAGCGAAGGGAGTTGTTGCACAGTAGTCTGGCACGAAGCGCTTGATTTTGGTGTTGTCGAAAACGACGCTGGCGGCCTTGTCGCCGACCAGGCTGCCTTCGTGCTCGGGCTGGCACCGGGCGAGGAAATCGGACGGGATGTGGACCAGCCGCGGCTCGACGCCGGCAGCTTCGGCGGTGATGCGGTAATACTGATCCCACGTCATGACCTCGTCGGAGGTGATGTGAAACGCGTGGCCGAGGGTCTGCGGGTTGCCCAGCAGGCCGACCAGACCCTTCGCGAAATCGGTGTTATGGGTGATCACCCAGAGCGAGCTGCCGTCGCCGGGCACAATGACCTTTTGGCCACGGCGCATGCGGTCGACGACAGTGTACGATTTCAGCCAGCTATTCACTGCCAGGGTAATCTGCGTGTCTCCGTAGGTCAGCGACGGCCGGACGATGACGACGGGGAAGCCCTCCTCCCGATAAGCCCGCATCAGTCGCTCCTCGCAGGCGATCTTATCCCGGGAATACTGCCAGAACGGGTTGGCAAGGGGCGTAGATTCGGTGATCAGGTAGTGGCCGACTGGCTTCTGGTAGGCGCTGGCTGAGCTGATGAAGATGTACTGTTGGGTTCGTTTTGCCAGCAGGCGGAGGTCGCGCTCAATCTGGGCTGGGACGAAGACCGTGAAGTTGACGACGGCGTCAAACTGTTGATTCCCAAGGGCCTGCTGGACGGCGGATTCGTCCTCGATATTAACGGTAAGGGTTTTGACGCCGGCCGGAAGGTCGAGATGCTTCTCAACGGCCCGGCGGCCACGGTTCAGGACGGTCAGCTCGATGCCTCGCTCGGCGCCGAGACGGGTGCAGGCGGTGGAGATGATGCCGGAACCGCCGATGAAGAGGACTCGCATAACAGCATCTTAGGCCATTCCAATGTGGTTGTCCGTCTGGCCCGCTGAAAAGCCGAGCAGGCTGTCGCGACTAATACCGCGGGACCGGAAGGAACTCGATGATGAGATGCGCACTGCCTGGGAGGCCAGGTGGGAGCACAAGCTCTGAGTTCCTATCTGGATACGACCGTCGCGATCTTCCTGCACTCTGGCAAGCCGGACCGCATCTCCCGGCGCGCCGTTGAGCACACTGAGACGCACGATCTGGTGATCACTCCGATGGTGACTACCGATGTCCGCCATCATCAGCCGGGCTCTCTCGGTGAAACGGACTCGTTGATTGTTGCCAATGCGATAGCCGCCAACGAAGCTCCCCGATCACCTCAGACCGCCGGATTCAGCACAACTACCCGAACGCTATCTGGCAGATCACCTTAGTTGACAACAACACACTAAACTTTGATAATGGCAATAGGCTAATAGCAAGCCGAGAGATCGGGAGGAACCGAAACCTATTATGAGCAAGATTATTGGCATCGACCTTGGCACCACAAACTCCGTCGTGGCGGTCATGGAAGGCGGACAGCCGGTGGTGATCCCCAACCAGGAGGGCGGCCGTACGACTCCGTCCGTGGTCGCGTTTACCAAGAATGGGGAGCGGCTGGTGGGCCAGGTGGCCAAGCGCCAGGCCGTTACCAATCCGGAGAACACCATCTACTCGATCAAGCGCTTCATGGGACGGCGCTTCAACGAAGTGAGCGAGGAGATGAAGCTGGTGCCCTACAAGGCGGTTACCGGCGATTCGGGCGACGCGCGTATCGAGGCGGCCGGCAAGAAGTATTCCCCGCCCGAGATCTCCGGCATGATTCTGGGCAAGCTGAAGGAGGCCGCCGAGGCCTACCTGGGGGAGAAGGTCACGAAGGCCGTCATTACCGTGCCTGCGTACTTCAACGACGCGCAGCGTCAGGCGACCAAGGATGCCGGCCAGATCGCAGGTCTGGAAGTGATGCGCATCATCAACGAGCCGACGGCGGCGGCGCTGGCCTACGGGCTGGATAAGAAGAAGGACGAGACCATCGCGGTTTACGACTTCGGCGGCGGCACCTTCGACATCTCGATCCTCGAAGTGGGCGACGGAGTGGTGGAGGTGAAATCGACCAACGGCGATACGCACCTCGGCGGCGACAACATCGACCAGCGGATTATCGACTGGCTGGTGCAGGAGTTCAAGAAGGAAACGGGAGTTGACGTCTCGAAAGACCAGATGGCGTTGCAGCGCCTGAAGGAAGCAGCCGAGAAGGCGAAGATCGAGCTTTCCACCGTGCTCGAGACTGAGATCAACCTGCCGTTCCTGACGGCCGACGCCAGCGGTCCGAAGCACATGAATGTGAAGCTGACGCGCGCGCGGTTCCAGGAAATGGTGATGGACATTCTGGAGCGCTCGATCGAGCCGTGCAAGCGGGCGATGGCCGACGCGGGCGTGACGCCGCAGCAGATCGACGAGGTCGTGCTGGTTGGCGGATCGACGCGTATCCCGAAGGTGCAGGAGATTGTGCGCACGCTGTTCGGCAAGGAACCGAACAAGACCGTGAACCCGGACGAAGTTGTTGCGGTGGGCGCGGCGGTGCAGGGCGGCGTGCTGGGCGGCGAAGTGAAGGACGTGCTGCTGCTCGACGTGACCCCCCTCTCGCTGGGCATCGAGACGCTGGGCGGCGTATTCACCAAGCTCATCGAGCGCAACACCACGATTCCGACGCGCAAGGGCGAGACGTTCTCGACGGCGGCGGACAGTCAGACGTCGGTGGAGATCAAGGTCTACCAGGGCGAGCGCGGCATGGCGCGGGACAACCGGCTGCTGGGCGTGTTCCAGCTTGTGGGGATTCCGCCGGCTCCGCGGGGCATCCCGCAGATTGAGGTGACCTTCGACATCGACGCCAACGGCATTGTGAATGTCTCGGCGAAGGACAAGGCCACCAATAACGAGCAGAAGATCACCATCACTTCCTCTTCGGGCATGAGCAAGGAAGAAGTGGAAAAGATGGCGAAGGACGCCGAGGCGCACGCGGGCGAGGATCGCAAGAAGCGCGAGGAGATTGAGGCGCGCAACCGCGGCGACGCCATGGTCTACAACATCGAGAAGATGCTGAAGGAGCATCGCTCGAAGATCAGCGACACGGACGCGAAGGATGTCGAGACGGCGCTGGAAGAGGCCAAGAAGGCCATCCAGGGAGGCAGCATCGACGAGATCAACTCGGCGGTCTCGAAGCTGGAGACCGCGAGCCACAAGCTGGCCGAGGCTATGTACAAAGCGTCGTCGAGCCAGACACCGCCGCAGGGCGGGACGGCGGGCGATGGCGGCAAGGCGGAAGAGCCGAAGAAGCCGGCCGATAACGTGGTGGACGCCGAGTTCGTGGACGTTGACGACAAGGACAAGAAGTAAGCAGTTCCAGTGAGGCGGGACCAGTGTGGTCCCGCCCAATTTCATGGCATCGAAAAAAGACTATTACGAAGTCCTTGGCGTGGACCGCGGGGCGAAAGAGGATGAGGTCCGCAAAGCGTACCGACGGCTTGCGCGCAAGTATCATCCCGACCTGAACCCGGGCGACAAGGCAGCCGAGGAACGCTTCAAAACGGTCCAGGAAGCCTACGACGTTCTGAGCGACTCAAAGAAGCGCCAGGTTTACGATCAGTACGGCTTCTACTCCGACAACATCCCTCCCGGAGGACCGGGGGCCGGGACGGGCGCGGGAGCGGGCGAATCCAGCTACGGGCCGGACATGGGCTTCGGAGGGTTCGATTTCTCCGAGTACCTGAACCAGGGCCGGCGTGGCGGCGGGGCGGGCGCGGCCGGGTCCGCGGGCAGCTCATTTCGCGATATCTTCAGCCAGTTCTTCGGCGGACGGGGCCATGCGGCGGAGACACCGACCGCGCCGGAGCGAGGCGCGGATCTGGAGTACTCGCT
>Ga0335085_10015024_pt1 | contig 11259 bp, 10 predicted proteins | sample Lox_Sample_45_FD_206712 | JGI IMG/M metagenome (GOLD analysis project Ga0335085, IMG submission 206712) | Soil microbial communities from Loxahatchee National Wildlife Refuge, Florida, United States - Lox_Sample_4.5 | ecosystem: Environmental > Terrestrial > Soil > Wetlands | place: USA... | reverse complement strand
AGTCAACCAGCACCAGATCGAGGAGCGAGAACCAGCCCCAGAAGGAGCCGAAGGCGTGGAAGATGGCCTCGGCATGGCCGCGCTTGGTTACCGTGCCCAGCCGAACCGTCATCTCCTGGACGAAGTACGCTACCGGCCCCAATAGGATAAGAAACCAGATGAGATGAAAGCTGTACTGCGCCCCGGTCACCGTGTAGGTGGTGATGCCGCCGGCATCGTTGTCGGCAACCATCACGATGATGCCCGGCCCGGCAATCATCATAAAAAGCCTGAGAGCTTTCCAGAGCTTTTTGTACCGGTAGTAAAGCCGAGAGAAAAAATTCACGCTTCGATCCTCTTCAATTAGTCATGATTCAGGCACAGAGACGGCAAATTTGTCGATCGGGAGCGGAGACGGAGTCGACTCCTCTGCCGGCATCTTCGCTGGCAATCCACCTAGAGGCCAGCGGGCAGGCCGGGTTGCCGGTTTTATACCAGACACGGATCAAGACAGGTGTCGAGACATGCATCGAGGCGCGCATCAAGACACGGTTCGAGAGGGCCGTGTGGCGAACAGGAAAGGCAAGAATGGTTTGGGTCATGGCTTCCTCCTTACGGCGCGCAGATGCGACCGTGGCACTGGTGCAATTGCCACAAGGACAGACGGCACGCGTCGAGCGCAAAGCGCCAGTTTTCGTTTAAGGAGGGGTGGGTAGAGCCGCCCGTTATTTTGGAATCGCAGGTGGTTTCTGCTCACTCACTCGAACAGGGTCGCGCACTGTGAGAAGTGAGCAGGCGATTGATAAGTCTAATCGCGCACGTCACTCTTACAGCGCAGGAGAGCGCTCCGGCATGCAGTGTCCCGCCGCGTCCCTGTCGGCGTAGTGGGGCAAGAGCATCCTGGAGGTTCTAAAGCAGTTTCGGTTTTCATAAACTCCGTCACGGCATTTTCTGATGGAGCCTGAGGAAAATGCCGCCTTGGCATATATACCATACCCCGTGAGGGTATAGGCAAGGAAAAACCGAAAAAATCTAATGCTTCGGTGCCCTTTCTACGAAGCATGAGGAATTGTCTGACGTGGGATCGGCCCGTGCCGTACGCATCATGGCAATAAAACTGAATTTTCAGCGCTGAAAATCTTCGTCACTGGCGCGCCTGGATCTGTTGGGCACAATGTAGCGAAGGCGCCAACTTGCGTCCCTCAGCGTTCACTGATCAGTCCTCGTCGATCAAACCTTGCCGCATGTTCTATTGTCTGGGACGGTATTCGACCCTTCCTCCCATGGCGTGGCTTGCTGAGTTGCGATTGAAACCAATTCGTGACGATGTTTTACACGAACGTTTCCCAATTCGGCTGGAATGAACCAACGAGCCGTCCACCGACGAACCGTCCAGTTACTAAAGTGCTACGTGACCAGTTGCTAACCTGATTCTTATCCCCGAAAAGATGCTGTCCTGCCCCCAAAAGGTGCATTGCTGATTCTTAATAAGAGCAATACTTTTCACGTAAGAAAGAGCTTCGATCTCTGATCATCGTAATGCCGGGCCTCCGTCCTAAAAATAGAAATGAGTCAATCAACCAAGCAGCGGGTTCCCCTCGGCTGGCCTGCCGTCACCGCGATGGCAGTATTTGGCATCGCCGCGGGGTTCCTTTTGGGATGCGGCCTTGCATACCACGAGGCCAATGATTGGCTTGAATACTATTCTCGAATAGCCGCAGCCCGGAATCATGCAGCGCTTGAAGAGGCGCGAAGTGATCTGCACGCCATGCAAGGCTTACCGTCCGGCTTTTGCTCCCCATCTGAAATCGCCGCTTTCCGTGCCCTGGTATTTCGCTCGGAGTATGTAAAGGACGCCGGGCGCATCCAGAACGGCAAGCTTGCCTGCACGGCGATTTCGGACATCCCGGCGCAGGTCGTTGGCTCACTCAAGCATGAGTTCCGGGATGAGGATGGCACATTCGCATACAGCAGCCTGGCTCCTGTTCCGGGTTCCACGACGAGCCGGGAGGCTCTCCGGCTGGGTACTGCGTACGTTGTGTTTGGCCTGGGGCAGCCTGCGGAGCCGCCGCAGATTCCCATGCAGATAGCGGTCACCATGAATGCCGCCGGCGACCCGGTTCCAATCTCCACGACGAACGAAGTTGCGAGCGGCAATGTGTTTTCTCGGAAAGCCGAAGGCAGCGGCTTAGTGAAGGATACGTTGTATGTAACACGCTGCTCAGAGGGCGACTTTAACTGCGTGACGGCCTCTACCTCGATTACCCAGGCGCTCGAAAGTCAGCCCGGATTGATTGCCTCGAGTGCTGTTATAGGAGGGTTGGCAGGCATTCTGATCGGGATAGGATTCTTACTGCTGTATCGCCGCGATCCGGAATTCTCACAGCGGCTTCGCAGAGCCATGGAGCGGGATGAATTGAAGGTGCTCTATCAGCCGATCGTCGATATCCAGACACGGGAGATCGTGGGAGCGGAGGCCTTGGCGCGCTGGACCGATAAGGATGGCAAGGCCGTCGAGCCCGAGGTCTTTGTGAAAATCGCCGAAGATCTCGGCTTCGCAGGATCGCTTACGAAAACCGTCTTGCAGCACGTTTTGCGCGACTTTGGTTCCACGCTGCGCAGCCACGCAGACTTTCGCGTGAGCATCAATCTCAGCGCGGGCGATCTGGTGAACCCGCAGATCCTGCCTATGTTCGCGGATTCTCTCGATCAGGCACAGGTGCTGCCCGAAAGCCTGGTCCTCGATATCACCGAGCGGTCAGCCGCCAACAGCGACACGGCTATGGATACCATCCGCGAACTGCACCGCGTGGGACATCGCATCCATATCGACGACTTCGGCTCCGGCTATTCGAAGCTTGACAAGCTTCTGTTTTTGTACGCCGACACCATCAAAGTCGACAAGGTGTTTACCAATGTCATCGGTACTGATTCAGTGGCCGCAGCCGTCCTTCCGCAGATCATCAGCATTGCCAAATCTCTCAACCTTGAAGTCGTTGTGGAAGGCGTGGAAAATACTCTGCAAGCGGATTATTTCTCGCCGGGTAAACGGAGAATCTACGCTCAGGGCTGGCTGTATGGACGGCCCATGACGGCCGAATCACTGCTGATGGAACTTGCCGGCAACCGGATCCTGACACCGGAAGCCATGGAAGATTGCGCGTTCACGACAAAGCCGGGCGCGCTGCAAGTGGTTTCTTCAGCGGTCTCCTAACTGCACTTGGTTTTTCACGCTTCCACCGATATCAAATCAAAAGACACTCTCTGCGCTTGCGGCCCTTCGAGCGGAGCCAGCGAAAAGAACATCGGCCTCTATCCCGTTGCGCTGGAGTAGACTGCTGCTAGCGTTACCCGAATGATGAAAGTCTTCGTCACAGGCGCGAGCGGATTTGTCGGGCACCACGTAGCGATGGCTCTCGCCGCTGAAGGCGCCGACTTGCGGCTGCTCATACGGAAATCATCGAGCCTCGCCAACATTGAAGGCATTCACGGCGAAACTCAAGTGGGCGATCTACTTGAACCGGAGGGGCTGAAGAGCGCCGTGTCGGATTGCGACGCTGTGGTTCACGTCGCCGCCGACTACCGGCTCTGGATTCCCGATCCTGCGGCAATGTACCGCGCCAATGTCGACGGCACGCGCGAGCTGCTGCGGCTGGCGCGCGAGGCCGGAGTCAAGCACTTTGTCTATACGTCGAGCGTGGCCACCATGCACTTCAGAACAGATGGGAGCGTGATTGACGAAGACACGCCGGTCTCGCTCGCCGACATGGTGGGCCACTACAAACGCTCCAAGTTTATGGCCGAGCAGGAAGCGATCAGCGCCGCGCAGGCTGGCCAGCAGGTTGTGATCTTGAATCCCACCACGCCTATCGGGCCCAACGATCGCAAGCCAACGCCCACGGGCCGCATCTTCGTCGACTTTCTGAACAAGAAGTTTCCCGCCTACGTCGATACGGGCCTGAATCTCGTCGATGTTGCAGAGGTTGCGCGCGCCCATGTTCTCGCGCTCACCAAAGGCACACCTGGGCGGCGCTACATCCTGGGCGGCGAAAACCTCACCCTCAAACAAATCCTCGATAAGATGGCGGAGATCACCGGTCTGCCTTCGCCCACGGCCAGGATTCCCTTTGCCGTGGCTGCTACCTACGCGTTCTTTGAGGAGTGGATCACGGGCCGCATCCGTGGCAAGGAGCCGCGCGCCACTCTCGAAGAGGTCCGCATGGGCCGCAAGAAGATGTATGCATCGAGCGCCCGCGCAGAACAGGAGCTGGGCTTCCGCATCGTGTCCGTAGACGCGGCGATGCGCGCCGCCATCGAATGGTTCCGCGCGAACGGTTACGCGCCGTAAAATGACTCAAATGCCGGTCAAACTTCAACTGAGTACCTTTCGCATAGGCTCACCCGCTAAACCGGGCGAGGGTCTGCGCATCGGCGCCACACGCCGCCCTCCCCGCGGCGTCCCCAAAGATCGATGGGTGGCGGACGGCTACTTCGATGTTTGGCTTCCGGCGCTCGCACCCAGTGCTGAGCTGCTTGGCGAACTTAAGAAGTACGACTTCGACAATCCCGCGCGGCGCAAGGCCTTCTTTGATCGCTACGAACGCGAGCTGCTGTCAAACGCGGAGTCGCGGCAGACTGTCGAGTTTGTGGCTCAGATTGCCACGCGCACGCCCATCAGCATTGGCTGCTTCTGCGAGGACGAGTCGCGATGCCACCGCTCACGGCTGTTCAAAATTCTCAAGGAACACGCTCCCAAGCAGAGCCAATGACCCGAGCTGCCATTATTGCCGCGATGCCCGGCGAGCTAAAGCCGCTCGTCAGCAATCGGGCTGGGGCCTGGCCGCACTCGACGCGCAACGGCATTCACTTCTGGGCGCAGCGTAATGAGGAGGAGGAATGGATTGCCGCCTGCGCCGGAGCTGGCGAGGAGGCTGCAACGCGCGCCTTTGCTGCCATCGAGGAGGGCGGTCCCATTGACCTTGTGTTTTCGATCGGATGGGCCGGAGCTCTGCGCGCTGAAATTGCGCCGGGAACGGCGCACAACGTGGCTGGCGTCATTGATGTTCGTACAGGCGAGCGATTCAACTGCGAAGCGGGCGCCGGCGAACTTTGGCTTGTGACCAACACCAAGGTAACCGGCCGCGCCGAGAAGCATAGGCTCGCCTCCGCCTATGACGCAGCCCTTGTCGACATGGAGGCTGCGGCAATCGGCCGACTCGCCCAGATGCGCGCGATTCCGTTCTATTGCATCAAAGGAGTAAGCGACGGCCTGAATGACTACCTGCCCGATTTCAACCGCTTTCTTTCGCCCGGCGGCCAATTCCAGCTCGCGGGATTCGTTCTTTTTGCCCTTCTCCGGCCCTGGTACTGGCCCGGCCTCGTCCAAATGAACGAAAATAGTAAGCGTGCTTCCCAAAGCATCGCGGAGTCACTGGTCGATTTTCTGTCGTGATGAAGGGCAAACCGGAATACCAAATGGCTACACAGATTTCACAACCTAAATCCCGTGTCGAGCCAAGGATTCCTGCAACCATGCGTGCCGTGGTTTATCGCGGCATCAACGATATGCGCGTAGAGACGGTGCCGGTTCCGCGCATCGGGCGCGGCGAACTGCTCGTCAAAGTGGCCACCTGCGGGATCTGCGGAACGGATCTCAAGAAGATCCACATGGGCTCGCATTCAGCGCCGCGCATCTTCGGCCACGAGACGGCCGGCGTCATCGTCGAAGCGGGCGAAGGGGTTCAGAACTATTCCGTGGGCGATCGCGTGATGGTTTATCATCACGTTCCCTGCGGCGAATGCTACTACTGCCGCAAAGATATGCCGGCGCAGTGCCGGACCTACAAGAAGACGGGAACGACGGCCGGCTTTGAGCCATCGGGCGGAGGGTTTGCCGAGTACGTGCGCGTGATGGACTGGATCCTGGCCCTTCGAGGCGTGGTTCGGATTCCAGATGACGTACCCTTCGAGCAGGCGGCATTTATGGAGCCGGTGAATACGGTGCTGAAGGGCGTAAAGATGCTCAACCTCGCGCCTGACGAGACGGTGCTGGTGATTGGCCAGGGGCCCATCGGGCTGATGCATGCCGCGCTTGCGAGCCGCACCGGCGCACGCGTTTTTACCTCCGACCTATTCCCTGAGCGCCACGCGATTGCTAAGCGCTTCGGCCTCTCCAACTTCATCCACGCCGGTAAGGAAGATGTGGTGAAGCGGATTTTTGCAGAGACGGAGGGGCGCGGAGCCGATGCAGTGATCCTGGCCGTGGGCGGCAATGCGCTCATCCGCACGGCGATGGATGCAGTGCGTCCGGGCGGAAAGGCGATGCTTTTTGCGCAGACGCAGCACGGAGAGGCAACCATCGATCCCGGTGCGATTTGTGTGGATGAGAAGACCTTGCTCGGTTCGTACTCCTCGTCATTCGCAATTTACGATGAGGTCACTGAGCTGGTCTTCGGAGGGTACCGCAACGGCTTCGACCTGACGCGCTTGATTTCGCACCGCTTCACGCTGGAAGAGGCGGTCAAGGCCATTGAAGTCGCTTCAAACCCGCAGCCGGGCTCGATGAAGATTATGATGGAGCCTGTGTCTGGCGAAGGAGCCAGGTAGGGGGAGTCGGGTGGCGAACACCGTAAAAGACGCGCTTCTCCGCGGCCGCAAGACCGTCGAAACCGTCGTCGAAGAGAGCCGCAAGAAGGTCGAGGACGTAGTCGAGGCGGGTCTGGATACAGTTGAAACCGTCGTCGAAGGCGGCCTGAATACCGTCGAGACGGTGGTCGTCAAGGGACGCAGGACGGTGGAATCCGCCGTCAGTCTGGGCCGCAGGACCGTCGAGCAAGCGATTCTCGGGCGCACCACGATGCAGGCCGCGGTTCTCCACGGTCGTGAAGATGTTCGAATCGAGCAAGTCCCGGTTCCCAAAGCCGAAGCAGGCGAATTAATCCTCCACGTGGGCGCAGCGCTTACGTGTGGAACCGATCTAAAGGTCTTTCGCCGCGGGTATCACGCGCGCATGATCGTGCCGCCGGCGCTCTTCGGCCATGAGATGGCGGGAACGGTGGTGGAAGCGGGCGAAGGCGTTACGGACTTTGCTCAGGGCGATCATGTGGTGGCTCTCAACTCCGCGCCTTGCGGCCAATGCTACTTCTGCTCGCGCGGCCAGGAAAACCTTTGCGACGACCTGCTCTTCAACAACGGCGCCTATGCCGAGTTCATTCGCATACCTGCCCGCATCGTTGCCAAAAACACGCTGAAGGTGCCGGACAACGTGTCGCTGGAGCACGCGGCGTTGACCGAGCCGCTGGCCTGCGCGGTGCACGGATTCGAGGATTCACGTCCGCGCGAAGGCGACATAGTGGCTGTCATCGGTGGTGGACCGCTGGGGCTGATGGTTCTGCACGTGGCGGCGCTGGCTGGTTACGAGACCATAGCCATTGTGAAGTACCAGGGCCAGATCGAAGCAGCGCGGCAGCTCGGCGCGACGCATGTGGTGTATGGCCCGCTGATCCGCAAGGCCATCCGTGAGACCCGCGCTCTTACACCGAATGGCCGTGGCGTCGACATCGCGATTGAGGCTGTGGGCCAACCCGATGCATGGCAGGAGGCAATAGAGCTGGTGCGTAAGGGCGGCACGGTGAACTTCTTCGGCGGCTGCGCCAAGAACACGCACGTTACGCTCGACACCAACCGCGTCCACTATAGCGACATCACGATGCGCGCTACCTTCCATCACACCCCGGCCATCTGCCGCAAGGCCCTGGCGTTGATTGCCAGCGGAAGATTCCAGGCCAGCGCCTTTATCACCGGACGCGCTCACCTTTACGAGCTGAATGGGGTCTTTGAGAAGCTGATGCATCGTTCGAATGAAATCAAGACCGCCATTGTACCCTGAGGGCATCTCATGAATGCGGCAATCGCGCGACCAGACAAACCCGAGCTGGAGAATGCAGCGCTCGTCGCGCGCGGATGGGCCGCGCTGCCGGCCGCGTATCGCATTCCCGAGGTTGCGCCCACCGCCGAGGAGGCGCGAGCCTACTGCCGGCGACTCGCCGAGTCGCACTATGAAAATTTTCATGTCGCGACGTGGTTCCTTCCGAAGGCGCTGCATCCGCACTTCCATTCCATCTATGCGTACTGCCGCATCTCGGACGATCTGGGCGACGAGGTCGGGGACCAGTCGGTGGCGCTGGCATTGCTCGACCTGTGGGCGCGCGAGCTCGATGCCTGCTACGAGGGCCGTGCGCGGCATCCGGTTTTTGTAGCACTGGCCGAGACCATCCGCGATTGCGATATTCCAAAAGCTCCTTTCGCTGACCTGCTCACTGCCTTCCGCCAGGATCAGACCGTTGCCCGCTATGCCACGATGGATGATGTGCTCGGCTATTGCCGCTATTCGGCGAATCCTGTGGGCCGTTTGGTGCTTTATGCGTGCGGCGAAGCGAGTCCAGAAACAGTTGAGGCGAACTTCCGGCTCTCGGACGCGACCTGCTCCGCATTGCAGCTCGCGAATTTTTGGCAGGATGTGCGCGTGGACTACGCCAAGGGCCGCGTCTACATTCCACAGGACGACATGCGCCGATTTGGCGTAAGCGACGAAACGATTTCACAGGGCATCGCGACGCCGGAGTTTCGCGCACTGCTGCGCTACGAGGTCGACTTTGCGCGGTCGCTCTTTGAGCAGGGGCTGCCGCTGATCGGACGCGTAAGCCGCGATCTCGCGATCGATCTCGATCTGTTCAGCAGGGGCGGCCTCGAGATTCTGCGCGCCATCGAGCAGCGCGATTACGACGTGCTAAGCGCGCGGCCGGCGATTTCCAGGCGGACCAAACTCGCGCTCGCGCTGCGCGCCCTCGGCGGCAAGGCGCTGCCGTTTCTTCGCCTTGGCGCGCAATCGACAGGAAAGACCGCGTGACCCAGACCAAAGCATGGAGCGGACCCGCCTTAGATCGTGCTTATAGGGAATGCCGGTCGATCGCCAAGCGCGAAGCCAAGAACTTCTACTACGCTTTTGTGGCGCTGCCGCTCGCGCGGCGCAACGCCATCTGCGCCATCTATGCCTTCATGCGCCGAGCCGACGACATCGCCGACAACGAAAGCATGCCGCGCGCGGAGCGCCGGCGCCTGCTGAATGAGTGGCTGGCAGCATGGCACCAGACGGCAAGTGGTGGTGCGACCAGCGAACCAGTATTTGTCGCCGTCCGCGATGCAACAGAGCGCTTCAGGATTCCGCTCGGACTGCTGGAGGAGCTCGTAGCGGGCGTCACCATGGATTTGGATCGCGCGGACCTGGATCACGTGCCCAGCGGCGCTCCCGATACGTACGCGACCTTTGCCGACCTCTATCGCTACTGCTACCTTGTGGCCTCAGTGGTGGGTCTGGTCTGCATCCGCATCTTCGGCTATGGCGACGAGCGCGCGGAAAAACTAGCCGAGGAAACCGGCATTGCCTTTCAACTGACGAACATCCTGCGCGATGTGGCTGAGGACGCGGCGCGCAATCGTGTGTACCTGCCGCTTGATGAGCTGGCAGTGCATGAAGTTTCAGTCGAAGCGCTGCTTCATCGCGCCCCTGCCGCGCCGCCCACCCCCGGCGAAAGAGCGTTGCTCGAGGGAATCGCCAAACGCGCGGAAGACTACTACCGCTCGGCGCGCGAACTCGTTCCGCTCATCGATCGTGAAAGCCGCCCCGCGCTCTGGGTATTGACCGCGATCTACCACGGGCTGCTCAGGCGCATTGTCCGCGCGGATTACGACGTCTTCAGCAACCGCGCCAGCGTTCCCTTGCTGCTAAAGCTTGCCATCCTTGCGGTGGGCCTTGCGCGTATGACGTGGGCGCGAATCTTTTCCTGACGATTTGCCGTGCTTTTTGACTTTACCCTATGCGATAAGCTGGTGCGGAGGGTTCTCGATGCAACTTCGTTGCCTTGGCCGTTTAGCGCTTGCGCAGTTTTTGCTGGCCCTTGGGTTGGCCGCGGTTCTGCAAACGGCGTCAGGGCAGGGAACCGCGTTCAATCCCGCGCTGCCGCTCACACAAGTTGACAATGGGCCCAACTCGGCGTGGGCCGAGAGCCAGCATTACGTGGTGCTGGTTTCGCTCGATGGTTTCCGTTGGGACTATGCCCTGCGCGACAACGCTACACATCTGCTGGAGCTGGGCAAGCAAGGAGTCTGGGCGCCCGCGGGCATGTTTCCGAGCTATCCATCGCTCACGTTTCCCAATCACTTCACCATCGTCACGGGCCTTTATCCTGAGCACCACGGACTCGTTTCCAACAGCTTCTACGACCCCGCGCGCCAGGCGCGCTACTCGATGAGCGACAATGCGGCGGTGACGGATGGGTCATGGTACGGCGGCGTTCCCTTATGGAGCCTGGCCGAGAGCCAGGGCATGCGAACGGCGTGTCTTCTCTGGGTGGGCTGCGAGGCCAAGATAGCAGGTTTCAGGCCCACGTACTATGCAACCTTCGATGCCAAGACTCAATCTACGAGCAAGGCCGAACAGGCGCGCATCGATGACGTGGCCGCGCTGCTTCGCCTTCCCGCCGCGGATCGTCCGCACTTCATTCTTGTCTACTATTCTGAACCCGATCACGAGGGCCACGAGTTCGGACCCGATGCGCGCGAAACCAGGGAGGCCGAGCTGAGGATGGACGCTCTCGTGGGCAAGCTGAGAGACGCGCTGCGGGCCACAGGGCTGCCGATCGACCTTGTAGTAGTGAGCGACCACGGCATGGTGAAGTCAGAGGGCGATTGGATCAACCTTGACCAGTTTGCAGATCTCGCGGGATTCGAAACAGTCGGCGACCTGCTATACGGAAAGACGGAGGAGGATCGTGCGCGCGTTTATAACCAGCTCAAGAAGGCGTCGTCGCAATTCGTGGCTTACCGCCGAAAAGATGTTCCGGCTGGATTGCATTTCAAGGAGAACGCGCGTGAAGGCGATCCGGTTGTGGTGGCTACTGGACCTTACGCGATTCGCGCTCACGCTCCGCCGTCAGGAGTAGCCGGGCGTCCGCCGACAATCGGCATGCACGGCTTCGATCCGCACTTGCTGCCGGAGATGAAGGCCAGTTTCTTTGCCGCTGGGCCGGATCTCGTCGAGGGAAAGACCGTCGCTCCGTTTGAGAACGTAAATCTGTATCCGTGGATGGCGCATCTGCTCGGCCTGCATCCAGCGAAGAATGACGGGAGCCTGAATATCTTGTCTGGAACGTTGCGCGACGGCGGGGCAGAACGAGAAAGCGCGCAGAAAACCAGCGTTCAGTCGCAATAGTAAGCGCCCAA
>Ga0335085_10015023_pt1 | contig 11259 bp, 12 predicted proteins | sample Lox_Sample_45_FD_206712 | JGI IMG/M metagenome (GOLD analysis project Ga0335085, IMG submission 206712) | Soil microbial communities from Loxahatchee National Wildlife Refuge, Florida, United States - Lox_Sample_4.5 | ecosystem: Environmental > Terrestrial > Soil > Wetlands | place: USA... | reverse complement strand
TCATGTCCATCTGGAAGTTGAAGGCCTTCAACTGCTCCAGCAGGATGCCGCCGTGGCTGTGGACGATGGCCTTGGGCAATCCGGTGGTGCCGGAGGAGAACAGGATCCACAGCGGCTGGGAGAACGGTACCTGCTCGAACTTGAACTCCGAGCGCGGCACCGGGCGCGCTGCCAGCAGATCATCCCAGAACAGCGTCGGCTTGGAGAACGGGGTGCGCTCGGCAGGGTTCAGGTACGGCAGGCACACCACCTGCTCCAGCGAGTCCAGGCCCGCCACGATCTGGTTGAGTTCGGGCCGGCGGTCGAACGGCTTGCCACCGTACTGATAGCCATCGACGCAGAACAGCACCTTCGGCGCCAGCTGCGAGAAGCGGTCCAGCACGCCGCGGGTTCCGAAATCCGGACCGCAGCTGGTCCAGATGGCCCCGATGCTGGTGGTCGCGAGCATGGCGATGATGGCGTGCGGTGTATTGGGCAGATAGGCCGCGACGCGATCGCCGGGCACCACGCCGAGCCGGCGCAGCTGCGTCGCCAGGATGCGCACCGAACCGCCCAGTTCCTCCCAGCTCATCGACTTGAGCGCCGTGCGCTCATTGAGATAGAAGAGCGCCGTGGCGTCGGGGCGTTCGGCGCGCAGCGCGTTCTGCGCGTAGTTCAGCCGCGCCCCCGGGAACCAGTCGGCCCCGGGCATGGTGCGGCGGCCGAGCACCTTCTGATAGGGCACCGAGGCCTGCACGTCGCAGTACTCCCACAGCGCGCCCCAGAACGCCTCGATGTCGGTGACCGACCAGCGCCAAAGATCAGCGTAGTTGCTGAACTCCAACCCGCGATGCTGCCGGAGCCACTTCATGAAGTGCATCAGATTGGAGGCCGCGATCCATTCTTCGCTCGGCGTCCACAGCAGATCACCCTCTTTCACCATGTGCGCTGATACCCGGAACCGGCCGGAACGGCCAGCCCCTAAGCATAAAGGGTCAGGCTGTACTGGCGCCATGCCTGCACAGTGCACGGCGCGCAGCCGGTGCTGTGTATTCCAGGTGGCGCCGTGAAGCCTCAGGGTGTGCTCATGACATTCCACGGCACCCTGGAAAACATCGGCTTGCGCCCGGCGAGTGCGCAGCGGCTGGGCATCGCGGCCGGGTTCACCATCCAGTCCACCGCCCTGTGCGCGGTGGTGGGCATGCTGCTGGTGTGCTGGCCGGCGCTGCACGGCACGGTCCAGGGCGTGGGCAGCGGCTGCGCGCTGTACCTGTGGGCGAGCCTGCGGCGCGGGCGCGATACCGTGACCGCGTGTGAACGCGCCGCCTTTGCCGACGCTGCCGCCCGCCAGCTGCTCAGTCCAAGGGCCTGGCTGATTGCCGCGACAGCCGTCATGCTGCTGCTGCCTGAGGCCCGGGAACCGGTCCTCATGGCGGCCTACACCGGAACGATCTGAGCATGCTCAACCCGCTTCCCTGCGCGACCTACGCATTTGTTATGTCCATCACGCCCGGACCGAACAACGTGATGCTGACGGCCGCGGGGGCGAATTTCGGACTGCGGCGCACGCTGCCGCACATTCTGGGCGTCACCTGCGGCTTCGGCACCCAGGTGGCCGCCGTGTGCTCGGGAGTGGGCGTGCTGTTCACGCGCTGGCCGGCGCTGCAGTCGACCCTCAAATGGGCGGGCGCCGCCTACCTTCTGTTTCTGGGCTGGCAGTTGCTCAGAGCGCGCGGTGCCCGCGCCGGTGAGGCCGGCAAGCCCGTGAGCTTCGGGGAAGCGGCGCTGTTTCAGTTCCTGAACCCCAAGGCCTGGGTGATGTCGCTGACCGCAGCCACCCTGTTCCTGCCCGCGCAGCTCGGCGCGCTGGCGGCCAGCACCTACGTCGCCGGCATCCTCGCCCTGGTCAACCTGCCGTGCATCACCTCGTGGGCCGTGTTCGGCAGTTCGCTGGGGCGGATGCTGCGCCGTCCGGCGGCGCGGGGCCTCTTCAACGCCGCGATGGCGGTGGCGCTGGCCGCCACGGCCATCATGATGGTCAGGTGATGTTCGAACTGGTGCGCGAATCCGCGGTGCCGCTGGTCGACCAGATCGTCGAGCGCTTAAGCCGCCTCATCCACGAGGGTCAGCTCGCCTCCGGCACGCGCCTGCCCTCGATCCGCAGGCTCGCCGCCCAGGTGGGTGCCAGCGCCTTCACCGTGGTCGATGCCTATGATCGGCTGGTGGCCCGCGGTCTGATCGCCTCGCGCGCCGGGCGCGGCTTCTACGTCGCACCGCGCATCGCCGGCAGCGCGCTGGCGGTGGTGGAGGCGATGCCGGATCCGGGCTCCGACGCCCTCTCGCTGCTGCAGGCGGTGAGCGCCGATCCTGCGCGTCTGATCGCAGCAGGATCGGGGCGCTTGCCGGAGAGCTGGATGGAGGAGCTCGCCACCGGGCGGGTGCTCGCGCGTCTGGCGCGCAGCCGGCGGCCGTATCTGTGGGCCGCGTGCCCGCCGCGGGGCCTGCGTGAACTGCGCGAACAGCTGTGCGCGAAACTGCAGCGCCAGGGCATCGCCGCCGGCATCGACAACATCATGACCACGGTGGGCGCCTCGCAGGCCTTTGACCTGCTGTGCCGGAACATGCTGGCGCCGGGTGATGCGGTGCTGGTGGAGGACCCCGGCTATTTCGTGCTGTTCGAGCAGCTGCGCTCGCACCACCTGCGGCTGATCCCGGTACCGCGCCGCGCCCAGGGTCCGGATCTGGACGCGCTGGAGGCGGCCTGCCGTGCGCATCGGCCGCGCGCCTTCTTCATCCAGACGCTGCTGCACAATCCCACCGGAACCAGCATCGACTCGGCCCGCGCCCATCGGCTGCTGTCACTGGCCGAGCAGTTTGGTTTCACCCTCATCGAAGACGACATCTACGGTGATCTGTACGAAGGTCCCGCGGTGCGCCTGGCGCAGATCGACGGCTTCCGGCACGTCGTCTACGTGGGCAGCTTCACCAAACTCATCGGGCCGGCGGTGCGCGTGGGCTTCATCGCGACCCACCCGGCGATGGCCGCCGAACTGGCGCAGCGAAAGGTGCTCGCGGTGCTCACCGGATCGACTCTCCCTGAGGCCATCGTCGCCGAGGTCCTCGACGGCGGCCGCTACCGGCGGCATGTGGAACGGGTCCGTTCCCGGCTGGCGCGCATGCGCGCCGACAGTCACCGTGCCCTGTGCCGCGCCGGGGTGCGGTTTGATGCTGACGACAGCAGCGGCATGTTCCTGTGGGGTGAACTGTCCGGCTCGATCGACATCGACCAGCTGGTCCGCGATGCCCACGGCCGCGCCATCCTGCTGGCCAAAGGCGCGCTGTTCTCGCCGGATCGGGCCAATGTGCCGCGCCTGCGCTTCAACGTCGCCCACAGCGGCGCCCCGGAACTTTCGCAGTTCCTGACTGAGGCACTCGCAGCGTCGATATAATAGGCGGGATGTTTGCGCGACTACCGCCGGCCACCCTTGCACTGCTGCTCACCAATGTGGGCGTTTTCCTGCTGCAGCAGCTGATCGGATCGCCCTTGGAGGACTGGCTGGCGCTGTGGCCGCCGGGAGCCGCCTTCCAGCCCTGGCAGCTGCTGACCTACGCCTTTTTGCATGGCGGGTTCACGCACATCTTCGTGAACATGTTTGCACTCTTCATGTTCGGTGCCCCGATGGAGCGGTTCTGGGGCGCGCGACGGTTCACGATCTTCTACATCGTGTGCGTGATCAGCGCCGGGTTGACTCAGCTGACGGTGTCGATGCTGACCAATTCGGGCTCCGAAACCATCGGCGCCTCGGGTGCCATCTTCGGGCTGCTGCTTGCGTTTGCGATGTACTTTCCGCGTGCGCGGGTGATGCTGTTGTTCCCGCCCATTCCGCTCCCGGCATGGCTGTTCGTATTAGGCTACGGCCTGGTCGAGCTGTTCCTGGGCGTGTGGGGGCTCGAGCCCGATGTGGCCCATTTTGCACACCTCGGCGGGATGCTCGGCGGGGCGGCGATGATCCTGTTCTGGCGCCTCAGGGATGGCAAACCGGCCCGTTGAACAGGAACTCGGATTAGAATTCGCGGTCAACAGGCCCAACATGATCAAGACTGAATCGCTCACCAAACGTTACGGCGCCCTGACCGCCGTGTCGGACGTCAGCTTCACGGTTTCCCCCGGGGAGGTGCTGGGTTTCCTCGGACCCAATGGCGCGGGCAAAACGACCACCATGCGGATGCTGGCCGGATTCGTGGGTGCCACCTCGGGGCGCGCCAGCATCTGCGGGCACGACGTGGAGGACGACTCACTCGCCGCGCGTGCCTGCCTGGGCTATCTGCCCGAGGGCGCACCGGCCTATGGCGAGATGACGGTGCGGGACTTCCTGAACTTCGTGGCGGACCTGCGCCAGCTGCGCGCCAACGCCAGAACCCGCGTGAATGCCGTGATCGAGCGCCTGCAGCTGCAGAGCGTACTCACTCAGAGCATCGAAACCTTGTCGAAGGGATTCCGCCGGCGCGTCGGATTGGCCCAGGCCATCATGCATGACCCGCCGGTGCTGATCCTGGATGAGCCCACCGACGGACTGGATCCGAACCAGAAACACGAGGTGCGCACGCTCATCAATGAAATGGCCGGTGCCAAGACCGTGATCATCTCGACGCACATTCTCGAGGAGGTCGATGCGGTGTGCACCCGGGCGATCATCATCGCCAAGGGCCGCATCGTGGCCGACGACACTCCTCAGGGCCTGGCGGCGCGGGTGCCCTCGGGGCGGCTCGACGACGTCTTCAGAAGCATCACGGCGTAGGGTTGGCACATGCGTAACGTCGGCATCATCATGCGCCGCGAGCTGGTCAGCTATTTCGCGACCCCGCTCGCCTACATCTTCCTCCTGATCTTCCTGATCCTCGCCAACCTCTTCACCTTCTACCTGGGCGGCTTCTTCGAGCGCGGCCAGGCGGATCTGAATCCCTTCTTCACCTACCACCCCTGGCTGTTCCTGTTCCTGATCCCGGCGGTGTCGATGCGGCTGTGGGCCGAGGAGCGCCGCTCCGGCAGCATCGAACTGCTGATGACGCTGCCGGTGACGCTGTGGCAGGCCGTGGTCGGCAAGTTTCTGGCGGCCTGGGCCTTCACGGTGCTGGCGCTGGTACTGACCTTTCCGCTGTGGATCACCGTCAACTACCTCGGCAGCCCCGACAATGGCGCCATCCTCGCCGCCTACATCGGTAGCGTGCTGCTGGCCGCAGGGTTCCTCAGCATCGGCTCGCTGGCCTCGGCCCTCACGCGCAATCCGGTGGTGGCCTTCATCCTCGCCATCGCCGGCTGCTTCGTGTTCCTGGTGGCAGGATTCCCGCTGGTCCTCGATGCGTTTCGCGGCTGGGCGCCGCAATTCCTGGTGGATGCAGTGGGCTCGCTCGGGTTTCTGACCCACTACGAGGCCATCTCCAAGGGCGTGATCGACATCCGCGACCTGATCTATTTCGCGCTGCTCATCACCTGGTTCCTGCTCGCGACCGCCGTCGTGCTCGACGTGCGCAAGTCCGAATAATCCTCATGGGCGATTCACGATGAAACGTTCAACCCTGGGAGGCGGCACGCTGCTGGCGCTGGCCGTGCTGTTCGTCGGCGTCACGCTGGTGGCCGGCTACCTGATGCGCAGCTGGCGCATCGATCTCACGCAGAATCACCTGTACACGACTTCGGCCGGCACCGAGCGGATTCTCAAGGGGCTCAAAGAGCCCATCAATCTGTACTTCTTCTACAGTTCGGCAACCGGCGCGCAGTATCCCCAGGTGGCGACCTACGCCAACCGCGTGCGCGATCTGCTCAATGAGTTCGCGGCGCGCTCCAACGGCAAGCTGCATCTGCACTTCGTGGATCCGCAGCCCTTCTCCGCCGATGAGGACCGGGCCGCGGAACTGGGCGTGCACTCGGTCAACGTCGGCGGCAATGCCGCCAGCGCGCTCTACTTCGGGCTGGCCGGGACCAACTCCACCGATGGCCAGGCGGCGATCGACTTCTTCGATCCGAACAAGGGCGAGTTTCTCGAGTACGACCTGGCGCGCCTGGTGTATCAGTTGAGCGGCGCCAAGAAGCCCGTGGTCGGCTGGCTGTCGGAGCTGCCGATGACGGCCGGCTTCGATTCGACCTCCGGCCAGCCGCGACCGGCGTGGGTGGTGCTCGAACAGATGCAGCAGGTCATGGACGTGCGCATGCTGGATGCCAACGTCGCGAGCATCGATCCGGCCATCAGCGTGCTGGTGCTGGTGCATCCCAAGCATCTGTCGGCGGCGGCGCAGTTCGCCATCGACCAGTTCGCGCTGCGCGGCGGGCATCTGCTGGTGTTCGTCGATCCGCTGGCCGATCAGGACCAAACGGGCGTGGACCCCTCCAATCCGGCGGCCGCGCTCAACGCCGACCGTTCCTCGCATCTGGAGACGCTGCTCAACGCCTGGGGCGTGGACTTCGATGCCCATCAGGTGGTCGCCGACCGGCGTTATGCGCTGAGCGTCTCGGTGCGCCAGGACGAGGCACCGGTGCGTCATCTGGGCGTACTCGGACTGGATGCCTCGGCCATGAACCAGAAGGACGTGGTGACCGAGGGGCTCGCCAACCTCAACCTCGCCACCGCCGGGCACCTGACCGCCAGAAAAGGCGCCACCACCCACTTCGAGCCGCTGCTGTTCTCGAGCGACCAGGCACAGCTGATGCCGGTGTCGCGCTTCCTGGTGCTGCAGGATCCGGCTTCGCTGTTCGATGGCTTCCACGCCACCGGGGAGCACTACACGCTGGCGGCGCGCATCAGTGGCAATGTCGCGACGGCCTTCCCGGGAGGACTGCCGCAGGGTGCGACGCTGGCATCGGGCACGACGCTGCTGACGCACTCGATCAAGCCGCTGGAGCTGATCGTGGTGGCCGACACCGATGTGCTCTCGGATTACCTGTGGGTGCGTTCGCAGGAGCTGGCGGGCCAGCGCATCGCGCAGCCCTTTGCCAACAACGGCGATCTGGTCGCCAATGCCGTGGACAACCTGGCCGGCAGCGATGACCTGATTTCGATCCGCGGTCGCGCCACCTACCAGCGTCCCTTCACGCGGGTCGAGGTGCTGCGGGCCCGCGCCGATGACCGCTTCCGCGACAAGGAACAGGAGCTGGAGAAACAGCTGCGCGCCACCGAGGATCAGCTCTCGGCCCTGCAGTCGCAGCGCACCGATCGGGGCGTGGCGATCCTGACGCCCGATCAGGAACAGGCGCTGACCCGCTTCCAGAACGAGAAGCTGCGCATCCGCAAGGAACTGCGCGACGTGCGGCTGGGGCTGGACCAGGACATCACCCATCTGGGCAACTGGGTGAAGGTCATCAACATCGTGCTGGCACCGCTGCTGTTCGTGCTCATCGCCGTCATCGTGGGCCTCACCGTCCGGCAGCGCCGGCGGCGCGGAGCGCACCCATGATCCGCCCGAAGCAGCTGGCGACGCTGACCTTGGCCGCGGTGGTGCTGGTCGGCTTGGGAGCCTGGCTGGTCGCGCATCACAATTCGGATACGACGACCGAGGCGTCCGGCCCGGTCCTGGCGCTGAAGCAGGCGGACCTCAATGCGGTCACGCGCGTGCGTATCTTCAAGGGCGATGGCAGTCACACCACGCTCACCCGCGGGGCCAGCGGCTGGGTGGTGGGCGAGCGCGGCTATGCGGCCGACACCGGTCAGGTGCGCAAGCTGCTGCTGGATCTGTCTGCGCTGCAGGTCGAGGAACAGAAGACCGCCGACCCGGCGCTATACGCCAAACTCGGCGTGGAGGACCCACACGGCGCGCAAACCGCCAGCACCGGCGTCGACGTCGACCTCAACGGCAAGACGCTCGGACTGATCGTCGGCAAGACCTCCGGCACCGGCTCGGTCTATGTGCGGGTGGCGGGCACGGCGCAAAGCCTGCTGGCGAGCCCCCAGCTCACCCCGGACAGCGATCCGCGCCACTGGCTGGAGCGCACCATTTTGGATATCGCAGCCGACCAGGTGAATGAAGTGGACGTGAAGCCGGCGAGCGGACCGCCCTACACCATCAAGCGGGCCGGCTCGGCGTCGTCACCGGACTATCAGGTGAGCCCCATTCCCAAGGGCCGCGAACTCTCCGATCCCGGCGCCGCTTCGGCCCAGGCCGGTGCGCTGGTCAGCCTGCAGCTGGATGATGTGCGCAAGCCCTCCGGCCATGCGCCGGCGGCTGCGGCCACGTTTCACACCGGCTCCGGACTGGTCGTGACCCTGAACGGCATCCTCGAGGGCGAGACGCGCTACATCACGGTGGCGGTCACCTCCGCAGCACCCGCGGCGCAACAGCGGGCCCAGGAGCTGACCGCCCGACTGGCGGGCTGGGAGTTCGAACTGCCGGGCTATCGCTACGACTCCCTGTTCCGGCCGCTCGAGCAGCTGCTCAAGCCGTTGCCCGCGCCCAAGGCTCCCGCCTCGGCCAAACGGGCCGCGGGCCCGAGCTCGGCGCCCGCGGCCCTGCCGTTCGGTCCGCACGGGCAGAGCCCGAACCAGGTCACCCCGCAGCTCAGTCACTGAACGGCGGCGCTGCTATATTTGGAGCGGCGTCGCAACCCTGGTCAATATCGGAGACTCCCATTAGCAAGCACGTCGCGGTGCGTGAGATCGCACGACCGGATCCGGCCCACTGCCAGGCCCTCGGCAGCAGTGGCGTGGCCACCGTTCACGAGGCCCAGGGGCGGGTCGGGCTGCTGGCCTCCTACATGCGCCCCATCTACCCCGGCAAGTCCATCGCCGGTCCCGCGGTCACGGTGTCCTCGCCACCCGGGGACAACTGGATGATTCATGTCGCGGTGGAGCTGTGCAAACCGGGGGACATTCTGGTGGTGGCGCCCACCTCGCCCTGCGAGGACGGCTACTTCGGCGACCTTCTGGCCACCTCCCTCCAGGCTCACGGCGTTCAGGCGCTGATCATCGATGCCGGCGTGCGCGATGTGGCGACCCTGAAGCAAATGGACTTTCCGGTGTGGAGCAAGGCCATCTACGCCCAGGGCACCATCAAGGCGAGTCTGGGCTCGGTGAACGTTCCGGTGATCTGCGCCGCGCAGCTCATCAATCCCGGGGATGTCGTGGTGGCCGATGACGATGGCGTGTGCGTCGTCCGCCGCGCCGAGGCGGGCAAGGTCGCCGAGGCTGCGGCCAAGCGGATCGCGGCCGAAGAGGACAAGCGCAAGCGCCTGGCCTCGGGCGAACTCGGAATGGATATCTACAAATTCCGCGAGACGCTCGCGGCGCTGGGACTGGAGTACAAGTGAGCCTGGTCTGCTGCCGCGACGACTCGCGACAGCAGCTCAGGGCATCTCAGCCGCGGCCTTCGCGCTTGGCACGTTTGGCGGCGCGCTTCTCTTCCAGCGTCCTGGTCGGCTTTTTCTTTTCCTCTTTCTTGCGGTCCATGCCCTTGCTCATGGCGTAGCTCCTGTGTTGCGTGGCCGGAACGGGGAGGAAGATACCGCAACTCGCCGCCCAATTTCAGCACCGGGCCTGCCGCGCCCCTAAAGACCCAGCACCAGGCGCCAGCGCGCGGCCCGCTCATTGGTACCGAACCTGAGTTCTCCCTCGATCCGATCCGGGTCCACGTAGGTTCCGAACAGCCGGTCCCAGATCGGAAACAGCGCGGCCACGTTGGCGCCGTAGTAGGCAGGATTGTCGCTGTGATGGATGTGATGGTAGCGCGGCGTCACCAGCAACCACTCCAGCCAGCGCGTACCCCACCTGACGTTCAGGTGCATCCAGTTGTTCTGCAGACCGTTCTTGAACAGGATCGCAAGCCCCGTCCACCATGGCGACACCACCAGCAGCGCCTGCGCAAAAATGTACGGAATGTTGACCAGGGTCTGCTGCAGCAGCGAGCCGCGCGCACCCATGAGCCAGTACATGTAAGGCGGGGAATGATGCCAGCGATGCAGTGTCCACAGCCACTTGGTGTGCAGCGCCCGATGCACCCAGTAGTAGCCGAAGTCTGCGATGATGACGAAGAGCGCGGCGCGCACGACGAAGGGCAGCGCGAACACTGCATGCGGCAGCACCGGTGTGTATGACACATAGCGGTTGATCAGCAGCGCAACCGGTGCGATCGCCGCGGTGTAGAGAAACTGCGCGGCCAGATCGCGCTTCCACACCCGCCGGTAGTCGGTCGCATAGCCACGCTGCCGGCGCTCCCAGATCATCATCAGCAGCACCGTCAGCAGCATCAGCGCCGCGAGTGCCAGCTGCGGTCGGGTCGGCTCCCAGTCCTTGAGGCTGCTCAAGGCCCTGCCGGCAACCGACTCCACCCTCATCACAGGAAGGCCTCCAGACCGCGCATCACGCCGGTGAAGTGCATCCGGTGCCCGGGTACTTCGCGCACCCAGCGAAAGTCCTGATCCTCATACCCCGGAGCGACCGTGCAGCCGACCAGCATGTACTCGCCCAGGCAGTGTGCCGCCTGCCAGCAGCCAGCCGGGATCACCGCCACCTGCACGCCCTCGCCGCTCACCTCGCTGAGGCGATGGCGCTGCAGAGTGCGGCTCGCGGGATCATAGGAGAGCAGCTCCGATGGGGCACCGTAATAGAAGTGCCAGATCTCATCCGACTGCACCACATGCCAGGGGCTGGCGCGGCGGTGCTCGAGCAGATAGTAGATGGTGGTCACGGCGCTGCGCCTGCCCTGCGGCGCCTGCACCTGGGTGCTCGATTTGTAGGCCTGGCGGAACCAGCCGCCCTCCTGATGAGGTTCCAGTCCGAGTTTTGCGATCAGCTGCTGCGGGGTCGGCCTCATGTCGGGGTCTCCAGGATACCGGCCCGCGGCGCCGGCGCGAGCTGGCGCCGCAGTACGTCCCGATCCAGCGCCCCTTCCCAGCGCGCCACGACCAGGGTCGCCAGGCAGTTGCCCACCAGGTTGACGAAGGTCAGCGCCTCGGCCAGCAGGCGATGAATGCCCAGCACCAGCGCGATGCTGGCCACCGGAATCGTGCCCACCGAACCCAATGTCGCCGCCAGCACCACGAAGGCGGCCCCGGCCACTCCGGCCGCGCCCTTGGAGGTGAGCAGCAGCACCGCGAGAAGGCTCAGCTGTGCCGACAGGCCCAGCGGGGTATCGGTGGCCTGCGCCAGAAACACCACCACCGTGGCCAGGTACAGGCAGGTGCCATCCAGGTTGAACGAATAGCCGGTGGGCACCACCAGCCCCACCACCGTTTCCTCGCAGCCCAGGGCGCGCAGCTTGCGTATGACCTGCGGTAGCACGGTTTCGGTGGAGGTG